>Ga0181535_10001660_pt1 | contig 28686 bp, 22 predicted proteins | sample PEATcosm2014_Bin_44_FD_119774 | JGI IMG/M metagenome (GOLD analysis project Ga0181535, IMG submission 119774) | Peatland microbial communities from MTU Mesocosm Facility, Houghton, MI, USA - PEATcosm2014_Bin17_30_metaG | ecosystem: Environmental > Terrestrial > Soil > Wetlands > Peat | place... | reverse complement strand
CGTGGATCGCCTGGCGCAACCCGGCACCCTGGCGGTTGCTGCGGGCCAGCAGGTCGGGCTTTTCTCGGGCCCTGCCTACACCGTCTACAAAGCACTCCACGCAGCGCGGCTGGCGGAATGGCTCACCGCGCAAGGCCTGCCGGCTGTCCCGGTATTCTGGCTAGCTACCGAAGATCACGATTTCGCCGAAGTCGATCACGCGTGGGTCTTCAATGCCGAAAACCAGCCCCTGAAACTGGCGATGCGGCGCCAGGCGACTGTGCAGCCGGTCGGTGACGTCGAGCTGGCGGCGCCGCCGGTCGAGGAATTGCGCGCGGCGCTGGCGGGTCTGCCGTTCGCCGATGAGACAGTAGCTCTGGCGGAACAATCGTACGTCAGTGGCCACACCATGGGCCAGGCGTTCGGCGATCTGCTGCGGCGCCTGCTGGCGCGCTTCGACATCCCGCACGTCGACCCCATGCTGCCCGCATTCCGCGCGCTCGCGGCGCCCGTGCTGCGCGCCGCTGTCGAACAGGCCCCGGAGCTGACCGTTGCTGTACTCGAGCGGGACCGGGAACTTGTAGACGCCGGCTACCACGCTCAGGTGCACGTCGAGCCGCAGACCGCCTTCTTCTTTCTGCTCGAAAATGGCAAGCGCCTCGGGCTCCGCCGCCACAATGGCGATTACCAGCTCAACGGCCGCCGCTTCACCTCCCAGGAACTTGCGGCCCGCGCCACAGAGCTTTCGCCCAATGCCCTGCTGCGGCCGGTGGTGCAGGACTCAATCCTTCCCACCGTGGCCAGCATTCTCGGTCCCGCAGAAGCTGCCTACATCGCGCAGTCGGAGGTGCTGTATAGCTGGATCCTGGGACGAATGCCGGTGGCAGTGCCCCGCGCCGGGTTCACCATTCTCGACAGCCTCAGCCAGAAGCGCATCGAGCGTTACGGCCTTTCGCTGGCCGATTTCTTCCACGGCAAAGACGCGCTGCGCGAACGCGTGGCCGCCGCGCTCATCCCGCCTGACCTCACGATGCGCCTGCACGACACTTTGGTGGATGTGGATGCCGCCGTGGAGCGGCTGCGCGCGCGCCTCCTCCAGTTCGATCCCACACTCGAGAAAGCTCTGGCTATCAGCGCCCGCAAGATTCGCTATCAGGCCGCCAAGATCCAGGCCAAGACCGGCCGCGAGGTGATGCGCCGCGACCAGCGAGCCGGCCGCGACGCGGATTCTCTCGCCGGCCTGATTTACCCGGAACGGCATCTCCAGGAGCGCCTCTATTCGATCCTGCCATTCGTCGCCAAACACGGCCCCGACTTGATCGACCGGCTCTATGAGGCGATCCAAATCGACTGTGCCGACCACCGCCTGCTCGTCATATGACCCCCTCGCCCGCCACGGCTGAGCATCAGCGGCTGGAGGAAACGCGTTTGCGCAGCGCCCATTGGCGCCGCTGGGGGCCGTATTTGGCCGAGCGCGCCTGGGGCACCGTGCGCGAAGACTACAGCGCCGATGGCGAGGCGTGGTCTTATTTCCCTTTTGAGCAGGCGGCTGCGCGCGCTTACCGTTGGAACGAAGACGGCCTGGCCGGCATTTCCGACCGTCATCAGTTGATCTGCTTCGCGGCGGCGCTCTGGAACGAACACGACCCCTTTTTGAAGGAGCGTCTGTTTGGACTCAGCGGCGACGAGGGCAATCACGGCGAAGACGTCAAGGAAGAGTACTTCTACCTGGACAACACGCCGACCCACTCCTACATGAAATGCCTGTACAAGTATCCCCAGGCCGCCTTCCCGTATGCACGGCTGCGCGATGAAAACCGCCGCCGCACGCGCCTCGATCCCGAATTCGAGCTGCGTGATACGGGCGTATTCGAACAAGGCCGGTATTTCGACGTACTCGTGGAATACGCCAAAGCGACCCCCGAAGACATCCTGATTCGCATCACCGCCGCGAATCGCGGCCCGGAAGCGGCCTCCCTCCACGTCTTGCCAACCATTTGGTTCCGCAACACCTGGTCCTGGTTCGGCGGCGAGAAGACGGAGAGCGGCGAACCCGGCGACTGCCAGAAGCCGGAACTCCGCCGCGGCGCGGCCGGCGGCAGCCTGGAACTGGAAGGGCCGTATTACGGCAGGCGCTGGCTCTACGCCGATGGCTCACCGGAATGGTTGTTTACAGAAAACGAGAGCGACAACCATGCGCTGTGGGGATCGTCCACCTCGAGCCAGTACACCAAGGACGCGATTGGCCGCGCGGTGGCCGGTGGAGAAAGAGCCGCCGTCAATCCCGAGGGCCGCGGCACTAAGGCCGCTGCGCACTATACGTGCGCGCTCGCGCCCGGCGCCTCCGCCGTCATCGAACTGCGCCTCACGGATCAGGCGCTTGCCGAGCCCTTTGGCGGGGACTTTTCACGGACATTCGCCGATCGCATCCGGGAGGCTGATGAATTTCATCAATCGCTGGCGCCTGCCGGCCTCTCCGAAGACGGCCGCAACGTGATGCGCCAGGCGCTGGCCGGAGTGCTCTGGTCCAAACAGTTCTACCACTACGTCGTGCGGGACTGGCTGCGCGGCGACCCGGTCTTTCCGCCTCCTCCGCTCCAGAGGTTGCAGGGCCGCAATCACGACTGGACGCACTTGTACAATAGCGACGTCATCTCCATGCCGGACAAGTGGGAGTATCCCTGGTACGCCGCCTGGGATCTGGCATTCCACACCCTGCCGCTGGCGCTGATGGATTCCGAATTCGCCAAGGATCAGCTCGTGCTCATCCTCCGCGAGTGGTACCTTCACCCCAACGGGCAGTTACCTGCCTACGAGTGGAACTTCTCCGACGTTAATCCACCGGTGCACGCGTGGGCCGCCCTGCGTGTCTACAAAATGGAAGCCAAGCGCACCGGCCGCGCCGATCGCGCATTCCTGGAACGCGTCTTTCACAAGCTGTTGCTCAACTTCACCTGGTGGGTGAACCGTAAGGACACCGAAGGCAAGAACATTTTTCAGGGTGGCTTTCTGGGGCTGGACAACATCGGCGTCTTCAATCGTAGCGAGCCGCTGCCCGGCGGCGAGTTCATCGAACAGGCTGACGGCACGGGTTGGATGGCCACGTACAGCCTCAACCTGCTGGCCATCGCGCTCGAACTCGCACGCGGGGATGACGCCTATGAAGACGTCGCCAGCAAGTTCTGGGAGCACTTCTTGTACATCGCGAGCGCCATCTCTCATATTCGCGGAGACGGCGGCATGTGGAATGCTGAGGACGGTTTCTTCTACGACGTTCTGCGCCTGCCCGGCGGCGGCTCCGTGCCGTTGAAGGTGCGCTCCGCGGTCGGACTCATTCCGTTGCTTGCCGTCGAGACGCTGGACCCGGACATCATGAGCCAGCTGCCGGGTTTCACACGCCGCATGCAGTGGTTCATCGAAAACCGGCGCGACCTCACCGGCAGCGTTGCATCCATGACGGTGAAGGGCCAGGGAGAGCGACAGTTGCTTTCCATCGTGACGCCCGATCAGCTGCGCATCATTTTGAAGCGGATGCTGGATGAGAGCGAGTTTCTCTCCCCCTTCGGGATTCGCAGCCTGTCGCGCATTCACCGCGACCACCCCTTTGTGCTGGCCACGGAAGGCACCACCTATTCGATCGATTACGAACCCGCTGAATCCACCAGCCCCCTGTTCGGCGGCAACTCCAACTGGCGCGGCCCGGTTTGGTTCCCGCTCAACTACCTGCTCATCGAATCGCTGCAGAAATTCCACCACTACCTGGGCGACGATTTCAAAGTGGAGTGCCCGACCGGATCCGGCAAAATGATGACGCTGTGGGAGGTCGCCGCCGAGCTGTCACGCCGCCTCTCCCGCCTCTTCCTCTGTGATGAAACAGGCCGCCGCGCCGTCCACGGCGCAGACACTCGCTATCAGGCGGACCCGCATTGGCGCGACCTGGTTCTGTTCTACGAGTACTTTAACGCCGAAACCGGCGCTGGTCTGGGCGCCAGTCATCAAACCGGCTGGACCGGCCTGGTCGCCAAGCTGCTACAACAAAGCGGGGAGTAGCGCGGCCGCTCCACACAACTGTACCAACCACTCCCTAACGGTCGCGGCCCCGATGGGCGTTCTGAGCTGCACTATCGGCAGTGGCCGGCCCTCTAGCCCCGCTTTGCTATGGACTTTGCCTGCAGGAACAACAGCAGGTAGTCAGGACCGCCCGCCTTGGAATCCGTGCCTGACATATTGAAGCCGCCGAAGGGATGAGCGCCCACCATGGCGCCTGTGCACTTGCGGTTCAAATACAGATTGCCGACGTGAAACTGCTCGGTGGCTTGGCGCAAGTGTGCGGGATCGTTGGAGAAAACGGCGCCGGTGAGCCCGTATTGGGAATCGTTGGCCAGTTCCAGGGCATGCTCGAAATCCTTGGCTTTGGTTACTGCGAGCACGGGGCCGAAAATCTCCTCCTGGAAAATCCGCCCGTGAGAATCGACGTCGGCGATGACAGTGGGAGGCACAAAATACCCGTCGCCCGGCACCGGCTTGTCCCCGGCCACCACGCGGCCCTCCTTCTTGCCCACCTCGATGTAGGACTGAATGGTTTTGCGCGCGCTCTGGCTGATGACTGGGCCCATGTAGTTCGCCGGATCGTCGGCGGCGCCGACCTTGATGCTCTGCACCTTTGGCGCCAGCTTCTCCAGGAAAGCGTCGTAAACCCTGGCGTCCACGATGGCGCGCGAGCAGGCCGAGCACTTCTGGCCCTGGTAGCCGAAAGCCGATGCCAGCACGCCGTCTACGGCTTTGTCGATGTCCGCATCGCCATCCACGATGATCGCGTCTTTGCCGCCCATTTCGGCGATGACGCGCTTGATCCAGATCTGGCCGGGCTGCGTTTTCGCCGCCAGTTCGTTGATGTGCAAACCCACGTCGCGCGAACCGGTGAAAGAGATGAAGCGCGTCTTTGGGTGCGCCACCAGGGTGTCGCCAACGGCCGTGCCGCTGCCGGTGAGCAGGGTGAACGAACCCTCGGGGAATCCGGCCTCGAGCAGCACCTCGGCGAATCGGGCGGCAATGGTCGGCGTCTCACTGGAGGGCTTGAGCACGACCGTGTTTCCCGTCACCAGCGATGCCACGGTCATCCCTGCCAGGATCGCCAGCGGGAAATTCCAGGGCGGAATTACGACCCCTACGCCGAGCGGAATGTAGACCATCTCGCCGTGCTCTCCGGGCAGTTGCACCACCGGATGAGGTCCAGCCAGGCGCTGCATCTCGCGCGCGTAGTACTCGCAGAAATCGATCGCCTCGGATACGTCGGCCTCGGCTTCCGGCCAGCTCTTGCCGGCCTCGTAGACCAGCCAGGCGTCGAATTCGAACTTGCGCTTTCGCAGGATGCGCGCAACCTCGAACGTCATGCGGATGCGTTCCTCCGCCGGCACGCGGCTCCATTGCGGGAAATACTGCCAGGCGGCTTCGATGGCGCGGTTGGCGAGCGCCGCGTTTGCCCGGTGGTGCACGCCCACGATCTCACGCGGGTTCGACGGGTTCACCGATTCCAGCTTGTCGCCAGTGGCGATGTGCTCGCTCCCGATGCGGAGCTGATATTCGCGCCCGAAACAGGCGCGCACCTCCCGCAAGGCCACCTCCATGCCGCGACGGTTGTCCGGCTGAGAGAAGTCTGCGTACGGTTCATTGCGAAACTCGGTCAAGGTAGCAGTAGCCATCCCTTCCATGGTGACAAAAGCACAGGTCCGAATTCAATGTGCATTCGGTCCCCTGTTACAATTCCGGTGTGGCCCGCGTCCTGATGATTGCCTCGGAGGCTGCGCCGTTCGCCAAGACCGGCGGCCTGGCAGACGTGGTTGGCGCATTGCCCAGCGCCCTCGGGGAGTGCGGATGTGAGACCGCCGTAGTGATTCCCCGCTATGGATCGATCCGCCTCAAGGAAGCCCGCCGCGTCTACGACCATCTTCCGGTCTACCTCGGGAAGTCTGGCTACGATGTCGCGATCTACCAGGCGCCGGCGGAGTATCCAGTGTACCTGGTGGATTGCCCGCCGCTGTTTCGCCGCGAAGGGCTGTACGGCGAGGCGGGCGTCGATTACGCGGATAACCACTTGCGATTCGCCGTGTTCGCGCGCGCCGCCCTGGGAGTCGCGCGCTCCTTGTTCCGGCCCGACGTTTTGCATTGCCACGATTGGCAGGCCGGCCTGGTGCCCGCGTACCTGCGCACCACGTTTTACGGCGACCCCACGTTCATGGGCGTGAAAACGCTGTTCACCATTCACAACCTGGGGTATCAGGGCCTCTTCCCCCCAGGCGCCCTCAAGGAGACGGCCCTGGACGCCGCCGTTTTCAATCCAGGCGGGATGGAATTCTTCGGCCAGGTCAGTTATATCAAGGGCGGTATATCGTTCGCCGACGCGCTTTCTACGGTCAGCCCCACTTATGCCCGCGAAATCCAGACGCCGGAGTACGGCTTTGGCCTGGACGGCGCCTTGCGAGCGCGGGCCGGAGTGCTGACGGGCATTCTGAACGGAGTGGACTCCCGCGAGTGGAGCCCGGAAAATGACCAGCACATTCCCAAGACCTACTCGGCGCAGGATCTGAGCGGCAAGCGCGCCGCGAAGGAGCAACTTCTGGCGGAATTCGGCCTTCCACCCGAAGCCATGGATCGGCCGCTGCTGGGCATTGTCTCCCGCCTCGCGCGGCAAAAAGGCATGGATATTCTGGCCGAAGTAGCCGCTGAGATCGTCGCGGAGGATGTGTATCTAGTTGCGCTCGGCACCGGCGAGCCGGAGTATGAGGAGTTCTTTCGCTCCATGGCGGAAAGCCTCCCGGGCCGCGCCGGAGCGCGCATCGGTTTCGACAACCGGTTGGCTCACCTGATCGAGGCTGGCGCCGACGTTTTTCTCATGCCCAGCCGCTATGAGCCCTGCGGCCTGAACCAGATCTATAGCCTGCGCTACGGCACCGTACCGGTGGTTCGCGCTACGGGCGGCCTGGATGATACCATCGAGAAAGGCACCGGATTCAAGTTTCAGGAGTATTCCGGGGCGGCTTTGCTGGATGCCGTTCGCGCCGCCATTCAAGCGTTTTCCAGCCGGGCCGAGTGGCGTGCCATGATGGTCCGGGGCATGCAGAAGGACTTCTCCTGGAAGGCTTCCGCGCAGGCGTACATGGCGTTGTACGAACGGCTGTTAGGGCGGGGATGAATCTTTTTCCGCGGCTTCGATTCTAATATTGCAGGAGATAAGATGGCAGGTCAGAACACCTTAACCTTTACCGACTCTTCGTTTGACCAGGATGTCCTCCGGGCGGAAGTTCCGGTTTTGGTGGACTTTTGGGCCGAGTGGTGCGGCCCTTGCAAGATGATGGGGCCCACCATCGACGTAGTTGCCAGCGAATACGCGGGCAAAGCCAAGATCGGCAAGCTGGATGTGGACAGCAACGACAAAACCGCCATGCGGTATAACATCCGCGGCATTCCCACCCTCCTGCTCTTCAAGGGCGGTCAGGTGGTGGAGCAGCGGGTTGGCGCCGTCGGCAAGTCCGAAGTCCAGAAGATGCTCGATTCACACGTCTAAGCACCTTGTTTTGAGGCAGATTCCCCGCCTTGGCAGAGTTCGATCAGGCGGGCGTCCGCGCAATTGACGTAGACCGTTCCCCGGTGGCGCAAGCTGTCAAGCTTGCTGAGCCGAGAGTCGTCTCGGCTTTTCTTCCGGCATTTCCACTGAGAGAAGAGTCGAGATGACTCTCGACTCAGCAGGCATGGCGGCCCGCGCCACGAAGGCTATTTCAGGCCCAGGCGGCGGTGGTCCTTCAGGATGCAGCGGTCCATGACCACCGCCAGGCCCGCGGATTCGGCTCGGCGAGCGGCGTCTTCGTGGACCACGCCCTCCTGCATCCAGATCGTCTTCGCTCCCTTGCGAATGGCGGCTTCCACAATTTCCGGCACGTGCTCCGGGCGGCGGAAGATATCGACGATGTCGACTGGCCCGGGAACCGCATCCAGCGACGGGTATGCCTTTTCGCCCAGAACCTCGGCAACGCCGGGGTTAATCGGGATGATGCGATAACCGGCCCGCTGCAGGTATTCCGCCACGCCGTAGCTGGGGCGAAAGCGCTTGGGCGAAAGGCCCACCACCGCAATCGTGTGCGCCGAACCGAGGATTTCGGCCACGCGGTTCATGCACCCTCTTGTTTGGACAGCGCCGGTCTGGGGCGCAACGCGCGCCGGAGTTTGACTACTTCTTCCTCCGTCAGATGGCGAAAAGAGCCTGGCTTGAGCGGCCCGAGCTCGATCGGGCCGACGCGTACCCGCCTCAGTTTCTCCACCAGAAGACCGAAGTGCCGGAACATTAACCGGATCTGATGATTTCTGCCTTCGAAGAGGCGCACTTCATACCAGGGATTCTGCGCTGCGTGGATGAGCTTCAATCCGGCCGGCAGCGTGCGCTTGCCGGAAAGTGGAACGCCGCGGCGAAACTGCTCTTCCTGGTCGCCGGTCAGCGTGCCGTTTGTTTTCACAACGTAAGTCTTGGGTAGATGCGTCGTGGCGGACATGATGGCGTTGGCCATCTCGCCATCGTTGGTGAGCAGCAGCAGCCCCTCGCTGTGATAATCCAGCCGGCCTACCGGGTAGACACGCTCTTTCACGCCGCGCAGCAGGTCCATCACGGTGGCGCGCTGCTGCGGGTCGGTCACCGTGGTGACGGTATTGTCCGGCTTGTACAGCGCCAGGTAGACCAGCCGTTTGGGCGCGTGTAAAAGCTTGCCATCCACCTTGATGTGGTCGCGCTCCAGGTCGGCTTTGGAGCCAAGCTCGGTGACCGCGGAGCCGTTGACCCAGACGCGCCCCTCCGCCATCAGTTGTTCCGCATGGCGCCGCGAGGCCACGCCCGCGTGTGAAAGAATCTTCTGTAGCCGCTCCTCGGCCATCAGTTGTCCTCTGGGGGCTGTTCGTCGCTGGCGGGGGGAAGTTCCGATCCCGGCGCCACCTCTGGCTCGGCCGCCGGTTCGCTGTCGGCGAACGCCATGCGGCGAATCTCTTCGAACTCCTTGAGCGACGGCAACTCGCTCACGTCCTTCAGGCCGAACTGAATCAGGAATTCCTTGGTGGTTTTGTAGAGGATGGGCTTGCCGATGACGTTCTTGCGTCCGGCGGCGGCGATCAGCTTGCGGTCCAGCAGCGTCTTCAACACGCCCGCCCCCTGCACCCCGCGAATCTCCATGATCTCCGGCGCCGTAGCCGGTTGCTTGTAAGCAATCACCGCCAGCGTTTCCAGCGCGGGCAGCGAGAGCTTGAGCGGCTGTTTGAGGCTCTTGGCGAACGCGCGCACGGCATCGTGGTGCTCCGCCTTGGTGGCCATCTTGTAGCCGCCAGCCACCTCGCGAATCGCCACCCCGTGCTCCGGTTTGTCGAATTCCGCGATCAGCCAGGAGAGCGCTTCCTGCACGCGATCCGCGGGCTGCGCCAGCGCGGCGGCGATCTGCGCGGCTGTCAAGGGCTCCTCGGCGACGTAAACGATCGCCTCCACGACGGCGCGCAGCTGTGAGTCGGCCAGCGATACCGGGGCCGCTGCCGGCTCCTCCAGCAACTCATCCATCGAGACCGGCTGTTGCGCCGCCGTCGTTTCCTGGGTTTGCGGTTGCCCGGCTTCCGGCCCGTCCGCCCCAGTGTGTGTTTCGAGTTCTTCCATGCCTGTCAAACGTAGTCTTTCTCAGTGCTGGCGATGGGCTGCTCCGTGGCGAAGACGGCATCGAAATTCCGGTGCCGCCGCAGCGCAATTTCGCCGAACAAATCCTTCTGCGTCACTTCCACCGCCCGCATTCGGACCATCTCGAGCACCGCCAGGAACAGCGCGACCATAGCGCGCCGGGAGCGTTGTTCCGCGAAGACGCGCAGGATGAAGATCGGCTCGTCCGGCCCGACCGCGAGAAACCGGTCGCGCAGGTTGCGGATCATATCCGGCACCGTAACGTCAGCCGATTCCACTTCGTAGACGGGGCGCAGCTTGGTGCGGTCCAGTACCTCGCCGAACGCTTTCACCAGGTCAAACAGGGAAACCGCCAGGCCTGGGTCGTCATCCTCACTGGCAAAAGCCTTGATCTGCGGATTCGACCAGACGTTTTCCTCGATCAACCGTTTCTGCTGCAGCATCTCAGCGGCGTTCTTGAAGCGCTCATGCTCCAGCAGCCGGTCGACCAGTTCCTGCCTTGGATCCTCGCCCTGTTCACTGTCCGGGCCTAGAGAAGGGTCGCGCGGCAGCAGCATCTTCGACTTGATGTGGATCAGCGTGGCGGCCATGTAGACGAATTCCGCTCCCAAGTCGATATCCATCTCGCGCGCTTTTTCCATGTACTCCAGATACTGCGAAGTGATGGTGGCGATCGGAATATACTTGATGTCGATCTGCTGCTTGCGAATCAAATCCAGCAGCAAATCGAGCGGCCCATCGTACTGCTCCAGGTGGAAATCCAGCGGCGATGACACTGCTATCACGATAGCACGGGACAAACTGGAAGCCGCTTGTGATGCGGCATGCTTTCCGCTTGCACGCGGTCACCGGCGGCCGCGCACCGCTACCAGCGATTTGGCGACTCCCAGCATGCGCTCGCGCAGAATGCGCGCATCGGGAAAGAGCGCCTGCAGTTGGCGTGGCCCTAGCAGCCAGACATCACGCAGATAGTGATCGATATAGAAGTCGCGCCGGTCGGCCGAAAGCGGCACCAGGACGCGCCACCAGTTGAAACGGGGGACCAACGCGCGCTGCCACTGCCGCGGCAGCCAATGAATGAAGGGAGTGAGCAGATGCTGCTCGATCGGAAACCAGCGATCAGGCGTTTCCACCCAGTAGGCCCGTCCGACGCGCGCCACCTCCCGGGCGAAGCGCTGCTGGCTCAAAGCATCGCCGACGTGCTCGATCACCGAGTTGCTGAACACCACGTCGAACGCGGCATCGCGGAACGGCAGCGCCCGGCCATCGCCGGCCACCCAAACGGGCGCCCCCGCCAGGTCCGCCGCGGCCCGCGGCGTGTTCAGCAGAACCAGCCAGGGAGGCTCGTTGAGCAACTGCCAGTTGTCCGGAGTGCCGCCGATATCCAGCACGCGAGAGGCGGCGGTGATCCCCAATTCGGCGGCGAACCGGGCCATCCGCCTCTGGCGAAAACGTCGCGAGATGCCGGCGAGGCGCTGGGCAGCGGTCATGTCTCAACGGTAGGACAGACCATCGCTGTACATGGTCTGCCATGCTCTGCTACAGCAAGCCGCCGCGACAGACGACACAAACCGATCGTCTGTCCTGCCACCGACTTGAGCGTGCGCAGCACCTAGACAATCCAGCCGTCGGCCAGGTTCACCACCCGGTGGCTGCAAGCGGCGTTGGCCTCCGAGTGAGTCACCTGCACGATCGTGGTCCCTTCCTCGTTCAACTTCTTGAAAAGCTCCATGATCTCTTTGCCCTGGCTCGAGTGGAGGTTGCCCGTGGGCTCGTCGGCAAGAATCAGTTTGGGATTCGCGATCACGGCGCGGGCCACCGCCACCAGCTGCTGCTGGCCGCCCGAGAGCTGATTCGGGTACAAGTCGCGCTTGCCGACGATGTGAAACCGGTCGAGCGAATCGCACACGATGGCTGCCCGCTCCGAGCTCTTCACGTTGCGGTACGAGAGCGGGATATCCAGGTTCTCATACACCGTGAGGTTGTCGATCAGGTGGTAGCTCTGAAAGACGAAGCCAATGTACTTCTTGTTGAGCTCCACGCGGTCCTTGGGTTTCATGCGGTGAACCTGGTGGGCGAGGAACTCGAACTCTCCCGTCCACGACGCGTCCAGCATGCCCAGGATGCTGAGCAGTGTCGACTTGCCGGCACCGGAAGGACCCATGATGGTGACGAATTCACCCTCGCGGATCTCCATATTGATGCGGCGCAGGACATACGTGCGTCCATATCCGCCTTCGTAAAACTTTTCTACATTGCGAAGAGTAATCATGATGTCCTATTCGTGGCGCAGCGCTGTCAGCGGGTCGACGCCCATGGCGCGCCGCGCCGGGAGGTAACTGGCGGCTAGCGTAACCGCCGCCAGGCCTAGAGCCGCCAATGCGTACGTGCCAAAATCGCGTGGATGCACGCCAAATAGCATCGATGCCATCAGGCGTGTCAGAGCCAGTGCGCCGCCCAGTCCGAGCGCGATGCCGAGCGCCGCCAGCCGCGCGGCGTGCCCCAGAATCAAGCTCAGCACCTGCGTCTTCTGGGCTCCCAGCGCCATCCGGATTCCCAGTTCCTGTACCCGCTCGCCCACGTCGTACGACACGACACCGTAAATGCCCACCGCCGCCAGTACGAACGCGATGCCGCCGAAGAGTCCCAGCAGCAAGGTGCTGAAGCGCGGCCCGGCGAGGGACTTGGCAACAATCGCGTCACCGGTTTGCAGGTCGGCGACCGGCTGGTCCGGATCCAACTGCCGCACTTCGCTCTGGGCGCTCACGGCCAGCGTCAGCGGCGCGACGCCGGTTTTTACCACGATGGTGGTGGCTGCGCTGGGCGCCTGGGTATACGGGCTGTAGATCGTGGGCCAATCGTCGCTCTGTACGGCCTCCGGTTTCACGCCCGCCACAACGCCCACTACTTCGGCTACCCGCGGCGGAACGGTATCGAGCGCCAGCCGTCCGCCCAGTGGGTTCCCGCGCGGCCAAAATTGGCGCGCCATCATCTGGTTGATCACCACCGCCGTGGGCGCCTGGCTGGTATCGGCGTCAGCGAAGCTTCGCCCGGCCACGAGTGGAATGCCCATCACCCGGAAGTAGTCCGGGGTGACCGAGCGAGCCAGCGCCAAGGGACGCTGATCGGGCGGCGGCGCAGGGCGGCCCTCGACCGCGAACATCACCCCCAGGCCAAGGCCGGTCAAGGGAAGCCCGTTACAGGCGCCCACGCCGCGCACGCCAGGAAGCGCAGCGAGCCGCGGCAGGATGGCCTGCAAAAAGGCCACGCGCTGCTGCGGGGTGTTTCTACTGCCGGACATGGGCAAGCGCATGGTGATCAGGTTGGCCGGTTCGAAGCCCGGGCTCATGGCGCGCAGCCGCCCGAAGCTCCGCGCCAGCAGGCTGGCGCCGATCAGCATCACCAGCGCCAGCGCGATTTCCAGCACCACCAGGCCACTCCGCAGCATGCGGCTGGAACGGCCAACAGTACCGCCGCGTCCGGTTTCGACGAGCGCTGCGTTCAAGTTGCCGCTGGATACCTGCAGGGCCGGCGCCAGGCCGAAAATGATGCCGGTGAGGAAAGACAGGACAACGGCGAACAGCAGGAGGCGCCAGTCAGCGTGGATCTGAGACAGGCGCGGAATGCTGGCAGGGCCTAAGCGGGCCACCAGGGTTACGGCACCGGCCGCCAGGGCCGCCCCCAGTGCTCCACCGGCGAGAGCCAGCAGCACGCTTTCGGCCAGCAGTTGCAGAGTGACGCGAAACCGGCTGGCGCCGAGCGCGGCGCGCACCGCGATTTCCTTACGCCGGCCGGCGCCGCGGGCCAGCAGCAGATTGGCGACATTCACGCACGCAATGGCCAGCAGCAGGCCTACCGCAGCCAGCAGCACCAGCAGCGACTGGCGCGTCTTGCCCACCATCTGCTCGGCCAGAGGCCGGATATCGGCGCGGTAGCCGCTGTCTATCGACGGGTACGCGATCTCCAGGCTCTCGCCCAGGGAAGCGAACTCCGCCATGGCCTGGTCCAGGGAAACGCCCGGCTTGAGGCGGCCGATCACCGTGAGGTAGCGCCCTGAGGCTTCACGCGGCCGGTTCACATCCAATCCCAACGGGATCCAGGCGTCGACCCCCGGCTCGAGAACGGAAAAGCCTGCGGGCATCACGCCCACCACGGAGTAGCTTTGTCCGCGCAGCCGGATCGCCTTGCCGGCAATTGAAGGATCTGCTCCGAAACGGCGCTGCCATAGCTCGAAACTGAGCAAGGCCGTATCGGCGCGGGCCGGGCTGTCCTCGGCAGCCAGAAAACTGCGTCCCAGCACCGGCTGCACACCCAGCAGACCGAACAGATTCGCCGAAACGCGCTCGGCTTTCACCTCTTCGGCATCCAGGTGACCGTTAGGCCCGCCGCTCAAGGTGACATGCACGTCCTGTATGGCCGCCAGGTCTGCCACCGTGTGACTGCGCCGGCGCCATTGGTCGAAATTGATGCCTGCCACGTACAACTCGTTCTTCTGCTGGGGAGCGTTCTTCTCCCACATCACCAGTAATTGGCCGGCTTCGCGAAACGGCAGCGGCTGGAGCAGCACGGCATTCACCACGCTGAAAATTGCGGTGGTTGCGCCGATGCCGAGCGTGAGAGCCACCAGCGCCAGACCGGCAAGGCCGCGCGCCTTCCACCACAGGCGCACCCCGTGCCGCAAATCCTGGACGAACGGGTGCATGAGGTGAGGTTACCAAACCGCACCCGGCGGCGCGGGCCGCGCCTAGTGTTTACCCGCCGATTCCACCTGTTCCTCCACGATTCGGCCGTCGAACAGACGAATCGTGCGGTCGGCGAATTCGGCGTAACGAGGATCGTGCGTCACCATGCAGACGGTGGCGCCGGCCGTGTGCAGTTCCTTGAGGAGGCTCATCACCGCCTCGCCGTTGGCCGAATCCAGGTTGCCGGTGGGCTCGTCGGCGAGCAGGATCAGCGGGTCGCCACCCAGAGCGCGGGCCACGGCTACGCGCTGCTGTTGGCCGCCCGAGAGCTGCGAGGGGTAGTGCTTCATCCGGTGCGACATGCCGACCCGCTCCAGCGCCTCCTGCACGCGACGCTTGCGCTCCGAGCCCGGCATGCCGCGGTAGGTGAGCGGCAGTTCCACGTTCTCGTAGACCGTCAGATCGCCAATCAGGTTGAACGCCTGAAAGATGAAGCCGATTTCGCGGTTGCGGATGCGTGCCCGCTCGCTCAGCTTCAAGCCGGTCACAGGCTTACCGTTCAGGTAATAGGTGCCGTCGCTCGGAGTATCGAGCAGCCCCAGAATCGCCAGCAGCGTGGACTTGCCGCAGCCGGACGGGCCCGCAATCGACAGGTACTCTCCTTTCTTCACCTCGAAGTGGATGCCGGCGAGGGCATGCGTTTCCACTTCATCGGTGATGAAAACCTTACTCACCTGTTCCAGGCGAATCAGCGCTTGCGAGCCGTTTTCCATATTTGCTCTACCTCGAAGACGATATTGGCTGAGAACTAGTTCAACTTTATTCGGTCGTACTGGTCGTAATTCGACATGTCGGAGAGGATCACGCGATCGCCGACGGCCAGGCCACTCTTAACTTCGATGGTGTTGACCGAACTGCGCCCGAAGGCGACCTTCACCTTGTTGGCATACTTGCCGTCCGGCTCGATCTTGAACAACTGTACCGTGCTGTTTTCCTGGCCGAACACCGGCCGGCCCACGAACACGACATCGTCCAGCTTCTCGAGCTGAATGGTGCCATCCACGCTCAAATCCGGCCGCGCACCCTGCGGCAACTCGCCCTTGAGCGCCACGTCTACCGTCACCGTGCCGTTCAAAATGGATGGATCGATGCGCGAGACCCGCCCTTCGATCAATCCGTTCGAGCCGCCTCCGGCCAGACGCGTATCGATCACCGCCGGCTGCCCGATCGTGATATCCTTGACCTGAGTTTCGGCGATCTTCAGTTCCGCCTTCAGGTGCGAAGGCTGTGCCACCTTTCCGAGCGGGGTGCCGGCCAGCACTTTCTGGCCCTCCTCCACCTGGGTAAGCGGCGCCGGCAGGGCCTCCAGCATGCCGTCGAAGCCGGCTCGCACGTTCAACTGGTTCACCTGGCTCTTTTTCAGGTTGTACTCGCCCTGCAGCTGGTCCACCTTCACCTTGGCGGCAGCCAGCTGCGCCTCGTCTGCCTTGGAGTTGATTTCCAGGCGCTTTTGCTGAAGCTGGTATTGTTCCGCAAGTTGCTCGGCTTTGGTGGCAGAAATCTTGGCGTCGATCTCCGAGACCAGGCCGTCCTTGGCCAGCGTCCGGTCGCGGTCTGCCTGCAGCTTGGCATTGTCCATATCGCCTTTCGTCTGCGCGGCCTGCGACTGCATGTCGAGGAGGGCCTTTTCCAGCGTCACCTTGAGGTTTTCAAAATCGGCTTGCGAGGCTTTGAGCAGGTATTGGGCATCCAGCAGAGCGGTGTCCAGCTCCGGGCTGGTCATCACCATTACCAGGGAATCAGCCTTGACCGGCGTGCCCGGCTTGATGAGAATCCGCTCGATGCGTGCGTCGGTGTTGGCCGTGATCAACATCGTGTCTTCCGGGACCAACGTGCCCAGGCCTCGCACTTCACGCACCATCGGGCCTCGCTTTACTGATTCCGGCCACAAGGCCGACATCTCTACGCCGGGTGCTGCTGGCTTGAGCCGCGTGACTCCGTAGCCGACACCGCCCACCACCGCCAGGAGCAGGACTCCGATGATCGTCCAGCGGATGGCCTTTTTCCTGCCCACGTTCTTGCGTTGTATGTCCATTACCGTTCCCGAGAAGTGAAAAGGGCACGGCTTCTGCCACTCCGCGCATAGGCTAACATATGACGATCAAAGGTCGTACTTCGTTAGGCTGCGACCTGGACTGTCCGCTTGTGGGACACCTTGTGTCGGGGTGGGACGGATTCTCCAGAGCCGCGCTTAGTGGGCGAACCACCCGGTCCTATGATCAGGCCGTGGCTGATGGAGTCCGGAACAACCAGAAAGAGAAGCGCCACCGTGCCGTGGGCCAAGCCGAGAAAGTAGAGGTTCCGGTAGCCGCGGTAGAGGCGGGTGGCGGCGTAGCCGGCTACCAGGGTCACCGGCATCAGGAACCAGTTCGGTGCGTGTACCGCCGAGAACAGCGCCGCTGCTGCCAGGGCCGCACTCCGGCCCGGCAAAACGGTCTCGAACCGGGTCAGGCAGAAGCCGTTCAGCAGGTACTGTTGGAACAGTCCCCACGGGATGTAGATGGCCCAAATGAGCGCAGCGCGGTCCGCCGCGATGTGCCGGACCGTATCCAGCAGCAACCCCAGTGCGAGCAGCAGCAGGGCCAAAAAAACCAGGGCCCGGAGAGAATCGCCGCAGGCATTCCGCCAGGTTCTGAACTCGAAAACCGAGTGCTGCTGCCTTCTCTCCGCGCAGCCAGGGAGACGCCACCGGCAGCAGCAGAATCGGCGCCCACGCCGCGGGGTGGTGGTAACGCAGACCCCAAATGTAAGCCAGGATCAGGCCGAAGACCGCTACCGGCTCCAAGATGGCGAGTTTGCTGCGGGTGCCGGACATGCCTGGTTTCAATTGGATGACGTAGCTTCAGTTACATCGCGGCGATCGTGCTTTGTTTACATCACGCAGTTAACCGCCACCACTAACCTGTATCAGGGATATGCCTGCTTTCCGTTCCACAGTACCATAAATAGTACCAATATGACTATTCTGTCAGTACTAAATCTGGTGAAATCAGAGGTGACTGCGGAGAATGCTCTTATGACGCTCATTCAAAACACGTCGTTCTCGGTACTGCTTTTTGGGGCCCTAGAGTGCCTTTATTGGTGGACTCTCCGAAAGCAGCAGCGCCACTCGTCCAGCGTAGCGGCGTGATCTTGTCACGGCACATTCTTCGGCTAGCCCGATTTGCCGGCTGGCGCGCGAGATGCGGCTGATTTGCAGGAGAGAACCGCCTCACCCTTCCGCGCGCAGCTCACGCTCAGCGCGAAACCAATCCTCCAAGTGTGAACCATCCCGCTTGCCGCGAGCCTCCCAATACGAATAGGCTAACGCTGCGATCTCGCCGTGCGAGGGTGCGAGGATCTTTCGGCCGGCCGGCGGAATGTTCAGCCGCTCGCCGTCACCCCTGACCGAGATGTCTTGCTCCGGGAAGCGGCGGTGAGGATGGGTGCGACCGCAAGAGTGGTGCATGGGCAGTTCGAAACCATTCTTTATAACAGAGGGCGCGCTCGAAAAGGAAACGTTCGATGCGGAATGCCGCGATTTCGTGGCTGGGCGGTTCCAGGTATTTCTGGCGGCGCAGTCCGATTCGAACCGGCGAGTTGTGCTGGTCGGGGCTCCGCATCGATCCGAAGGCCATCGGTGTGCTGAATGCTAGACTTGATGGTCATGGCGAGAGCGACCCATTTGGAATGCAGCCAGTGTGGCTCCAGGCTGGATGCGGGTACGCCGGCGAACCTCTGTTCCTGCGGCGGCCCCTTGCTGGTCCGCTACGACCTCGAGACCATACGGCACCGCTGGCGCCGGAGGGAGGTCGCCAATGGGCCCTCGAGCATGTGGCGTTACGCGCCTGTTCTGCCACCGGCGGAGGCTTCCATCGTCAGCCTGGGCGAGGGCTGGACGCCGCTCCTGCGCACGCGCCGGCTGGGAGGGCGGATCGGCTCGCAGGCGCTCTGGGTGAAAGACGAAGGGTTGAATCCCACTGCGTCCTTCAAAGCCCGCGGCCTGGCCTGCGCGATTTCGATGTGCGTGGAACTCGGAATCCAAAAAGTGGCGATCCCGTCGGCGGGCAACGCGGCGAGCGCACTGGCAGCGTATGCGGCGGCGGCCGGCATCGAGTCTTACATCTTCATGCCGCGCGACGTGCCGCAGGCCAATTATCTGGAATGCATGGCCTACGGCGCCAATGTCACCCTGGTGGACGGGCTGATCAGCGATTGCGGCCGCATCGTGGCCGAACGCGGTCCGCAGGAAGGCTGGTTCGACGTCAGCACGCTCAAGGAGCCCTACCGCATCGAAGGCAAGAAGACGATGGGGTACGAGGTTGCCGAACAGATGGATTGGGAGTTGCCCGAGGCGATCTTCTATCCCACCGGCGGCGGCGTGGGGATGATCGGCATGTGGAAGGCGTTCGACGAAATGGAGACGCTGGGCTGGATCGGCAGCCGGCGGCCGAAAATGATCGCGGTGCAGGCGGAGGGCTGCGCGCCGGTGGTTCGCGCTTTCCGGGAGGATGAGCCGCGCAGCCGCTTTTTCGACGGCGCCCACACACTGGCGGCCGGTTTGCGCGTGCCCAAGCCGCTGGGCGATTTCCTGGTTCTCGACGCGGTGCGCGCCTCGGGCGGAATGGCGATCGCCGTCAGCGACGAGGAGATGCTGGATGACGGCGCGGCGCTGGCCTCCACCGAAGGCATTTTCGCCGCTCCCGAAGGCGCCGCCTGCGTGGCCGCCGCGCGCAAACTGCTGGCAGACGGATTCTTAAAACCCACCGACCGCATCGTCCTCTACAACACTGGCTCCGGGCTCAAGTACCCCGAAGCCTGGTCCACCCGCTTCCCGCGCACCGCGGCCAGCGAACAGGACAAGCTCGGCGGCCTGATTACGCCACGGTAGAGGCAATTTCGGACACCGGTATCCCGTATCCGGACACAAGGTTGTTATGGGACTGTGAAGGCGCGTTAGGCGCCCTGGCTTGCGTCTGCAGCATGCTACCGTCTGTCAACGCCGCCACCTGGATTCCTCGTACAGCACGGATGGCACTGAGATTGCCCGTCTCCTTTCCGGAATCCCCATGAACGGTATCCTCCTCGATTTCCGGTACGCGCTGCGCGGGTTGCGCAAATCGCCGGGCGCAGCCGCGGTGGCGGTTTTGGCGCTGGCTCTCGGCATCGGTGTCAACACGTCGTCGTTTATCTGGGTCAACTCATTGGTGCTGCACCCGTTTGCCTATCCGAACCTGGAGCGTATCGCGACCGTCTGGGAGACCATCCCGAAACTCGGAGCGGAGCGGGGACTGGTGGCGCCGGCGAACTTTCTTGACTGGAGAGCGCAGGACCATTCCTTTGAGCAACTCGCCCTTCTGCGCCCATGGGACGCCAACCTGACGGGGGCGCACGAACCGGAGCGGATTCAAGCCTGCCTGGTCACAGCCGACTTTTTTGCCATGCTGGGAATGAAGCCGGTGCTCGGACGAACGTTTTCGAAGCAGGAAGAAGAGGCGGCCGCAAGCCCTCTGGTGGTGGTGAGCCACGGTTTCTGGCAGCGGCGCCTTGCGTCCGAACCGGATGCGGTGGGCCGGACGATTTCGCTCGACAACCGCAGTTATACGATCACCGGCGTGATGCCGCCCGAATTCGATTACCCGCTGGCCACCGATCTGTGGGCGCCACTGGCGCTCGGCCCGGAGGCGAGGCACCAGCGTGCCGCTCACACCCTGCAGGTGCTCGGCCGGCTGCGGCCGGGGACTTCGGCGGCGGAAGCGCGCGCGGCGCTGGGAGTCATCGCTCGCCGGCTGGAGGGGCAGTATCCGCAAACCAACGAGGCCCGGTCCATCGACGTGGTGCCGCTCCGCCAGCTCACCAACCGCGAGACGGACCGTTTCGTTCTGTTGTTGCAGGGCACCGCGATTTTCGTGCTGCTGCTGGCCTGCGCGAATGTCGCCAACCTGCAGCTTGCGCGCGCCACCACCCGCCAGCGCCAGTTCGCGGTGGAAGCCGCGCTGGGCGCGAGCCGCCTGCGTATGGCGACGCGGCTGTTGGCCGAATCCGCTCTGGTGGCAGTGTTGGGAGGAGGCCTCGGAATATGGCTGGCGTCCTGGGACCTGCAGTTCGCGAAAGATCACGTTCCGTCGGAGGTGCTGCGTTTCGTGCCCGGCATGAGAACCATGCACATCGATGGCAGCGTGGCCGGGTTCACGCTTGTCGTCTCACTCTTCGCGGGGCTGATGTGCTCGGCGCCGGCGGTTCTGATGTTGCTGCGCAGAAACGCCGCCGCGGACCTGGGCGAAACCCTCAAGGAAGGCGGACGCAGTTCCAGCGCAGGAGCTGCCCGCAGCCGGATGCGCAGTGCGCTGGTGGTCGCCGAAGTAGCCGTGGCGCTGGTTTTACTGGTGGGCGCTGGACTGATGGTCGAGACCTTTAACCACATGCTCGCCTCCGACCCCGGATACAATCCCAGAAACCTGCTGACGATGTGGATCGCTCTGCCGGAGAACTCGTACCACGCTCCCCAGCAGATTAGCGCCTACTATGACCGTGTGCTCTCGTCACTCTCAGGCCTTCCCGGCGCGCGGCTGACCGCGGCGGCCGCGAACTCGGAGCCCGCCGGTGGATTCCGTATTGAGGGCCGTCCCGAACCGCGACCGGGACAGGCGCAACCCGACGTGCGCGCCGTCAGCGGCAATTATTTCGAAACCATGGAGTACCCCATCCGCCAGGGGCGAGGCATCTCGCCGCAGGATGGCGCCGATTCGCCGCGAGTGGTGGTGCTGGGCGAAACCGTGGCGCGCCATTACTGGCCGGACTACCCCCGCAGCCAGGATCCGGTCGGACGCCGTATCCAGCTGGGCAACTCGCAATCGCCATGGCTGACCGTGGTCGGAGTTGCCGGAGACTACAAGAACTGGTTCACGGGCGAAGCGATTCCGATGGCCTACGTTCCTTGTGCGCAGTCTCCATCGCCGGTAATGAGGGTGCTGGTGCGCACGGCCGGCGATCCGCTGGCGGCAGCGAGCGGCGCGCGCGCGGTGGTGCGCAGCGTGGACCGCGATCCTCCGATCTACGACGTCAAGAGCATGGAGCAGGACCTCGCCTGGGAAAAATCCGGCGTTGCAGGTGCTGCCTTCAGCATGAAAAAGTACGCCGTCATCGCGCTGCTGCTGGCCATCACGGGGATTTACGCGGTGATGTCCTATGCCGTGGCCCAACGCACCCACGAAATCGGCGTCCGCATGGCCTTGGGAGCGCGCCGGGCCGACGTGCTGAAAATGGTCATCGGCCAGTCGTTCCGCATGGCCGGAACCGGATTGGCGATCGGGCTGCCGCTGGCCTACGTTTTGACCCGGCTTGCGTCCAGCGTCGTTTTCAACGTGATTACCGTGGACCTGTACGCCTTCGCGGTGTTCAGTCTCTTGCTCGGTTTCGCTACCCTGCTGGCGGCATATATCCCTGCGCAGCGCGCGGCAAGGGTCGATCCCGCTGTAGCGCTGCACAACGAATAGCAAGGCGGCAGGCCATCTCCCTTCGGTGGCCCGCCACCGGCCGACGAGAAGGTCGAATCATCACCCCACTTCTCCGGGAATCCCCGACAGGACCGGCGGCAAGACCAAGACCGCCGGCGCTCCCAGTTCACGGGGCCTTCGCGGGCCGGAGGCCCATGGGGGCAGGCGACGCAAACCGATCGCCCTGCTCTAGTGTGGCGACTGTGTGGCCGCGCGCATTCGCCCGGCGATCCAGCGGCGCCAGGTTTCCACGCCGCTCTGGGTTGTGCACGAGGTCTCGATGATTTCAATATCGCTATGAATGCTGCGCGCATTGCGCCGGGCCGCTCCCATATCGAACGGCACGTAGGGAAGCAAATCGATCTTGTTCAAGACCATCAGCCGCGACTTGGCGAATGCGCCGGGATACTTCAGCGGCTTATCGTCGCCCTCGGTCACGCTCAGAACGACGATTTTGGATTCCTCGCCCAGGTCGTAGCTGGTGGGACACACCAGATTGCCGACGTTCTCAATCAGCAGCAGATCCAATCGGCCCAGGTCCCAACCGTGCAGCGACCTCTCAACCATGCGCGCGTCCAGATGACAGGCCCCCGCAGTCGTGATCTGGCGGACGGGAAAACCGAAACGGGCCAGGCGCCGAGCGTCGTTATCGGTTTGAATGTCGCCGGTCACAACGGCCACGCGTGTATCCGGCGAGAAGCCCTCCAGAGTCCGCTCGAGAAGGGAGGTCTTGCCGGAACCGGGAGAACTGATGCAGTTCAACACCAGCGTGCCGCATTCCGCGAACTGAAGGCGCAGAGCCTGCGCGATGCGATCGTTCTCGCTCAATACCTTTTTCTCGATGGCTACCCGCTCCACCTCAGTCCTCCAGTTCCAGGTACGCGATGTCCAGTTCGGATCCGCGCGGGCGAAAGTCGATGTCCAAAGCCAGCGGCTCCAGGTCTGTCCCTTTCACCAGAACCTCCATGCAGAATCGGAGGGACTCGGCATCCACGCCGCACCACTCGCCGAGCCGCAGCCCTACCTTGCTGGCGCGGGCGCCGGGACGTCGCGCAATTTCCTCGCGCACGGCGTCGATCACGGAGTTGGCAATCCCCATCTCGTGCATCAGCAGATCCTGGGAAGCTGGTCGCCGGGCAGCATGTCGACGATTCGCGTTGTTCCGAATGGAGTCCGCAGCAGCACCAGCCCCGGGTGCGCGCCGGTGACGGTGCCGATGATCGCGGCGTCGCTTCCGAGTGGATGCCTTCGCATCGCGTCCAGCACCGTTTCTGCCGCCCGGGAATCAACGAATGCCAGCAACTTGCCTTCGTTGGCAACGTAAAGCGGGTCAAGCCCCAGCATCTCGCAGGCGCCGCGGACTTCTTCCCGCACCGGAATTGCGGTCTCCTCAATCGTGATTCCTACGCCGGCACGCGCGGCGATCTCGTTCAGCGCGCTCGAAACTCCGCCGCGGGTGGGATCGCGCATCGCGTGAATTTCCGGCGATGCGGCCAGTATGGCCGCTGCGATGCCGTGCAGGGGGGCGGAATCGCTGGCCAGTTCGGTCGCGAACTCGATTCCTTCCCGCTCGGCCAGGATGGCGATTCCGTGATCGCCGATCGGGCCGGATATCAATACGCGGTCGCCCGGGCGCACCAGCAAAGGCGAGAGATGGACGCCATCCGGTACCAGCCCGATGCCGGTGGTGTTGATGAACAGCCCGTCTCCGCTGCCCTTTTCAACAACCTTGGTGTCTCCAGTAACGATCTCGATCGGGATCGCCTCCGCTGCCCGCCCCATCGACTCCGCCACGCGCCGCAGGGTCTCGATTTCGAGACCCTCCTCCAGAATGAAGCCGGCGCTCAGGAACAGGGGCGTCGCGCCGCCCATGGCCAGATCGTTCACGGTGCCGTGCACTGCCAGCGATCCAATGTCGCCGCCGCGGAAAAACAGCGGCTTCACGACGAACGAATCCGTAGAAAATGCCAAACGAGAGCCGTTTACCTGCACCACAGCCTGATCGTCCAGCCGGTTCAGGGTTGGGCTGCGAAGGAAAGGCAAAAAGATCTCGTGCAACAGCTCGGCGCTGAGCTTTCCTCCCGAGCCATGGCCGAGTACGATGCGATCCTTCACTGCGAGCGGCACGGGGCAGGTGAACTGTGCTGGCTCGCTCACGACTGGGCTCCCACGGGCGCGGCATGGCGCCGGTATTGATAATACGCCGCGCACGCGCCTTCGCTCGATACCATCGGCGCTCCCAGCGGTCCTGCCGGCGTGCAGCGAGTACCGAACACCGGGCAATCCAACGGCTTCTTGAACCCTTGCAGGACCTGGGCACTGATGCACTCGGGCGGCTCGGGCGCGGTGACCGTTTCCACGCCGAAAACCTTCCCGGCATCGAACCCGGCATACTCCGGGCGCAGGCGGTAACCGGATTGCGCGATGGGCCCGATCCCGCGCCAGTTGCGATCGGTCACTTCGAACACCTCCTGCATCCGCCGCCGCGCCGCCTCATTCCCGCTGCGGCTCACGCTGCGCGCGTACTGATTCTCCACCTGTGAGCGACCCTGCTCGAGTTGGCGCGCGAGCATGAGAATCGCTTCCAGCAGGTCGAGCGGCTCGAACCCGCCCACCACGAACGGAACCTTGTACCGCGCCGCCAACTCCTCATATTCCTGGTAGCCCATCACGGTGCAGACATGCCCTGGAGCGATGAAGCCTTGCACGCGGCCGGCCTTCGATTCCAGCAAAAGCCGTATGGCCGGCGGCACCAGGACGTGCGAAACCAACATCGAGAAGTTCCGCAGCCCCTCCCGCCTGGCCTGCCACACGGCGGTCGCATTGGCCGGGGCCGTCGTCTCAAAACCAACCGCGAAGAAAACCACCGGCCGCCGCGGGTTCTCGCGCGCCAGCCGCAGGGCGTCCATCGGCGAGTAGGCGATGCGCACGTCGCCGCCCTCTGCCTTCACCTGGAACAGGCCGCTATGCGATCCGGGCACGCGCAGCATGTCGCCGTACGAAACGAAGATGACTTCGGGGATGGACGCAATGGCGATCGCCTGATCGATGATTTCGAGCGGCGTGACGCAGACCGGGCATCCCGGGCCGTGAACCAGTTCGATGCGCGGCCCAACCAGTTCCTCGATCCCGTACTTGACCAGGGTGTGGGTCTGGCCGCCGCAGATCTCCATCAGTACCCAAGGCCGCGTCACCGTGCGCCAGATTTCCGCTACCAGGCGGTGTGCCAGTGCCGGGTCGCGATACTCGTCCAGGTACTTCATCCGCCGTCTTCCGCAAGTGCGCCCATCTCCTCCAGCAGTCGATAGGTGCGCTCCGCCTCCTCGGCATCGACGCGGCTGATGGCGAAACCGACGTGGACGATCACGTAGTCGCCGCACTGAGCCTCCGGCACGAAATCGAGACATGCCTGCCGCGTGACACCACCGAACCGTACCGTGCCGTAGCGCAGCCCGTCTTTCTCCTTCGCTTCCACGATTTGCCCCGGTATCGCCAGGCACATAGAAGTTACTTAAAGCACTTCCCGGTCCAGATGCCGCCCCGGTTTCCGACAGGCGGCGTGCCTCCAAAGCGCCGTAAGTCGTTGCCAGGGAACGCGGCACAGGAGCCTCCACTCGCCAGCCCTATGTTTCGCTGCACCAAGACCCCTGTCCGACCGCTATCTGCCTTTATTTCACCCAGTTTGTGCGGTATTTTGCGCATGCGGCTTGCTCTCACCCACCAGATTGCCGTATCGTGCGGCTTGCGGCGTAAATTTCAGATTTCCGGTGTCGTACAGGGCGTGGGATTCCGGCCCTGGGTCTATCAACTGGCGCAGCGGCACCAGCTTGCCGGCTACGTCTTCAATTCCACGCTCGGCGTCACGATCGAAGTCGAAGGCGCCGAAGTGGCGCTCACCGCCTTCGAAGCTGCGTTGCGAACCGAAGCGCCGCCCTTGGCCGAGCTCGACCAGATCTGCGTCGAACAGCTTGAACCGATTGGCTATCAAGAGTTTACGATCGGCGAATCGCAGGATCTCGCGGGCGAATTTGTGCTCGTTCCGCCGGATATCGCCACGTGCGCGGACTGCCTGGCTGACCTCCGCGACCCCGCCAACCGCCGCTATCAATACCCGTTCACCAACTGCACCAATTGTGGACCGCGCTACACCATCATTCAGGAGATCCCGTATGACCGGCCCCACACCACCATGGCCGGGTTCCATCAGTGTCCGGCCTGCGAAAGCGAATACCACGATCCGCACAACCGCCGGTTCCATGCGCAGCCGAATGCCTGTCCCGATTGCGGCCCCTGGGTGGAGTTGTGGGGCCGTCAGCGGGTTCGTGCGCATCGGACCGCAGCCATCGCTGAGACACGGAGGTTGCTCCAAGCCGGTGCCATCCTCGCCATCAAGGGCCTGGGCGGCTTTCATCTCGCTTGCGACGCCACCAATGACGCCGCCCTTCGCAGCTTGCGCGGGCGCAAGCTGCGCTCCGCCAAGCCGTTCGCACTCATGGCAGCCAGCCTCGACAAGATCGCCGAATTCTGCGAGCTGGGGCCGGAAGAAAGCGCCGCGCTCAGCGGCAGCCGCCGGCCCATCGTCCTGCTGGCGCGCCGGCCGGGAAGCCGCATTTCGGCCGAAGTTGCGCCCGGCACGCCTACGCTCGGTGTGTTACTGCCTTATACGCCATTGCATCACCTGCTCTTCGAGGGTGGAGGGATCGACGCGCTGGTGATGACTTCCGCCAACATCAGCGAGGAGCCAATCGCTTACCGCAACGAAGAAGCAGCGGCCCGGCTGCATCCGCTGGCCGACTATTTTCTGTTGCACAATCGCCCCATCCATACGCGCGTGGACGATTCGGTGGTGCGGATCTTCGAGGGCCGCGAACGCCTCGTGCGGCGCGCCCGCGGCTACACTCCGCGTCCCATCGAACTGGGGTTCCCGGCGCAGCAGGTTCTGGCCTGCGGCGGAGAACTCAAGAACACGTTCTGCCTCACTAAGGACCACTTTGCCATCCTCAGCCAGCACACCGGCGACCTGGAAAACCTGGAGACGCTGGAATTCTTCCAGGAAACCCTGGAGCACATGAAGCGCTTCTTCCGCGTCGAGCCGCGCGCCGTCGCCTACGATTTGCACCCGCAATACATGTCGACTCGTCTTGCCCAGTCTATGCCTGGCGTCGAAAAGATCGGCGTGCAGCACCACCACGCCCACATCGCCGCGTGCATGGCCGAAAACGGATTGCAGGAGAAGGTGATCGGCGTGGCGCTGGACGGCACCGGGTACGGAACCGACGGGCGCATCTGGGGCGGCGAATTCCTCATCTGCGACTATCTCTCCTTCGAACGGCGGTTCCATTTCCGTTATATTCCGTTGCCTGGCGGCGACGCCGCGATCCGGCAGCCATGGCGCTCCGCGCTGAGCTATCTGAAGGATGCGGACTTGCAGGCCGTCCCGGCGCTGGAGCCGGTATCCGAGTCTCAGCGAACTGTCGTGGAAGCGATGATCGCGCGGCGCATCAACACCGTCGATACCTCGTCCGCCGGCCGTCTTTTTGACGCGGTCTCCGCCATTCTGGGCGTCCGCCTCGAAACCACCTATGAGGGGCAGGCAGCCATTGAACTGGAAGCGATTGCGGCCCACGGCATCAGCGAACTCTACCCGTTCGCTGTTGACGTGGATGCCCTCGACTTCCGCGAAACCATTCGCGCCATCGTGCGCGACCGGAGCCTAGTTGGGGTCAGATCTGCCCGCTTTCACAATACAGTGGTCGCGGCCATCGTAGAGGCTTGCCGGCGTTTGTGCCAGCGGGAACGCCTGACCACCGTGTGCCTCTCGGGCGGCGCAATCCAAAACGCGTATCTGCTCGGCCACGCCGCACAAATGCTGCGCGCTGCCGGTTTCCGGGTGTTCCTGCACGCCCTTGTCCCGCCCAACGATGGAGGACTTTCGCTGGGCCAAGCCGTCATCGCCGCCAATTTCCTGCGGTCGGGCGCTTCAGCCCGGGAGGCCTCACGGGTGCGGTGTTGACGGCCGTCTCGAGCGTCCGGGTTTCACGCAACTTTAATCTCCGCGGATCACCAAAACCGGAAACCACCCGTCCAATGCTCCGTCTATAGTTACATTCCGCGTTCTGCGCGGCCGGCGCCTAAGGGCGGGGGTGTAGCCGCGAAATCGAAACCCACTCGCCAGTTAGGGGTTGGTGTAACTATGGCGCAGCATGGCGGAAACCCTCCGCAGACCCGCATCAGCGGCCAGACGATTGTCAGTGAGCTGATCCGGAACATGGAATTGGGCCGGCTGGAGATGGCCTATAGCATCCTTTTGCCGTGTGTTTTCAGCGTCTATCTCCATCCAGAGGATTACGCCCGGTTGGCGGGCGTCCAGGACCTGATACGGGAAGACGCGCGACGCGCACTGAATGCGCTGATGGCGGAGTGGAACGGCAAAGGCTTATTACTGCGGCGCGGTGCGGCCCGCAAAGCATGCCGGATCGCCCGCAGCGATTGGTGGATCGAGCTGTTTGCGGACGCGGAAGGGGCAGTGCCGCCGGGCGACGTGGAGATCCACTCCGAGTTGAACGACGCACCCCAGCCTGGGTACCATGGCGCCAAAACCACCCTGCTCGAACGTTCGCCTTCCGTTACCTCGGCGCGCGTGGCGCGCGACCGCGAAAACACCCGCCGTCCGGCCGAGTGCGTCTTCGCCGAACTCCGCTACCAGGACGACTCCGGGCCACAAACCTATCTGATGACGCGCAATGAGATCTCGGTCGGAAGGGGCGGCGAGGATCAGTGGGTGGACGTGCCG
>Ga0181535_10001659_pt1 | contig 28694 bp, 20 predicted proteins | sample PEATcosm2014_Bin_44_FD_119774 | JGI IMG/M metagenome (GOLD analysis project Ga0181535, IMG submission 119774) | Peatland microbial communities from MTU Mesocosm Facility, Houghton, MI, USA - PEATcosm2014_Bin17_30_metaG | ecosystem: Environmental > Terrestrial > Soil > Wetlands > Peat | place... | reverse complement strand
CCCCTGGCAAACTGCCCTCGGCGCTGTCTTTCTTTCCGGTGTCATCTTCCTCGCCCTCACCGCCGCGGGCATCCGCCAAATGATCCTTCGCTCCATTCCTCATGAGCTTTACGCAGCAGTCGCCAGTGGCATCGGTCTCTTTATCGCGTTCATCGGCTTCCGCAATGCAGGTTTGGTAGTTGGCGATCCAGCCACCCTCGTAGGCCTGGGCAACATTCGAAATCCCACGCCCGCGCTCGCCTTCTTCGGCCTCATCCTCATGGTCGCCCTCGAAGTCAAAAAAGTGCGCGGATCAATCCTCATCGGCGTTCTCACCGTGACCGGCATCGCCTGGGCACTCGGCCTGGTGCATTGGACTCCCGCTGCCGGCGGCTTTCATGCGCTTGCGGCCACAGCATTCAAACTCGACATTCGCGGCGCGTTCAACAAAGGCTTGCTTGAAATCGTCTTCGTCTTTTTCTTCGTTGATCTCTTTGACAACCTCGGAACTCTCGTCGCCGTTACCAAGCGCGCGGGGCTAATCGCCGCCGACCATTCAATTCCGCGTCTCGATCGAATTCTCTTCGCGGACGCAACCGCAACCATCTTCGGCTCGTTGACCGGAACCTCCACCGTCACCAGTTACGTCGAATCCACAGCCGGAGTCGCCGCCGGAGGCCGAAGCGGCGTCACTGCCATCGTTACCGGCCTGCTCTTTCTTGGCGCTATCGGCGCAGCGCCGTTTGTCGGAATTGTTCCCTCCGCCGCCACCGCCCCTGCGCTCATCCTCGTCGGCTCGCTCATGCTGGCCACAATCACCGAGATTCGCTGGTCTGACCCGCTGGTCGCAGTTCCCTCGTTTCTCACACTGATCCTCATCCCGCTCACTTACTCCATTGCCAACGGCCTCGGCTTCGGCATCATCTCCTGGGCCATTCTCAACATCGCTACCGGCAAGTTTCGCCGCACGGACTGGCTCCTATACACCCTCGCCGTCCTGTTCCTCGCCCGCTTCATCTACCTCGGCGCAAGCTAGAATAGTGTCAAGCGGTGGAGGCAATCGCAACGGAGCAAACATGATCTGGTATCACTACGTTTCATACTTCTTCGCCGGCGCATTCCTCGCCAACACCGTACCCCATCTGACCAACGGAGTCTCAGGCAGGCCGTTTCAGAGTCCATTCGCGAAACCTCCAGGGCAAGGATTGTCTTCTTCCACAATCAATGTCGTCTGGGGCTTCTTCAACCTTGCTGTTGCCTATTTGCTCATCTTCCACGTCGGCAGCTTCAGCATGCTCAACACCGCTCACGTCGTCACGCTCGGCGCAGGCTTCCTGTCCCTGTCGGTCATCTGTGCCCGCAGCTTTGGCCGCTTCCACGGCGGGCTCTGAACCCGCTGGACCCACTCCTGCGAAATCTGAGCCTCTTGCTTCCAGCCTGCACCTCCGCCTCCACCTAAAAACCGTAAACATATCCCTTCTCTCCCCTGTACTATGGGTGCAAGGCGATTTCTGAACTTAACAAGAATGCTCGATGAAGAGAAGCTGCTCTAGCTCTGGATGCGGTGTCAGGATCAACGGCGCATCGCGATTGACCGTGCCCATCCTGGCCGCAGCCGCTGTTGCCGCACTGGCAGCGGCGCTCTCGCTCATTGCCTGCGAAAACGTCCCCACCTACAAGCAGCCTGCGCTCATCCGCGTCATTGATGCGTCGTATGCTGCACCCGCCGTGAATGTCGCCGCAGAAGGCACACAGATTGCCGGCAACATCGCCCAGGGAACCATCTCGGCATATGGGGCTGTTCCGGCCACCACTGCCGCGTTGGTCAACGTCAGCCAGGCCACCGGTGGCCTGCTGGCCCAGATCAGCGATGTCCCGCTCGCCGCCGGCAGCCAGAGTTCCGTCTTTCTGACAGACAATCCGGCCTCGCCCAATGGCTTCGCCCTAGGTGTGATTCAGGACCAGCAGGTTGCCGCAGCGACTGGCCACTCCGCATACCGCTTTCTCAACCAGGCCATCAATACCGGTCCGGTTGACGTCTACATGATCCCCGGCGGAACCGCCATCGCCAACGCCATTCCCCTCATCACCGCTCTCCCGGTTGGCGGCACTCCCACTTACATCAACATCATCTCCGAGACCGTCACCCTGGTCATCACACCCACTGGGGTCATTAAACCGAGCTATACCTCCCAACCAATCAATCTCACTGGTGGCGAAGTCCGCACTGTGCTCATCCTCGATAGCCAGCTCACCAGCAACCCTCCCGTCGAGGTCTTCACCGCCAACGACGTGAACTAGAGCATCAAACGCCCAATGACTTTTCCCCGCTTGCGCTGCGCTCTCGCCCTCGTGTTCCTTTGCGCCGGAATGCTTCCATTCGCCTTCGCGGCCGACACATACCAGGTCGTCCACACGTACCCGCACGATCGTCAGGCCTACACCCAAGGCCTCTTCTATCTCAACGGGCATCTCTACGAAAGCACCGGCCTCAATGGCCAATCGTCTCTCCGTGAGGAAGACCTCGAGACCGGCCGCATCCTGCAACTCCAGGACGTGCCTTCAAAATACTTCGCTGAAGGACTCGCGCCCTGGGGCAACACCCTCATTCAACTCACATGGCAAAACCACGTTGCCCTCGTCTATGACCGGGCCACCTTCCATTTCCTCCGCACTCTCTCCTATGAAGGCGAAGGCTGGGGGCTCACTGCCGACGACAAGAACCTCATCCTCAGCGATGGCACCGCAACCATTCGCTTCCTCGATCCGGCAACTTTCAAGGTGGTTCGCCGCATCACCGTCAAGGACCACGGCAAGCCCGTCACGCAACTGAACGAACTCGAGTTTGTTCACGGCGAAATCTACGCCAATATCTGGCACTCAGATCGCATCGCCCGCATCGCCCCAGCCACCGGCTCGGTGCTCGGCTTCATCGACCTCGCCGGTATCCTCCCGCAGACCGAGCGCGTCAATGGTGAAGCCGTCTTGAACGGCATCGCCTACGACGCCGCACACGACCGCCTATTTGTCACCGGAAAGCTATGGCCCAAACTCTTCGAGATCCGCATAATCCCCGAAACGACACAGGCGACGCCGGTACCGCACGCCAAATAGGATTCCGAAACAGATTTCCAATGGAAGTGCCGCGATCACAGTGCAGCGCCCAATTCCGCGCGTATACTCATCCGCGAGGAAATGCACGCGATGGACATGCCCAACATCTTCGCTCCCAATTCCCTGCAAGGCGCCGCGGTCCTCACGGTGGTTCTTGCCTTCGCCGGCTACCTGGTCACGTTCCTCAGCACACGCATGATGGCCCAGCGCGCAGACAAGCTTCGCCTCGTCGACAAGCGCCTCAATGAGTTCTATGGCCCCCTCTATGTTGCCTCACAAGCAGGCCACATCGCCTATCAGTCCATGCTCAAGAAGCAAGGCAAAGAGAAGAACATCATCGTCACTGAAGATGAGCTGAAGGATTGGATTCTATGGCTGAATACAATCTTTATGCCCCTGAACAACATTCGGGAAAAGATCATTATCGAGAAGGCTTATCTGATTGTCGAGCAGGAGATGCCGCAGTGTCTGCTGGAGTTTGTCACCCACGTCGTGGGATACAAAGCCGTCCTGGCAAAGTGGGCCAAGGGGGACTTCAGTGAGCGCCGCTCGCTCATCGACTTCCCACCCGGCTTCGACGATTACGTGCAGCGATCCTACACAGCTCTGAAAGCCGAACAGCAGCGCCTGCTGCACAACACCGCCTGGAATATTTATTACCGCCTCTTCCATCGCAAGCGGCGGTAGGACCTCACCTCAATTTCGCCGGCTCGGCTCCGGCCTTTAATTCAACAGACATACCTGGGCGACAGCCTTGGTAAGCCGCGCCTCGCGGGGGCGCTTGGCCTTCTGATCGTACCGGGTATAGATATGCTCAACCCGCTCGATGCGATATGCGCCCGGCGCAAGCTTGTTGTCATCAAATACGCCATCGCCTGGAAGCAGGACAACATCTCCGGGCTTAGGCAGAGAGTGAAGGGTCGCAAGCGGGACCAGATTCAGACACGTCCCATCTTCGTCGACGAATTCGAGACAATTCAGGCTGTGCAGTGCGCCTTCCCCGGCTATGCGCGCCTCTTGCCGTGCCTTCCAGGATTGATACCAGGCCGCAAGCATCGCCGGCAGTCCGATGATAAAGCTGAAGAGGCTTGTGTACGGGGTAAGCTGGGTGACAGGAATCATCATGGTTCGTCAATTCTCCAAGTGTCTCTGCCGACTGATTCCGCGGAAGGCTCCGCAGTCGAACCGGATGCAACAAGATAGCATCTCGCTCACGACAGAAGCCGTCCTGAAGAATATTTGCCGGGCGTCCCAAATGTCCGCTCTCTCAGCGCGAAGGCAAGGAACCATTGTTTTCAGCGAATATTAAAATTCTTAACAAAAACAACCGCCCGATTCTTACAGCCGAAAGCTGCAAGAACCGGGCGTTGTTTTTTGCGCCGTTCTGATTGGTCAATGACGCTGGCGGTGGTTCGCGACAGCTAGTACCTGTAGTTGTCCGCCTTGTAAGGTCCTTCTACCGGCACGCCAAGGTAGTCTGCCTGTTTCGCCGAGAGCGTTGTAAGCTTCACACCGATCTTCTCCAGGTGCAGCCGCGCTACTTCCTCGTCCAGCTTCTTCGGCAGCACGTACACGCCGATCTTGTAGCTATCCTTCTTCTCCCACAGGTCCAGCTGCGCCAGCGTCTGGTTGGCAAAGCTGTTGCTCATCACAAAGCTCGGATGCCCGGTTGCGCAGCCCAGGTTCACCAGCCGCCCTTCCGCCAGAACAAAGATGCCATGCCCGTCCGGGAAGGTGTAAAAGTCCACCTGCGGCTTGATGTTCAGCTTCGTCACGCCTGGCTCCTCGTTCAGCCGATCCATCTGGATCTCATTGTCGAAGTGTCCGATGTTGCACACGATCGCCTGGTCCTTCATGCCCTTCATCTGTTCCAGAGTGATGATGTCGGTGTTGCCAGTGCAGGTGACGTAAATGTCCCCGCGGCCCAGGGTGTCTTCAACTGTGGTTACTTCAAAGCCTTCCATCGCCGCCTGCAGTGCGTTGATCGGATCCACTTCGGTGACGATGCACCGCGCGCCCATGCCGCGAAGTGAATGCGCACAACCCTTGCCCACATCACCATATCCACAAATCACGGCAACTTTGCCCGCCACCATTACATCCGTCGCGCGCTTGATTCCATCTGCCAACGACTCCCGGCAGCCGTAAAGATTGTCGAACTTGCTCTTGGTCACCGAGTCGTTCACATTGATCGCCGGCACCAGCAGCTTGCCCTGTTCCATCATCTTGTAAAGCCGGTGAACGCCAGTGGTAGTCTCTTCTGAAACGCCGCGCCAATCCTTCACCACGCGATGCCAGTGCGTAGGATCTTCTCCATGCACCTTCTTCAGAAGGTCCTTGATCACCTGTTCCTCATGGCTGCCTGAAGGCCCGTCAGCCCATTTGTCGCCATTTTCCAACTCAAAGCCCTTGTGGATCAGCAGCGTTACATCGCCGCCATCATCCACTACCAGTTCCGGTCCCAGTCCGTCTTTGTGGTTCAGCGCCTGGTACGTGCACCACCAGTACTCTTCAAGCGACTCGCCTTTCCATGCAAACACGGGAACTCCCGACGCCGCGATTGCCGCCGCGGCATGGTCCTGCGTCGAAAAAATGTTGCAGCTCGCCCATCGAACCTCCGCGCCCAGGCTCACCAGCGTCTCAATCAGCACCGCTGTCTGAATGGTCATGTGCAGCGAGCCGGTGACCCGCACGCCTGCCAGCGGCTTTGCCGCAGCATACTTGTTTCGGATCGACACCAATCCCGGCATCTCGTGCTCGGCGATGGCAATTTCCTTCCGGCCCCATTCAGCCAGGGACATATCCGCCACTTTGTATCCCAATTCAGTCGTTTCCACTGTCGCTGTCGCCATGTCGTTTCTCCTGAGGGAAAGCCCCTGTGATCCTGTCTGTTGAAAGGCAACGCGCCCACTTCCCGGCGCACTCATTCACTTCTTCACTCGTTGACTTTTTCTTTAAATCGTCAAATCGTGATATGTTGATATGTATCAGAAAGCGCCCATGCCGTCAATCGTAAAAATTCTCCGTGTCGTCGCCGACCCAAACCGGCTCCGCATTTTGCTCCTGTTGCGCGGTGAGGAACTCTCCGTCGCTGAATTGCAGGAAATCCTGGTCATGGGCCAGAGCACCATCTCCACCCACCTTTCTCAACTCAAGCAGGCGGGCCTGGTGGAGGACCGGCGAACGGGCAAAAGCAATCCTTATCGGCTCAGCAAATCCGAGGGCATTTTGGATGAACTGCTCACGCGAGCACAGGCGGAGATTCCAGAGGCTGGGGCTGATCTCGCGGCGATGCGTCGCGTGGTAAAAAAGCGCCAGGACAAAATGCGCAGCTTCTTTGACAACGTGGCCGGACGCCTCGGGAAGAACTACGTTCCTGGTCAATCCTGGAAGGGAGTTGCCGAGGCTCTGCTCCACCTGATCCCTCCCTTGGTCGTCGCCGATCTGGGCGCGGGCGAGGGAACATTTGCATTGCTGCTTGCCCAGCGCGCCAAAAAAGTCATCGCCGTTGATACCTCGGCAAAGATGATCGACGTGGCGCGGGATCAGGCGCTGCGGCTCGGCGTCAAGAACGTCGATTACAGGCTTGGCGATATGGAAGAGGTGCCCATTGATGATGGGCAGGTCGATTTGGTTTTTTTTTCCCAATCCCTGCATCACGCTCTGCACCCCGACCGCGCCCTTCGTGAAGCTTGGCGCATTCTCAAGCCCGGCGGGCGCATCGTCATTCTCGACTTGGTGAAGCACCGCTTTGAAGAGGCGCGCGAGCTCTACGCCGACGAGTGGCTGGGATTCAGCGAATCGGAAGTAGAGATGATTCTTGAGAAGGCAGGCTTTCAGCAGGTGCAAACCTCGGTGGTGCACAAAGAGCCGGAAACACCACAGTTTCAGACGCTGTTGGCGGTCGCCAACAAACAGACTTAACCTCAGCGTTGGTATACTTCCGGTTGCGCAGGAAGTTCGCTGATAGGATTCACGCACTCACATGCGAATCAAAACCTCGACAAAATCGACACTTGATGAGGTAAAGCCCGTTAAATCCCGCCGTCTCTCACGCGCCCGCCGCACATCGATTCTGAAAGCGCTGGCCGACCCCAATCGTCTCCAGCTCCTTGAACGAATCGCCTGCTCTGCTTGCCCCCTGGGTTGCGCTGAAGCGCGCGCCGCTCTGGCCATTTCCCCCGCCACTCTCTCCCACCACATCAAGGAACTTGAATCCGCAGGGCTCATCCACGTCGAGCGGACCGGCAAGTTCATTCATCTCAGCCTTCGCCACGACGTCTGGTTGTCCCTCCTCGGCAGCCTTGCTTCCATCGGCGAAATAACTCCGGCAAAGTAGCGAAACCTCTTACGGAAACTTTCCACAGAATCTCTTGAATCCATTCGTGCGCTCGATAATCAATTCGATAGTTGTCGAAATGTCGAAACACTGACATCTCGCGAATGGAGGATCGAAATGAGCAATCTTAATGGAAAAGTCGCCCTTGTCACCGGCGCATCCAAGGGCATCGGCGCTGCAATAGCCCGCGAATTGGCTTCAAATGGAGCCGCAGTTGCAGTCAACTATTCCGGCAGCAAGGCCGCCGCGGAAGAAGTGGTGGCAGAAATCAAGGCCTCCGGCGGCAAAGCCATTGCAATTCAGGCAAATCTTTCCGACCCTGAGTCCATCGGCCCGCTGATCGAGACTGTGGCCCGCCGACTTGGACCCATTGACACTCTTGTCAACAACGCAGGTGTCTACGAGTTCGGCCCGGTTGAAGCAGTCACGCCGGAGCACTTCCACAAACAATTCAACCTCAACGTGCTTGGACTCATCCTCACCACACAGGCCGCGCTGCGCCACTTCCAGCCCTCTGGCGGCACCATCATCAACATCGGATCAGTCGCTGCCAACGGCGTGGCCGGGGGCTCGGTTTACAGTGCCACCAAGGGCGCGGTGGACTCATTGACTCTGGCCCTCTCCAAGGAATTGGGGCCAAGAAACATCCGCGTGAACTCCTTGAATCCCGGCATGGTTGAGACAGAAGGCGTGCATGCGGCAGGCTTCATCGGCAGCGATTTCCAGAAGAAAACTGAAGCCGACACGCCGCTTGGCCGCATCGGTCAGCCCAAAGATATCGCCGGGGTCGCAGCCTTCCTGGCCTCCGATGACTCTTACTGGCTGACCGGACAAACCATCCAGGCATCCGGCGGCGCGCGCCTCTAAGTCTCACCCTACTGCGATATCTTTGCCTCGTGCCCATTCCCGCCGCGTCTTTGCAGCCGGGGTGGGCAGCTACGGAAATCGACCGCAGTCAGCGGCGCGCGCCCTCGGCTTCCAACAACCTGCGTTTCCGGTCCACACCCCAGCGATATCCGGTCAGAGAACCGGTCGCTCCGACAACTCGATGGCAAGGAACCACCACAGCCACGCGATTGGTTGCGCAAGCCCGGGCAACCGCCCGCGTCGCTTTGGGATCACCCAATTCTCGGGCAAGCTGGCTGTAGCTGCGCGTCTCTCCGCGCGGAATTGCGCGCAGCGCCTGCCACACCCGCAACTGAAACGCTGTTCCGCGTAGGTCCAACGCCAACTTCGTCTGCGACCCCGGCTCATCTTCTGCCACTTGCCGAACCGCCGCATCCACCAACCCTTTCAGGCTCGGGTCGCGCTTCAGTGTTGCCAGCGGAAACTCCGCCCGCAGGCTTGCCTCCGCTTCGGCCGAAGTCCCTGCCAACGCGAGCCAGCACAGCCCGCGCGCCGTCGCCCCCACAACCATCCATCCGAAGGGTGATCGCGCGCAGGCATATCCAATCCGCTCATCCTTCCCGCCTTGCGAAAACCGTCCGGGCGTCATACCCAGGCCCGCGCCTTCATATCCCCGGCTCGACGAACCGAATCCTGCCCCATAGATCGCGTCGGTCACGCTTTCTCCCTGCTTCAGCGCTTCCCGCAGCCTTCCTGCTCGCAGCGCCCGTTGATATTGAAGTGGGCTTACGCCCAGTTCTTGCTTAAACATCCGCTGGACCGTGAATGGGCTCAACCCTGCCACTTGCCCCAGCTCCTTCAGCGGCACGGCACGTTCGAGATGCGCCTCCAGATGAGCTCGAGTCTTTTCCAGAATGTTGCCAGGCGATGCGGCTGAAGGCTTGCACCGCTTGCAGGCGCGAAACCCGGCCGCCTGCGCCTCTGCCGCCGACCCAAAAAAACGCGCGTTTTGACGCGATGGCCGCCGGCTGGTGCAACTCGGCCTGCAGAAAACGCCGGTAGTGGTCACTGCATACAAGAACCTCGCCGCAGGATCGCGTGCAAGAACCTGCCTCCACGCAACTTCGGCGTCAATCAATCCGCTTTCAGCCGGAACTCTTCCGCTGAGCCCTTGAGATTCGTTGGTCGTCTGAGTGCTGTTCATCATGGAATCCATCGTCGCCGAGCACCCACGAACTACGCTATCCGGTTCTTGCGCGCAATTTCGTTGTCTTGTCCTTCACTGCGACTAGACAGGGTGTCCCAGGAACCTTATGCGTGATCACGTAGTATCAACACCGCTTCAGCCCGCGCCAGATCAGCCTCCGTGTCCACCCCAATCGTGTCTCCGGGAGCCTCAGCAACATACAGCCCGATCCCGTTTTCCAGCAGCCGCAGTTGCTCCAGACGCTCGATCCGTTCCAGCGGGGAAGGCTCAAGCGCCGCGAACCGTTCCAGCGCCGCCTTCCGATACGCGTAAATCCCCAGGTGCTTCCTGTATCCGGGCGCCCCGACGCCGTCTCGATCAAACGGGATCGCCGACCGGGAAAAGTAGAGAGCTCGCCCATCCAGCGCCGTCACAACCTTTACAGCATTTGGGTCATCACTCTCCTCGGTCGAGCAAGGCACGGCAAGCGTCGCCACTTCCACTTCGGCCCTGTCAAACAGCGCCAGCAACGGCGAAAAGAAATCCGCCGTCAGCGTGGGTTCGTCGCCTTGAATATTCACATAAAAATCGGCGTCAATCTGCCGTGCCACTTCGCGGACCCTGTCGGACCCGCTTGGGCAATCGGTCGAAGTCATCCGAAATGGAATTTCTCGCCCTCTACAGACGGACGCAACTTCATCTGAGTCGGTCGCCACAACCACCGTGCTCATCAGTCCGCTGGCCATCGCAGCCCGCCACACCCACTCCACCATCGGTCGGCCTGCAATTACGCGCAGCACCTTCCCGCTCAGGCGTTTCGAGCCCAGCCGCGCCGGAATCACACCGGCGATTCGCAACGTACTCATGCAGGCGAGTTTACAGCAGGAGCCGCTGAGCCATCCTCCGGGCACTACTCCAACCCAAAAGTCGCATCCCCACGGTTTGACCTCTAAACCACCCACCCGTATCATCAACAGTGGGTCGTCTGCACGGATTCAGATCCGTCCCATCCCAGCGGGCCTTTGCGCCCTGCCTTTCAGGCGCCCCTCCGGCGGAGTAGCTCAGATGGTTAGAGCGACGGATTCATAACCCGTAGGTCGGCAGTTCGATCCTGCCCTCCGCCACCAATGACTTGAACAATATAGCCCCGGGATGATAGCCCTGGGATCCAACCCCACCGCGCTATGGCACCAGCAGAATCGGCGCACGCCAGAAGGTCACCTTCCTCGTTTCAGGATCGAGAACCGTCACCTGGCAGTCATACTCTCCCGGCGGAAGCCCATTGACGCCAAGGTTGAAGCTCATGGGCATGGTTCCCAGCCGGCTAGTTGCGTTGGGAGTCATTGCTGTTGACGGCGTCTCGAAGACCTTGTTTCCCCCCATGTAAAGACTCACAAAAGCGAAAATCGGCCCACCGGCAACCTTGCTCTCCGGAACCGGTGGTTTGTAAGCCTGAAAGTAAACAAACAGCTCGCGGGTTGTGCTGAAGACGCGCGTTACGCTTGGAACCAGCTTTTTCCCATCCTGGACAAGTGGATTGACCGCGGATTCCTTCGCCATGTCCTTCGCCTTGGCTGCGTCGAAAAGCGCCTCTTTCAAATCGACACGCTGGCTGCTCAGGACAACTGAGCTGATTGGAATGTGCTTTTCTTCTTTATTCAGGTTGGGAATCACAAAGTTGGTTTGATAGGTCCCGATCCTGCCCGTTTCATCGTCGCGCGCCAGAAACTTGATCATGTATTTGCCCGGCAGCAACGTAAAGCCCGTGTCGTATTCAATCGGTCGCTTCGCCAATTCAGCCGCCGTCGCGTCAGACAACTTGATGTTCACGTTGTCGCGAACATTGCTCACCGTTGAGCCGCCGACCAGGTCCTTTATCTCGCCCACAAAGTCAATCAGCGTGTGTTCCGCTCCACCGCGTTTGGCCAGCGCCAACTCGCGGCCCGGGATCTTCACCACGATGGGAACAAAATATTCCGCGCGATTCAGTTGGAAGTGATCGATTTCCATGGCGATGGAAAGCTCTGTGACCGGATCCTCTAGCATCAGCGCATCTTCAAGCTGACGCTCTTTATCCGCTTGAGTAAACTTGCTGAATTCCTTGTCGGCAAAATAGCCCTGGCGGTAATCGAGCTTGGCCGTTGCATCTTGCGCGAGCGAAACCTTGATGCGCCTGAAGTGCCCGTTCTTGGCTGTATTCGTCGCGTAGTACCCGATCATGTAGTAGTCGGAGATTGACTCCTGGGCGTTCACCAGGCCGCGCGTCAGGTCGTTGTTGTCCAGCAACGCTTTGCCGCCGGTGTCTCCAGCCAGCGCAAAAAGCGTGTCCTGAGACTGCTGAAAGTTGTTAGTGTTCGCGAGAGCGGCTCCGTCTGTGTACATGCCGGAGTTGCCGGGCGAACCTTGCGTAGCGTCTCCGAGCGGAGCTTGCGCCACCAGCCCACGCGCATCGATCGGCCAGAACGACACTCCAGCCTTGATGGCTGCATCCACCGTCGCATGCAACTGAGCCTGGTTATCGATCCCGTTCAATCGCAGCCCGCTGGCAAAGTAGACCAGTGATTTCTTCTCGTTTAATTGGCCCAGCATCTTGGCAGCTGTCTGCAATGCGGAGAGCTGGCGGTCTGTATTGAATACGTTGAACTCACTGTCGTCCTGGCCAAAGGCAGCTCCTGTGTCCGCGCTGCTGGCGTCGTCTACGCTCTCCACGGCATCGGGATTCTCGCCAACCATCATCGTTTCAAGAATGCTCAGCAGCTTGTTCCTGTCTGTCGTAAAGTCTTGCAGAATATCCACGGCTCCGCCCTGGTAGCGAAGAATCGAAACCATGTCCACCGTGGTCAACTCTGTGCGAATAAACTTCTGCGCCGCTGAAAGCGCGCGAAGCTGATCCGCCGGGTACATCGCCGACATGTCAAAGTAAAGAGCAAGCAGTCTGCGATTCTTGTAGCGTGCGTTATCGACTGTCTCTGGTGCAAGCTGAGTTCGAGCCAGCTTCTTGTAAACCTTGATGTCCTCACTACCCGGCTTCGAAGCCGGCAGCGGCGTGGCCAACTCTGTGAGCGCCTGGTGCTCGCAGAAGCTGATCGATTGGGGCACGCCGTCCTCGGTAAGCGTAAAGTCCTTGGCGGTAAGACCCTGCACCGGCTTCCCATCCTTGTCTCTCACTGCAACCGCTTCCACCACAAGCTGCACCTTCACTGAGAGCGTGAATGTGTCACCCGCGCCAGCGGGCTTGTTCTGCCCAATCTGCTGCGCGCCGGCGAGAACGGCGGGGACAAGCACGAAGGCAAGGCTGGCTAGGTTGCGCATCTCAGAACCTCAGCCTGATCGTTGTTTGCAGACTGCGCATTGGGTTTGCCGCGGCGGGCAATCCAAACTGCGTGCTGTTGAAGGTCGTGATCCACCCTGTAAATACGCCGTGATTCAGCAAGTTGGTCGCATCGACCCGCGCAACCAGGTAGATCTTCGCGTTGGGACGAAACGTCCTTTCGAGTGAAGTGTCGAGCGTAAACTGCCCTGGACCCGTGATTGAATCTCTGCCCGCAGTGCCCCATTGCCCAGGCAGCGGCGCTGTGTACGCAGCCGGATTTAAATGCGCGTTCCCGGCAGCGGTATAAATTGACGCGCCGGTCAGTGTCGGTCGAATCGTGCCCGTAAATCCGGTGCCTTGAACCGCGGCAAGGTAGCTTGGAGATTCAGGCATGCCGGTCCCGAGCGTGATCTGTGTCAAGATCGTCCATTCCTTGATCAGTCTCCCCGCCCATCCTTTCATCAAATCGCCGCCGCGAAGTCCCTGGCCGCTCGTGTATTGAGCCTGCACATTGATCAGGTTGCGCTGATCAAATGTTGAAAGAGATCGCTCCGCCTTCAGGTTGAGCCAGTTTTGCGCAATCGAGGTTGCCGGAGCCGGTGTATCGCTTGTACCTGCAGCCACATGTCCCAGCCCGCCGAAAGATGCGTCGTCGTCAATTGACTTCGAGAACGTGTAAAGCAGTGACGCTGTGAATCCGCTGCGCAATCTTCGCCGCAGTTGCAGCTGGCCTGACTCGCGCGTCGAGTCCCCGCCGGAAGCTCGATACTCAAAGTCCAACGGGCAACTGGGGCAGGAACTCACCGCACCGACTGGATAGGTATTGGGCAGATACTCCTGCACGCCGTGTGTCCCTTTGAAGCCAAGGTATGTCGCAGTCATCTGCATTGCCCATGGCAGATCCCGTTGCACGGCCAGATTCCATGTCTGCACGTAGCCCACGCGGAAATTCGGATTTACGGCGAAGTTATCCGGGTTTGAAGCTGAGCAGGAGCTGAATCCATTTGCCAGCGTCAGCGGACATGCGGCGCTGTTCTGCGCCAGCAAGCTCGTCGAGAGCGGCGCCTGCTGAGCAAGTTGCAGTGCCGGAGCCAGGTAGACCGACGTGTCGTCATAGATGCCATATCCCGCTCGCACCACCACCGTTGAAGCGGGTATGGGTCGCCATGAAATCCCGATTCGCGGCTCCAGCCCCAGCCAGTCCGGCCGTATTAGTGAACCTGGATAGTGCGTGCCGGTCACCGGACCGACAGGATCACCGCCAACCACCGGCGCAGCTGCGGTGAAGTTCGGCGCAATATCCAGATTCACCAGCCGTCCATGAAGCTCGGTCATTGGCGCGCCGAACTCCCAGCGCATCCCCGCGTTGATCGTCAACACCGACAGCACGCGCCAGTCATCGGTTGCGTAAGCGTCGCTCACCGGCTCGCGAAAATACTTGTCGGCATTCCCGTAAGCAACCGAACTCGTATCTGGCACTCCCAGCAGAAGGTCGCCCAGGTCTGATCCGTTTGTCGCCGTGATGCCCGTGGGTCCCGACGTCGCGGCCCCTGTAAAAGTAAAGGCTCCCCGGGGATTCTGCTCAAAGAAGTCGTTATACTGCTGCTCACGAAAATCTCCGCCAATGGTGATGTTGTGATGACCGTGATAGATGGCGCCCGATTCTGAGAATGCATCGGTTCGATTGCGATTGAAGGAGCTGTTTGCATCGCTCAATCCGGCAATACCGCTTGAAAAGTTGAGCGTCGGCGGACCCCAGTCTGCCGGGTCCTGGTAATCGCCGCTAATGCCAGCGTCTCCCGCAACATTTTCTTGATTTTCAAACTCAGGCACAACCCGTGTGCTCAGCCGGCTGAATTTGTAGCTTGTCGTCAAAAACAGGCGCTGGTTGAATCGATGTAACCAGGTCACGTTTGCGTTCATGCCCAGCGTATCGGTGGTATCGACAAAACCGAAAAGGTTCTCGCTGCCCGCCCGTATGCTTTGCAGGTTGAAGCTCCCTGACAGTTGGTCTTTGCGACCGATCGTCTTGTCCAAATGCGTTTGAAAAACGTCCTGGTGGCTGCTGTTCAGCACTGGAGCCTGGTAGTTGTAGCCCGGCACTCCGGTAATGTTCGGCATCGGGTAAAGCGCCAACAGCGCCTGTGCCTGCGAACTCACCGGAACCGTGTTGTTCGTGAATGGCAAACCCGTTGCGGGATTGAAGACGGTTACTGGCTGGCCAAGCGAATTCAACTGTCCTGTCAGATTCCCAGCACGCTCTGCGATTGTAGGCACTATCCCTGACACTATCGCCGCGGTATGGTCGCGCGTCCACTGGTAGCCGACAAAAAAATTCGGCCCGCGCGGCAGCACGTGCGGAATCTTGATTGGGCCACCGAATGAGACGATCCCCGTGATCCGGTCATACATCGTCTTGGGCGTATCGAATCCGCTTAACGAGTACGGGCGCGCATCGAGCGCGGAGTTGTTAAGAATCGCGGCAAACCCTCCGGTATAGAGACTCTTGCTGTTGGGTCTTCTATTCCCGAAAGCCTGGTCAAGCGAGTATTGACTGGTTGCCGCATTATTCACACTGCCATTCACCAGAAAGCCGTCAGAGGATTGCTGGCTCTGTTCCTCGGTCGGTTTCGGAACCTCGGGAGCGGCGGCGGCACTTGAGCCGTCGGCCCTCTTCGCCGGCGCTGTCGGTATCAAAGTCGGGGGCAGATTAGGCGGCGCCTGCGTCAATTTGGTGCGCGCCATCAGTTGATCCAGCGGCAGCAATGTCAACTCCCACTTGCCCGCGGCCATCTGCGGCGTCACCGTCACATCCGCTTGCATCGTCGTGAAGCACTGCATCTCGATTTTGATCTTCCATAGCCCATCCGCCAGGTCTTCAAAGTCGTAAACGCCACCCTGGTCCGTAACGATGCTAACTTTCTTTTCTCCTTTCGTCGCGGTCACGGTTGCTCCCGGAACCGGCTGGCCGGCAAACACGACTTGCCCGTGATAGTCCGAAGCCTTCACCCCCAGAGAAGCGCAGAGGCTCAGCAGAACACACAAGAGCAAATTTGTGGCAAAGCGCCGCGCCATCACGTAACTCCAACCTGATGTCAGTTTTCTGAAGGCCTTTCGGCGTGATCGATGACGAGCACTTCCATTTGAGCCTTGCGCGACTCCAACTTCAGCCCGAGCTGTTCTTGAATCGCGGTGAAGATTGACGTCGTGCTCTCAGGCGGCCCACCTTCGTTTGGGTTTGCGGGTGATGCGGGCACCATTGTGACGCCCTTCAACACAAAATCGTAGTTGCCCTTCAACCAGGTCTCGTCGATCGCCACGCGGCTGCCAATCTCATCAAAGTGCGAGAGCCAATCCGGCATCATGTTCATCGGCCATGCGGACGCCGTGTATTGATTTGGCGCCGTTCTGGATATCCGCGGAGGATGTGCCCCTGGCGGGGGAGGCGTCCCCGGCGGAGGAAATGGAGATACCTCGACCTCTGCGAGTTTCGGACCACCCTTCGCCACGTCAAGCGCATATGCCGGAAGCTCCGCTGTTTTGAAACTGACCTTTAATTGAAAGCGGTCCGCCAGCAGCGGCTGGATCAGCAACTTCGATTGCTCCATCCGTTGATCGGAATTCACCTTATTGATGGATTCAATTTCTGATTCGCTCGCTTTCGCCTGGATGTCGCAGAACTCCGTGCTCATCCAACTCGGTCCGCCCACCACTTGGTCGTCCGACCTTACTTGATATGCAATCTTGATCAGGCCCTTGAGAGAGGAGTGTCGCGTTGCAAAATTTCCGGGCGAAAACTGAATGTTGATTCCCGGCCTGTCCTCCTTGTTCGGTTTGATGGTTGCAACTTCGAAAGACGGCGGTGAGGTGGTTGCATGAAGCAATTGCGCATGGAGTTGCACTGCGCCGGCAACACCCGCAACCAATGGTCCGGTAATGCACAGCAGGCCGAGCAAGATCGGTTTGATTCGTTTCAACTGGCTCATGACCTCTCTGAACAATTGCCTGTTTGAAGCCCGGGAAAGTCTGGCAGAATGCCGCGGGGAGTCATTAGCTTAGACACCGGTGAATGCTCGTTTGTTCCCGCATTTTCGCCATTCTCCCATCCGCCATACACCGCCGTTTCTCCCCTCGATTAATTCTCTGAAGGCCTCTCAATATGATCGATCTGAAGAGCTTCCACCTTGGCTCTGGTCGATTCGAGCTTCAAACCAAGCTGCTCTTGCATTGCCGTCAAGATCGAGGGCCCAGCAGGCTCCTGTGTCACGCTGTTGTCCGGCCCCTGGCTCGCATTGTCCCCGCTCGACATCGCTGCGCGGGTTGAATCCAGAGTCCAGTTCAAAGTGAAGTCATAACTCCCTGCCAGCCCGGTCTCGTCGACAACTACACGGCCACCGATGTCGTCCCGCCCGGATAGCCAGCCTGTAAACAGCGCCATCGACACGCCACGCGCCACCAGCGCGCCCCTTGATCCCCCGCCCAGAGTCGGCATGTGTTGCGTCCGCGGGTCCGCGGAAACATCCACCCTCGCCAACTTTTCACCACTCTTCGCTACCACCAATGCGAATACTGGAAGCTCCTTCATTTGGCGGCTACTCTGAAGTCTGAATCGATCGGCAAGCAGCGATTGCACCATCATTCGATACTGGTCGAACCGCTTGTCAGGAATCATGGCCTTCATTGCTTCCGCTTTTGAATCGGCAACCTTTGCGTCGATGTCGAACCTCTCTGTCCCGATCCAGCTTGGCTCTTTAGGCAGTTGATCGTCCGACTTTATGTTGTATGCGAACCGGATCAGTGCGGCGACTGTGCCGTTCTCCACTCTGAACCTTGTGGGAGAGATCATGAAATTCAGCAGCGTGCTGTCGGACTTGCTCGGCCTGATCGATGCCACCTCAAATTCAGGCAACTTCGCCACGGCACTTACCGCCTGCTCCGCTGTTTCCCTGGCCTGCACACACCAGCCAGCCGCTGCAAGCCCAAACACCCCAGCCGCAACCGACACCACTTTTCTCCAATACCGCAATTTGTTCACCGACTCCCGAAAACACCTGCCCGCGGCCGTTCAGCTTCCCAACCCAATCGGCCGCGCTCCGCTGTCAGTTTTCTGAAGGCTTCTCTACGTGGTCAATGACAATCACATCATCGGGAACCTTTCCCGGACCCATCTTCAGCCCGAGTTGCTCCGTCAACGCGGTATAAAGCCCGGGTGGCGCGGCGGCATTGTCGGTCGGCGGCGGCACCGTTACACCAGTGCCTCTGAACTGCGCGAATTGCGAATCGTCCGGTGTCCACTTCAGCAGAAAATCGTAACGATCCGTAAGCCCGGTCTGATCCACCACAGGCCTGTCCATCACGCCTGACTGCATCCATGTCGCGAAATCCGCCATGGTCAGGTTTCTCACGATCAAGTCGCCCAGCCCCCTGAAGCCAAAGCCTGTCGGGTCATTGGGGCCGGTGGTGCTCTTGGTCATCTTTGGTCCACCGTTGGCCACGGTAATCACGTATACCGAGAGCTCTCTCTTGTCATGATGAAATTTCAGCTTGAATCGATCGGTCAGCAGCTTTTGCACCATCACGGCCATTTGCTTCTGGTTGGGGCGGCCTTCCGCGTCGGGCTTGGCCTCGATATCGAAAAGGTCAGTGCCAAACCATGCGGGGCCATCAATGATCTGCTTGGCATGCAGGCCATAGGCATACGCAATCAAGTCGTTCAGGTTCGTGTTTATGGTGACAAAATGACCCGCCCTGAACCCAAACCCCTTCCCCGGCCGATTGGGAACACTCGGCTTGATCGTTGCGACATCAAAGCTGGGATTCGCATCGGCGGCCATTGGCGGCACGGGAGGTGTTGGCGGAGGAATCGTCCACTCCGTTTCCGGAGTCGCACGGGTCAAATTCAGTGGCAGAGGATTCGGCCCTTGCGTCCAGTTACCCGCAATGCTCTTGCCGTCCCCACTCAACTTGCCCTCATAGGAACCCCCGATCGCCGTGATCGAAAAGTTTACAGCAGTCCCATCCAACGTGACCTTGTTAGCCGGAATGGGCGATCCGCCCTGGTCGATACTGTAGAAATCCGCCTTGTACCCGCCGCCATCCGCTTTGGATATCTTCGCCACGATGCGCAAGTCCGTGCCGGCGTGCAGCGTACCCTGCCAGGTGCCAACAATCCCCTGTGCCTGATTGTCTGCCGCAGCCTGGGCGCTCACATGGCTGACAGGCAAAAAGCCGAATATCGGCAGCGCAGCCAGCGCAACCGTCCCGGCCAGTTTAAGCGTCCACTTCCTGTTCCATTTCAACCTGCGCAATCCATCGGTCAACATCCAGACAATCCTCTTCTGCGGCTCGAATGTGAAATTCCTGTCAAGTTTCAATTTCTCCCCAAACCTGATGAGAATACACCGATAAGACGTTTCTACGCCTCATTTCGTTCACAGATTCCCTCTCTTTATTGCATGCTTTTTCAGCTGTGACCGCTGACATGGCGAGCCGCTTCGGCTTGCGCTAGACTTAATCCCGAGTTCGGCTGTGCCACCAGGCAGCGGGTCAAGAAGCGAACTCTTTTCCCCACGGGAGAGCCTCCGTGTCGAAGCAAGCAGAGGAACCCTCGGCGCAAAACACTAGCCAGCATAGGATGCAGGCCGCGCAGTTCGCCATGCGCCTCTCCCTTGCCGTCGGCTTTGCGATGCTCGTTGGCAAGCTCGCGGCCTATTTCATGACCCATTCCGCGGCTGTTTTTTCTGACGCCGCCGAATCCGTCATTCACGTCATCGCCGTGGGCTTTGCGAGTTTTAGTCTTCGTCTCAGCACCCGCCCCGCATCCCATCATTTCCTATACGGCTACGAGCGAATCACCTTCTTTTCCGCCGGCTTTGAAGGCGCCCTCATCGTTGTGGCCGCCATCGCCATCCTCTTCGAATCCATTCATGAGTGGCTCGCCGGCCTTCAGTTGCAGCGCCTGGGCTCCGGCGTTGTTCTTATCCTCGCCGCTGGAATCATCAATGCAGCTCTCGGTTTCTACCTCATCCGCACCGGTCGCCGCGCCAACTCCCTCATCCTTGAAGCCAATGGCAAACACGTCCTCACTGACAGTTTGACCAGCTTTGGCGTGGTCGCAGGACTCGGCCTGGTCCTGCTCACCCATTGGAAGCCTTTCGATCCGATCGTCGCCATCGTCGTCGGCGTCAACATTCTTTGGTCAGGCGGCAGGCTTGTCTGGCAATCTGCAGTCGGCTTGCTCGACTACTCAGACCCTGAAGCCGGCCGCAAAATCCGCGAGCACCTCGACACTCTCTGCACCGAGCTCGACATTCAGTACCACGGTGTCCGCTTCAGAACTACGGGTTATCGTCAGATTATTGAGGTCCACCTGCTTTTTCCGCGACTCACATCGGTCAGTGAAGCCCACGCGCTCGCCACGATTCTTGAGGAGCGCTTGCCCGCCGAGTTGGGAACACCCGCTGAAGTCATCACCCACCTAGAAGCGCTGGAGGATCACGCCGAAGTCCACCACCGCCAGCATTACACCGGAAAACCTGGATGAAGGCCACTTCCCCGCACTCAGGAAAAGCAACTATCATGGCTCCGGTTTCGTGGTACCGCCGCCAAATATGAATGGAAAGGGTTCCGTCATCATGAGTACTGCCCAGGCTGCTCTCAAACGCTATGAAATGCTGATCGATGGCGAGTTTGTCCCGTCGTCCAGGACGCTCGAAGTCGTCAACCCTGCAACCGAAGAGGTAGTCTCCCGGTTTCCCTGCGGCACCGTCGAAGACGTGGATCGCGCCGTCCTCGCCGCTGAGGCTGCGCAGAGATCCTGGGCTGCTTTGCCTGGCATCCGGCGCGCCGCACACCTCCGCGAAATCGCCGCCCTCATTCGCGCCAATCGCGAGCCGCTCGCCCACGTCATCACCGAGGAACAAGGAAAAATCATCTCTCTCGCGCAGGTCGAAGTCGATTTCTCAGCCGACTACCTGGACTACATGGCCGAATTTGCGCGCCGCTATGAAGGCGAGATCGTCCAGAGCGATCGCCCCGGCGAAAACATACTTCTTTACAAGGCGCCCATCGGCGTCATTGCCGGCATCCTGCCGTGGAACTTCCCCTTCTTCCTCATCGTCCGCAAAATGGCCCCCGCTCTCGTCACCGGCAACACCATCGTTATCAAGCCCAGTAGCGAGACCCCCAACAACGCCTTCGAATTCGCCCGCCTTGTTGCCCAGTCCACCTTGCCCAAAGGCGTCTTCAACCTGGTTTCAGGCCCCGGAGCGCTCATCGGCAACGCGCTCGCCGGCCATCCCCGAGTCGGAATGGTCTCGCTCACTGGCAGCGTCGACGGCGGAGTTGCCGTGATGCGTGCCGCTGCTCAGAACGTAACCAAGGTCTCGCTTGAACTGGGCGGAAAAGCCCCGGCAATCGTCGCCGCCGACGCCGATATTGACCTCGCCGTCCGCGCCATCCGCGCTTCCCGCATTATTAACTCCGGCCAGGTCTGTAACTGCGCTGAGCGTGTGTATGTCCATGAGTCCGTCGCTGCGGAATTCACAGGAAAAGTCACCGCCGCCATGAGCCAGACCGTCGTCGGCGATCCGTTTGATGCGGGCACTGAAATGGGCCCCCTGGTCAGCAAGCGCCAGCGCGAACTCGTCGGCGCAGCCGTCGAGCAGGCACTGCACGACGGCGCAAAACTCGAGTGCGGCGGCAGCAATCATCCCAGCAATGCCGGGTATTACTTCCAGCCCACAGTGCTCACCAATTGCGGCCAGAAGACCAGCATCATGCAGCAGGAAACCTTTGGACCCGTCCTGCCCATCGTCACCTTCAGAACTCTCGACGAAGCCATTTCCAACGCCAACGACTGCGAGTACGGCCTTACCTCTTCCATCTACACCCGTTCGCTCGATGTAGCCATGCGCGCCAGCAACGAGCTCAAGTTCGGCGAAACCTACATCAACCGCGAAAACTTTGAGGCCATGCAGGGTTTCCATGCCGGATGGCGCAAGTCCGGCATCGGCGGGGCCGACGGCAGGCACGGCCTCGAAGAGTACCTCCAAACCCACGTCGTCTACATGAACTACGACCTGAACAAGCAGTAGCCGTTTTCAGTTTGCCCCCGGGCGCACGCCGACCACGGCACCCGATCCCTGTTACTCCGGTGCCCCGTTGCGTGTCCCCTGCCGGTGCCGCGCGGTTGCCGATTGAGCAACGAATACGCTATCCTCACGTCTATTAGTGTGAGAGTTCAGCTTCCCTGAGAGCCCTCCCCGGTGGTGTTTGTGTCTCGATTCTTCCAGCGACTGGTATTCGTCCTTTCCGTGGCAATCTTCGCAGCCCTCTGCCTTGGCTTTGCCATGGGCGAGTTCGGTCTCTTCGGCGTCCACGCCGGCGGGGAGCAAGACGGCGCTTACCGCCCCATGCGCGTCTACTCTGAAGTCCTCAAGAAGGTCCAGACCGACTACGTCACCGACCCTAACATCAATGACGTCACCACCGGCGCCCTCCACGGCCTGCTCGAATCCCTCGATGCCGACTCCAGCTATCTGACCCCCACCGAGTACAAGATCTACAAGGAACGGCCTACCACCGGCGTCGCCCAGGTCGGCATCACGGTCTCCAAGCGATTCGGATACGCCACCATTGTCAGCGTCCTGCCCAGTTCACCTGCCGAAAAGGAGCACCTGAGCGACGGCGATGTAATCGAGTCCATCGGTGATCAGTCCACCCGCGAGTTATCATTGGCTGTCATCCGCCTCATGCTTGAAGGCAAACCCGGATCCACCCTGACACTTTCGGTCATCCGCCCCCGCAAACCCGATCCGGACAAGCTCACCCTCACCCGCACCGTCGCGGCTCCGCCCCCGCTCGCCGAGCAGCAGTATGAGGGTTCCACCATCCTCTATCTCAAGCCCGGTGTCCTTACCACGGCACGCGTAGACGAGATTGCCGCCAAGCTTAAGGCCGCCGGCAAGAACCGCAAAGTTCTCCTCGACCTGCGCGACGCCTCTGGAGACGATCCGGACCAGGGCCTCCGCCTGGCCAATTTCTTCCTCAAGCAGGGCACCATGGCTACCCTTCAGGGCCAGAAGTTTCCCACCCAGACCTTCACAGCCGACCCCGCAAAATTTATCACTGCGGCACCGCTCGCCATCCTGATTAATCGTGGAACCTACGGCGCCGCCGAACTTACCGCCGCTGCCATCCAGGACGCAAAGCGCGGTGAACTGGTGGGGGAACGCACCTTCGGTGAAGGCTCAATTCAGAAAAACATTGAACTGCCGGATGGCTCGGCGCTGCTGCTGACCGTCGCAAAATTCGAAAGCCCCTCAGGCAAGAAAATTCAGGATGACGCGGTTACCCCGTCTCTTGCGGTCGGTCTGTCCAACGACGATTCGGACGACGAGACCCCTCCGGCCAAGGGCGATGAGCCCCTGAACAAGGCGCTCGAAATTCTGAAGTCGAAGACTGCCTGGGTCGGCTGAAGCGTCCCTGAGGTTTACCCCAAATGGGCGGAGTTCAACCCGCCCACGCATCCCTAAAACCATTTACGGACTGACCTGAAAACACTGTTTCACCCGTTACGCAAAGTGGTTCCCGCCTGCGTCCGATACATCCTTTTCTAATATTAAAATGCTAGCCTTGTGGTGGAGCATTCTCTTCGCTCAACATCGAGCAATGCTTCTGAGGCATCAATCTCTTGGCGACACTCCCCCCAGAGCGCCTGGAACCGGAACCGCTCGCGCGCCCGCGCCGCTTGCGGCAAATCTCCGTTTCGCCCACTGGCAGGCGCAAGATCGTCGGTAAATTCGCGCTCGCTACATTGCTGCTGCTGGCCGTGATCACCGGTTCCCTTGCCGGCCTGACCCTCGTTTACTCCTTCGATCTGCCTCAGATCAACGACCTCGAGCGTTTCCGGCCCTCCACCAAAACTGAACTCTATGACCAGAAGGGCCGCATCATCGGCTCCTTCGCTCTCGAGCGCCGTGAGATTGTCGGCTATGATGGCTTTGCCCCGGTCCTCCGCCAGGCCGTCATCTCCATCGAAGACAAAAGCTTTGAATCCCACTGGGGCATCAACGTGTTCCGCGTTGTAGGAGCCGTCTGGTACGACATTCGTTACCACGGCCGCGCCCAGGGTGCGTCAACACTCACGATGCAACTGGCACGCAACCTCTTCCTTTCTGCCGACCGAACCGCATCGCGCAAGGTTCAAGAAGCCTACTTAGCCATTCAGATTGAACGCTCATTTACCAAGGAACAGATCTTCACGCTCTATGGAAACCAGATTTACCTTGGATCTGGCATGTACGGCTTCGAAGCTGCTTCGGAGTTTTTCTTCTCAAAACACGCCAAGGATCTCACCCTGACAGAAGCAGCCCTCCTCGCCGGGCTGCCCAAGGGACCCGTAGCCTTTTCGCCCTTGTTGAATCCCGAAAAAGCGCTCCGCCGCCGCAATCTCGTCATCACTGAAATGGAGTTGGACAAGGCCATCACCCATCAGCAGGCGGAAGAGGCCCGCCAAGCTCCGCTCGGCCTGCACACCGCGCAGCCTGAAATGTCAGTCGCTCCCTGGTTTCAGGAAGAGGTTCGCCGCGAGCTTGAAAAGCGCTTTGGCGCAGAGCAGGTCCATGAGGCAGGCCTCAAAGTGCAAACCACCCTCGACCTTGATCTGCAGCAGACCGCCAACCGCGCAGTCGCTGACGGCCTGGCAACCTACGAGCGACGCCACGGCTGGAAAGCCAAGCTGGAAAACATCCTCACCAATGGCGCAACTCTTGACGACTACAGGCATCCCGATTGGGCCATGCAGTCGCGGCCCGGCGAATATGTACACGCCCTCGTCACTGCAGTCCTGCCCCTTGAAATTCGCGCACGCATCGGCCCTCCAGGCCGGCAAAGCGACAAAATTGTCCTTCTGCCTGAGGATTGGAAGTGGACCGGCCAACCCCACGCCGACACCTTCGTCAAACCCGGCGACATCATCTACGTCCACCTCGCGGACGCCATTGAGGGAACCGCTCGCCGCGCCACACTCGAGCAGGACTCCGGCGCGCAAAGTTCACTCCTGGCCATGGACAACTCCACCGGAGATGTCCTTGCTATGGTTGGAGGCCGCGACTACGCACTGTCTCAGTTCAACCGCTCCACGCAGTCCGAGCGCCAGACGGGATCAAGCTTCAAACCCTATGTCTACACTGCTGCCATTGAAGACGGAGCCAAACCGGATGACATCATCGTCGACGGCCCCGTTCATTTCGGCAGCTACACACCACACAACTACGAGAATGACTACAAGGGCGCGATGACCCTCACAAACGCTTTCGCCGAATCGCGCAACATTCCCGCGCTCAAGCTCGCCGCACGCGTCGGCATCCACAAGGTCATCGATGTGACGCATAGCTTCGGCGTTACATCCAACATCCCCGCTTACCTTCCCGTGGCCATCGGCGCAGTTGAAATCACGCTTCAGGAGCAGGTCGCCTCCTACGCTGTCTTTCCCAATGACGGCCTCCGCGTCACGCCGCGTCTCATCCGCAAGGTCTCCAACGCCGACGGCATCACCTTATGGGAAGACAATCCCGAGGTCAGAGAGGTCATCGACCAGCAGACCGCGCGCACCATGATGATCCTTCTGCGCGCCGTGACTCAGCACGGCACCGGCGCGGCCGCCGCCCTGCTCAACCATCCCCTCGGTGGCAAAACCGGAACAACCAGCGATTACACGGACGCCTGGTTCATTGGCTTCTCGCCCTCCGTCACCTGCGGCGTGTGGGTTGGCTTTGACGACCGCCAGACCCTGGGCGAAAAGGAAACCGGCGCAAAGGCAGCGCTTCCCATCTGGATGGCCGTCATGCGCCAAGCCATCGCCGGGAAAGATGAAGAGCAGTTCCTCGGCGACCAGGACACCCAACAGCCGCCGCTCTTGCAGGCGGGCGGACACGCACCTGCGGCTTCAGCCGGCCCGGCCATGGGGAATGACGCCACGGACAAATCGACTCCAACCACCAAGTCGCCTCCGCTGCTGCCGCCCGTTGCCTCACCCCAAAAGCTTGCGGCTCAACCCGCATCCAAGCCGGCTGCAAAATTGACTGAGGCTGCCTTCCCGAGCCGCATCCAGGTCAAGCCTGCCTTGCACGAGCAGGTCGCCAAAATCAAACCCAAAGGCATCGTCAAGCCCGCCCTTGCCCCCGCGGCACATCCTTGAAAGCCCGGTAGGCCAGCCTGCCAAACCCAATCAACCGCCAGGGATGGGCTAAAGGCCGGAAGCCAGGGGCTGGCACCTGGCTGCTCATCCTGATAAAAATGCCGGAAAAGCCACGTCAAATTCCGCAGGCCTCCCCGGCATTTGAGGTCATTGATCAAAATGTTGCACTGCAACGATTCTCAATTGGATCAGATGAATCGAATCCGATTCATCCGATCCGATCGTCGTTCGATTACCAGGTGTCGAAGATCGACTCAAACCTGCCGGTATGGTAGGTCGCTGAACTCCACGGCACAACCACGCCAAACCGGGCGAATTTGTCGCAACTGGCAAAGTTGATGGTGAATGCCGCGCTGGCCGTTCCGCCTGTGGGGATGTCGCCCAGAGCAATCGGCAAACTGCTTGGCGGAGTCACTACCGGCGAACATGGCTTCCCAGTCTCCTGCTTGAGCGTGAACCCGGTGATTTCCGTCGTGTACGCCGGGCCTGCGCTGCCGTTGGTTGCCGTTAACGTCCAGACTCGCGCATTCTGCGGCCCGGTCTTGCCTGTCAAGTCGAACTTCAGCCCGTAACCCGGCAAATTCTTTGGATCGACAATTCCCCAGTAGGCCGGTTTGGCCTGCAGCTGCATGTCGAACGGCAGAGGATAATCCGTGCGCGAAACCGGGAAGCTGTCCAGCCACGTGTCGTCATCCGCCATACCCCAAAGTGTCACTGCGCTGAGCTTGCCATGCAGCCGCCGGAATACGTCAAAGTACCGCTTGTAGAGCCAGCCCTGCTCCGCCAGAACCGACGGCGGAATATTGTTGCCATAGTTCGACGTGTCATCCCCGGCGTTGTACACGCTCATATCCAGTTCCGGCGCCTGTTGTTCAAGGTCAGGGAAATGATCATGGACAGTTTCAACCGCATCAGCCATCGACTCAGGCGTCGGATAGTTGATCTGGTTGTGCATCTCGTGCCCGATTGCGTTCACCGGAACGCCCCGCGCGCGCAGCTCGCGAATTACCTGCACCAGGCAAGCCAGCCGGTTTGGATCTGTTGTGCTGTATTCGTTGATAAACAGCTTGGTTCCCGGTGGCGCATACTGTTTTGCTGCGTTGAATGCGACGTCGAGATAGCCCGCTCCCAGCACTTGGTAGAACGGCCCATGCTCCAGGCAATCCGGTTGCGTCGGGTCGAGCGGCTCGTTGACCACGTCCCACGCATACACCTGCGAGCCGTAGTGCTGAACCTCGTTCTGGATGTGCTCCTGGATATTGGCAGTTACTACGGACTGGTTGGCTGGCGAATTTGTCCCATCTCCAAATGCGTAAGACGGGGTTTGCTCGCCGGTCGACCAAACCAGGTTTTGCCCTCGCACCTTCATGTTGGCGCATACCGCCTCGCCAACCAGGGCATCGCCGTTTGTATAGTTGAACGTCCCTTTGGTTGCCTCCACCGAACCCCACTTCAGATCGTTCCCCGGCGTCATGCTGTCGAAATGCTTCATCAGCAATTGCGCGTGAGGTCCTGAAAGGTCGGTCGTATCTACCGCCGCACCGATCGGGAAATCATTGGCGTACGTCTTGAAGATCGAAGGAATATTGGTTTGAATCGTTGGCGGCGGAACGTAGCTCAGCTGGAAGTCGCCGATGTAAAACGACACGAAGTCGTTGCCCGAAGCTGGAACAGTCTGGAAGTACAGGTAGGCCGCCCCTGGGTCATAAGCACTCGACATTGTGTACCCCGTCACGCTGATCTGGTGCCAATTGCCATCCGCCACCACGGTAATGCCTGGGTAGCTGCTGACACCCGGATAGCTTGTGACACCGCTCAGTGTGGTCTGCAGGCTGATGTTGATCACGTGGCTCGACCCGTCAGCCGGCGTCAATAGCACCCATCCGCTGATGTTGTACTCGGACCCGACGTACATTTTGTTGCTTACGTTGATCTGAGGACCATCCCAGTTGCCAATGCGCCCGGTAGTCAGCAAGCCGCGCGTGTCGCCGCTCGGCAGCGCAACTGGTGCAACGTCATTGGTCAGAGTAGAACTGCCGGAGCGTGAGCTCCATCCGTCCAGGCCGCCGTCGGAGAAGTTTGTGGTGATGCCCGAATTATCCTGCTGGCTCGGGTTCAGCGGCGGAGGCGCTAACTCGCCAATGGTTACATCGTCGATGTAGAACGAGTCCGTCGCGCTGCTGGATTGGATATAGAGAACCAGGCTTGTCGGAGGTCCCGGCAGATTGCTGAAGCTGAACGTGCCCGTCACCTTGGTCCAGGCCGTGTTCGAGAGCGGTCCGGACGTCGCGATATTCCCGTATGCTCCGGCCGTGGCGCAGTCTGCCGCCTTGGTTGAAATGGTTGCCGTAGGGTTTGTAGCGTCCGGTGCGGCAAGCAGCACGTAAGCACTGATCTGGTAGGTTGCCCCGGCCACCACGTTGGGCACACTCAGCAGGTTCAGGCTCGGACCCATGTAAGTTGCCGTGCGGTTGCTCACCAGCAAGCTCAACGCATCGCCATTTGGATCGGCAAGCGGAGGCGCGGTATTCGTCAATGTCGGAGACCCAAAAGGCGCCCAGCCGTCCAGACCGCCATCGGAGAAGGTGTATGCCGCGATCGGTGTCCCACCCGGAGGTGGCGCTGTCTCGGTAATCACCACATTGTCCAGGTAGAAGGACTGCGCTGTAGTGGCTCCTACAAGCTGCGCGTAAAGCGTCATCGCCGTCTCGGTGGT
>Ga0181535_10001657_pt1 | contig 28708 bp, 31 predicted proteins | sample PEATcosm2014_Bin_44_FD_119774 | JGI IMG/M metagenome (GOLD analysis project Ga0181535, IMG submission 119774) | Peatland microbial communities from MTU Mesocosm Facility, Houghton, MI, USA - PEATcosm2014_Bin17_30_metaG | ecosystem: Environmental > Terrestrial > Soil > Wetlands > Peat | place... | reverse complement strand
GCCACATCCAGGCTGTTGCCGGTGGATGTCACCGTTCCCTGGGAAAAATTCCTCGAAATCGACGATACATATGTGCCCGCCGGGTTCACCTGGACGTTCTTGCCGTCGTCGTCCACCTGGGACATTTCCTGGACAAAGGCGTCCTGGAACTTGTAGCCCACGGTGTTCATGTTCGCCATGTTGTTGGCTATTAGGTCAAGCTTCTGTTCTTCCGCCGCCATACCCGAACCCGATATCCAAAGTGCTCTCATTTGCGTTTCGCCTCTTTTATTAGAATTTGCCGAACTCGGCGATGGCCCTGCTTACGGCGTCGTCGTTGGCCTGTATCATTTTTTGGTTTGATTCGTATGAACTTAAGGTGTTCACCATTTTTATCATCTCGTTCACCCTGCTGACATTAGAGCCTTCCCTCATCCCCTGCGATATAAGTGCGTATCCGGTCGGCGCCTCCACTCCGCCCTCGTCTATCGTAAAGGTGCCGTTGCTCTGGGGGGTTATTTTTGCCTGGCTGCCGGTCTGGACAATGTCTATCCTGTCGATCACGCTGTTGTTCTCGATGCAGTCGCCGGACTGCGTTATCTTAAAATCGGAAAGCGACTGGACCTTAATGCTGGTTCCGCTGGTGTTGAGTATCTTCATGCCCTGGTATGTGAGCTCTCCGGATGAATTGAGCGACAGCCTGCCGTCCTTTATATAATATATATTCCCCTCGTCATCGGCGGCCTTCATAAAATATTTCTTTCCCAGGACAACGTCCATGGGGTTCTTGGTGGTGCGCAGGGCGCCGCCCGAGAGGTCCGTTGTTTCGCTGGCCTCGGGGGTGTCGTCGTCGGAATTGACGTAAAACAGCTCGCGGCTCTTGTAATAATCCGTGTCTATGTTGGAGGAATTCTGGGCCGTTAATTCATGCTGCTGCATCCTGACCGTCATGGCAGCCGCAGATATCCTTACCGCGTTATCCATCGCAACCTCGTGTTATAAATTTTTGATCATATAGATATTTAGCATGAAGCGTGCCGATGGGTTTTTCATTTAAAATATGGGTTTTTTGTTTTTATCAGGCGTGATAATTTGGGGAGTCTTCCATAAATTATGGAAATCTTGGACCGGATTCAGGCGCACCTTGGCAGATGGATGGTGAAAACCGTCCCGTGGCTTGAAGTGATAAAATCTATCTTACCGCCCTGCAGTTCTATGGCCTTTTTCACATTGTACAACCCGAGTCCCGTTCCCGTCTTTTTTGATGTATTGAAAGGCTCGAATATCTTGTTCTTTATCTCTTCCGGGATTCCCTTGCCGGTGTCGCCTATCTTTAAAACAAGGTCCTCTCCGTCCTCGAAGGCCGTTACGGTCAGTTCTCCGCCGTCTTTCATCTCGTCCATGGCGTTCATGTAAAGGTTCAGGAGCACCCTTTCAAACCACATCCTGTCGGCCTTTACCCTGGAGGTCACTTTCAATTCCTTTTTTATGATAACTTTTTCGGATTTGGCCTTATGGCCGATAAAATCAAGGGTTTCCCCGATGGAGGCCACCGGGTCGAATTCTTCTATGGTTATTTTCATCTGTTTGGCGTATTCCATCATCTGTTTTAATATATGATCGATGTCTATTATCTTGCCTTCGAGGTGTTCGAGTATGCTGTCCTTTTCCTCCACAGTTGCGTCCCTTGAGTTCTGCACCGCGCCGAGCATTATGGTCAAAGGGTTCCTTATCTCATGGGCCACCGCCGCCGCAAATTTGCCCATTCCCGCAAGCTGCTCGCTTATTATCAGCCTTTGCTCTGTTTTGCGCAATATCTCTGTCGTATTTATAAGCTGCTCGTTCTGTTTTAATATCTGGTCAAAAAGGTATGAATTCTCTATTGATTTCGCCACATGCTCCATCAAAAGCGCAAGCATTTCCAGGTGCATCGGGTCGGTTTCCTGCTTTTCCACGCAAACATAGCCGATGAGCTTGTACCGCAGCTTGAGCTGGAAGACCTTAGTCATCCCGGGGGTGTTGAAAACATCAAATTTTTCGTTTTTCATCAGAGCCTCGACCGCGTCCTTGCCGTAATTCTCTATTTCTTCCCTGTTTATGGTCTTTCCGGAATAGGCGTCAATGCGCTCCTTCTCGTATCCGGTGCAATGTATGAGCTCCAGATTGTGCGTTTTTTTATTGAACAGAAAAAGCCCTACTTTTTCCGAGCCGATGAACTGCGAGACTATCTCCACAAATATCCCTATGAGCTTGTTGTATTCCATCGTGGAGTTTATTATCTGGGATATGTTTATCAGGCTCCTGACAAGTATGTTCTCCTTGTTAAGCTTGCCGACCAGCATCATGTTCTTGTAAAGGACGCTGATGATGTTCACTATAAAATCTATTATTTCTATCTTATATTCAAAAGCCTTCTCTATGCCCGGGGAATTGTAGAGCATCAATATGCCGAGTTTTATGTCCATGCCCTTCAACGGTATGACCACAATGTTCGAGACCCTGCCGGACGGGTCCTCCATGTATTTTTTAATGTCCGCGCCCGACACAAAAGAGGGGTGCTGGTGCATGGCTTTTTTCACCTGCGGGACGAGAACTTTCAGCTCGGCTTCGGTGAATCCTCCGCCCCCGTGTTCCTCGATGCCGCCCTTGTATATATTGTCGCCGTCGAATATGTAGACGGCGCCGGCTTCGGCGTAAAAATAATTTTTAATTTCCGATAGAAGTTTCTGGAAAAACTCCCTGTTGTCCGACGATTCGCTCAGGGTGTGGCGGAACAGCGTCTGGATGTTCGCCAGCAGCCTCTCCCTGGTCCTGTCGTTTATCATGAGGATAAACCTCTGGCTGCCGTATATCTCTATCACGTTGATCTCCAGGTAAAGCTTTCCCTTAAGCGGTGCGAAAAACTGGACGATGGTGGGAGTGCCGTCGATTTTCATTCTGGCGCCGAAAACCTTGGACGCGTTCATGCCTATGATGCTTTCCTGGCTCACCGAGAGCATTTCATAAAGATTCGAATTGGCCTCGAGTATCTGCATGTCGCCGTCCGTCAATATGACGGCAAAAGGCATGCCCTTCAACACCTCGTCAAGCATCCTCTTGCGGACGCTTGCCGCCTCGGATGCCTGTGAATAAAGTTTTTGCAGGGATGAATTCGCCGTCTCAAGCTCGTCTGTAAGCGTTTTTATCCTGAGCATCGCCTTTATCCTGGCGCGCAGCTCCTCCGGCTCGAAAGGCTTGATTATATAATCATCGACCATGGCGTTTATCAGGCTGTCGATCTTGTCTTTCTGCAGGTGCCTGGCCGTCACCATTATTATGGGTATCTTTTTTAGCTCCGGGTCGCTTTTAATTATCCTGGCGACCTCGTTGCCCTTTAAAAAAGGAAGCATTTCGTCCAGAAGTATGAGGTCGGGCCTGAAAACGGTTATTTTTTTCAGGGCATCCTTGCCGTCGCCGGATGTTTCCACTTCATACTGCCCGGGCTCAAGCTCGAGGATTATTTTTATTATTTTTACTATGTCCGGCTCGTCGTCGACAATAAGGATTTTTTTCGGCATTTTTTTCCTTTATCCATGGACTGTCAAATTTTAAATACGGGACCATACGTCAATTTTAAAATATATTAAGCGTTTTTTCAATGGAGAGTTTTGCCTTTATTTTCGAAATGGCCTGTCCGTGTATCTGTGAAATCCTGGCCTCGGTCAGGTCCATTGTCCTTGATATCTCCTTTAATGTAAATCCCTCGTAGTAATACATGGACAAGACCGACCTCTCCCTCGTGTCAAGAGCGGTGTCTATTATCCTTGCCAGAAGTTCCTTGCGTTCGGTCGATTCCGCGGTGTCGTCGGTATAAACCGGGCATCCCGCACCGTCGGCCGCGAAGAATTCGTCTATGGAATAAACCTTGTTGACGTGCAGTCCGTCTATAAGCTTGTAATACGAGGGCATATCGAGCTTCATTTCCCTGGCGACCTGTTCGTCGGTCGGGTTTGCGCACCCGCGTTCCATCAATGCCCTGTATGCTTTTTCCAGCCTGAGCGATTTTTCCTTTACCGACCTTGGCGCCCAGTCCGCGCCCCTCAAATAGTCCATTATGCTGCCGTATATCCTGAAGTAAGCGTATGTGACGAATTTTATATCCCGCCCGGCATCGTACTTTTCCACGGCCTCAAGCAGCCCCATGGCCCCGACGTTGAAAAGGTCGTCCTTGCTTGCAAGCGAAGAAGAGAAATACACCCTTTCGACGACGAACCTGACGAGATTGATATGTTTTTTCGCTATTTCATTCCTGAGAGCGGTGCTTTTTGTCTTTGCAAAGCTTTCCCACATCGTCCTTTCATCCTGGTTCATCCGGCACCTCAATTGCTTTTTTGTTTTCTTTCCATTATCCTGCTCAGGACAGCCATGAGCGCGAAGGCCGCCGCGTAAAAAGCCACCGACGCTATCAGTGTTCCGGCCCAGGATTTGTGGAAGACAACCCCCAGTATTGCGCATAAAAAGAATGACGCCGGGGGCGCAAAAAACATCATCATCCTCATTTTTCGACCGACCTCATAGCCCGTATTCCTTCATCTTGTTGTAAAGGGTCTTGTAATCCACTTTTAAGGCCTCCGCCACTTTCGTCTTGTTCCACTTGTATTTATTCAGGGCCTTCATTATCATTTCCTTCTCTATTTGTTCCCTGGCCCTGCCGCATGCGTCCTTGAGCGACAATATTTCCCCGTCTTCGCCCTGTCCATAGCCGGATACGTCCGCGGTGCCGTAAGAAGGCTCCATCATGGCCCGGTCGGTCAGGCTCTTTGGCAGGTTTGCCATGGTTATGACGTTGTCCGCCATTATAATTGCGTGCTTTATGGTATTCTCGAGTTCCCTTACGTTGCCGGGCCAGGAATAATCCATGAATATCCGTTTTACCTCGTCGTCCACGTCCTTGACGTTCTTTCCGAATTTCAGGTCATACTTCATTATGAACCTGTTGGCCAGGAGCAGTACGTCGTCCCCCCTGGTGCGAAGGGGCGGCAGTTCAAGGTAATACTCATTTATCCTGTGGAACAGGTCGTCCCTGAATTCGCCCTTTTTGACCGCCTCGTTAAGGTCCACATTGGTCGCGGTAATGACGCGTATATCCAGGTCTATGGTCTTTTTTCCGCCTATCCTGACTATTTTCCGCTCCTGCAGGACCCTCAATAATTTTTTCTGTACATTCAGCGAAAGATTACCTATCTCGTCAAGGAAAAGCGAGCCTCCGTTGGCAAGTTCGAACCTTCCGGTCTTTGCCTCCGTGGCCCCGGTGAAGGACCCTTTTTCATGGCCGAACAATTCCGATTCGACAAGGTTGTCCGGAAGCGTGGCGCAGTCTATTGAAATAAAGGCCCCGTCTTTTCTCTGGCTGTTGCGGTGTATGGTCCTGGCGACGAGTTCTTTCCCTGTTCCCGACTCGCCGAGCAGCAATACCGACACTTCATAACCCGCTATTTTTTCCGCGGTCTCCACCGTCTTCATGAAACCCGGATGCCTGGTTATTATTTCCTCGTCGGCGTCCTCGCCTTTTATTTTTTTGCGCAGTATCTTTACCTCTGTTTCCAATTCCTTTGTCTTCAGGGCGTTCTGGACCGTTACCCGGAGTTTTTCCTCGTCGACGGGTTTTACCAGGTAATCATAGGCACCCAGTTTCGTGGTCTCGACGGCAAAATTCACATTTTCATAGGCTGAAAGTATTATGACCGGGGATTTGAACCCCTTCTCGTTCATCTGTTTCATGACATCAACGCCGGAGAGCCCCGGCATGGTAATGTCGAGTATGACCATGTCATACGCGGTTTTTTCTATCTTTGCCAGCCCCTCTTCGCCGTTGGGGGCGCTGTCGAATTCATAGCCGAATTTTTTCATCAGGCCGCTTATATACCAGACTATTTCAGGATCGTCGTCCACTACAAGTATCTTATGCGCTTTTGTTTCCATGGAACCTCCGGTTTTTACCGTATTTTTTACGGACAAACAGCGCATTAATAATAATCATTTTCCCCCCATTAATCCATAACATTTTTGTCACCCGCGGCGCCTTCAGGCACGCCTATTATGGCCACAGATTCGACGTTATAAAGGGGGTCTATCTCGTTGTATGATATGATATTTAAATGGGGTATTATTCGTTCGGTGAGCTTCTTCAGGTGCATCCTGACGTTCGGCGAGCATACAACAAGCGGCATGGGGCTCACCGAGAGCAATTTTTCCACGGCCGCGCTTATGGATTTCACTATTTTTTGCATCAGGGTGGGCTCTATGGAATACACCACGTCGTTGTCCACCTGCCTGACGTTGTCGGTTATGATTTTTTCAAGGTTGGGATCCATGGCGACGACGGTCAAATGGTTCTTGCCGTTATTGAACTGGCTGCATATTGAGCGCGCTATAGCCTCCCTTATTATCTCGGTCAAAACATCGGTGTCCTTGACCTTTTTTCCGTTATTGGCAAGGGTCTCGAGTATGGTCTCAATGTCGCGTACAGGTATCCTCTCCTTGAGCACGTTCTTTATCACGGCCTCAACGTCGCCCGCCGACAGCGTATTCGGGATAAGGTCCTCGACCAGCGTCGGGTTGTCTGATTTTATGATGTCGATCATCTGTGAAAGCTCTTTTCTGGTGAATACCTCGTGAGCATAGGACTTGATCACCTCGGTAAGATGCGTGGCAAGCACCGAAACGGAATCCACGACCGTGTACCCGGACGTCTCTGCCTTTATCCTTTCTTTTTCTATTATCCATATTGCCGGAAGGCCGAAAGTCGGTTCCTGCGTCGGTATGCCGTTTATTTTAACCTTAATGTCCTTGCTGGATGTCATGGCCAGGTAATGTCCTATAAGTATCTCTCCCTGAGCGACCTCGTTGCCTTTTATTTTTATCGCATACTGGTTCGTGGATAATTCGCTGTTGTCCTTTACCCTGATTAGCGGCAGCAGGAAGCCCAGTTCCTTTGAGACGTTTTCCCTCACGAGCTTAAGCCTGTCGAGAAGGTTGCCTTTCTTGTTCTCGTCGATGAGCGACAGAAGGCCGTAGCCTATGTTCAATTCTATGGGAAAAACCTTTATTATATTGTAAAGCGGCGGTATCCCGTCCTTCTTCTTTTCCTCTTTTGGGTCCTTTAGCCTGGAGGCGTCGGCGGAGGCTTTTACCCTAAGGGAAGCGATGTGCATCAGTATCGCCATTACCAAAAACGGGAGCACGGGCAGTTTTGTGAAAAAACCGGCCGCCGCGAAAACATAAAGGAACCCCGTCACTATTTTTATGGCTTTTGGCTGCCTCGATATCTGGAACGTAAAATCGGAGCCGAGGTCGGATTTGGATGCCGCACGGGTCACGATCACGCCCATGGCAATGGAAACCACCAGCGCCGGTATCTGGGCCACAAGCCCCTCTCCTATGGTCAGGATGGTGTATATCCTTGTGATATCCAGCAGCGACATTCCGCCCCTTAAATATCCCATTACCATGCCGCCGAGGATATTAATAAAGATTATTATTATGGCGGCTATGACGTTTCCCTTGACGAATTTCGACGCGCCGTCCATGGCCCCGTAAAAGTCGGCCTCGTCCTCGACTTCCTTTCTCCTGCGCCTGGCCTCCTCGTTGCTGATGAGCCCCGACGACAGGTCCGCGTCGATGGACATCTGCTTTCCGGGCATCGCGTCCAGGGTGAACCTTGCCGCGACTTCGGCTATCCTTTCCGCGCCCTTTGTTATGACCACGAACTGCACTATTGTTATTATGATGAATACCACGAGTCCCACTATGACGTTGCCGCCCACCACAAATTCGCCGAAAGCCGAAACCACAGAGCCCGCGTTGCCGCTCAACAATATCATCCTTGTTATGGATATATTGAGCGCCAGATCAAGCAGTGTCATGACAAGCAGGACGCTCGGGAATACCGAGAACTCGAGCGGGTTTCCGATATAAAGGGTTATCATCAGTATCAGAAGCGACAGGGTGAAATTTATTACTATCAGGAAGCTTATAAGCGCCGGCGGGAGCGGTATTATCATTATCAATATCAGGCTCACTATCATTACCGCCACGGCAATGTCTCCCTGCTTGACGGGTTTCTTATCTTCCATTTTTTTTCTCCCTTTCCATTTTATATATGAAGACCAGCACCTTCGCGAGCGCCTTAAAAAGTTTCGGCGGTATAAATCGCCCGACCTCGGTGGAAAAATATATGGATCGTGTTAGCTCCGGGTTCTTTATCACCGGCACGTTGAACTGCTTTGCCAGCTCCCTGATCTTCCGGGCCATAAAATCCGCGCCTTTCGCCAGCAGTTTCGGGGCCTTCATGCCGCGCTCATATTTCACGGCCACGGCGTAGTGCGTTGGGTTCACCGTGACAAAAGTGGCTTTTTTGACGGCCTCCAGCATGGCGTGCTTTATCTTGCGCTTGTGCCAGTTCCTTATCATGGCCTTTGTCCTCAGGTCGCCTTCCGTCTGCTTTAGCTCTTCCTTGACTTCTTCCCTGCTCATTTTCAGGTTGGACATGTAATCGTGTTTCTGCCACATGTAGTCGACGACCGACAGCGCTATGAGGAATACCGCTATCTTTTTTATTATTTCAGTGAACAGATGCGCCGAATAATTAAGCACAGTATACACGTCGCTTCCGGAGAGCAGCAGGAGCTTGTCCTTTTCAGTCATGAACACGTTGTAAAGTATCCCGAATATCACTCCGATCTTGAATATCGCCTTGAGCAGTTCCACCCAGGAGCGCGCAGAGAAAAGCCGGGAAAATCCGTTTATGGGGTTCAGCTTGCCGAAATTCGGGGAAAGGGCCTTTCCCGCGAATGAAAAGCCCGACTGGAATACGCCCGAGAGAAGCGCAAGCCCCAGCAGGGTGAACAGAGCCGGTGTGATGGCCGCGAATACATCCATGCCGCCTCCCGCCAGAAGCGCGTAGGCCCTGTTAAAATCAAGCGGCTTTCCGCTCCCGGCCGCCTCGATGTTGGTGTAAAAACTTTTCACCATTATTGAAAGCATTGACCGCGAGGATACGAATACCACGATAAGGAAACCTATCATCTGTATGACCGAGGACACCTCTGTGCTCCTGGCCGCCTCTCCCTTTTCCTTCGATTCCCTTATCCTCTTCTGGGTCGGCTTTTCCGTCTTGTTGGAATCCGCCATTATTACCTCGCAAAAGCGGCCAAAAGGCCGTTTATTTCAGCGAACATCCTGCCCATAAGGTTCCTCACAAGCTCGCTGTCCATCGGGATCGTCACTATTATCAGGACAAAGGCAAGCATTATCTGCAGCGGTATGCCCACCATGAATACGTTGAACTGCGGCATTGTCCTTGACACCACCCCCATGCTGACGTTCGACATAAAAAGCGTCACCGCCACGGGTGCCGCTATCAGCACGCCGGCCATGAATATGGCGCCGGCCGTTCCCGTCACACTTGACAGGACCGCCTGGTTAAAAACCACCGGATCCAGCACCGATATTTTCCGGAAGGAAAAAACAATGGCCTTTAATATTATCAGGTGGCCGTTCATGGAAAAGAATATCAGCATGGCCATTATGTTGTAAAACTCCCCCCATACCGTCACCTGCTGCTGCATTGATGGGTCGATGACGTTGGCCATTGAGAACATGGTGTTGAAACTCACTATATCGCCGGCCGCCCTTACCGCCATGAACGGGAACTGGGAGAAAAAACCTATAAAGAAACCGATGAAGGCCTCTTTGACCACGAAAACCGAGAACATGACGTTGTCCGAGAGTATCGGCGCCACGACCGCGGGCGTCCCCATCATGACAACGAGCGATATGGCGCCTATTATGAATATCTTGGCGATGGCCGGGAAACCGGTCGAGCCGAACCCGGGAAAAAGTATGATGATGGCGCTCACCCTTACCGCCATCAGAAGATAAAACTTCAGGACAAGGATCAGTTCTTCCACATGCGCCTCACTTTACAAGGTCCGGTATCGACCTTATCAGATTCGTGGAAAAAGAAACCACCATTTGTATCATCCATGGGCCGAAAAAAATTATGCACAGCAGCGAAATGAGTATCTTTGGGACATATGTAAGGGTCATTTCCTGTATCGATGTGACGGCCTGAAAGATAGATATGGAAAGTCCAAGAACCAACCCGATGAACATGATAGGGGAAATTGTTATGAAGGTGACAATGGCGGCGTTTTTCAGGATCATCATTACTTGTTCTGTTCCCATTATTCCTCCATTAAATGATTACACATATTTTTATGGCATGAATACCATATTGCACGAACCATGCCGTAAAATACGCCATTAAAATAAAGGTTATAACGGAAAACATGGAATTCATTCCATAACAATGCATGGAATTATTTCCATAATCCTTGCCGGAGTTTTACTTACAGAAATTTTTGTTGTTCATTAAGAAACCGTGACAAAAAATATCCAGGAAGCCCTATTTATTCAAGGGTATTTCCATTATGAATATGTTCCCTCTGTCATGTCCATTTTGGCCATAATTCAGCCTTCCGCCGTGGGATTCCGCAATTGCCCTTGAAATATTCATGGCAAACGGTGTGCCTGTGTTTTTTCCAGAATACTTGTCTTTTATTATGAGCAGCCCGGAAAATATCTTTTCAAGCTCTTCACCGGTCAGCCTCTTGCCCATATCCTCGACGCTTACTCGCGCCGCGGCGCCGTCGCCCGACTCCACGCACGACACCCTTATGATGTCCCCCTTTGACGAAAATTTTGCGCCATTCCTTATCATGTTCGACACCGCCTGCTCCAGCCGTTTTTCATCGCCAAAAACCCGGCACCGCCCTTCTTTTACCACTTCTATAGAAACGCCTTCATCTTTCATAATGTAATTGTATTTGCGGGCCACATTCTCGACCACGGTGGACATGTCGAATTTTTCCTTTATAAGGGATAGCCTGCCCGATGATATCCGCATTATGTCGATAAAATCGGCCGTCATTTCGGTAAGCCTGTCCGCGTTGGATTCTATCATGGAAGCGTATTCCTTCTGCATGTCGTTTAGAGCGCCGGCCGCGCCGCTCATCAAGAGCGAGGAAAACCCTTTTATCGAGGTTAAAGGCGTCTTTATTTCATGGCCTATCACGGATATGATCTCGCTCTTGGACGCCTCTCCCTGGATCAATTTTTCATATTCGTCCATTATCGTCTCTTTTTCCTTCTTGTCTGAAATGTCCGCGAAGATAAAAATGTGTCCGGCGACATTCCCCCTGTTGTCCCTCACTTCGGTGTGCGAGGCCGAAACCGGCAGCTGGGCGTCGTTCTTTCTTTTCAGGAATGTCTCGAATTCATTTTTTTCACCGCCTTTGAGGTCGGTAAAAGATTCAACATTCAGCCCCTCCACCTCCTCCATCAGAAAACCGGTCATCAGGCAAAAATAAGCGTTTACAGACGTTATCCGCATGTCCGGGCCGGTAAGCGCAAACCCTTCCTTCATAACGTTCAAAATGTGGCCGGCGGAGTTCTTCACGTTCACCGAAAACATCCTGTACTTTACCGCGCCGAAAACGATAATTGTCATTCCCACAAGTATGGCGGTTGTGGACATTTCAGGGACGTCCATTTTAAACAGCACTTTCTGTATCTCGTCTGCCGAAGATATGAGTGTTGCCGCGCCGATGCCGGCCGCTATCACATACGCGTGCTTTTTCCGGACAGTATCCTTTATCCGCGCCGCGAATATCAGCAGCCATATTGTCGAGGCGGCAAATACGCTTATTGAATAAAAATTAATTATGCCGAAGAAAGGGCCTTTTGTGACGGTGTAGCCCCACCACTGTAATACGGGCGGTCCAAAATAAAGGGGTGTAAAGAAAAGATGTATCCCGGCTATGGCCGCCGCCGGCGCATAAAATGCCATAACCCGCAGGGCCGGTTTTACTTTTTTATCAGCATATAAAAAGTGGGTTATCGAATCGGCCAGGAAGCCGAGCCCCGGCGCCCAGGTAAAGCTCATTTTTATCCAGAAAGATGCGTAATCGGCGTCCGGCGCGGTGCGGTAAAGGAATTCACACAGCGCCCACCAGGAAACGGCAAAAGCTCCGTACATGAACGTCCTGTTAACGGTCCCTTTTGGGTCATACCTGTAAATAAAACCGCCCATCAGAAAAACCGCCACGGCCGTTATAAATGATATTCCGGCAAAAACGCTTATCGTCATTTGACGCTCACCATGCCGCATAATTTTTTGTTCTTTTTGTATTTGTAACACTTGTAAGGTATTTTGTCAAGCGTGATGAGTTTGTGTTATGAAACCAAAAGATAATTTTGGTCAGGATTTCTCAATGAAAACTCTTAAGAAGGGCTTCTGTGACCAGCCGCCATCCGTCTATAAGGACAAAAAGAAGTATCTTAAACGGCAGGGATATCATAATTGGAGGAAGCATCATCATGCCCATGGACATCAAGATTGACGCCACTATCATGTCGACAACAAGGAACGGGATATATAATATGAAACCTATTTCAAAACCGACTTTTAGCTCGCTTAAAACGAACGCCGGTATGGCCACAAATATCGAAAGGTCCTTCCTTGTCTTCGGTTTTTCCTTTACAAGCGAGAGAAATACCGAGAGGTCCTCGTCGCGCGTCTGGGAGAGCATGAATTTTTTCAACGGCTGGGTGCCGCTGTCAAGCGCCTGTTCCCACGTTATCTGTTTGGCGTAATATGGTTTTACGGCGTCCTGGTTTATCTGCTGTATCACGGGAAGCATGTTGAATATCGTCAAAAACATGGCAAAACCGATGAGTATCTGGTTGGGGGGCAGCGACTGGAGCCCTATGCCCTGTCTTAATATCGAAAGTACTATTATTATCCTGATGAATGACGTGCACAGCACAAAAATGGCCGGGGCAAGGGAAAGTATGGTAAGCGCCACAAGGGCCTTTACCGCGCCGGATAATTCCTTTTCGTTGGCGGGTTCCGTCAGGTTGACGGCAATGGAGCTCCCCTGGGAATTTACCAGGCCGGCGCCGTTCGACGATCCCACGCCTATGTTCAGATTCAGAGTGTCAGCCGCGAACGCCGGGGTAAAAAGCGCGAGTATCGCCGCCGCCGCAAAAAATATCCTGAGCTTCATCTTGCGCCCCCTTTTTTCCCGCTGTTTGACGCGCCCAGCGAATCTATAAGGGTGATGTTGTCCTTTGTTATGGCGATAATGTATTCCCTGCCCCTGGCCTCGATTATTGCCGCCTTTTTATCGCCCAGTATGGTCTTTACGGCCTTTAACTTTATCTCATCATTGAACGCCGCCGGGTTCAGATTATATTTTTTCATAAGCTTGACGGCCGCATAGGCCAGCCCGGACATTACCGCCAGCGACAGGAGTATCTTTACGGCGTATATACCGGTCAGATATCCGGTGCCTTTATATTCGTAGCCCGCGTCCTTTGCCGTCGGCGTCACGCCCATGCAAAATCCCGACAGCAGAAAAATTATCACGAACGCCGGCAGTAATTTTCTCACAACTTCGCCGCCTTTACCGCCGATCCCGCCGCAAGCTCGGTGATGCGCACGCCGTATTTTTCGCCGATGACCACCACCTCGCCGCGCGCGAATAAATTCTCGTTTATGTAAAAATCGACCGGCTCTCCCGCTACCTTGTCAAGTTCTATCACCGTCCCCACGTCCACATTAAGGGCCTTTTCAAGGGTCAGTTTTGTGTTCCCGAGCTCGACCGTTGCGCCGAGCGTCACGTCAAGTATCTTTTCTATCTTTTCCCTTGTGATGGCCTCTTTTCCCTGCACGGGCTCGCTGTTGTCTATCTGTGCGAATTCGGCTTTTTTTACCTCATCCATTTTCTTTTCCTCCTTTTATGCAGGCGGTCACTTTGACGGCCAGCTTTTTTCCGCGAAGTCCCGGCATGGCCAGAAACTTCGCCTTTCCGCCTATGGTCACCGTCAGCGGCTTGTAAATGTCGTGGTCAAGCGTAACGCAGTCGCCGGGCTGAATGTCCACCAGGTCTTTTAACCTTATATTTATCCCGCTCAGGACCACCTTGCATTCCACGGGAACGTCCTTGAGCCTTTTTGCCTTTGTCTCAATGGTTTCCTGGCTGGAATTCTTTTTTTCCTGCGGCACGGGCTTCTTTGCCCCTTTTTTTAGGACCGGTTCCAGCAAGAAAGACGGGAAACCAAGGACTATGCCGCCCTGGTTGTCAGCGAAATTTACGTCAAAATGTATCGTCGTCACAAGGTCGTCCTGCGTATGTATCTCGAAATTTTCCGCTTTTTTTATGACTTCCTTTATCTCAAATGAATACCTCAGGTTTTTCGGAAGGGCCCTCTCGAAATGCTTCAGTATCCTTTCGCATGTCCTGAAAAGTATCCGCTCTTCGATGCCCGTTATCTCATGTCGCTCCTCGCTCTTTTTCGAGTCGCCTCCCAGAAAGCCGTCCGTCATCAGATAGCTCAAATTCCTGTCTATCTGCATGAATATCTCGCCCTCAAGGCCTTCGATGCCTACCCTGGCCACGACGACCGGCATTTTCAGCTTTTTGGCCGCCTGGCCGAACTTATTGACAACCGTTTCCCTGTACCTGACTATGAACGGCCTCTTAAAATGGCTTGAAAAAGCGAACGACAACATCTCGGTAAAGCTTTCGGAAAGGAATTTTATTGATTTCAATTCCTCCGGCTGCAACAGGATATTGGACTTAAAATCGTAAAGTTTGACGCCGTTCTCTTTTTTCTCGGTCAATGCCATCACTTTTGCCCTCCTTATTTTACTGCATCATCAGGGCGTTAAAATATATGTTCACCACTTTAATGTCGGGGTCCAGGTCCGCTATCGAGCTTATTATCTCCTGCTTCATGTTCTTTTTTCCGTCCGGCAACCCAAGCTGCTGCGTGGTATATCCGCTTAATTTTTCAAGTATGGTGTCCCTGTATATGGCCTCTTTTTCCTTTATGGCCTTGTCTATTTCCTTGGCGTCCTTCACTTCCATCGTAATGTCGGTCTTTAAATATCTTGTGGCTTCCTTATTGGACAGATTTACTATGAATTCCCCCAGCTTGTAATATATGGTCTTTTCCTTTGCCTTGTCCTTTGTCGGGATGCTTCCGGGGTCCTTGCCCGCTTCCTTTACCGCGGGATTGCCCCCGCCGGATGGCGCCATGAACTTTGCCGTCAAAAAAGACGACAGGAACGCCCCTGCTATCATTATGCCGGCCAGCACCATTATGCCCGGGGCTGCCTCTTTTTTTTCGGCTTTATCCTCTTTTGGTTTCTGCGTTTCGTCAGCCATCTCATTTGCCTCCCTTGAATGTTTTTTTCATGACAGCTATCAGCACCCTGTCGTTTTTGGCGTCATCGTCCTTTGCGCCGAACATGGGCCTCCATTGCCCGTAGCCGGTCAGAGAAAGCCTTTCCGGCTCCAGCATGATCGTGTTTTGAAAGAAACTTATAACGGACACGGCCCTTGCCGCCGACAATTCCCAGTTGTTCTTGAAAACGCTCTCCGCCGGCGGGGTGGTCGATGTGTATCCTTCCACGGATATCTCGTTCTTTATGGGTTTCAGCATGCCGCCTATATCCGTCAGTATCTGCCTGGCGTCTTCCGTCAGGACCGCGTCTCCCTGCTTGAAAAATATCCTGTCCGTTATTATGACTATGTAAATATTGCCCTCTTTTTCCTTTATGTCGATTATGCCCTGGAGCTTCTTGCTTATTTTAAGGTCTATCAGCTGCTGCTTTAGCCCGGCGAATATCGCGTCGTTTGGGGACGGTCCGTTGGATTCGGTCACCATCCTGGTCCCGCCTGTTTCGCCCTGCTGCTTGTTCATGACGATGGGCTCCACGGACATGTTCTTTTCCTCGTTGATGACGGCTTCGCCCTTCTTCCCTTCCATCTCGCCCATAAAACCGCTTTTTATCGAAAGCGCGATTTCCTTGAATTTCGCAAGGTTAAGCACCGATATGGAGTACATCATGATAAAAAACGCCACGAGAAGGGTCATCATGTCCGCGTATGTCAGCAGCCAGCGCTCTTCATTGTCATGATCATGGACTTCATCGTTGAGCCCGCCGGGCGGCGGCGTTTGTGATGCCATTTTGTCTCCCTTTCATGTAATATATTTAATATATTATTTTGTTTCTTTTGCCGCGGCGCCTTTTTTACTGCGGCCCTCGTCCCTGTTTTTAGGGGCTATGAACGACAGCAGCCTTTCTTCTATTATCCTGGGGTTGTCCCCGGCCTGGATGGAAAGAAGCCCCTCGAGCATTATCCTTCTCTCAATGACCTCGTTCGCGCTTATTTTTTTTAGCTTATTGGCTATCGGAAGGTACACAAGGTTCGCCATGGATACGCCGTAAAGCGTCGCGATAAAAGCCGAAGCTATGGCCGGCCCCATTGTCGACGGGTCCGAAAGGTTTGAAAGCATGTTCACCAGCCCCATCACGGTGCCTATTATTCCCAGGGTCGGCGAGAAACCGCCCAACTTCGTGAAAAAATCCTGGGATTCGGCGTGCCTTTGTTTAAGGAACACTATGTCCGTCTCCATGATGAGCCTGATATGGTTCATGTCCACGCCGTCCACGAGAAGCTGCACTCCCTTGCGCATGAACTCGTTGGTTATGCTCTTTGTCTGCTTTTCCAGGACGAGCAGTCCGTCGCGCCTTACCTGCCGTGAAAAATTCACCAGGGTCTTTATTATTTCCGGGTAATTTGCCCCGGTGTTGAAGAACGCTTTTTTTATGTAATTCGGGATGGACATGACCTCTTCTTTGGTGAGGCCTATCATCGCGGCGCCGAAAGTGCCGCCGAAGACAAGCAGGATGGGGCCCATCTTTACGAACATCGACACATTCACTCCCGAGCCGCCTTCCATGCCCTCTATAATCACCGATCCAATGAGAGATGCCCATGCAAGGACAAGCCCCAGTGATGTGATTATGTCCATTTATTTTACCTTCCTGTCCTGTTTTTTTTGTTCCATTTCTCTATCATTTCCAGTATCTTCTCGGGTGTTTCCTTGACCACAAATGTGGTGCCGTTGTGAAGGGTTATCGCCGAATCCGGAGACGCGTCCAGTATCTCCACGTAGTCCTCGTTGATATAGACCGCGGTGCCGTCCAGCCTGGTTAATTTTATCATTTATCCCGCCTTACCTTTTCAGGCCTATGAGCGTCTGGAGCATTTCATCGCCGGTTTGTATTATCTTTGAATTCGCCTGGTATGCCCTCTCGTCGACTATCATGTTAGTGAACTCCTGTGAAAGATCCACGTTGCTCATTTCAAGGCTGCCCGAAATTATGCTGCCCCTTGAGCCGGTTGTTGCTGCCCCGATGTCCGCTATGCCTGAGTTCGGGCTCGACTGGTAATTCGACGAGCCTGTCTTTACAAGTCCGTCCGGGTTCCTGAACGTGGCAAGCGCTATCTGGCCGACGTCCTTTGTCGAGCCGTTGGAATAAACCCCGGTTATCGTCCCGTCCTGGCCTATTGTAAATGACTGAAGTACACCGGGCGCATAACCGTCCTGGCTGCCCACGGTTGCCGTCGAGGCGGTGCCGAACTGGGTCATCGCGGTAAAATCCGGAGTAACGTCAAGCGGGCTCATCGCCCCTCCAGCCGCGACATCAAGCTCGAACATTCCCGTCTGGTCCACGAAGTTGCCGTTATTGTCAAAATCTATTACGCCCGTATTGTCCGGGCCCACCGTTATCCCGGGCCCCGATGCCGTCCATTGCCACTCGTTTGTCACTGCTGTTTTTTCAAACGTCACGGTTACAAGATGGCTGTTCCCCAGCGAATCATATACCTGGAGAGTGTTCTGGAAATCGGACGCCGGCCCGGCGGCAAGCGTGGAATTTAGGTTTCCCACATAGGCCGCGTTATCCGTGGGCTTCGACGTCATGAGTTCGCCCATGGGTATCGTAAGGTTCTGGATGGGCGCGCTTGTGTTAACGACGCCGTTCGCATCGGCCATCCATCCCTGAACTTCCATCCCGTTGCTCGGGTTGACAAGGTTGTTGTTTGCGTCGACATTGAAAGACCCGTCCCTTGTGTAAAATTGCTGCTGGCTTCCTCCCTGCGTCAGGATATAAAATCCGTTCCCCTGTATCGCAAGATCCGTCGGGGAAGAGCTGGTCTGCAGGTTTCCCTGGGTGAATATGGTGCTTATTGTGCCGCTGGCGACCCCGAGTCCCACCTGCCTGGGGTCCGTTCCTCCCGATGTGGCCGTCGGCGCCATGGCCCCGGCCCCTGTCTGCGATATCATATCCTCCAGGGTCACTTCATTTGCCTTGTAACCCACCGTGTTGACGTTGGCGATGTTGTTTCCCACCACGTCCATCATTTCCTGGTATTGCTGCAATCCCGAGACACCCGCGTTCAGCGACCTCATCATAAATTGTTTCCTCCTTATTTTTTTAATTTCAATATATCTTTATTATATTGGAGAGCGGGACGCTCGTGTTGTTTACCATCACGCTCGTATTGCCCGCGCTATAGTCTATGTTCGATACGACGCCGGTCACCTGGTTGCCGGATGCGTCTGTTCCCACGATATTATGGCTTACCAGGTTCACCGCGAAATTCAGCTGGGAAAGGCTCTGCTGGGTGAGCAGGCTCTGGAAATTGGTGTTCATGTTCTGCATCTGCTCAAGGCTGGAAAACTGCGCCATATCCGCGATAAAATCCTTGTTGTCCACAGGGTCCAGCGGGTCCTGGTTTTGCAGTTCCGTCACGAGAAGCTGAAGAAAATCCGCCTGCCCGAGCGTCTGTGTCGCGTTGGTTACCGCGTTCGCGGTGCTGTTTGAACTTGTGGTCGAGCCGGTGGATGTCACTCCTGTAACGCCGTCTGTCGTCGACATATTGGCCTCCTTTTTATACCATGTACGAATTTTTTTCAACGTATGCCGCCTGCCTGACGGCCTGGCCCGAAGAATGGCTGTAAACGCCGTCCTGGTAAATATGTTCTTCGCCGCGGCTTTCCTGGCCGGCGCCGGAATTCCGGGGATCCTGCCCCTGCGTGCCCACATTAACGTCAAGCTGTCCCGGGCTTCCCGCGAACACCCCGGAAAGTTCCTGCTTCAGGGTGTCCAGCTTCGCGGTGAGCATGGATATCGTGTCGTTGTTTGTTGCCGTTATTTTTACGCTTATGGTTTGATCGGGTTTTAACACGGTTTTTATTTCCATTGACCCGAGAGACGGCGGAGACAATTTTATGACGGCCGTGTATTCAACGCCTATTTCAGGGGCCTTGTAAAATGAGGCCTTTAATTGCGCCGTTATGTCTTTTATGACCTCTTTTGCGGGGGTTGCGGTGTTCGCATTGATCATATCCGGCATTGCCGCCTTTTTTTCGTTATCAACGGGCATCTGCTGGGCAGGCCTGAAAATGTTTTGCCCATCCCTGCCATTGTCGTCCGGCCCGGCCCCGTCATCCTTCGGTTTTGAACTTGTGACAGATATTGACGTAATAGGCTCGCCCTGTTTTGACCCGGTTGCTTCCTGCTTTGATCCGGCCGCTTCCTGTTTTGACCCGGCGTTTTCCTGCTTTACCGCCGGTGTTTCCTGGCCGGCCGGCGTCCGCTCTTTTGCCGCGGTTGTCCCGAAATTCACGGCGCCGGTTCGCGCCGGGGTTGAAGCTTCGGCCTTTATTTCCTTAGACTTATAAGTTTCCGCCTGAACCGCGGCCGTTTGTGTCTTAGCAACGGTTTTGACAGTCTGCCGGGCATTGTTTATCGTGCCGGTGAGCTCCGCCGGATAAAAAGCTGCGGCGGTCTTGGCGTTTTCGGAATTTCCCTGTTTTTTTCCGTCCGGATCGGCCCCGGTAGTTTTTTCCTTTTGTTGTTCCTTTGGCTTTTGCGCAATATCCGACGAGCGCTTCTTGGCGCACTCGGTTTTTACCGCAGGCTGTTCCTCCGCCGCGGCGGAAATGAGCGCCGCCTTAAAAGCCTTCGGATCCGTCTTTGACGTGTCGAGAGTCTTTTCGCCGGCCTGTCTGGCCCATTTTAATCCGAGGACCGGTGCTGTCGAGTGAAATTTCATGGTTTCACCTAATTCAATCCTGCGCTCTGCGCCCTGAATTTGAAGACCGCGTATTCATCGGATGTCTTTTGCTCGTTAAGGTTCTCCGCATCCCCAAAAACCTTCTCATCCCTTTCCTTCATCTTTTCATAGGTGAGTTTTTCAACCCTGGCCTCGGTGAGTTCGGCGAGCAACGCCTCAAGACCGGCTTCCAGCGATGCAATTTCATCTTTTTTTCTTTTTATGAATTCGCCGATATAAACCAGGTATGTGTGGTATGATTTTATCTCGTTAAGGTCCTGTATGGCGTGTTTTCCCGCCGAAGCGGTCCTGAGCATGGAGTGCCTCATCAATGATTCCTTGTCCACGGCGACGTTTAATTTTATCTTTTCCAGCCCGATTTTTGCCCTCAGGACGTCGCACCGTTTTTTTATCTCGTTTTCCGCCTGCTCCTTGTTCTTCAATATTTTTTCGAACCTGTATTTAAAATTGCTCATTTTTTCGCCTCCGCCTTCAGGATGTCCTCAAGTTCGGCCATGCTCTTTGCCGGGTCGCTTTTTTCGTCTATACCCTGCCGCAGGAAAAGGTTCAGCTGTTCTATTATCCTGCGCGCGTGGTCCACCTTGGGATTGGCGCCTTTTTTGTAAGCGCCTATGTTTATAAGGTCCTCCATCTCCTGCATTATGGATACCGTCTCCTTTACCTCTCCGGCCGTCCTTATCCTGCCGGCATCAACTATGTCGGGCATTATCCTGCTTATCGACGAAGTAACGTCTATTGCGGGATAATGGTTCCGTGTGGCGAGCTTCCTTGAAAGGACTATGTGTCCGTCAAGGATGGAACGCACGGAATCCGCGACAGGCTCGTTCATGTCGTCGCCTTCCACGAGCACCGTATAAAACGCCGTGATCGAGCCGCCCTTCACGAAGTTTCCCGAACGTTCCAGCAGCTTTGGAAGTTTGGTGAAGACCGACGGCGTAAACCCTTTTGTCGACGGCGGCTCTCCTGTCGCAAGCCCTATCTCCCTTAATGCGGTTGCGTAACGCGTCACCGAATCCATCATTAAAAGGACGTTGAGCCCCATGTCCTTGAAAAATTCCGCTATGGTGGTTGCCGCCATTGCACCGTGCACGCGCTCCAGGGCGCTGCGGTCGGAAGTCGCGGCTATGACTACGGCCCTCTTTAACCCTTCTTCCTGCAGGTCTTTTTCTATGAAATCCTTGACTTCCCTTCCTCTTTCGCCTATGAGGCCTATGACGTTCACGTCGGCCGAGGTGTTGCGGGCCATCATGCCCATGAGCGACGATTTTCCGACGCCGCTTCCGGAAAATATCCCCATCCTCTGCCCTTTTCCGCATGTAAATAACGCGTCTATGGCGCGTATCCCCGTGGTTAATTTGTCCTTTATCCTGTCGCGTTCAAAAGGCGTGGTCGAGACCCCGTAAATGGAACGCTTTTCAGTCGCCTTTATCGGCGGCCCGCCGTCTATGGGATTTCCAAGGCCGTCCATCACCCTGCCGAGCATATCCACGCCCAGCGGCAGTTCGAACTGCTGTTTTAGGTCCACAACCCTGCTGTTTGGGCCGACTCCCTGCATTTCATCGAGCGGCATGAGCAGGTTCTTTCCCTCCCTGTATCCGACCGCCTCGGACTTTATCCTTTTCTTGTTGTCCTTGGTGAATATGTCGCACATATCGCCTATTGAGCATTCAAGCCCCTCGACTTCTATGACATTGCCGACTATTTCCTTGACCACGCCTTCGACCGTCACAAGGCTGGTGCCTTCTTTTATTTCCACGCCTGCCAGCGCTTTTTCACCTGCGTTCCTTATTTTTTCCTCCGCGGTCGCGTCCACGGCCCTGCTGCCCGACTCGACGATGCAGCCGCCCTTTGAAAGCGCGCGGTCTTTTTTCAGGGAAATGCCCTTGCGTGACCTCTCAAGCTCAACGGCCATCCCGCTGGCCGCCAGCGCGTCAAAATCAGCTTCGCTCAGGTAAACCTCGACGTCCTCATGGGGCGCAAAATGGCCGAGGGCCTCCTCTATGGACTTTTTTATCTGCCCCTCGTCGGTTTTCGATCCCGCCAGTATATTTTTCAGTATCGCCGTAATAAGCAGGACGTTCTCTTTCCTGCGCTTCGCCTCAAGGGCGTCATATTTTTTCAGCACGGCCGAAAGCAGGGCCTTAAAACCCTCCCTGGCGTTTTTTTCCGCCAGTATCTGCGCCTCGCGCGTCTGGGTGGCGAGAAGCTTTTCAAACTCGCGCCCGGCCTCCTCAAAACCGCGTTTATACTCGGTGGTCCTGGCCTGCACCGCCCCCGGCAGGACCTCGTCGATCACCGTTCCCATTCCGGCCGCGGTCGATATCATCGCCCCCTCTGAAGGCTTTTTGGTGTTCTTTATTATCCTATACAACAACATCAGGGTTTCCCCCTTCCAGGACGATCTCTCCGCTGGCCTCGAGTTTTCTCACCGCGGTCAGGACTTTTTGCTGGGCTTCCTCGACTATCTGCCTTTTCAGCGGCCCTGTGGCCTCCATGTCGTCCTTTATCATTTCCGCGCCGCGCTCCGACATGTTCGTGAATATTTTTTTCTTCAATTCCTCGGAAACGCCCTTAAGGGCGATGACGAGTTCTTTGCCCTCGACTTCGCGCAGTATCCTCTGCATGTACCTGTCTTCGATGGCTTTCAGGTCCTCGAACCTGAAGAGTTCCTTTTTTATGAGAGTGGCCATCTCCGGCGCGTCTTTTTCAAGGATGTCTATTATCTCTTTGAGCTGTTTCTTGTCCACTTCGTGCAGTATCTTTATTAGCTTTTCAAGGCCGTTTATCTTTATCTCTTTTTTCTTGACCAGCTTGTCCCTCAGTATGGAGATTATTTCCGCGATCATTTCCGTGTCGGGCTCCGTCTTCTCTATCACGCCGATGCGCCTTGCTATGTCGGCCCTGGCTTCCTTGGGCATAAAGCTCAGTATATCCGCGCCTTTTTCCGGCGATGTAAACGCGACTATGACGGCTATTATTTGAGCCGGCTCGTTCTTTAAGGCCTCGTATATTTTTTCGGTCTCAAGTTCCTCTATGAATTTGAACGGACCCTCGTCGGGCCTAAGGAAAGATATCATTTCATCGGCCTTTTTCGTGTCGTAAAGGTTGGACAATATTTCCCTGGCCGCAGGGTATCCGCCCGAACTTTTTTCGTCCGCTTCCACCATGGATAGCGTAAAATCGCCGATGATGGCCATCCTTTCTTCCATGGTTATCTCCCCGAGCGCCATCACTTCGGTCACGACGTGGTTAACCTCATTCTCGTTAAGATGCTTCAGGATGTCCCTGGAAAATTCGGGCCCGAGCGCGACTATGAGCTTTGCCACCTTCGCGAAATCTTTTCCCTTTTCAAGAGTTGCGGGCATGTGTTTTCTCCATTATGATATCCATGATTTGATGACTTTTGCCGCTTCTTTGGGGTTTTCCCTTGCCATCTTGAGTATTTCCTCGGGTTTCAGGTTCTTGTTGTGGCCGTTGCCGTTGCCATTCCCATTGCCGTTCCCGCTGTCATGGCTCATTGGCGTAAAGACCCCTTTTGAGAGCACCTGAACCCCTTTTCCCATGTTCACCGCGAAAAATATCCCTATCACCACCAGAACGACCGCCGGCATGTAATCCTTTGCAAGATTGAGGTAAAAATCCCGCTGAGCCAATGATTCTATCTTTGCCGTTTCTTCCTCGGATATGGAAGCCTTGAATTCCATGGCTTTTATGTCTATCACGTCTCCGTTCTTTATGTTTATCCCCACTGCGGCGGCGATAGACTGTTTCAGGTTGTCGATGTATTTTTCGTCAAATTTCCCGTTAAGTACGACGGCCACTGTCACGCCCTTTACGTCACCGGGCGTCACGACCGTCTTCTCCGATTCCCTGTTGAGCTCGTAATTTACAGCCTTTTTCTGCCTGACCACCGGCTGTGCGGGCGGAACCCCGGAATTGGTCGTCACCATGGCGCCGTTCGAAGGCGCAACTCCCTCCGACGTGGAATCCTCGGATTTTACCGCTGCCTGCTGCGGCTGAGGCGGCGGAGTGTATGATTCCCTGGCCTTTTCAACCTTGTTGAATTGGAGCGCGGCGCTCACGCGGACCGTGGAATTTCCAGCCCCGACTATGTTGTCGAGGAAGGACTGTATCTTGTTCCTGTAATAATCCTCCACGCGGGTCGTAAGCTCCAGTTTTTTGTCCGAAATGTCGGAGTCTCCGCGCGAGAATTCGGTGAGTATTTTGCCGTCCGTGGAAATCACCGCCACGCCTTCCGGCCCGAGCCTTTCCACGCTGCTCGCGATAAGGTTCTGAATCCCGAGTATCTGCTCCTTTTTGAGCTCGACACCCGATTTCAATTTCAGGTAAATTGATGCCTTTGCCTGCGGCTGTTCGTCGTCGAATAATTTCTGGTCCGGAATGGACAGGTGCACCCTGGATTTTTCGATGCCGGGTATGTTGTCGATGGTCCTCTCCAGCTCTGTCTGGAGCGCCCTCTGGTAATTTATCTTTCTCTCCTCGTCGCTCATGCCGAAGTTAACCTTGTCAAAAAGCTCGAAGCCGACACCGCCGCCTATCGACATCCCGCTGCCGGCTATTTTTATCCTCTCCTGCATCAGCATGTTTTCCGCCACCATCACGGCTCCCGTGGCCTTGTCGAGCTTGTAAGGCACCTTGTCGTCGTCGAGCTTTTTCACTATCTTCGCCGAGTCGGCGTCGCTTAAATTCGAGAACAACGGCTTGTAGTCCGGCGTCGTCGCCCACATGAAAATCCCGCCGCCTAGCAGGGCCACGACGAGCCCGGTTATTATTAGTCCCGTCTTTTGCCCCGGCTGGAGCGAGTTCCACCAATTTTTCGCGGAATTTATAAGGTTGGTAAATTCAGTCGGCATTCATTCCTCCTTAAACCTGCATTCTCATTATGGTCTGGTAAGCGTCTATTATCTTGTCCCTTACTTTTGTGGTAAAGTTTATCGCGAATTTGGCCTGCTCCGCGGCTATCATGACGTTGTGAAGCTCTTCCTTGCCCTGCAGGAAATTGCTTATCTTGCCTGTGAGCTCCTGCTGCGGCTGGTTCACGGCGTTAACCGCGTCCTTGATAAGCCCTTCCATGTCGATATCAGGGGCCGCAAAATCGGAGTCCGCTCCGGCGGACTGTCCCGTGCCGACCATTTGATCAAGCGGAAGGTCAAGCTTGTTTATGTCCAGCCCCATTCCCGATCCTATGCCGTCAATTTTCATATTGCCTCACCTCATATATCAAGGGTTTTTGATAACATGTTCTTTACAGAGGAAGCCACCGCGATATTCGCCTCATAGGCGCGCTGGGCCGAGATCAAGTCGGTCATCTCGCGCACCGTGCTTATTTCAGGATATTTTACGAACCCCTTTGCGTCGGCGTAAGGGTTGTTAGGTTCGAATTTCAGGACCCCGTTGCTGTTTTCCTGCGTCACTTCCTTTACCTGGACCCCGGCGTTCCTTCCCTCTTCGTCCACTATGGATTCGAAGACCGGCGTCTGCCTCTTGTAGAAGCCGCCTTCTTTTGTCATGATGGTGTCCGAATTCGCCACGTTGGCCGCGATGAGCTCCATTTTAGTCTTCTGAGCCTGCATACCGCTCAGGGATATCTCCATCGGTTTCAGGAATTCGCTCATGAGCCGCTTCCCAGGGATGCGTTGAGTATCTGCATCCTCAATGACGTTATCCTTGCGACTGAATCGTAAAGTTCGGTGTTCTCGGAAAGCTCGGCCGTCTCATTTTCAAGCTTGATGGGAACCCCGGGCTGGGCCTGCGGTTCGGGGGCCGTCCAGTTCTGTATCTCCCCGTCGTTCCTCAACAATTCGTCGACCTGCGCCTGGAAATCAACATCCTGACGGACATAACCGGGTGTGTCGGAATTGGCTATGTTGCCCGCTATAGCCTCGTGTTTTGCCCAGATGGTATCAAGGGCTTTTGAGAGTATTTTATCGACTGCTTCCATTTACCTCTCCTCCTGGAGAAAAAGCCCTTCGCTTTTTGTCTGTTTATAGGTGTTTACAAGAAGAACGCGTTTTTTTACGTTATTTATCTTTATCCTGGTGCGCTCCATGTTCTTCTGGAGCATCTCTGCGTTACGCGACTGCACCTTTATGAGCTCTTCCAGCAGGAATGATAGCTTTAAGAGAAGCTTGTCCAGGTCCCTCGAGCAAAAACCGGTCTTCGCCTTTGCGTCCATGTATTCGTTCTTAAGCGGTTTTATCTGCCTTTCGATGGCGTCAAGATCGGCTATTATCACGGATTTTTCGTTCAGCACAGCCAGTGTCTTTTCAATTTCCCCGCCTTCCTTCAAAAGCTTCATCTCCTCATCCAGCTTTTTCATCAGGGATTCATAGCAGTGTATTTCAAGGGCGTATTTGCTTATTATCAGGTTTACCTTCTCCTCGGTCATCCTTTCCATCTTTCACCTCCGTTTTAAATGCGACGTAACATATAAAGCACATACCATGCCGGCCATTGTTCTTATTGTTTTAAAGGGTAATTATGCGTTTTTTAAAATGTGTTTGGAAGCCATTGCAACCTATATGCAAGGGTTTCCCGGCGAAGATTGCGTGATACGGAACAGGGATGGCGCCGGCTGTATTGCAGCCGCGCTCCATCGTACCCCTTTACAGAACTTGAATTTGACCGCATTTTGGATTATAATGTTGTTGCTTAATGGATAGAGATGTTAATAATTTTTTTTAAAGGAGATTCATATGATAAAACAATTCCTCAAAACCAGGCCCTGGGCCATGGCGTTATTCTGCCTTTTATCCACTCTAATTTCATGCAATATTTTCGCCGCCTGGGGATATCATAATGGCGGAGGCGGTTACCGTAACGATGGTTACCGGAATGACGGATACCGCAACAATGACGGTCAGCGCAGCAACGACAGCCAGCGGGACGGTTATAACGAAGAATCCGCTCAAAGCGTGGGTTATCACAACGGGTCGGTCCAGGGCCAGAGTTACCAGGGCTATCATGCCGGAAGTTATCATAACGGCTGGGCTTACGGCGGCGCCTTCAGGCGCGGCTGGTACGGCTGGCGCGGATTTTATTACCCGTTCATGTTCATGGACGGGCCGTTTTATTATTTCCCTTTTTATCCCTATACGATCACATACAACTATCCGGGTTCATCCGACAGTTATTATTACGACCCTATACTTGACCGGTATGAACCGGTGTCCGCGCCTCTTGAAATTACAGGCAGGCCAAACGACATTCCGACGGTTGTGGCCACTGCTCCGGCGTCCGTATCGTCCACTGCGGAAACATCGTCCGGCACCATTACCATAAACATCCCCGATTCAAAAGGCGGCTTTACGCCGGTGGTCCTGAAAAAATACAAGGACGGATACCTGGGGCCGCAAAACGAATATTATCAGGGAAATCCCACGGTGGCGCAGTTAAAGCTTTTATACGGCAAATAACGGCTGCCATAAGCTCCGCCGTGTCCGGGTCGCCTAAAAACCGGCGCAATACAAATATGTCCGTCCGTATATTTCAAAAAAATACATATATAATTAATGCCGGAACTTATGTATAATTCTGATTGTCATAATAAAGGGGAAAATGTTTAATCGGAGGGACTCGGGTTTTGGGAAAGTATTTCATATCAAAAAAAAGCACATCCATGTTTCTTGCCGTTTTCCTGATTTTGCCATGTTTTTTATCGGCGTCCGACTGGCCAATGAGCAGGAGCAATGAGGCAAACTCCAGTTACAGCCCCGATTCGATCCAGGTGCCTCTTTACCTGAAATGGGAAACACCCGACAGGGACATAGAAGAGAACAATATCGTCGGCGCAGGCGACCGGATTTTTCAGGAGGACGAAGACGACGGGTTGCAGTCCTTTGACCTGTGCTCGGGCGAAGAGGATGTAACATATACCCCGGTCTACGGATATACAACCACCCCGTCAATATCCGGAAGCAGGATCTATTCCTATGACATGTCTTCGGGGTTTGTCGTGGTCAGGTGCTTTGACATAGATTCGGGGACCCTTCTTTGGACATCTCCTCCGCTGAGCCCCGGTATCCAATTTACGACCGCAAGCGGCCCAATAATCGACGGCAATTATCTATATTTTCTTCTGGCCACGAACAATCCAGCCGAAAAAGGAAGCATATGGGCCATTGACGCCTCAACCGGAGCCGTTAAGCCCGGATTCCCGGTCTTTTTTGCCACCTCATATATCGATATTTTCGAAAAAAATGTAAGCATTGACGGCGGCAGGATGTATTTCTACGATCCATACAACATGGTCCTGTACGGATACGACCTCAACGGCAATCCCCTTCCCAACTTTCCGGTTTCGGTTCCCGCCTCCGTTTCAAATAACGAAAACTTCGGCAAAGTTATCATTTCCGGGAACAAACTGTTTTTTTACACTTTCAACAGCAGCCTGACAATGGCCGTGTACGGATATGACGCCACAACAGGCCTGCCTCTGTCCGGGTTCCCGGTCGGTGCCGGGAGCGGGTCTTACGCTACCGGCGGGGTATGCAGTTATAATAACATCATATATGCGCTCGACAGTTACGCCACGCTTTATGCATTGTTCAAAGTCAGCGAGGGATGGAGTTTTGTCAGGTTTGATGACATGATGGTTTGAGGTTGTGCTCGCCTGGAAAAAGGGTTAAAATCCCAGTAAAAAGGAGCACAACATGGAAAACACAAAG
>Ga0181535_10001653_pt1 | contig 28747 bp, 25 predicted proteins | sample PEATcosm2014_Bin_44_FD_119774 | JGI IMG/M metagenome (GOLD analysis project Ga0181535, IMG submission 119774) | Peatland microbial communities from MTU Mesocosm Facility, Houghton, MI, USA - PEATcosm2014_Bin17_30_metaG | ecosystem: Environmental > Terrestrial > Soil > Wetlands > Peat | place... | reverse complement strand
GGCGCAACCCCGGTGGCCGCCACCAACTGCCTCAACTTCGGCAATCCTGAAAAGCCTGAGATCATGGCCCAACTATCCGCCGCCATCGACGGCATTGCTGAGGCCTGTACGGCTCTCTCGACCCCCATCACCGGCGGCAATGTGTCTCTCTATAACGAAACCCGCGGCGAGGGCATTTATCCCACCCCGGTACTGGGCATCGTTGGAATCCTCGATGATGTCAACAAGGCTGTGCCGGCGGATTTCCAGGAGGCCGGCGATGCCATTCTGCTACTGTGGCCCGTTCCGACGGGCAGTGAGCCGAATCCAAACCTCAACGTTCCATTCAAACCATTGCCCATGAGCCCCTACGTGGCGCTTCCGCTCACGTTGCCTCCGCCCTTTCCCTTCGCTTCTCCGATTCCTGACCCGGTATCCGACGTTCTTGAGGACACAACGGAGACCGCTACGTTGGAAGTTGCAGCGTTCGGCAGTTCTGAATATGCCAAGGTGGTTCTGGGCAGCCTCTGGGGTACGCCGCCCGCGCTCGACCTCGAAGCTGAAGCCAGCCTGCACAAGCTGCTGGCCGATCTCGCCGAAGAGGGCATGCTTCGCTCCGCGCGCGATGTCTCCGATGGGGGCATTGCTGTTGCCCTCGCTCAATCTGGCTTCAGCCGGGGAATTGGCGCAATAGTGGAGCAGGACCAATCGCTGCTGGCTCATCCACTGTGGGGGTTATTCTCAGAGCCGGCTTCCACGGTTCTGGTCACGACTGACCTCAGCAACGTGTCTACGATCGAGGGGCTTGCCGAGAAATCTGACTTTCTTGTCTCGCACATCGGCGTCACAGGCGGCAACCGCCTGGAGATCTCGGTCGATCACCAACCCTTTATCTCCGCGTCGCTCGACAGTCTCCGAAAGCCCTGGGCCTCCGCCTTGGAAGCCACTCTCCACGGCGAGGTCACTGCATGACCCAGCGCCTCTTTCAAGGAGTTATCGGGGAGCTCGAAGAGACAAGCCTGGGCGCCCCCGGTCTCGCCTCTGAGACCTGGGATTCTTTTCAGACCAATCCGAACGAAGACCCAAAACTGAAAGAAGAATGTGGCGTCGTTGCTGTGCACGGCCACCCGGATGCTGCCCGCGAAGCCTACCTCGGACTCTACGCATTGCAGCATCGCGGTCAGGAGTCAGCAGGAATCGCGACCGCCGACGGCCAGCATCTCGCCAACATCAAAGGCATGGGCCTCGTTTCTGAAATCTTTACTGAAGATGTGCTCGCCAAGCTTCCCGGTTCCATGGCGATCGGCCACACCCGCTACTCCACCACAGGCGACTCCGCCCTGCTCAACGCCCAGCCTATCCGTGTGGATTCAACCAAGGGGCTCATCGCCATCGCTCACAACGGCAACCTGGTGAACCTCGGCAATCTTCGCACCAGCCTGGAGCGCGCCGGGGCCTACTTCCAAACCACATCCGACTCCGAGATCATTGTCCAGCTCATCGCACACTCCAGCGCCAGCTCTCTAGTTGACGCGATTGCCGATTCGCTCTCCCAGGTTGAAGGGGCATTCTCCATCGTTATGATGACGCGCGATCGCATCTTTGCCGCCCGCGACCCGCGTGGATTCCGGCCGCTGTCGATGGGCCGCATTCGCAACTCTGACGGACCTGACACCATCGTCTTTGCATCAGAGACCTGCGCATTCGATCTTCTCCGCGCCGAATATGAGCGTGACGTGCTTCCCGGCGAACTCGTCATGGTGACTGAAGATGGAGTGACAAGCCGGCAATATGCCACTGGCTACCCGCAGTCCAGTTGTATCTTTGAGCATGTCTACTTTGCCCGGCCTGATAGCCGCATCTTTGGCCGCTGGGTGCAGGAAAGCCGTGACCAGATGGGCCGCCAGTTGGCCCGCGAGTCCGGCGTGCCTGCCGATGTTGTCGTGCCTGTACCCGACTCCGGCGTCACGGCAGCCTTGGGATACGCCGAAGAAGCCCGAATTCCCTTCCGCATGGGCCTCATCCGCAACCATTACGTGGGTCGTACCTTCATTGAACCTGAGCAGCGCGTCCGCGATTTTGGTGTCCGGCTCAAGCTCAACCCGGTTCACAATCTTCTCGAAGGCAAGAGAGTCATCCTGATTGACGACTCCATTATTCGTGGCACAACGAGCCGGAAGATTGTGCGCATGGTCCGCGGCGCCGGCGCGAAAGAAGTGCATCTGCGCATCAGTTGTCCGCCCACCATCTCGCCCTGTTTCTACGGCGTTGACACTCCAAGCAAGCGCGACTTGATTGCCGCCAACAAGTCCGTTGAAGAAATCCGCCAATTCATTGAGGCCGACTCCCTCGCATATATCTCTCTCGAAGGCTTGCTCAAAAGCTGCGATGGCAACGGGCACACCCGATACTGCACCGCGTGCTACACCGGCAATTACCCTACGCAATGGGTGGACGTGGAAGATATACTGCCGGCTGCGGCGGCCATTTGATTGATAGCTGGCCCGCGCGAGGTTGTGAATGCGACATGCTCGCTTGCTGTTCGGTTCTGCCGTCTTCCTCGCGTCCTTCCTGCTCTTCCTCGTCGAACCAATAGCCGCCAAGCAACTGTTGCCTTCACTGGGTGGATCGGCCGCTGTCTGGATCACCTGTCTTGTCTTTTTTCAAACTGCTCTGCTTGTCGCGTATCTCTATGCGCACTGGCTTGCGCAACACTCCCATATCAAGCTGCACTTCGTTCTGCTGGTTCTGGCCGTCGCCTCTGCCTTCGCCTGGGCTTCCTCCGACGTTCACCTCAGCTCTGCTCATCCCATCTTCTCCATCTTCAAGGCTCTGGGCATCTCCATCGGGTTGCCTTTCCTCGTGCTCGGCGCAACCAGCCCCCTGATGCTGGTCTGGCTCGCTCGCGTTGAGACGGGCGGAATCCCCTACAGGCTCTTCGCACTGTCGAACCTGGCGTCTTTGCTTGCCCTTGCTCTCTATCCAACACTCGTCGAGCCAACCCTCACCCTCAAGGCGCAGCGTGTCTCGTGGTCCAGCGGCTTTGCGGCATTCGTCATCATCTCCGCCGTGCTGACGTGGAGGACCCGATCCACACCCGGCACCGCCTCGCGGCAAACCCGCAAAGACGAATCCGGAATCGCTTCCACCCCCGCCGGCCATAAAGTGCTTTGGGTGCTCTTGCCCATGGGCGCGGCCATGCAGTTGAGCGCAGTCACCAGCTATCTCACCGCGAACATCGCCGCTATCCCGCTGCTATGGATACTCCCGCTCGCGGTGTACCTGACCACCATCATCCTCGCATTTCAGTTCCCAAAGCTTCTGCCGCGCGGCATCATCGTGCGTTTTCTGGTCGTCATGCTGGCAGGGCTCGGTTACATGCTCTCCATGGTCGACGTATCCTGGCCGATGACCGTAGGCATCTCCTTCTTTCTTGTAGAGGTGCTGTTCGCGTGCCTTTTCTGCCACACCGAGGCTTATGCCCTGCGTCCGCGACGGCCTTCGGAGACCACTCTTTTCTATCTCTACTTTGCGGCCGGTGGAGCGCTTGGGTCCTTCTTCATTGGGATCGCAAGCCCGATGATCTTCTCTTTCAACTACGACCTGGCACTTACGTTTCTGGTTACCGCGTTGCTCGCATGCGCCGTCACCTGGTCCAGCGGATGGACGCAGCGGTTGCTATGGTCCACTGCCAGCGTTCTCCTGCTTGTCTTGATCTTTATGCTTTACGCCGTGTATCGGCGCGACACCCCGGTTGCGATCCGGAATTTTTACGGCAGCCTGCGCGTCCGTCAATCGCTCTCATCGCATCCCGGAGCCATGGTGCGCACGCTCACCAACGGCACCATTCAGCACGGCGGCCAGATCTTTTCGCCAGAGCTCAGCAGGACTCCCACAACGTATTACGCAGAGGACTCCGGCGTCGGCCTCGCCCTGCGCTTTTGTTGCCGGGGCCTTGCCCGGAAGATCGGCGTCGTGGGCCTCGGAGTTGGAACCATCGCCGCCTATGGCCGCTCCGGAGATCTAATCCGTTTTTACGAAATCAATCCCGCCGTCTACCCCATCGCCCAGCACCTCTTCACCTACATGCGCGACTCCGGTGCCCAAGTAGATAGTGTTGAAGGCGACGCCAGAACTACTCTTGCCGCCGAACCGCCCATGGGATTCGACGTGTTGGTCGTCGACGCCTTCTCTGGCGATGCCATTCCGCTGCATCTGCTCACCACCCAGGCCATCGCTCTCTACAAGCGCCACCTTGCGCCGGGCGGCATTCTGGCTTTTCACATCTCCAACCAGCATGTCGAACTTGAGCCCGAAATCGCCTTGCTTGCCAAAACTGCAGGCATGAAGGCCATGCGGGTGTCGAGCTATCAGAATGATGCGCGAGGCGAGTTCACCGCGCATTGGATGCTTCTGACGGACAGCCCCAGCTTCTTCACCCAGCCCGAAGTTGCCAGCCACCTCAAACAACCAATCGAAAACCCCAACGTCCGCCTCTGGACCGACGACTATTCCAGCCTGTTGCCCCTCCTGCACTGGTAACGGCAGGCTTGCAGCTGGCAAAGTTGGGTCGCTGCAGGCGCCAGAACAATCACCTTTCTGGCCACCCCCCGAATCGTGTTTCAAGTCACAGGACGTTCACACTCCGGCTGTGATAGCATCCGTTTTCTTAAGAGTTTGACGCCAGGCGGATTCATCCGTCCTTAATCTGCAAGGCGCCGGCCCGCACCTTATGAATGAGGTAGACGGCAGACCGGGACACGTGGCCCTCCAATCCGGCCACTTGGACGCCCTCCAGGACGTCCATAGTCTCTCCCTGTGCCAGTCCATCGTCCTGTCGCAATCCTCTCCAACTCCGACCAAATTCCTGAAGATTCCGCCAAAATTCCTGAAAATACAAGGAGAAACAAACCCATGAAAACCTACCAGGGAAGTGAGATCCGCAACGTAGCTGTAGTGGGGCATGCGCACAGTGGCAAAACGACCTTGATTGCCGCGTTGCTGCATGCCGCGAAGATGACCCCAACCCAGGGCCGGGTGGCCGACGGAACTGCCGCCACCGCCTACGACGACGAAGAAGTGGCCCGCGGCGTAACCATGCAGAACGCCGTCGCCTTTGCCGAATGGCAAGGCGTCAAAATCAATTTCGTAGACACTCCTGGCTTCCATATGTTTTCTCACGAAGCGCGCGCGGCCCTGCTGCCTGTCGAAGCCGCAGTCGTCCTGGTGAATGCGCAAAACGGCGTTGAAGCCGTTACCGAGCGGGTGTGGAAGTTTGCCGAGCAGGCCAACGTGCCCCGCATTGTGGTCGTGAATCAGATGGACCATCCCAAAGCTGGAGGTGGCGGCGGCCTGAGCGCGCTGATGGATGACCTGGTGGATCGATGGGGTCGTAACTGTGTCCCGGTCCAGCTGCCTATTTCCGATGCCCAGGGATTTCACGGCGTCGTTGACCTGGTCACCATGGAGGCATTCTTCTACACTCCAGGCGGTGATGGCCGCGGCAAGATCGGCGAAATTCCCAACGGCCTCGCAGCTGACGCGAAAGCACGCCATGAGGCGCTGGTGGAACTGGTGGCCGAGGGCAAAGATGAGCTGATGGAAGAGTACTTTGAAAAAGGAACCATCCCCGAGCAGCACCTGATTACCGCGCTGCACGAGGCCATTCGCGAAGACCGCATCTTCCCGGTTCTCTTTTCCAGCGGCCTGGCCAACATGGCCACCGATCATTTGCTTGACTTCATCAAGGTCTATGCGCCGTCTCCAGCTGAGCGCGCCCCGATTGAAGTCCACGCTCCGTCGTATCAAGCTGTCGCGGCAAATGGAGCGGCAACAGAAGATCCTGGCGCAGGTCACACTTTTCGTTCCGTCGATGACAAGGAACCGGCGGCGATGGTGGTCTTTAAGACCATGACCGATCCCTTCTCCGGGCGCATCACTTTCTTCAAGGTCCTCAGCGGCGTGATTCGCAATGACGCGACGGTTGAGAACTACACCCGCCGCGGCCAGGAGCGGCTCTCGCACATTGGCGTCATGCAGGGCCGCAAAGCCGTAGAAGTGCTGGAATTGCACGCGGGCGACCTGGGCGCTGTGGCCAAGCTCCGCGATACCCTCACCGGCGACACGCTCGGCCAGAAGGGTGCCGAGATCCAGGTGGATCTGCCCGCATTCCCCGAGCCTGCCATGACCTACGCCATCGAACCCAAGAGCCGTGCCGACGAGGACAAGCTCGCCCCCGCGATTCACAAGTTGATGGAAGAAGATCGCCTGATCCGCTTCTTCCGCGATCCCATGACCAACGAATTTCTCATTGCCGGCGCCGGCCAGCCGCATATTGAAACCATCGTTAGCCGCTTGAAGAAGCGCTACCATGCCGAAGTCGTTCTCAAATCCCCGAAAGTGCCCTATCGAGAGACCATCCGTGGTCGCGCCGAGGCCCAGGGCCGCCACAAGAAGCAGACAGGCGGTCATGGACAATTCGGCGATTGCAAGATCCGCATGGAGCCATTGCCGCGCGGAGGCGGATTCGAGTTTGGGAACGAAGTGTTCGGCGGAGCAGTCCCGCGCAACTTCATTCCCGCGATTGAAAAGGGTATTGTCGAATCGGCTGCCCGCGGCTACCTTGCCGGATTTCCAGTGGTGGATTTCAAGGCCACTGTCTTTGACGGTAGCTACCACGACGTCGATTCCAATGAAATGTCGTTCAAGATGGCCGGTCGCCTCGCCTTCCGCAAAGCCATGGAATCATGCAAGCCATGTCTGCTCGAGCCAGTGATGAAGGTGGAGATTGAAGCTCCGGATGAATTTGCCGGCACGCTGATGGGCGATCTCAATAGCCGTCGTGGTCGAGTGCAGGGAATGGAGTCCAAAGGGCGCACAACTGTGATCAATGCTGAGGTGCCGATGGCCGAGATGCTCACCTATGGTACGCTGCTCACATCCATGACCCAGGGCAAGGGCAGCTATCGCATGGAGATGGACCACTACGACATCGTTCCGCAATTGGTGGCCGACAAGATTCTTGCCAACGCCAAGCGCCCAGTGGAGGAAGAGGAAGAGTAGCGTTCGCATTCGGCATTTTTCAATCCTTACTCAATGCAGCTCCCTCGGCTTTGCTCTCGCACTCCGTCGCGGAACCCCTGAACCACCTGGGGCCGCGGCGGCCGCGGCCTATTTCCGCAGGGCAGCGCATGCGGATCGCAGGGTGAATTCCAGCGATTCTCGTGGAATGCTCTCGACAAACGGTCGAATGATCCAGGCCAGCCCAGTCGGAATCGAGCGAGTCAGCGTGACCGATTCAATCTGCAGGTAGAGTCCGCCGTCGCGCTCTTCATAGGTCCAATAGGTATTCATGCGCCACATGAAGCCGTGTTCTTCCTGCGCAGTCATCGCGCGCTCTTGCGCGGTTCCCGGCGAGCTGATCTCACTGATATGCATGCTCCTTGAAATGCTGTACCCGCGCTGGGAGTCGAGCCGGCCGTAGCTAATGTCGTAGCTCGTGTCCATCACCACCGTAATGACATGCTTCTGCCGAATCCGCATCAGCACTTGGGCGCCATCCTCTGTTTGCGCCAAGATTTTGGCCTGCACGACCTGCGGCGAGAAATAGCGCGGATAGTCGCTGTAGGTCCTCATCAGCCGCTCAAAATCCGCGGCCTTGGCGCCTGGAGCGAATGCGGTTCCGCCCCAGTCGTGCAGCATCGCGCCTGGCAGGCCGGAACTGTTTGCAGTCGTGAGCTGCTCGATATTGAACTCTCCGCTGCGCAGGCGTGCCTTCATCTGCGGATCAGAAGCCGAGCTGGAAAAAATCGTCCCAGTGGACCGATGCTGGTCGGCAAGATGCGATTCAACCACGCCAACATAAGAGCCGAATGCGGTCACTGCGCCTGCCGGCGGCTCGGCAACTGCCCCCCGCAGCAGGAAATCGCAAGCATCGCCAGAATCAGATATCTGGGGGCATCCAGGCGTGCATGGATGACTCTTGTGTCGGGTAACCCCATTGCTGAACCGTACACCGCTTCAACCGTGAAGGCAATCAGCTGGTCGTCATCGCGGCGCTCGATTGGGGTTCCAAATAATTCCAGCGCATTGCCAGTTTATCTGTAAGCAAAGAGGGGGGGCTGTTTGGCCCCCCTCTTTCGTTCAACGGTTTAAAGATCAAGCTTCAACGCCTTCGATGTAGTCGACGTGAATCAATTTTGCCTCGGTGTCGAGCTGTCCGGTCACTTTTACAGTCTTCCCCTCAAATGGCTTGGCACGCTGTGTGTCGTCCAGCTTGTACACCTCCCCGGAAGTGTCGTGCAGGACGAACATGTCTCCGTCACGGACAATCGTTCCAGTAAACGTTGCGGACTTTGCTTTGTCCTGGGGTGGCTGTTGCTGGTCCTGAGGTGGTTGTTGCGGTGCCGGTTCCTGCGCTAGTGCAAGCACTGGCCCGGAAGCTCTTGCAATGAACGGACTTCCCCAACTGAACGCGCCAGCGAATACGAGCGCGCTGATCGCCAGGCAGGAAAAAAGTTCGCGCTTGATCGATCGCATAGGTTGTACCTCCAGGGTTGATTTCACCGTGTGCGAAAGCAGCAGCAAACGGATTACCAATCCTGAAGAATAGATGCGATGAGAGATAGGAAACGTTGCTCGTAGCTAGGTGGGTAAGAACTTCCCGAAACCGGGAAAAGGTCGACCGCAGTCTCGCTATTCTTCATCAGGAGTCCGCAAATGGCGCGCCAGCGACCACTTCAACTCCTCAATGCCCTCGCCGGTAACAGCGGAGATCGCATGAAACTCCAGCTTCTTGCGCTTGATGTGCGCCGCAAGTTTCTTCAGCTTTTCCGGGTTGGCGGAATCAGTTTTAGTGGCACACACAATCATCGTCTTGTGCGCCAGTGGGTGTTCCGGCAACGCTGGTTCTCCGTAGCTGTCTGAAAAGGGATCCTGCTCTTTCCCTGTAGCTGTGCTGGTGAAGTTTGCCAACTCTTTGTTGATGACCTTGAAATCTTCTACCGGATCGGGACGGCCTGACGCATCTGAGACATCCACCAGGTGAAGCAAGATGCGCGTGCGCTCAATATGACGTAGAAACTGGACGCCCAGTCCCGAGCCAAGGTGCGCACCTTCTATAAGCCCAGGCATGTCGGCAACCACAAAAGATTCCTGGTCAGGCTCTTCGCCCACAGTCACAACGCCAAGGTTGGGCTCAAGTGTCGTAAATGGATAGTCAGCGATTTTCGGTTTCGCTGCGGAGATGCGCGATATCAGTGTGGACTTGCCGGCATTCGGATAGCCCACAAGTCCCACGTCCGCCAGCAGCTTCAATTCCAATCTGTAGTTGCGCTCCTCGCCGGGCCGGCCGAGTTCGTGCTCGCGCGGCGCCTGATGCACGCTGGTGGCAAAGTGCTGGTTGCCACGGCCGCCGCGGCCGCCCTTCGCAATGACAACCTCCTCGTCAGGCGATTGAAAGTCGTGAATCAGCTCCCCGGTATCCTGGTCGTAAAGCGCTGTACCCACAGGGACCTTGAGAGTGACTGACTTGCCATCCGATCCCGAGCAGTTGGAGCCCATACCGTGCTCCCCGCGCTGCCCCTTGTGTTCAGGGTTGAAACGGAAGTGAATCAGCGTATTGTGCCGCTGCGAGGACACCATCACGACATCGCCGCCACGACCGCCGTCTCCGCCGGAAGGACCGCCTCGAGGCACAAACTTTTCTCGACGGAAGGCCATGCAGCCGTTCCCGCCGTCGCCGGCTTTCACTCGAATTCTTGCTTCATCGATGAACATGATTGACCTGTGATCAGGACTCAGGGAGGAGTGATCTGCTTTCCAATACTTTCGGGCGAGAATAAATCCGCAATGCCGTCTTTTCAGTTTACTGAACCAAGCCTGAGAATTGATTGCAAGTTCACTTTTAGGAATAAACTCCATATCCGGGCCCCGCCTGTAGAGCGGCGCGGAACTAGTTGTTGCGTTTTTCTACGGTCTGCCGCGAGCGGTGTCTCGATCGGAGGGATTCAGTTCGGCTCGCCCAGCCGTGAGGTGCAGATTGTCGCCGGGAATGTGGAAGCAGAGGGAGCAAGAGCGGATGGCGGACGAATGAATGCCGAACAAACCATCGTAAAGATTGCTTGCGATCCTTGAAAAGCCAATCCCGCGATCGATGGAATCGAAGGGTTGCGAGCGGGGAGGAAGATTTAAAACGAAGTCGTGGTCTGGCGAGAGGCTTTCGGAGAATTGAAGGACCTTAACACGCCCAGCCGGGGATTGGCTGCCATGATCTGAAGTTCTTTACAGGCTGGAAAGGAGCTTCGAGCTGACCGTGTTAAACGCGGTATTGACTCCCTTGGCCAAAGTACTCATGCCCGCGGTTGCACCGAATGCGACCAAGGCAACGACGAGCGCGTATTCCACCAGGTCCTGACCGTCTTCATGAGAGAGAAGGCATTGAAGTTTCACATAAAGTTTGAGCAGCAGACTATTCATTCGCGCAGTCCCCAAAGTTCGAATTTTGACCCCACATCCAGGCATAAACCGCGACCTCGATCAAGCTTGCTGGAGCAGGCAGCCCGGGTCTTTCGAAGGTGGTAAACGCTGGCCCTCATCAAGATTCTATCGGCAGTTAGCTCAAATCCTTCACCAAATCCAACCACATACGTTACTTATGGGTGACTTAGCTGAAGGGGCATTCGCCTTTCTAGCGCCTTTGTGGCCCTTCGCAGCCGGGCTCTGGCATGGTAGTTTTGCCATCGAGGCTGAAGCAGCTTGCGCCGTTGATGCAGGTGCTCTTGGTGCGAACCTGAGCGTCCTAGAGTTCTTCCAACACCTCTCACCGGGGATGTCCGTAGTGGTTGTGCAGCCAGCAGGAGATCACGGCCCAGCCCGGCGCCACTCCGGCCAGGAACTCTGGACGAGTAGACGTGACGCTCCCGTGATGGCCTACTTTGAGCAGAGTGCTGGCCAACCCAGGTTCGGCCAGCATCGCTTGCTCAACTGGAGCCTCGGCATCGTCTTCCAGCAGAACCGCCGTCACGCCGGAAGACATTCTCGGCACATGGGAATCGTTGTTCGTGGGTTCGGGTCCGGGCTGGTAGTTGGGGAAGGGAGCGAACAGATTCACGCGCGTGTCCCCAGATTGGAAGGGATCGCCGGCACGGATCAGGCGCGGTGCAAATGAACCAACGTCTCCAGGTGAAATGTCTGCGGAAACATGTCGGCGAGAGTCAGTGATGCGATCGCATATCCTGACGAAATCAGCGGGCGCAGGTCGCGGGCCAGGGTCGCAGGATCGCAGGAAACATAAACCATCGCCGGGGCGCGCAGACGCGCGAGCGACTCCGTGATTTCCGGGCCAAGACCGGTGCGCGGAGGGTCTACTACCACCAGGTCGGGAATCGATGAGGCGTGACAATTTGGTTTGAAGGTGCGGAGAAAATCGAGAGTGGTGGATCGAACCGGGGTCCCGCAAGTGTCCTTGAGGTTGGCCGCAAGCGCCTGTGTCGCAGTTGGCGCGGACTCTGCAGCGACGACGCTGTCGAAGCTCGCAGTCAACCGTCTCGCAAAGAGTCCCACACCCGAGAATAGGTCCCAGGCCAGTTTTCCTTTGTAGCCCGCAGTAACTTGATTCACAAGATCGTCCACGAGAAATCGGTTGACCTGAAAGAAGGCGCCGTGGTCGACGCGATAATCGAAACCGGCAGCACGATACCTGAGCGAAGGCGCGCCCCATTGGGCCAGGGTTCGCGCCGGCTGCGCTGCAGAGCCTTCAGCCACCAGTTCAACTCCTTGCAGCGCGGGGACCGCTGCGTGAAGAGACCCTGCGAAATCGTCGAACCATGATTTAGACTTCGGCAATCCAGGATGGCCTGATCCAGCAACCCCGACAAGGGCCAGCACTGCTGTCTCCTCGGCATCACAGAAGAGCGTGATTTCGATGGGTTTGAACTCTGGCCCGAATTTGCTGCTCACATCTGCGAACACCTTGGCTGCGCGCAGAATCAACGGCGCTGCAATGGGGCACTCGCTGATGGCAACAATCGCATTCGACCGTCGACCCCTGTAGCCGATTTTCCCGCTTGCATCGAACGCCAGCCGGACACGATTTCGATATTGCCATGGATTCGCCGCCAGTACCTTGATCTCCGCAGGCGGGGTTACGCCTCCACGCTGCAAAGTCTCTCGCAGAATGGTTTGCTTGAACGCAAGTTGCGATGCGTAGTTTGCGTGCTGATAGTTGCAGCCGCCGCATGAGCCAAAGTGCGGACAGGGAGGCGCAATGCGTTCAGGTGCAGCAGAGAGGATTTCATCCGGATCGGCGGTGTCGTAGCCGCGCTTGCTCTGCGTAATGCGCACGCGGGCCTGCTCGCCGGGTAACGTCAGCGGGACAAATACGGCCTTGCCCTCCGCCCGCGCAAGAAATGCGCCGCCGTAGATGGGCTTTTCAATCTGCACCACCTGGGACGTTTCAACAGTTGGCCGGACGGCAATGGGCCTTGCAGACTGCGAGCGGTGGCGATGAGACTTCTTTGGAGGCTTCATTGTTGGCTCATGTAGAACAGGCTAAGGCGCGGGAGGTTGTAGTGCACAAGAAGTTGTTTCTGCTCAAACTGCTGCTTCACCTGGCGCAGTTGCACAGCGCCCATGCGACTGCGATAGGGGGCGAGCTCTCGATCTGCGTGCTCCCTGATGCCAACTTGCAAATCTTCGGGTGCCGCTGCTTTCACTGCGCCAAACAGCTTTTCTTCCAGAACGGTAAGCGTGCGCTCCAACGCTTCCAAATCATGCGTCTCTGTCTTGCCTGATTCTGTCGCATCATCTGAACCATCCGCGCGGATTTCGTCCGCCAATTCGCGCAGTCGGGTGGCAGTGGTCTTGCATGCTTCGGGAGCGACGGCTGCTGCATCCAGCGCGACTGCCGTCGATTCAAGATGAGCGGCAACACGCACGTGCTCGAACCCGGATTCGCGCGCCTCAACTGTCGCTACGGCTGTCCCTGCTGATGCTTCTCGCAATTCCTCGGCAGCTTCCATCACTGCCTGCGCGCACCAGGCAAGCCCATTCACGCGACGCATACGGCTCTTCTTTTGCCGTGCCTCATATTTGTCGAACGCCGCGTCGATGCCGCGCAGCGCTGCGTCCAGCGAAATGCCCGCCTCGCGCCATGTCTCGATCAGCGCCCAATCCAGTGTTGAGAGCAGCAGCAGCGATCCCCGGCGCCGCTGGAAGCGATCTTCGATCTCGGTGAAGTAGTTGAAGTAGTTCAGCAAAGTGGTCTCAACTGGCCCGGCCGCGCGGGCGGGCGGTGCGGTTGCGCTCAAACAGGATGCGCAGGCCGTCGAGGGTCAGCATGTCGTCGATCTCTGAGATGTAGCGGGAGTCTGCCGCAATAAGGTGTGCCATGATCCCGCTGGCAATCACCCGCGGTTTTGCGCCAAGCTCGGCAACAATGCGGTCCAGAATGCCGTCGACAAGTCCGATGTAGCCATAATAGAGGCCGCTCTGCAGGTGCCCGATGGTGTTGGTGCCGATCACTTTGTCCGGGCGCTTTATATCCACGCGGCTGAGGCGCGCGGCGCGTGAAAAAAGCGCCTCTGCGCTGAGACCCAGGCCGGGAGCAATCACTCCGCCAAGATACTCGCCGCGCTCTGAGATCACTTCAAACTTGGTGGCCGTGCCAAAGTCAACCACGATGCAAGGTCCCCCGTAGCGCTCGAACGCGGCAATCGAGTCCGCAAGGCGATCCGCACCGAGCTCGGTCGGATTGTCCACTAGAACCTGCATGCCCGTTTTGATGCCCGGCTCAACAAACAGTGGCTCAATGTGAAAGTAGGTCTCGCACATTTGGCGAAGCGTGGACTCCACAGGCGGCACCACAGAGGAGATGATGATGTGCTTTACCTGGGCGGGATCGATTCCCTTCATCTGAAAAAGGTTGATGAAGAGAGCGCCATATTCGTCCACGGTTTGTGCGCGGTGCGTGGTAAGGCGCCAATGCGCCGCCAGCGACGGCTCGACCGCATCGAGGCGATAGAGTCCGAGCTTCGTATTGGTGTTGCCGACATCGAGTGCGAGCAGCATTGTCAGCTCATCTCCGCGGCGCGAATACCGCCGGTCTGCACGGTCACCAATCCAGTGTCGGTGCGCACCAGCAAAAACCCGTGCTCGTTCAAACCTTCTGTAATGCCGGTGCAGGCTTGCGGACCATGCACTTGCACATGCCGTCCGCGCGCCCAGGTCGAAGCCTGTTCCATGCGTTGTGGAATCGCTTTGCCCGCCGCGGGACCGAGCAGCCCGAGCGTCTCGCGCTCCAGCGATTTTAGCAGGCGGACGAGCAAGGCCCTGCGCTCGATGGGGCGGCCAACCTCCAGGTCCAGCGATGTGGCCGGCGTTGAGAGCCCCGGAGCAAAGCTGCGCTGATGCACGTTGATGCCGATACCCACCACCGCGAAGGCAATCACGCTGCCCGCGTCCACAGTTTCAGTTCTCGCTTCCACAAGAATGCCGCCGGCCTTGCGTCCGGCGATCAGCAGATCGTTGGGCCAGCGCAGGTCAACTGATAAGCCTGACACCTCGCGGATCGCGCTGGCAGCGGCCAGCCCCGCTGCGAGTGGAAGGAGATGCAGCCTGTCTGACGGCAACCCCTGGCGCAACAACACACTCACATAGAGCCCTTCACCAGCGGCGGAGCGCCAGCCGTGATCGCCGCGTCCCCGGCCCGCCAGCTGCTCATCGGCAAGGTAAACCGTGCCATGATGCGCGCCCTGGCGTGCGGCTTCAACGCAGTTTGTGTTTGTCGAGTCCGTCACGCGGGAGAAATGAATCCTGCCGGCATAGATGGTGCCCGCCAGAGCGGCGTGTAACTCGGCGTCCAGCTCGAGGTCACACGCAGTGTGCTCGCCCATCGCTTAACTTGGCTCCGCGGTGATGCTCATTGAAATATTCGCGGCCTTGGCAGAATGCGTCAGCGCACCCACGCTGATAAAATCCACCCCCGTTTCGGCATAGGAGCGGATGTTTTCAAGCACAATGCCGCCCGAAGCTTCCGTGGGAATCCAGCGGCCTTCAGACTCTTCCTCCGCAGAAGGGCCTGGATGACCCTGCGCCTTGTGTCCCGGTGCAACCTCTTTGATCCGTTCCACCGAGCGCTTCACTTCAGCGGGCGTCATGTTGTCCAGCAGGATGGCCTCGGCGCCGTATTGCAGCGCCTCTTCAAGCTCCTGCGGCGAGCGCACTTCCACCTGCACCCGTTGGCCTCTCCTGCGCTTTTCCAGCGCCAGCGTCAATACCTTGGGCAGCCCGCCGCCCAGCGAGATGTGGTTGTTCTTGATCAGGATTCCTGAAGCAAGGTCGATGCGGTGATTCGTGCCTCCGCCGCACTGCACGGCATACTTCTCAAGAACTCTCAACCCGGGCACGGTTTTGCGCGTGTCCAGTACGCTGGCGGGTGTTCCCTGGATCGCGTCGACATATTGGCGTGTCAGCGTGGAGATTCCGCTCAGGTGCTGCAGCAGGTTCAGGATGACGCGCTCGCAACTCAGCAGCACACGCGCATTGTGGCGGATCACGGCCAGAACCTGGCCTTCGCGCACCCGCACGCCGTCAAAAATCTCAGGATGGCTGATCACCTGGAACCGGGTCTGCGCCGAGGAACGGGAGTCGAGGCGCGCAAAAATCTCCAGCAGGCGCGATACAGCGCCCAGTCCGCAAACCACCATCTCCTGCCGGGCGATGATTGAGGCCGCGGCGCGCAGGTCCGGATCAATGGCCAGGTTCGTAGTGGCATCGCGGGCAGCCTGGTCTTCAACCAGGGCATGCTCCAGCAATGCGTCGATGCGGCTGCTCTTCCAATCCATAGGTCCTGCACCTTGGTAATAAGTTCTTGACGTGATACAAAAATGCGTTGAAGGGGCACGGCTTCAGCCGTGCCGTCATCGCTCCCAAAGTACCTGGCTTCAGCCCCTGAGGGATGTTTTTGCCAATACCATCCAGGAGCGGCACTCCTCGAGCAAACGAAATCCGAAAAACCTGGCCGTACTATCCCATCGGCAGAGATTCCAAAGCCGCGCGAGCTTTTTCAAGCAACGCGCGGGTTTCAGATTCCTGCCTCTTCAATCCCTCAACCACCTGCTGCGGCGCTTTGGCCAGAAAGCTCTCGTTGCCCAGTTGGCGTTCCGCCGCTGCCAGACCTTTCTCATACTTTGCAATGTCCTTTGTCAAACGGTCGCGCTCAGCGGGGACGTCGATCGTGCGCTCGTAGATGACCGCGACGTCGAAATTGGGTGTGGAATGATTCGACAGACCAGCCGTGATCTGCTCTACGAAACGAACATCGCTGACTCTGGCTAATCGCTCGATAATCCCGCGGTTCTCTTCGATTGCGGCTCGTAGCCCTTGGTTGACTCGTGTCTCAATCGGCGTCACTGCCTTCTCCTCAACGCCGATTTCTTTCCGGAGCGTCCGAACTTCTACGACCAGGCTCTGCACAACGCTCATGTCAAATTGGGCAGAGGCATTCACCGCTGTTTCATAAGCTTGCGGATATAGCGTCAGCGCAATCGATTTTGCCGGTGGATTTCCATCGTAAAGCGCGTGCCAAATCTCCTCAGTGATGAACGGCATGAATGGCGAAAGCATCCGCAATGCCGCTTCAAACACGGATACGAACGTCGTGAGAGCGGCTGTGGTCTCGGCCTTGTTTGCCGTCTCTGAGAAGTCCAGCCGCAGCTTGACGATCTCCAGGTACCAATCGCAAAAGCTTCCCCAGAAGAACTGGTAAATCAGATTGGCAGCATCGTCGTAGCGATAGTTCTCCAGCGCCTGGTTCACCTTGGCAGCGGTGGCGTGAAGTTCAGCCACAATCCAGCGCGCCTCAAGCGGATCGCTCGCCGCGGTTGACGGCATTTTTCCAAGTACCGAAAGGTCCACAGTGATGTCGACTTCCGCCGCGCGATCCACGTTCATGAACAGGAACCGAGCCGCATTCCAAATCTTGTTGGCGAACGCGCGATAGCCTTCTGTCCGCGCCACGTTGAAGGCGATGTCCGTGCCAGGCGATGCCATGCTGGCCAGCGTAAACCGCACCGCGTCCGTACCGTACTGCTTGACGATCTCGATGGGATCGACGACGTTGCCCTTGGTCTTGGACATCTTTTCGCGGTTCGCATCGCGCACCAGAGCGTGAATGTACACCTCGCGAAAAGGCACGGAGTCCGCAAAGCTCCGCGGACTGTCGTTGGGGCAGATCGGCACATCGACTGAAAACCAGCAGCCGAACATGATCATGCGCGCAACCCAGAAAAACAAAATGTCGAAACCCGTAATCATCAGACCAGTGGGATAAAAAGCGTCGAAATCCCCACGATTCTCGGCAGTGATATGGGGCCAGCCAAAAACTGATACGGGCAGCAGTCCGGAAGAAAACCAGGTATCCAGAACGTCGGTTTCATGCGTGATGTGATCTGACCCGCAGTGCGCGCATGCGCTGGGATCGGTCCTGGCCACGGTGATTTTGTGGCAGGTGGATCAGTGCCAGGCCGGTATGCGATGGCCCCACCACAGCTGCCGCGAGATGCACCAGTCATGGATGTTCTCCATCCAGTTGAGATAGGTTTTCTCGTACTGCTCCGGCGTGAACTGGATGGCTTTCTTGCCGTCTGGCCCTGGCTTGACGGCGGCAATGGCTAACTCCGCCATCGACGCTCCGCGATCCTCGACCTTCCTATTCACTGCAATGAACCACTGCGTTGAAAGGCGCGGCTCAACAACTGTCTTGCAGCGGTCGCAGTGTGCAACGTTGTTGGTGTGGTCTTTGATTGCCCCCAGGAGCCCTTGCGCTTCCAGGTCAGCGACGATCCTCTTGCGGGCCACATAGCGGTCGAGCCCTGCGTAGGCCCTGCCCTCTGCGTTGATGTGGCCGGTATCGTCCATCACGTTGATCGATGGCAGATGATGAAGCTCGCCAAGCGCAAAATCGTTGGGGTCGTGCGCCGGTGTCACTTTCACCGCGCCGGTGCCAAAGTCGCGGCTCACCCACTCATCCAGGATGATGGGAATCTCACGGCCAACCAGAGGCAGACGCAACTTCTTTCCGTGCAGATGCAAGTAGCGCTCATCTTCAGGATGAATGGCCACGGCCACATCGCCGAGCAAGGTCTCCGGGCGAGTAGTAGCAACAGTCAAAAACTCATCTGTGTCGCTTCCGTCCGCGGCGAGGATGGGGTAGCGAATCTCCCAGAGATGCCCTTTCTGTTCTTCGTGCACCACTTCGAGATCGCTGATGGCCGTCTGGCAGCGCGGGCACCAATTCACGATGTATGCCCCGCGATAAATGAGCCCCTGTTCAAAGAGGCGGACGAAGGCTTCGCGCACGGCGACTGAAAGATTGTCATCCATGGTGAAGTACTCGCGTTGCCAGTCGACCGATGCGCCGAGCCGTTTCATCTGGTCTAGGATGGCGCCGCCGTAATGGTTTTTCCATTCCCAGACCCGCGCTTCAAATGCTTCGCGGCCAAGCTTCTGGCGTGAAGTGCCTTCAGTTGCGAGCTGGCGCTCGACCATCAGTTGGGTGGCAATGCCGGCGTGGTCTGTGCCGGGAACCCACAGCGCGCGCAACCCGGTCATGCGCCGCCAACGAATCAGGATGTCGATCTCCGCCTGCTCAAACATGTGCCCCATGTGCAGCTGGCCGGTCACGTTGGGTGGCGGCAGCAGAACCGTAAAGGCCGACTTGGCATCTGGGACTGAGGCATTCGCGGCGCTCGGGGTGGGCGTCGGTACGGCAAACAGGCTTTCGCGGACCCAGTATTCGGCCCAGTGATCTTCAATGGCGGTGGGGTCGTAGGCTTTGGGCAGGTCGTGAGGCATGGGGTTTGATTAGGAGCCCCGTGGGTCTGACCCTTCTAAATAAGGGGGTTTCGAGCGAGGGGACTAACCCTAACTTTAGCAGATTGGGCGCCGACTGCAGCGATGAGGCAGGGGAAGCAGCGGTGGGATCAGTTCATCTGACCCGTCCCGCAGATCGACGCATATCGCGCACGCTAAATCCGATGGGAATGTCCCAGAGATGCCGGTCAGGCTCAGAACGGGAGATACTCGACAAGCGGATGATTTGTTTTCCCTCGACGGGGTCAATGCGCGTCACAGCGAGGTTGGTTTGCAATTCATTTGAGTACCAAAACTCTCGAGTTGAGACTACGGGGCGCTCGTTGCCAACTGCTCCGGCGTCGATTGTTGTGGTCTCGCGAGTACCGGCAACGTAAATGCCTTCAATCGTATCTGTCCCAAGATACTCGCGCACCAGGGTGCGGTTCCCATGTTCGTACGTGCCTGCCGGGGTTGATTCGAAGAACAATTGCGGGGTGTAGTCCGACAGGATGCACTGATAGGTGCGCCCACTGCAGCGAAGCTGGGTCCTCGTCTGCGGGTCCATCATGTGAATCTCGAACAGGGGCCCTGAATCCTCGGATTCAGCGGACACGAAGTGGTGCCGTTCGCGATAGATCCGGCCATTGCTGTCGCGAGCCAGAACTGCATCGAGGTGCAGCGTCACTCTGCTGCCGTTCTCGAGGGTACGCGTCCAATCGACGGTGTCTTCTGCTGAGAATGGCACGCCGGGGACCGCCGGCACCTCGACTCCGGAGACGGAGGTGTGGGTCCGCCCGTCCGGGCCGCGCGAAGGCTCCTGGGTTGTGACGGTGCGGGTAAACAAAAGGCACCCTACCGCGAGTAGGGTAGCCAAGCGCTTCATTGATCTAACCTGGGGTTACTGCAACATGCTACCACGCAAAAAGGCCGCATCGGATTCGGTGCGGCCTTCAACGAAAATGCGGTGAATTGGCTAGAAGGGATTCAGCTTCGCCAGGCCCTTCTTCTTTTTCTTCTTGCTTGAGGATTCGTCGGAAGAGTCAACCTTTGGCTTCTTGGTCTTGTTGCCAACAGCGGAGGTCGCCGGCATGGAGCCGGGCTTGATTTCGTTCACCTGCATCGGCGCCTCAGCAGGTTTTTCTGCGGCCGGCAGCACCGTGTTCGCTGGTCCAACGGCCTTCACCACAGCGTTGGGATCGGAAGGTGCGCTGACAATCTGCGCGCCTATCCCTGTTCCGCCCGCAGGCGCCTCAAGCTGCAAGGGTGCAGTGGAGGGCTGGTCGCTGCGTGGCGGCTCATTGGGGCCGGTAGCGGTAGTTCCCACTGGCACGTCTGCAGGCCTGCCTGCATTGACCGCATCCTTATAGAGGGCAAGGTTGGTGTTGGTCACTTCCGGTGCGAGTGTCCGCTTCGGGTCGTCGAGGGTGGGCTCTCCCACATGCACCGCCTCCACAACGATGGGTCCGTGCTTGATGATGCCCAGGGTCTTGTCGGTAAAGTGCACCGGTTGGCGGCTGCGTTCTTCAGCGTCATTCTCGGCCACCGCATCCTGCGATGCCTCAGGGACGGGCCGGTTCATCGCCACCAGGCGATCGCGGGCATCCTCGACATGAGGAGCCATGGGATAACGCGTTACCACCCTGGCGTATGCTGCGGCTGCCTTGTCGAGGTACGCAGCGCGAAGCCGTTCCTTGATTGCGCCAGGCATCTTGTTCTGCATATTCACTGTGCGTGCTTCGGCAGCGTAGGCGTCGCCAATCCCCAGCAGCGCCAGGTCGCTCTTTGAATAAAGCGGATAAGTATCCACCACGGTCTGCAGCCGCGCAATGGCAGCGTTCATGTTTTCGCGGCTCTCGTAAAAGAGGCCGATAACCGTCTCGCGTTCGGCTAAAACTTCCTGGGTCTCACGCAGCTTCTGTTTGGCCCGCGGCACAAGCGTGGAGTCAGGGAACTGGTTGATCATGTTCCGATATTCCTGCTCCGCACGCTCCGCGTTGTTAAAGTCCCGGTCGGGTTTCTCCATCTGCTGGTAATAGATGTCTGCCACCTTCATCTGCGCTTCAGCTGCTTCTGGAGCGTTGGGGAAGAAGGTGATGAAGTCCTTGTACTCAGCCTCGGCCTGGGTCAGAGCCGCCGTGCCGCCCTCCTTGAACCAGCTGTCGCCCACGGCGAGCTTGGCGCGCATCCGGTATTCAGATTCCGGATAGGTGTTGAGCATGGTTTGCAGGTCAAGGCGGGCCACGTCAAAACGGCCTTTCTTGATGGCGATCATTGCCTTGTCGAAGAGCTCTTTGTCAGGCTGCTTTGAGTTGACATCCTTGAGCGGGTTGGCGCTCAGGTCGTAGTTCTTCTTCTTTTTGGGCTGCTTTTCCTTGGCGTTGGCTGCAACTCCGCCAAGCGCCATAACGAGAACCGCAACCGCGGCAATCTTGAATGAAAACCGGTTCATACCACCTCAATGCGCCGAAGACCTGTCGACAGGCCGTCCGACATTCGCCAAAACTCAGGAAAGCTAATTCTTTTCGGCCTCACGTGCTGCCGTCAACAGGGCTCGCGCATCCCGCTCCGCGTCGCCGGCGCCGAAGACGGCGTTGCCGGCCACCAGCAGTTCCGCTCCTGCTTTGACGACCTGGGCCACGGTATCGTGAGCCACGCCGCCGTCCACTTCAATTCTAAACGCCAGCCCCAGTTCCCGGCGTAAATGGGCAAGCCGGCGGATCTTTTCAAGCGAAAAATCGATGAATTCCTGCCCGCCGAACCCTGGGTTGACGCTCATGATCAGAACGTGATGCACCATGGGCAGGATATCTACGATCAAATCTACTCGGGTGGCTGGATTCAGCACTACTCCAGGCTGCATCCCGTGCTGCAAAATCATCTCCAGCGAGCGATGCAGGTGGGTGCAGGCTTCATAATGCACGCTCACCCAGTTCGCCCCCGCATCGGCGAAGGCCGGGATGAATTCGTTTGGGTTTTCGATCATCAGGTGGCAGTCGAGCGGCAGTTTGGTCGCCTTGCGCAGGCTCTTTACCACCGGCGGGCCAAGCGTAATGTTGGGCACAAAATGCCCGTCCATGATGTCGACATGGATCACGGTGCCGCCGCCTCGTTCAGCCGCGGCAACTTCATCGGCCAAATGAGCGAAATCCGCTGAAAGGATGGATGGGAGCAGCTCGACCATAGGCCTTGCGGGCGATTCTCCTTGCCCCGTCAGTGTATCAGCGGGGGCAGGGCACCGTCCTTCAGGACATTTCAAAGCTGTGTGCCTATTTTGCTGAGGGGCTGACTCTTTGTTCCGCGGCGCCCAGCACTTCCCCTGGACCCGACTCCTGAACGAAAACAACCAGCCGCAGGTTTTCAGGGTCCATGCCAGGCTTCAGCCGCGCTTGATAATCCCCATTGAAGGTCTTTCCTTTTTCAAGCTTGCCGATTTTCACAATGTCCTGGGCAACTGCCACATGCGAAAGCCGACGACCGCCGTTCTCTCCGTGCAGCACCTGCGATTCCGCGTGGTTGAGGGCAATCACTGCAAATACATCGGCGTTGTGCTTTGCCGCTGATCCGTCCGCCGTCACGTGGGCGTGAAGGACGCCGGCGGAACCACCCTCGACGCTGACACTTCCTATGCTGATGAGCACCTGCGCGGGCTTGGCAGCCTTCACGATTGCTTGCTCTACCTGGTCAGCGCTGGTCAATTGTAGCTCGGTCTTTCCATCAACAATCAGTTGCGGAGTATACGGGCTGCTCAGACCCATCACGTGAACATAATCGCTCTGACGCTGGGTCAACAACGATGAAGAAAACGGATCCTTCCAGCCATCGTGATTCCAGTAGTCCACATGCTCGCTCAGCACAATCGCCTGCGCGCCTGGGATGGGTTGAGATGAATCCAATTCTTGTAGCCATGCATCCGCGGGCGGACAACTCGAACAACCCTCCGAGGTGAAGAGCTCGACAAGTACGGGCGTCGAAGCGTTCGCAGCTGCAGGGGACTGTCCCAGCGCCGACAGGCAGGTCAATATCAACGCAAGCATCGTTGCCGGCGGCAAGAGAATTGCTCGACCGTGAGCGCGATTCATGGGGATTTCCTCTTCAAATTGGATGCTGCTCAATCTGCTCGCACCACGCGAGGTCTGCCAAGAAGGATTGTAGCGAACAGGGAATGATTGAAAGCAATATCCACCTGCTCGCGTTCTGGCATAGCCACAGGTGACGGGGCGCTAAGTTTCATGACTTGGCGGCCTTGGATTCAAGTTTCAGAAGCAGCATGCGGCCCCGAGCGCGCATGGCTGGAGTTCCTGTTCGGCTGAGAATGCGCAGAAAATCCAGCACTTCTGGCACCATCGACGGATCCTGGTGGGTCAGGTCCGCCAGGCCTTGCATCACCATGGTCTTGACGATGGAGCTTCCGTCGTCAAACCATGCCTGCAACGCAGAGGCTGCGCGCCGGCATTCCTGACCATCGAGCGAAAGCCTCGGAATGACGAGCGCAAGATGCCAGCGCAGCTTGTTTTCGCTGGCTTCCTGCAGCAATCCCAGCAGGGACGTCTTCCATGGGGCAAGCCGCCACGCAAATGTCGTCATATCGTCGCGGGTTACGCGCTCCATTGCATGTGCAGCTCGATTCGTCACGCCGGCATCGTTGTCCCACATGCATTCCATCAGCCGGTCGAGCTTCTCCGGATGTGCGATGACAAGCGCAGCAACCTCTTCGGCGCGTCCAACCGAGATGCGCCCTTTGCCTTCGCTGAGCATTGAACGGATGGTCTCGGTCTTCGCCACGGCCGCCCTCTCCGACATTATTCTCGAACCGTCCCCGTGAGCATTTTTGCCGCAATCCGACCCGCGCCGCGCAACATGGCCTTGACCGGCCAATGACCTTCAGCATCGGGGAAAAAGATTTCGCCCGTGCGCCGGACTTCCGGCCGGTAATACCAGCGCTTCAGCAGTGCCAGGTACCCCTGCCGCTCGGTGGCTGAGAGCGCGGTCGAGGTTCCTGCAAGCGCCTCCAACGCTGCTTCCATGCGGGTTTCCAGCACGCTGCGTGGAACCCTGCCCGGCGCGGCGACACCGGATTCGGGAGCGGCGTCCGCCAACAGGGGTTCGGGCGGTGGAACCTCAACCACAGGTTCAATTGACAAAGGCTGAACATAAAGCGAGCTTGATCCGGACTGCTCGTTCTGGATCCTCATGCCGATCGTTGAGAAGGCGGCTGGACCCCGCATGCGCCCGTTCTCAAAAAGAAACACGGCAACCTCATCCGGATTCGACGATGTCTGCAGAATCACGGCGCGCAACTGGCTCAACGGCTGAACAAGTTCAGCAGCTAACGAGCGCACCGCTTCCACACGCTGCACCTGGGCATGGAGTGCCGCGGCGGCTTCAAATTCGAGATTGGCAGAGGCCTGGTCTCGCTGCGTCCGGAGTACCACCAGGCGGCTGTCTCCGCGACTTGCCAGAAAACTCTCCACCGCGCCAGCCTCTTCGGCATAACGATTGTCTGTGCAGCCCTGGTAGCAAGGGGCGAGGCACATCTTCATCTCGGAGTAAACGCACCCAGGGTGACTCGGATTGGGATCGAGATCCTCGGCGCAGCGCCGCAGCACAAACAACTTCAGAGCCTCGTCGGCAAACCGCTCAGCCGCCGCACGCGATTGAAACGGGCCGTAGCTCCAAGCGGCTTCACGCTGGCTGGGGCGATTCGTCACCGTAATCCGTGGGTACGCGTTGCTGCCTAGAAAGCGAACAAATGCCGGCGCGCCCAGGTGCATGCGCTCCAGCGACTTCGGCCCATAGACTCCTTGAAGTAATTCGAATTGCAGAAGCAGCGACTCGAACTCCGAGCCGGTGAGTTGCCAGGCGATTCGACGCACCCGCCCGGCCAGTTGCAGGCGACGAAGATGCTTGGGCGAAGGCTGCAGCAGGCGAGCCAGACGCGCTTTCAAATTGGGCGTCCGGCCAATGTAGGGCTCAGCATGAGCTTCGGCCCCGTACAGAGCAAACACGGCGGCGGTCTGCGGAAGCTGGCTGAGCGTAGCCTTGGGGTCGGCCGGGTCGAAGGGCAGCGATTGAGAAAGGGTCTCGCTTGGCACCGCTCTACCCCCTTCAGGCTCCGGCGATGGTCATGCCGTCGATGCGCAGGGTTGGCGAAGCCACCGATCCCCTGAAGACCAGGTCATTGCCGATTGCGGTCACATTCATCAGCATCTCGGCAAGGTTTCCAGCGATGGTGACTTCCTCAACCGCATGAGTCAGCTGGCCGTTTTCAATCCACAAGCCTGTCGCGCCGCGCGAGTAGTCGCCGGTCACAATGTTGGTTCCAAAGCCCATCAGGCCGGTCACGTAGAGTCCGGCCGTGACGTCGGCGATGATCTCCTCCGGCGTCATCGAGCCGGGCTCAAGATACAGGTTGCCGCAGCCAATGCCTGGCGTTCCCGCCAGGCCGCGCGACGCATTGTGCGTAGACTTCATCCCAAGCTTGCGCGCACTGTAGGTATTCAGCAGATAGTTCTGAAATACGCCGTTTTCTAGCACGACCGTGCGTCGGGAAGGCAGTCCTTCACCATCGAACGGTGAGCTGCCAAAGCCGCCTGCGCCGGTGGGCAGCAACATGGTGTTGTCATCGATGATTGTCAGGCTCGGCGTGGCGATCTGCTCGCCCAGCTTGCCGGCCAGGAATGACGCGTCGCGCCAGATCGAATCGCCTGAAGCGGCCTCAAACACTGACCCGATCAGCGAGCGGGCCACCTCCGGCGAAAAGATGATGGGCACGCGCTGTGTGGGCACTTTGCGCGCGCCCAATCTGCGCAATGTCCGGCGGGCTGCTTCCTCGCCGATGGATTCAGGCGTTTCAAGGTCGGCAAAGCGGCGAGCGCCACTCCACCACCCGTCTCGCTGCATGGCGCCGTTTGCATCCATGGCCAGCGGCGCTGCGGACACCCCGGCATAACTGGTGCGGTAGCCACCCACAAAGCCGCGCGAGTTGGCCATGACTTTGCGTCCGGTTGCAGCATCGAAGCTGCCCCCGTCAGAGTTGGTGATGCGCGAGTCGGCGGCCAGCGCAGCGGCTTCAGCCCGGCGTGCCCACTCGATGCGCTCCGGACCTGAGAGCGAATAAACATCTTCAAAATACAGGTGCAGGTCATCCGCAATGGACCCAAACTCAGCGGTCTCCGGCAGTCTGGTGAAGGGATCTTCTTCAGTCACTTTGGCAAGCGCCATCGCCCCGTCAACAAGCTGGCGGATGCCATCGGGCGTCAGGTCGCTGGTTGAAGTCGATGCCGAGCGCGTGCCCAGAAAAACCCGCAGGCCCAGCCCGCGCGATCCGGATTCTTTGAGCGTCTCAACCTGGCCCATGCGCACGTTCACGCTGAACTCGTCGCCCTCGCGAACCACCGCCTCGGCGTCCGTCGCGCCCGCCTTCATGGCCAGCGACACCACGTCGGCTGTAAGGGTTTCGAGGTCGAGAGTGGCTTGATCGGCGGTTGGCGCAACTGGAGGCATGCACCTAACCTATCAAATTCGGGCTGCCCGTTACTTGCGCAGCAGTTTCCGGTAATACTTCGCCCCGTAGTTGTCATTTGGATCATGCGGCTTCCCGCGGTAGCTTTGCGCGCCGTCGCGGCCCCAGCAGTAGTTGTTATTCCACGCGCATTCAAGCGGATGGGGAAGAAGCAGGTTGTCGTAGTCGAGACAGGTCTTCAGCGCCAGCACTTGTCCGCGGCGAACACCGCGGTGGGCCAGTTGCTTGTCCCATTTTGCGCTGGCAACACCCGTGATCGCCGCATAGGGACGGCGGTAGGAACGGCTCATGACAAACTCCAGGACGCAGTTGCGTACCTATGTCATGAGGCTCCTCCGTTTCAACTTTAATATGTGACCCCAGGTTCGAGAGCCTCGTCCTACCGCCCCGTCCCCCCCACCGTCATCTTGTCCAGCTTGATGGTGGGCATCCCCACACCAACCGGAACACTCTGCCCATCTTTCCCGCAAGTGCCAATGCCCTCGTCGAGCTTCAAATCGTGACCCACCATCGAGACGTATTTCAAGGCTTCCGGCCCATTACCGATCAACGTGGCGTCGCGGACGGGCGCCGTGATCTTGCCGTCTTCAATCAAATAGGCCTCGGACGCGGAAAAGACGAATTTTCCGTTCGTGATGTCGACCTGGCCGCCGCCGAAGTTTACGGCGTAGAGGCCGCGCTTGACGCTGCGCAGTATGTCTTCAGGAGCATCGTCGCCCGCCAGCATGTAGGTATTGGTCATGCGCGGCATGGGAATGCACTGGTAGCTCTCACGGCGGCCGGAGCCGGTGTTGGTGGATCCAGTCAGTCGCGCGGATAGTTTGTCAGTCAAGTAGCCCTTCAGCACTCCGCCCTCGATAAGAACGGTCTCCTGCGTTGCCGATCCCTCGTCGTCCACGTTGAGCGAACCGCGTCTTCCGGCAATGGTGCCGTTGTCCACCACGGTGACCTTGGGGCTGGCGACCGATTGCCCAATCAGCCCGGCAAAGGCCGAGGTCTTCTTGCGATTAAAGTCAGCTTCGAGGCCGTGGCCTACAGCTTCGTGAAGCAGAATTCCGGGCCAGCCGGGCCCCAGCACAACCTGCATCTCTCCAGCCGGCGCGGCAACTGCCTTGAGTTGCAGAATCGCGCCGCGGGCCGCCTCCCGAGCCAGGCTCTCCGGGCTCTTTGTATTCACAAACTGGTCCAGGCCTGCGCGTCCGCCTGCGCCCGCCGAGCCTTTGGTGGTGAGCGAATCGTCCTTGGCGATGACGAATACGTTCAGCCGGCAAAGAGGCTGGGTATCGCTGGCGAAGGCTCCATCCGATGCGGCGATCAGGATGCGGCGCAGCTCTTCCATGTAACTGGCCCGAACCTGAACGATGCGGGGATCAAAGGCGCGAGCGGCACGGTCGGCGCGCAGAATCAGTTCAAGGCGGGCGGCAAGGTCCAGATCGAACCCGCCCAGCGGCACAGGGTAGAGGTCCGCGGCGGGGGCTTCAACAAAGCCCTGCACGGTCTGTTTGGCCGGAGCGGAGGCGATCAGCGCAGCCGTTCGGGCCGCGTGCAGCAGCCGTTCCGGGCTCAGATTATCGGTATAGGCATACCCGGTGCGCTCGCCGCTGAGCACTCGGATACCGCAGCCGGCGCTGGTGCCTTGAGAGGCGGATTTGACGATTTGCTCATCCACCCCGAGGGCCGTCGCCGTCACCGATTCGAAGTACAAGTCGGCATAGTCGCCCCCCGCGGCAAGAGCCTCCCCAAGGCAGCGCTCCAGCAGCCGTTCAGTGATTGAAAATTTATCAACAAAGTAACGTCTGTGACTCTCGAGGGGAGAAGGAGCCGTATTTGTCATTATTCCTTAAGTTTACGCCAGCGGCCGGATTCGGGGTCCCCGTTGCTCTCTTGATTCATGGCGCTAAGTACTCTTCCAACTGTGAATTCTTCATGCTAGATTCGTCCCATGAAAAAGATTCTTGCTGCTGCATTGCTGCTGATGGTGTTTGCAAGCCCGGTGTTTGCTTCGACGGGAAACTATCATCATCACCACCACCACCACCATCACCACCATCATGCCTAGACCGGATTCTGGCCCCGGAGCAGCTGATCGCCGGGGCCCGACCATCCAGGCCGGCTATCGGCTGGCAGGCGCTGCGCCAAGCCTCCTGAACTAAATCCCTGCACAAAATCCCCGGCAAAATCATGCTAAAGTTCCTGCCATGACCGAATTGGAGAATCTCCGGTTCCCTATTGGCCGTTTCAGCCGTCTGGCTAGCAGCACGCCGGCCATTCGCAACGCGCAAACCAACACCTTGCGCGAATTGCCTGGGCGGTTGCGTGCAGCCGTGAACGGACTGAGCGATGCCCAGCTCGACACACCCTACCGTCCCGATGGTTGGACCGTGCGCCAGGTGG
>Ga0181535_10001652_pt1 | contig 28752 bp, 20 predicted proteins | sample PEATcosm2014_Bin_44_FD_119774 | JGI IMG/M metagenome (GOLD analysis project Ga0181535, IMG submission 119774) | Peatland microbial communities from MTU Mesocosm Facility, Houghton, MI, USA - PEATcosm2014_Bin17_30_metaG | ecosystem: Environmental > Terrestrial > Soil > Wetlands > Peat | place... | reverse complement strand
CGTACTTGTCCCGCAGGAACTGCACGACCAGGGGGATGCCGTAGTAGGAGAGGTAGATCTGCACCAGCATGGGCGTGCCCCGGGCGAAGGAGACATAGACCGCCGCCAGCTGGCGCAACCCGGGGACCTTGTAGATCCGGACCAGGGCCACGATCAGGCCGGTCACCAGGGAGGCCAGCATGGCCACGATGGTGATCTTCAGGGTGACCGGGATGACCCTGGCCAGATCCGGAAAGGTCGAAAGGAAGAACTGAAAGTCGAAGAGCTTCACCATGGGGTGTCCCCGATCACTTGGTGAAGTCCGCTCCGAACCACTTCTGCGACAGCTTCACCAGGGTGCCGTCCTTCTTGAGCTCGGCCAGGCCCTTGTTGAACCGGGCGGTCAGCGCTTCGCCCTGGGCGTCCTTGCGGAAGACGAAGTAGGAAGGCTCGAAGTCCAGGGGCTTGCCCACGACCTTGACGTTGGTTCCGAGCTTCTTGGCGTTATAGCCCACGGTAAGGCGATCGTTCACCGTCGCGTCCAGCCGGCCCGCCACGATGTCCTGCAGCACGGTGGTCAGATTCCCGTCGTAGTACTTGATGTCGATGGTTTTGCCGTTCTTGTCGTTGAATTCCTCCAGGCTCTTGGTGTAGTTGCTGCCGACGCCGGAGCCCACCTTGAGCCCCTTCAGATCGGCGTAGCCGTTGCTGAAACTGCCCGGGCGGTCGCCGCGGACGATGATCTGGGCCCCGGAGATCAGATAGTCGTTGGAGAAGGTGTACTTTTCCGCGCGCTTGGGATTCTTGGAGATCTGGTTGGCCACCAGGTCGAACTTCTTGGCGTCCAGGGCCAGGAACATGCTGTCCCAGGGCGTGGGCACGAACTTGACGTCCAGGTCCACCCGCTTGGCGATCTCCTGGACCACTTCCACGTCGTAGCCGGTGATCACGCCTTTCTCGTCCAGGAAGGTGAAGGGCGCGTAGACCCCTTCGGTACCGACAGTTACGGCCTGTTTGGTGGCAGCGGCGGACAGGCCCTGTGTGGAAAACACCCCGAGGATGGTGCTGACGATCAGTGCCAGGGTCTGGAGGTTCTTGCGAATGATTCGTTGCATTGGTCATTTCTCCTAAGGATGAGGGGGACGGCAAGGAAGCCTACATGAAGCTCCGAGTTGTGGGGATACGCACAAAAGCACCAAGGCCGGATCGATCAGTTCTGCGATCGGTCCGGCCTTTGGAATGGACGGGAAAACGTGTCGCAGGACCTCAGGTGGTGGCGCCCCGACAGCGACAGCACATAGGCTGCGTCATGTTGGCCATTTCAGCGGTCCTGGTCATGGGTGGTTCTCCACAGCAGCAAATTGCCCGAACTATTGATTATTAAAATAACTGATTAAGAAAAAATTCTTCTTCGACCAACATTAGACCCCATTCATTCCAGCCGAGTCAATTCATTTTTTTATTATTACCGATTTAGTAATAAATATAGTCCAGGCCGATCCAGGCATCCTCCCCCCAGAACCATCCTTCGATGGTCTCCACCACCTCCACCGGGAAGGCCAGGGGGTTCCCTTCCTGCGGCTTGGGTGGGCCCAGGAGGCGGCGAGTGCCAGCCCGCCACTGGCGATACGGTTTAGGGTTATTTGCGATGCTGTCAGGCGCGCCTACTGGCATCGCTGGAACCCCTGGAGGCCGGGGAACCCGTCACAACGGTGGCCTTCGATATGGGCTACGAGAGCGTCAGCGCCTTCATCGCCGGGTTTCGGGAACACTTCGGGGTCACGCCCGGAAAATATTTCCGATCCTGGGGCCTGTCTCACCTGCCCCCAAGTCACGCTTCGCTTCCCTGGACAATTCGTTATCCGGACATCCTCGAGGATGCCGCGCAACCCATCGGATGACTCGTCTGGGCGCAGAGGTCGGTTCATGGGCATTGCTGCGGAGGACCGGTAGACCAAAAGCCAAAGGCGGCACCACGGTACAAAAGAAAGGGCCACTCCTGGAAGTGGCCCTGACTTGAAGGAACTGCCTCTTGTGCTGAAACTGTGCTTCTTGTTTTTCAGAGGTAGTCCATGTACCTGTAAAGTAATGACTTGATTGGTCGGGGCGAGAAGATTCGAACTTCCGACCTCTCGGTCCCGAACCGAGCGCTCTACCAGGCTGAGCCACGCCCCGACGAAGTTTGAAGCATACCTTATCCCGGACGCCGGGTCCACCCCCCTTTGCTCTGCTCGCGCAAAAGGTTGAGGACTTCCTTCAGCGGATCGGTCGCGGGCTGGCGTGCCGGGCCGGTTTCGGGCCCGGGGGGATCGCAGGGGACGATCTCCAGGCGCTGGAACTTGAGCTTCCACATCCGCTCCAGGCGCTCCTGCAACTGCGGCCAGATGGTTGCGGCGGACTGGCGCAGGCTGGGGATGATGTCCTGATGCCAGCAACCCACCAGGAGGATGCCCCGGTGCGCCCGCAACAGACGGGTCTGGTTGACCAGGGTCGGTCCTACCACCAGCAGCCAGGCCCGGCGGATTCGGGCCTCGGCCCGGGCTTCGGCCTGGGCGGCGCGGTCCTGGTTCCGGGCCAGGGCGCTGAGCGGCACCAGGCCGCCGCCCTGGCGCTTCATTCCGGCCACCGGGCCGGGGGCAGTTCGCAGCAGGCGCGCTCGTCGTTGAACAGCACCGGCGAGGCCAGCACCGGCACCATCCTGCCGGAGCCCTCGTCGTACAGGGTCTGGATCAGGTGGTGGACCCGCCCGGCCTGGCGGAACAGGGCGTCGTCCACGGTGCGCACCCGGCTGGCGGGGATGGCGTTGGCGTCGCAGAAGGCGGTGGCCTCCTCCACCGTGCGGGCGCGGAAATGGCGCTCCAGGACCGGTACCAGGCGCTCCCGGTCGCACACCCGGCCCCGGTTGGTGCGCCAGCCGGGCTCGGCCTCCAGGTCGATGCCGGCCCACAGGGCCAGCACCTCGAACTGCCGGTCGCTGCCCACGCCGATGGCCGCCTCGCCGTCGCTGCAGGGGAAGGTCTGGTAGGGGACGATCTGGGGATGGGCGTTGCCCAGCCGTTCCGGGGCCATGCCGGTCATGAGCGTACCGGCACCGACGTTCACCAGGCCGGCCAGGGCCGCTTCCATGAGCGGGACTTCGATGTGCAAGGCTTCCCCGGTGTGCTCCCGGTGCAGCAGGGCGGCCTGGATGCCGTTGGCGGCGTACAGCGCGGCCAGCACGTCGGCCAGGGCCACGCCGACCTTCATGGGCCGGCCCTCGGGCTCGCCGGTGATGGACATCCAGCCGCTTTCCGCCTGGATGATGAAATCGTAGCCGGGCTGGCGGCAGGCGGGCACATCCGAGGCGAAGCCGCGGATCGAGGCGACGATCAGCTTCGGGTAGCGATCGTGCAGCCGCTCCCAGGTCAGGCCCAGGTCCTCGGCGACGTCAGGCAGGAAATTCTCCACCAGGACATCGCATGCCGCGCACAGCTCGTCCAGCGACTGCCGGTCGTCGTCGGCGCGCAGGTCCATCCGGAGGCAGCGCTTGCCCCGGTTGGCGCAGCGGAAATAGGCGCTTTCGCCCTGCTCGCCCTGGTCGAAGGGCGGGCCCCAGCCCCGGGTGGGGTCGCCGGTGGCCGGCTCAATCTTCAGCACGTCCGCGCCGAAGTCGGCCAGCAGCTGGGTGGCGAACGGCCCGGCCAGGATGCGGGACAGGTCCAGGATCTTGAAATGACCAAGTGGCTTGGGCAAGGCGGGTTGTCCTCAGGGGAGCGTCTTCAGGATACGCTGGATGGAGACGGCCTTGCGCCCCTCGGTGAGCACCAGGACGCCGTGCAGCTGGAGGTCGCCTTCGGCCACCTCGAACCGGTCTCCCTTGGCCTTGAGGAAGCGGCTGAGGCTGTTCTCCTTCTTCATGCCGATCACCCCCTCGTAGGGGCCCGTCATGCCGAGGTCGGTCACGTAGGCGGTGCCTCCCGGCAGCAGCTTGGCGTCCAGGGTCGGCACATGGGTATGGGTGCCCACCACCGCCGCCACCCGCCCGTCCAGGTACCAGCCCATGGCCTGGGCCTCGCTGGTGGCTTCCGCGTGCATGTCGACCAGCACCAGGTCGGCCCGCTCCTTGGCCAGCACCGCGTCCACGCAGCGGAACGGGTCGTCGCAGATGGGCATGTTCACCCGCCCCATCAGGTTGATGACCAGGACCTCCAGCCCGCCGGGGGTGTGCAGCTTGACGAAGCCGTTGCCCGGGGTCCCGGGCGGATAGTTGGCCGGCCGCAGCAGCCGGGGCTCCTTCTGGAAGAAGGGGCCGATCTCCTTCACGTCGAAGGCGTGGTTGCCGGTGGTGATCACGTCGACGCCGAACTGCTCCAGCCATTCCCGGGCGATCCGTTCGGTGATGCCGTTGCCGTGGGCCGCGTTCTCGCCGTTCACCACGACGAAATCCAGCGCCAGCTCGCGCCGGAGATCCGGCACGTGGGCCTCCACCAGCCTCCGCCCCGGCTCCCCCACGACGTCGCCAAGGATGAGAATACGCATGGAACAACTCTAGCAGGCCCGCGGCCGGTCCCGCCAGCCGGCGTCCCCTGGGGTACGCAAGAAAAGAAAAGATACGATATTTGAAATTTCCAGGCACTCTGGCCCAACTGGGCGCATTGCTGAAGTGTCTGTTACCCTCTCCGCTGGTTCGCTTTCATCCCCTGCTAGGCTTTTCCTTGAACGAGTCTCCGCATGCCCAATCTGCTCCGTCTGTTCCTACCCCTGTTCCTGGCGGCCGTGCTTGGGGCCCAGGCCCCGGCCACCATGTCCGTGCAGGAGATCCGGCCGGGCATGAAGGGCCAGGGCCGGACCGTGTTCGTGGGCGGCAAGATCGACCATTTCAACTTTGAAGTCCTGGGCGTCCAGCGCAACCTGGCCCCGGGCCGCAGCCTCATCATGGTCCGGGCCAGCGGCGGCCCGCTGGCCGAAACCGGCATCCTGCAGGGCATGAGCGGCTCACCCTGCTACATCGACGGCAAGCTGATCGGCGCCCTGGCCATCGCCTTCCCGTTCGAGAAGGAGCCCATCGGCGGCGTCACCCCCATCGCCGAGATGCTGGACCAGCTCAGGGATCTGCCGGACCTGCAGCCCAGCCGCACCCCGCTCATCCTGCCCAGGCTGGGCCCCCCGACCGTGCTGAAGAGCGTGCTCACCGGCCAGATGATCCCCATGGCGGAGCTGCTCGGCGTGGACGGCGGGAACCTGGCCGGCGGCCAGCAGATCCCCATGCCGGTGTTCGGCGCGGACCTGGCCCCCGAGGCCCGGTCCTTCTGGACCGGCATGCCGGTGAGCTTCATGTCCGCCCAGGCCGGCACCGCCGCCGGCGGCGGCGAGGCCAGCCCGATCGAACCCGGGGGCATGGTCGCCATCAACATGGTGCAGGGCGACATGGTCATGTCCGGGGCCGGCACCATCACCTACGTCTCCGGCAAGAAGATCCTGATGTTCGGCCACCAGATGTTCAATCTGGGCGAGCTGGACCTGCCGCTGTGGTCGGCCACGGTGGCGGCCTCCATGCCCAGCTACCAGAGTTCCTTCAAGCTGGCCGCCCCAGTGGCGCCGATCGGCGCCCTGCGGCTGGACCGCAGCGCGGGCGTGGCCGGCCTGCTGGGGGCCGAGGCGCGCATGGTTCCGCTGCGCATCGGCCTGAACCTGGGCGGCAAGCGCATCCTGAACTTCAAGTACGAGATCATGGACAACCCGATCATCACGCCCAACCTGGCCGCCACCGTGCTGGCCCAGACCCTGGCCACCTATGTGCGCGGCGAGGGTTTCCAGAGCCTGTCCCTGCAGGGCAACATCAAGCTGGCGGGCCATCCGGCCCTGGAGATCGAGAACATGGTGGCCGATCTCAGCGCCAACCGGGTCTCCGCCTACCTGGGCTCGATCCTGCAGTTCCTCACCCTGAACCCGTTCGAGCGGCCGGTGATCGAGGGCATCTCGCTCACCGTCAAGGCCGAGGAGCGGCTGGACCTCACCGCCATCGCCTCGGTGCGCACCCTCAAGGCCCGGGTGAAGCGGGGCGAGGCGCTGCCCGTGCTGGTCACCCTGCAGAACATCCAGGGCGTGCGCGAGACCACGACCTTCAACCTGTTCGTGCCGCCCAACGCCCGGCTGGGCGAAGCCACCCTGATGGTGGGCGACGGCTTCAGCCTGATCGGCGCCGATCCCGACGAGCGTTCGGTGGAGATGAACAGCCTCACCGACATGCTGCGGGTGCTGAACAACGCCATGAAGAACAACCATGTCTATGGGCTCCTGGTGCAGTCCGTGCCGGGCCTGGGCCTGCGCGGCAGCCGGATCGAGGGCGTGCCGCCGTCCATCAGCAGCCTGCTGGGCAGCGACGGCGACGCCACCGACAACCGCCTCCAGCGCCAGATCGTCAGCCGCGGGGTGCTGCCGCTGGAACGGGAAGCGCGCGGCCTGGTCAGCCTGAAAGTGGAAATCGAATGACGAAAGGGGAAGCTTGCCCATGAGAATGTCCACGAGAATCCTGGCCGCGGCGCTGTTCGCCACCGCCAGCCTGGTCCGGGCCGAACAGCCCTCGGCCAGCTTCGCCTGCTTCAACGACTGGACCAGTTCGGATTTCAAGGGCGTGCGCATCGACGCGAATGGCCGGCTGCGCCTGGGGCCCAACCTGCGCCGGGTGGCCCAGCTCCCCGAGGGGGTGGTGTGGGCCGCGGTCTCCGACGGGGCCAGCGGCGCCTACCTCAGCGCCGGCAACGAGGGCAAGCTGTTCCACTACGTCGCCGGCCAGATGAAGCCGCTGACCCAGGTCAAGGGCGGCATCGTGTTCGCCATGGCCAGGATGGGCCAGGACCTGATCGTCGCGCCCAGCGGCGAGGGCAAGCTGTTCCGGGTCAGCCCCTCCGGCGAGGTGAAGCCGTTCGCCGACATCGACGCCCGGCTGGCCTGGGCCATGGCGGTGGACGGCACCGACGTGGTGGTGGCCGGCGGCGGTGAACGCGGCGCTTCGCTGATCCTGGCCCGGGAGGGCAGCAGCCGCAAGCTGGCGGAGCTGCCCGAGGAGACCGCCTTCACCTGCCTGGCCGCGGACGGCCGGGGCGGCTACTACCTGGGCTCCCACGGCCGGGGCCTGCTGCTGCACTATACCGGGGTGCGCACCGGCGACCGGCTGGAGACCCTCATGGCCACCGGGTTCGAGGAGGTGCGCGCGATCGCCGTCGAGAACGGCCAGGTGTTCGCCGGCGCCACCTCCGGCCTCGCCGCCAGGTTCGGCGCGGGCCACCTGGAGCACCGGGAAGGCTACCTGGCAGAGCCGGCCGGCGGCGCCCACTCCGCGGTGATCCGCCTGGACCAGGACCGGGTGCCCCAGACCCTCTGGCAGAGCAGCCAGAGCCAGATCTTCGCGCTCGCCGTGTGGAACGGCCAGCTGCTGGTCGGCACCGGCAACCGCTCCCGGCTGTTCTCCATCCCGCTGGCCGAGGCGGCCCGCGCCGAGAACCCCTTCAGCGCCCTGGACGACCTGGGCACGGCCCAGGCCACCGCCTTCCTGCGCCTGGGCAGCGACCTCCTGGTGGTGGGTTCCAACCCCGCCGAGCTGCACCTGCTGGGCGAGGCCCAGGCCACCGAAGGCACCATCGACAGCCGCATCCTCAAGGGCATCCCCCTGGCCGACTGGGGCCGGGCCTACCTGGAGGCGGACGCCCCCGCCGGCACCACCGTGACCCTGCAGGCCCGCACCGGCGCCACCGAGCTCCCGGACAGCACCTGGAGCCCCTGGACCCCGCCCCTGCGCAGCGGCGAGCGCCCCGCGCTGCCCCCGGCGCGGTTCGCCCAGTTCCGGCTCAAGCTCGCCAGCAGCCGGGGCGGCGCCACGCCCACCGTGGAAAGCGTGGTCATGCACTGGGCCAACCGCAACCTGGCGCCGGTCTGGGACGGCGTGGACACCCTGCCCCCGGGGCTGGTGGTCACCCGCAACGCCCCGCCGGACGACATCGGCATCGAACGGGTGCCGCTGGAGACCCAGAAGCTGATCCCCGCGCTGGCCTATGCCGGCAGCGAGAAGCACAGCTTCCGCCGGGGCGCCCAGGCCTTCGGCTTCCGGGTGACCGACCCCAACGGGGACCAGCTGCAGTTCCGCATCCGCCTGCTGCCGGAGACCGGCGCGCCCATGGAACTGGAGACCGCCTGGAAGGAGAAGTTCTTCACCTTCGACACCCTGGTGGTGCCGGACGGCAGGTACCGGCTGGAAGTCACCGCCTCCGACGCCGCCAGCCAGCCGTTCAACGCCGCCCTGACCGCCGTCTGGCGCACTCCGGTCTTCATCGTCGACCACACCCCCCCGGTGATCTCCGCCTTGACCGCCGTGGCGGAGGGCGACGGCGTGCGGGTGAAGTTCGTGGCCCGGGACGAGACCTCCATCCTCAAGTCGGCCGCCGTTTCCGCCGACGGCAACGCCTGGCTGGAACTGGTGCCCGACGACGGCCTGTTCGACGCCCAGGAGAAGACCTTCAATGCCCTGATCCCGCGCGACCGGGTCAAGGGCAACCGGGTGCTGGTGCGGGCCATGGACGCCAAGAACAACGAACAGACCGCCAGCGTGGCCATCGGGGCCGCCAGGAAATAGTCAGCCCAGGGCCTGCTGCACCACGTCCTTCAGCATCTGGAAGGTGTAGGGCTTCTGCAGGAACCCCGAAAGGCTGGTGTAGGGGAAGTCCTTGGCCACGTCCGTCTCGTTGAAGCCGCTGCACAGCACGATCTTCAGGCCGGGCTCCTGGGCCCGCATCAGGGTGCAGGCCTCCCGGCCGTCCATGCGCGGCATGGTGAGGTCCATGAGCACCAGGGCGTAGTCCGCCGGGTTGGCCTTGAACAGTTCCACCGCCTCCAGCCCGTCATGCGCCGGGGTCACCTTGAAGTCCATGGCGGTGAGCAGCTCGGAGGTCGCTTCGAGGATGTCGGGTTCGTCGTCCACCAGCAGGATATGGCCGCTGGTGACGGCGCGCCGGCACTCCGGCAGGACCGGCGCCGAGGGCAGGCTGCCGGTCACGCTGGCCGGGAAATAGAGCTTGAAGGACGACCCCTCGCCCTCCCGGGAGCGGATCCGGATGCCGGCGTTGTGGCCCTTGAGGATGCCCAGCATGGCCGACAGGCCCAGGCCGCGCCCGGAGAACTTGGTGGTGAAGAACGGGTCGAACAGCCGCCTGCGGGTCTCCGGGCTCATGCCGCAGCCGGTGTCCGCCACTTCGAGCGTAACGAAGAGCCCCGGCGCCAGGGTCCAGCCGTGGTTCTCCACCTGCTCCTGGGGGGCGGCGAGGTACTCCATGCCGGTGGTCAGGATGATGGTGCCGTCCCGGTCGCCGATGGATTCGGAGGCGTTGGTCACCAGGTTCATGATCACCTGCTGCAGTTGCGTGGCGTCCGCCTCGATCGGCGGCAGGTTCGGCTCGAACCGGTAGTCCAGCGCCACCCGCTTGGAGATGGAGACCTCCAGCAGGTGCGGCATCTCCTCGGCGATCTGGTTGAGGCTCAGCTTCCTCACCACCAGCCTGCCCTTGCCCGAGTAGGCGAGCATCTGCCGGGTCAGCTCCGAGGCCCGCTTCAGGATCTTTTCGATCTTGACCAGGAACGGCGCGGCGTCCGGTTCGGGCCGCATGTTCATCTGGGCCAGTTCCAGGTTGCCGCCGATGGCGGAGAGCAGGTTGTTGAAGTCGTGGGCGATGCCCCCGGCCAGGACGCCCAGGCTCTCCAGCTTCTGCGCCTGGCGGAACGCCTCTTCCGTGTTGCGCCGCTCGGTGACGTCCTGGACGGTGCCGCGCAGGCGCAGCGGCTTGCCGTCGGGCGCGCGCTCCACCTCCAGCAGGGAGTTGAAGAAGCGCTGCGCTCCGTCGGCCAGCACCGCCCGGAACTCCATGGGCGGCACCTCCCGTCCCGTCAGGATCCGGCGCATGGAGCGGCCGAAGGCGGGGCGGTCTTCGGGATGGATGCGCTCCATGACCGTCCGCAGGGAGGGCGGCAGCGCCGCGGGCTCCGCGCCCAGGATGCGGAACATCTGGTCGGACCAGGTCACCTCGCCGGTGGCAAGCTCCCATTCCCAGTTGCCGATCTCGGCCAGCGCCTGGGCCTTGGCCAGGCTCTCCCGGCTTTTCTGCAGGTCGGTCTCCATCCGCTTGCGCCCGGTGATGTCCTCGGTCATGCCCAGCACCATCCGCGGCCGGCCCTGGGCATCCTGGATCGCCGCCTTGAGGGTGCGCAGGTGGATGCTGCCCTGGTCGCCGGTGGCGATCTGCTCCGGCACTTCCACCGTCCCGCCCTCCTCCATCGCCCGGAGATCCTCTTTCCAGTATGCGTCGGCCCGCCGCTCGGAGTAGATCTCGTAGTCGTTCTTGTGCAGCACCTGGTCCCGTTCGAGGCGGAACACCTGCTCCGCCTTGGAGTTGAACAGGACGTAGCGGAACTGGTCGTTGGGGTCCTTGCCGAACAGCGCCAGGGGCATGGCCTCCAGGATGCGGGACAGGAACTCCTCGTTGGCGCGGACCGACTCGGTGGCCGTGCGCAGCGCCCTGGTGCGCTGCTGCACCTGCCGCTTCAGCGACCAGGACCAGCCGACCATCATGGCCGCCAGCAGCACGGCGCCCAGGGAGATCCACCCGGCCCGGCGCAGGTTGCGCAGCGTGGCCCCGGCTTCCGGGTCGATGTGGCCGAACCACTTGTCGTAGATGGGGAAATAGCCGCCGCTGCGGTTGAGCATCGCCAGCCCGGATTCCAGCAGCGAAAGCAGTTCGCCATGCCCCTTGGGCACGGCGAAACAGAGGTCGCGGGAGAACAGGGATGGGCCGACCGGCTGGAGGTTCGTCAGGTTCCGGTCCCGGATCACTTCCAGCCCCAGGAGGCGCGGCATGAGGGCGGCATCCTGGCCGCCCTTGGCCAGCAACTCCAGCACCCCGGCGGGGGTATCGGCCAGGGTGAGGTCGTGGCCCATGCCCTGGTCCTCCAGCCGCGCCTGGATCCAGCTGTCCCGCTCCACCACGATCCGCTGCCCGCGCAACGCCTCCAGGGAACCGACCCAGGGGGAACCGCGCCGCACGAAGATGGCGTAGTGCAGCACCAGGTGCCCCGCCGAGAAGTCCAGCCTCTGGGCGCTTTCTTCCGAGAACAGGATGCCCGCCGCCACATCGATGCGGCCCCTTTCCAGGCCCATGCGGATGGTTCTGAGCGGCCCGGCCTGGAACACGATCGGCAGGTTCGCCTCTTTTGCCACGGCTTTGATGAGATCCACATCAAAACCGGCCGGCTCACCGGTGCGGTCGAGGTATTCGAAAGGCGGCAGGTAGGGGCTGATCCCGACGACGATGGCAGGCTTGTCCGGGGGCAGCGGCGCGGCAAGCCCCCAGGCCGCCATCAAGGCGGCCACGACGACGGCGCGCCCGCAGATAGCGCGGCAGCCCTGCAGCAAGCAGAGCATCCTTGCCCGGGCGGATAGCATCCAGTTGTACATGCAAAGACTCAATTCCAAGAAGACTCCCGATCATAGTAGCGGGAGCTCGTCCCTGTTGTTCTGCTTAAATTCATAAAAATAAAATCACTTAGACATCACCCCGGTTCCGTCCTGGGACGGAACGCGACCACCGCCAGATCGGCGCTTCCCGACGCGGCGCGGATCATCAGCCCGGAGCTGCCCTGCCCATCGATCCGCAGCAGTTCCCCCGCGCCCAGCTCGACCCCGGTGGAGACCTGCGCGGAGCCCCGGCAGCAGTACGCCAGCACCACGGGCGCCTCGGGCAGGGCCGCCGGAACTCCCACATGCAGCATGACCACCTCATGCAGCAGCGCGTCGCGCCTGGACATGACATTGAAATCCCGGCATGGGCCGCCCAACAGCCGGCCGGAGGTGGTCCATTCCCCGGGAAACCGCACCGGCACCAGCGGGCCGGGCAGCAGGGCCCGGCCGTGCGGGCCGTGATCCAGCTCCAGCCCCTGCCCTTCCAGCAGCACCAGGGTCCGGTCGATGCCGGGAAAGCGGGAGAACGGCCCGGATTCCGCCACGGTGGCCATGCTGACCCGCCAGCGGAACCCCCCGGCCAGGGTCGCCCCCGGCGGCTCGATGAGCAGCTCCGTGGTGGACCCGGCGCCGTTCTTCCAGGGCATGGTCCGGTAATCGGCGGGGCCGAGCTTGACGATCTTCATCACCGGAGGTTCAGTTCGAAGGGCATCCGGGCATAGACGCCGCGCGGATCGTTGAGCGCCTGCAGGCTGCCCAGCACCTGGTCGAACCGGCTGAGCAGCTGCGCGGCGGCGCCCTTGGCTTCGCTGATGCCGTGCTCGTCACTGCCGTTCAGCAGCCGGAACAGCCGTTCCGTCAGGGACCGGGACTCGCTGGGGCCGTCCACCCGGTAGTCGTCCTGGATCTTGGCCCGTTTGGCAGCAAAGCGCACCGCGTCCTGGATGCCGCCCAGTTCATCCACCAGCCCCAGCTTCTGGGCCTGGAGCCCGGACCAAACCCGGCCCTGGGCGATCTCGTTGACCTGGTCCCGGCTCATCCTGCGGCTGACCGAGACCCGGTCCAGGAACTGACCGTAGATATCGTCCACCATGGCCTGCACCCGGGCCAGCTCGGCCGGGCTCTTGGTCCGGCTGATGCTGCTGAGGTCGGCCAGCCTGGAGGTCTGGATGGAATCCCAGTGGACGCCGTGGTCGGCGGCCAGCTTCTGGATGTTGGGCAGCAGGCCGTAGACGCCGATGGAACCGGTGATCGTGTTGGGTTCGGCGAAGATCCGGTCGCCGAAGGTGGAGATCCAGTAGCCGCCCGAGGCCGCCAGGTAGCCCATGGAGACCACCACCGGCTTCTCCTTCCGGGCCAGGATGACCTCCCGCTGGATCAGCTCCGAGGCCAGGGCGCTGCCGCCCGGGCTGTTGACCCGCAGCACGATGGCCTTCACCTGGGGGTCGAGCCTGAGCTTGCGCAGCTCGCGGCTCAGCCGTTCGCCGCCCACCTGGCCGAAGCGGCCGTTGCCGTCCACGATCTCCCCCTCGGCGAACACCAGGGCGATCCGGTTCCGGCTCGGGGCCGACACCGGCATGTGCATGTAGGTTTCCAGGTCCACCTGGGGGAACTCCAGGTCGGACGGCTTGCGCCCGGCCAGGGCCTTGAGTTCGTCCAGCACCTGGTCCGGGCTGGCCAATTGGTCCAGCAGGCCCGCCTTCAGGGCCTCATCGGCGCTCAGGATGCCCTTCTCGTCGGACAGGCGCTGGATGTCCGCCGGCGCCAGCCTGCGGTCGGCGGCGACGGCGCCCTTCCAGTCGTCCCAGATATCGCCGAGCAGGCCGGTCAGCTGCTCCCGGTTGGCGTCGCTCATCTTGTCCAGGATGTAGGGTTCCACCGCGCTCTTGTACTTGCCGACCCGGGTCACCTGCACTTCGACACCGTATTTCCTGAGGGCGGCGCCGAAGAACATGGGCGCGGCCGACAGGCCGGTGACGTCCACTTCGCCGGAGGGGTTGGCGTAGAGCTTGGTGGCGCCGGCGCAGAGGTAGTACTCCTTGTGGCTCCACGCGTGGTTGTAGGCGATCACCGGCTTGCCCGAATCGGCCTTGAACTTCAGGATCGCTTCGCGCAGTTCCTTCAGGGCCGCGGGGCCCGAGCCGTAGCCCTCGGCCATCACGTTGCCGGTGAGGTAGAGCGCGCTGATGGCCTTGTCCCGGGAGGCCCGCTCCAGGGCCTGGAGCACGCCGGCCAGGGGCAGGGCCGGCTCCCCGCCGCCGCCCACCGCCCGCTGGATCAGCCCGGCCGGGCTGGAATCCTGGATCGTTTCAGGGAAACTGGTGGACAGGTTCAGCACCAGCACGCTGCGCGGCGCGACCACCGGCTTGCCGGCGCCCACCACGAGCGCCAGGCCGCAAACCAGCGCCGCCCCGCCGCCCACGAACAGCACCAGCGCCACCAGCGAGGCCAGCAACGAACGGAAAAAATCTTTCATGGAGGGCTCCCAACGGCTAACCATCATGGCATAAGCCCGCTCAGGCAAAACACGACTTATATGGTAAGGTATGGTTCCGAGGGAGCCCCCCATGGCCAACTACCCCGAATTCCAAGTCGCCCCCATGCGGGAGGAGCTGGTGCAAGCCGGCTTCACCCAGCTCATGACGCCCGAACAGGTCGACCAGGCCCTGGTCCGGCCTGGCACCACCCTGCTGGTGGTCAACTCCGTCTGCGGCTGCGCCGCCGCCGGGGCCCGCCCCGGTGTGCTCCAGGCCCTGCGCGGCAGGAGCCTGCGCTTCGACCACCTGGTCACGGTGTTCGCCGGCATGGAGACCGAAGCCACCCAGCAGGCCCGGACCTATTTCGAAGGCGCCGCGCCCAGCTCGCCCCAGGCCGCCATCTTCCGGGATGGCCGGCTGGTGCACCTCATGGGCCGCACCGCGTTCCTGGAGCGCTCACCCGAGGCGATCGCCCAGGAACTGATCGCCGCCGCGGAAATGGCGGGCATTCCGGCCTGACCATTTTACGGGAAGGGGAACGCCTGTAATCATTGAGTCATGCCTTGGCGTACCCTCCCGCTCGTTCTCACCACCCTCCCGCTGCTGTCCGCTCCCCCGCCCACGGAATCCGCGCCGTCGTTCATCGCGGCACCGGTGGTGGTTGACCTGACCCAGCTGTTCGCCCTGGCCGAGCGGACCACCCCCAAGGTGCCGCCGGGGGTGGAGACCTGGATCAACCTGCCCGGACCGGCCCTGGGCGGCGCCACCTACCGCTACAACCTCTACCGGGATCCGCTGAACATCGCCCTGGCCGGCAACCGCGTGCAGGTGAACACCACGGTCAACTACTGGGTGCAGGTGGGCCTGCGCATGAAGGGCTGGGTCAAGGGGGTGGCCTCCTGCGGCGTCGCCCCGGAAAGCTACCGGCGCGCCCGGCTGGGTCTCCAGGCGGAGGTTGGGCTGACCCCCGACTGGAACGTGGACCTGCGGATCACCCCCCAGGATCCGCAGCAGGTGGATCCCTGCCAGGTGACCCTGCTGGGCTACGACATCACCAACAAGGTGCTGGCCGGCATGAAGGACTCCCTGGTCAAGGCGGCCCAGGGCATGGAGCGGCAGCTGCGCGAGACCAGCGTGCTCCGGAAAAAGGTCGAGAACGCCTGGCTGCAGGCCCAGCAACCGATGGAATTGAGCCCGGGCGTGCACCTGCTGCTCAACCCGGAACGGGTGCGGCTGGCCCCCCTGCACAGCGAAGGCATGGTCCTGACCATCACGCCCGAGATCCAGGTCCGGCCCACCCTCACCCTGGGCGCGACGGCCCCCCAGCCGGTCCGGCCCCTGCCCCCCTTGGACCTGGCGCCCACCTCGATCCAGCCGGGGTTCCGGCTCCGGGTCGAGACCAGCCTGGGCTTCGAGCAGGCTAACGCGCAGCTGGCCAAGCAGATGCTGGGCCGGCGCTTCGAGACCGACAAGGGCGCCTTCGAGGTGCAGAGCGTCGCCCTGCGCGGCAAGGGCGGCAGCCTGCTGCTGGAGCTCGGGCTGAAGGGCCGGTTGACCGGCAAGCTCACCCTCACCGGGCAGCCGCGCTTCGACCCGGAAAGCGGCACCATCCGCCTGGACGGGCTGGACTACACCATGGAAAGCAGCAGCTGGCTCACCCGCCTGGGCCTGTGGCTGTACCGCGACTCCCTGCGCCAGACCCTCAACAACAAATGCAGCTTGCTCATGGACAAGAGCTTCCAGGACTTGCGGGCCCAGGCCCAGGCCGGCCTGAATCGCGACCTCAGCCCGGAACTGGCCATGACCGGGACCATCAGCGGCTTCACCCTGGACCAGATCCAGGTGCTGGACGACCGGCTCAACCTGGTGGCCCTGCTGGATGGGCAGATGCGGATCGCGTTGAAGCCGGGGCTGTGACGGCAGGACCGGCCCAGCGAGGGGAGCTCCGGTTACGATTGGACGGGATCTCCGGTTACGATTGGACGGGATCTCCGGTTACGATTGGACGGGATCTCCGGTTACGATTGGACGCCATGAACCTTCCCTCCATCCTGCCGCGCTTCGCAGCCCGGGAATTGACCCAGGCATTGACCGACACCCCCGTGGTCCTCGTCCATGGGCCGCGGCAGAGCGGCAAGACGACCCTGACGCGTCTGGTTGGCGGGCCCTTGGGGTATACCTACCTCACCTTCGATGATCCCGCGGTGCTGTCGGTCGCCAAGGACGACCCTTCCGGATTCATCGCCGATCTTCCCGAAAAGGTGATCCTGGATGAGGTGCAGAAAGCCCCGGCGCTGTTCTCGAGCATCAAGCTCTCCGTGGACAGAAACCGGAAGCCGGGCCGGTTTCTCTTGACCGGTTCCGCCAACGTGCTGCTGGTTCCCCACCTGTCCGATTCCCTTGCCGGCCGGATGGAAATCCTCCGCCTCCACCCGCTGTCCCAATGCGAGCTGTCCGGCTTCGAATCCCATTTCCTCGACCGGCTGTTCCAGGCCGATTTCAAGCTGCACACCACCCAGCGCCTGGGCCTTGAGCTGGCGGAGCGCATCGTGGCGGGCGGTTTTCCTCCAGCCCTGGCCAGGGGAAGCGCCTCCCGCCGCTCCGCCTGGTATCGGGACTATTTGGCGACGCTGGTCGAGCGTGACGTCCGTGATCTGTCGAGAATCAGCTCACTGGACGCCCTTCCGCGCCTCCTTGCCCTGGCCGCAAGCCAAACCGCACGCTTGCTGAATGTGACCACCCTGGCCGCACCCTTCGGCATGGCCCGCCAGACCATCCGCGACTACCTCACCCTGCTTGAACGGGTCTTCCTGATCGACGAGTTGCCCTCCTGGCCCACCAACCAGATGAGCCGGCTGATCAAAACCCCGAAACTGCACATGGGCGATACGGGCCTGGCCTGTGCCCTGCTTGACCAGGATGCCGCCGGCCTTTGGCAGGACCGGGCCGCGCGCGGCCAGCACCTCGAGACTTTCGTATTCCAGGAACTGCGCCGCCAGGCGGATTGGGGTGCGAAGGCCACCCGGTTCTTCCATTATCGGGACAAGGACCAGGTGGAAGTCGACATTGTGGCCGAGCGGGGCGCTGCCGAAGTGGCGGGAATCGAGGTGAAGGCCTCCGGTACGGTGACCGCCACGGACTTCCGCGGCCTGCGCCGGCTGAAGGAAGCCAGCGGAAGCCGGTTCAAGGCCGGCATCGTCCTGTACGACGGAGAGACCTGCCTGGGCTTCGGGGACAGGCTTTTCGCGGTCCCGATCCGCACGCTCTGGGAAAAACACTGAACCCATGGGTTATGAATTTTCCGCCCATTTTGTATAGACATCGATACCTTTATACAATTTTGTCATGGCTTGGTGATTGAGGCCCACCCGGTCCGCCCGAAGGTGCGGGGGCTGGGGGTTCCCGCCGGCCGGGCCAAGGTGCCTGTCTGAAATTTTAAGACAATTATGTAAGTAATTAATTATGTTAATACAAATTTGTCGTATTTTCTGAATCGATCAGAATGGTCCATAATGATACTAACTCATTTATTTTTAACTACTAATGGCATGAATCGGAGTAACCGGAACGCCCTGGCATGGCTTCTGCTAAGCCCAGCCAGGTCTCACCCCTCACCCCCAACCGGAGGCTTACATGCCAACAGAGGCAATCCCTACTCCTGTATTGAAGAAGACGCTGGGCTTGACCGGCGTCACCGTGAACGCCATGGCGCTGATCGCGCCGGGCGCCTTCCTGTGGATCACCTTCCAGGTCCAGGCCGCCAACAACGGCGGCGACACCGACATGTGGACCGGCATCGTGGCCGCCCTGGCGGTGGCCTTCCTCACCGCCCTGTCCTTCGCGGAACTGGCGCGGCGCTATCCCGAAGCCGGGGCCGGAGGGTCCTACTACTTCGCCGAAAAGGCCTTCCTGGACCGGAACGAAACCAGCCACCGGCGCTTCGCCCGCCTGGCCAAGTTCGGCACCGGCTGGGCGGCCCACCTGTTCTACTGGGTCTACCCGGGGGTCATGGTGGCCATGATGGCCACCCTGGTGACCTACCTGCTGGGCCAGTTCAACATCAACGCGCCCCTGCCGGCGCAGATCCTGATCGCCCTGGGCTTCTCGGTGCTGGTGGGGCTGATCGCCGTGCGCGGCATCACCGGTTCCACCAACCTCGCCATCGTCATCAACGTCATCCAGCTGGTGTCGCTGGCGGGCTTCAGCGTCCTGGCCATCCTGTTCCGCCTGAAGAACCCCCTGCACGCCACCCATTGGGCCCACCCCCACGCCATGTCCATCGTGTTTCCCCACAGCCTCGGGGCGATGCTGTTCCAGTCCACCGTCGCCATGCTGATCCTGGTGGGCTTCGAATCCTCCACCTCCCTGGCCGGGGAGGCGATCAACCCCAAGCGGGACATCCCGCGCGGGGTCACCCTGTCGCTGGTGATCCAGGGCGTGTTCGCCTACCTGCTGGAGTACTTCGCCGCCAACTTCGCGGTCAGCGAAAAGCTGGTCAACGTGGCCGCGGACGGCACCCGGACCACCGGGATGGCGGCCGTGGCGGCCTCCAGCGCGCCGATCGGCGACATGATCCGCCAGATCGGCGATGCCATGCTGGGGGGCAACGGCTTCATGCTCATGATCGTCATCGCCGCCACCGTGGGGCTGGCGGTGCTGGGGACCACCCTGGCGGCCATGAACACGGCGGTGCGCATCAGCTTCGCCATGGCCCAGGACCAGGAGATGCCCAGCCTGATGGGCATCCTCCACGGCAGGCACGCCACCCCGCACATCGGGGTCTGGCTGCTGGTGCTGGTCTCCGCCGTGCTCGGCGCCATCGGCGTGGTCAACGTCACCGCCCTGACCGGCATCACCCTGGCCTCCAACATCGGGACCTTCATTCTTTACGCCTTGATCTGCGGCCTGACCTTCGTCGCCTTCGCCGGCCGGAGCACCTTCCACAGCGGCAAGCACGCCATCGTGCCGCTGCTGGGCCTGCTGGGCAACCTCGCCATGCTGGTGGCCATCGTCGTGATCGGCCTCAAGACCCCCGGCGTCACCGCCAACGCCACCCGGTTCGCCCTGTGGATGACCGTGGGCTGGGCCGTGGTGAGCGCCGTCTACCTGATCCTGAACAGCAGGTCGCTGCGCCGGCCGGTGCTGTCCTCCGAGGGCATGACCAACCCCTCCGAATGAATGGGCCGCTGATCGAGACCCACGGGCTGACCGACACGGGCAGCGTGCGGCAGGACAACCAGGACGCCCTCAGGTTTTGCCGCCCCGAGGACGAACGGGCTGTCCTGCACGGCCCGTTGTACGGCATCGCCGACGGCATGGGCGGGTTCGCCCATGGCGGCGTGGCCAGCACCCTGGCGCTGGAACTCCTGTTCAGATCGTTCTACGCCAGCCCGGGAGCGACGCCCCTGCAGGGGCTCAAGCAGGGCTTCCAGGCGGCCAATCTCGGCGTCTGCCAGACCGCCAACCGCATGGGCGTGGGCCGCATGGGCACCACCCTGACCGCGGTGCACCTCAGCGGCTCGACCCTCAGCGTGGCCCACGTGGGCGACAGCCGGGCCTACCTGATCCGGGACCGGACGGCCACCTGCCTGACCAGCGACCACACCCGGGTCGGCGAGCTGGTGCGCCTGCGCCTGCTCTCCCCCGACAAGGTGCGCGGCCACCAGCAGCGCTCGGTGCTCAACCGCTGCCTGGGCCTGGGACTGTTCGTCCAGCCGGACCTGTTCACCGTGCCGGTGCGCCAGGACGACCTGATCGTGCTCTGCACCGACGGCGTCTGGGGGGTCATCGAGGACCAGGCGTTCGCCGAGTTCGCCCACGCCGAACCGAGCCTGGAGGGCTTCAACCAGGCCGTGCTCGACCAGGCGATCCGCAACGGCAGCGACGATAACCTTTCGCTGCTTTCCCTGCGGTTCCGGTCGCTGGCCGCACCGGTCGCGCAGCCGTCCAGGTCCACGCTGGCTGCCTTCCTGCGCCGGATATTCCTGCCGCTCCAGCGCGCCCGCCCGGAATCCGCGGAAAACCCCCTTATACTTCCTGCATGGCACCCATGCGCACGCTCTTTCCGTAAGGCCTGAGACCGTCCTATGCTGCAGATCGGCGATCAGTTCGACCACTTCCATATCCGCACCCATATCGCCCAGGGCGGGATGAGCGATATCTACCGCGCCTATGACCTCCTCACCGGGCAGGATGTGGTCCTGAAGATCCCCAACCGGGCCTCCATCGGCGACCCGGCCCAGTACGAGCGGTTCCAGCGGGAACTGGAAGTCATGCGCACCCTCGACCACCCGGCCGTGCAGAAGGGCATCGATTCCGGCCAGTTCAACGCCACGCCCTACCTGGTCACCCGGCCCATCACCGGCGAATCCATGCGCGCCTTCGTCACCGCCCGCGCGCCCATGGCCGCCGAGCCGGCCCTGGCGCTGATCGCCAGGATCGCCGCCGGCCTGGCCCATTGCCACGCGCACGGGATCATCCATCGCGACCTCAAGCCCGAGAACATCCTCATCACCCCGGAAGGCGATCCGGTGATCCTGGATTTCGGCCTGGCGCTGACCCGCAAGGCCTACCGGGTGACCTACGCCAACCTCAGCGGGGCGGCCGGAACGCCGGACTACATGGCCCCGGAACAGATCGAGGGCCAGCGCGGCGACCAGCGGACCGACATCTATGCCCTCGGCACCATGCTGTATGAGCTGCTGGCCGGCCACCTGCCGTTCGAGGGCGACCACCAGATGGCGGTCATGGCCCTGCACCTGCAGGGCAACGCGCCCCGGCTGGACCGGGCCGGGCTGGGCCTCTCCCCGCAGATCGCGGCCCTGGCCGCCCGGGCCCTGCAGCGCGACCCGGACGACCGCTATCCCGACATGGCGGCCCTGATCCACGACCTGGAGCACCTGGATGCGGTCGATACGGCGATCCTGGACCGGGTGCAGGCCGCCGCGGCGGCGCCGCCGTTCTGGCGTTCCCCGATGTTCGTCTCGGTCCTGATGGGGCTGGTGGTATTGCTGGTCCTCGTTCTCATCGCTTTCATCCTCCAGGCGCTGCACAGATGAACCCACAACCCGCCGCCCGCACCCCCGAAGAGATCCTGGCCACCGTCAACGAGGGCCGGATCAAGTTCATCGACCTGCAGTTCACCGACGTGGGGGGCGCGGTCAAGAACGTGACCATCCCCGAAGCCGAGCTGATGGCCACCCTCAACCACGGCATCTGGTTCGACGGCTCCTCCATCGAGGGCTTCGCCCGCATCGCCGAAAGCGACATGCACCTGGTGCCGGACCTGGCCACCTTCGCCGTGCTGCCCTGGCTGTCCGGCAGCGAAGCCACCGCGCGGCTCATCTGCAACGTGTTCACCCCGGACGGCCAGCCGTTCCTCGGCGATCCCCGGGCGGTGCTCAGCAAGGTGCTGAAGCAGGCGGAGCAGATGGGCTTCGACTACCACGCCGGGCCCGAGCTGGAGTTCTTCCTGCTGCAGCCGGACGCCGGGAACCGGATCATCCCGCCCCGGCCGGTGGACGGCGCCAGCTACTTCGACCAGCCCACCAGCATGGTGGCCACCGGCTTGTGGCGCGAGCTGACCGAGACCCTCGGCGCCTTCGGGATCGAGGCCGAGGCCATGCACCACGAGCTGGCCCCCGGCCAGCACGAGATGGACTTCCGCTACGCCCACGCGCTGAAGACCGCCGACAACCTGGTCACCGTCCGGGTGGTCCTGAAGATCCTGGCCCAGCACAAGGGCCTCTACGCCACCTTCATGCCCAAGCCGATCCGCGGCATCGCCGGCAGCGGGCTGCACCTGCACCAGAGCCTCAGCTACCGGATGAACGGCTCCAACGCCTTCGCCGATCCCGGCGACAGCCACGGCCTGTCCATGCTCGCCAAGCGCTTCATCGCCGGGCAGCTGCTGCACGCCCGGGGCATGTGCGCCGTGCTGGCGCCGCTGGTGAACTCGTACAAGCGCCTGGGCGGCTACGAAGCCCCGGTCATCATCAGCTGGGGCCGGATCAACCGCTCGGCGCTGATCCGCATCCCGCGCTCCCACGCGCCGGCCTCCACCCGGATCGAGCTGCGCTGCCCGGATCCCAGCTGCAATCCGTACCTCGCCCTGGCGGTGATGCTCGCCGCCGGCCTGGACGGCATCCGGCGCGAGCTGCCGGTGCCGGAATCCAGCGAGGAGAACCTCTTCCTGGGGCCCGAAGCCGAGGCCGCCGGCGCCGGCACCCTGCCGGGCTCGCTGGCCGAGGCCATCGCCGAGCTGGCGGCGGACCCGGTCATCAAGGACGCCCTGGGCGCCCACCTCTGCGACCGGTTCATCACGGCCAAGCGCCTGGAATGGGAGGACTACCGGCTGGAGGTGACCCCCTGGGAACTGGCCAAGTACCTCCCCACCTACTGACATGGACCCGCTGACCCTGTTCGGGCTGTTCGCCGTCACCGCGATGCTGGTGACCTACGCCCTGGAAGCCAGGGGAACCCAGTACATCCTGCTGTTCGGCTGCTCCTGCATCCTCGGTTCCGTCTACGGCTTCCTCCAGGGGGCCTGGCCGTTCGGCCTGGTGGAAGCCGTCTGGTCGCTGGTGGCGTTCAGGCGCTGGTGGCGGTCCAGGCCAGGGGGACGTACTTGACGAAGGCCTCCAGGGTGGCCCCCCAGTGGTCCAGCAGTTCCCGGGCGGTGCGGCTGCCGGTGGCCGACTGGTAGTCCTCCAGCAGGGCGTGCAGTTGCTCCGTGTCGGCGGCGTCCAGCGGTTCGGCCCGGACGTAGTTCCGGTTGACGAAGCCGTCGTGCCGGCGCTCCATGAAGAACTTGCCCCCGGTCATGCCGGCGCCGGCATTGTACGAGACCGCCCCCAGGAACAGCACGGTGCCCCGGGTCATGTACTCGCAGGCGTGCAGCCCGGCCCCCTCCACCACGGCGGTGGCGCCGCTGTTGCGCACGGCGAAGCGGTCCCCGGCCAGGCCGTGGACGTAGAGGGCGCCGCCGGTGGCGCCGTACAGGGCGCAGTTGCCGATGATGGCGTTCTCCTCGGGGGCGAACCGGGCCGCCAGCGGCGGGCGCACCACGATCCGGCCGCCGGACATGCCCTTGGCGACGGAATCGTTGGCCTCGCCGAACAGGGTGGCGCGGATGCCGTCCACCAGGAACACCCCGAAGCCCTGCCCGGCGCTGCCCTGGAAGGTGAACTTGAGGCTGCCCCGGTAGGCGGTTCCGGGCTGGCTGCGGGCGGCGCCGGCGCGCCGGGCCAGGAGCCCGGACAGGGTCGCCAGGGTGGCCCGGTCGGTGGTGGCGATGGGGTAGGCGCCTTCGAAATCGGTCTGCGCCTCCAGGGCCGCCCGGGTCTCCTGCAGGATGCGCTGGTTCAACGGCGCGATGCCTTCCACGGGCCGCCCCAGCGGGTGGCCGTCGTAGCCGCACGGCTCGGCCAGGAACCGGTCCAGGTGCAGCCGGCGCTGGCTCAGGTACTCCAGGTGCTTGGCCGCCGGCAGCAGCAGGTCGGTGCGCCCGGTGATCTCCTTCAGCGAATGGAAGCCCAGCAAGGCCAGCTGCCGGCGCACGTCTTCCGCCAGGTAGCGCAGCAGCCGGACGATCTGCTCCGGGTTGCCCCGGTAGCGGGCCTTGAACTTGGGGTCGTGGGTGGCGATGCCGGCCGGGCAGGTGTTCTTTTCGCAGATGCGCGCCATGATGCAGCCTTCGGCCACCAGCAGCAGCTTGCCGAAATCGAACCCTTCGGCGCCCAGCAGGGCCCCCACCACGATGTCGTGGCCGGTGAGCAGGCCGCCGTCGGCGCGCAGCTTGACGCTGCCGCGCAGGCCGTTCTCCACCAGCGTGCGGTGGGCTTCGGCCAGGCCGAACTCGAACGGCAGGCCGGCGTGCTTCATGGAGCCCAGGGTCGCGGCGCCGGTGCCGCCGTCGCCCCCGGCAATGTAGATGATGTCCGCCCCGGCCTTCACCACGCCCACCGCGATCGGGCCGATGCCGGTCCCGGAAACCAGCTTGACGCTGATCTCGGCGGCGGGGTGCACCTGCCTCAGCTCGTAGATGAGCTCCTTCAGGTCCTCGATGCTGTAGATGTCGTGCAGCGGCGGCGGCGAGATCAGGTCCACCCCGGGCAGCGAGAAGCGGGCCCGGGCGATGTCGGCGTCCACCTTGACCTTCATCAGCTGGCCGCCCTCCCCGGGCTTGGCGCCCTGGGCCACCTTGATCTGCAGCTCCTGGCCGGTGACCAGGAACTCGGCGTTGACCCCGAAGCGGGCCGAGGCGACCTGCTTGGTGGTCGCCGTGATGCCGTCGGAATAGTAGTACGGGTTCTCGCCCCCTTCCCCGCTGTTGCTGCGCCCGCCCACCGCGCGCATGGCCAGGATGAGGTCGCGCTGGGACTCGGCGCTCACCGCGCCGAACGACATGGCGCCCGAGCCGAAGCTGGCCAGCACCGCCGACGCGGGCTCCACCTGCTCCAGGGCGAGCGGCGCGGCGGCCGGCTTGAGGTCGAACAGGTGGCGCACGCTGATCGGCTCCGCGTCGTCGCCGTGGCTCAGGTACTCCGCGTACAGGGCATCGGCTTCGCGGCCTTCGAGGGGCTCCTGCACCATCCGGTGCACCACCCGGGCCCGGGCCGTGGTCATGGCGTGGCGCTCGCCCTCGTCGCGCCTGGGCGCCTCGCGGAACTGATGGGTGTTGAGCAGCTTGTCCTGCAGTTCCGGAAGCACGGCGAAGCCGGTCTTGCGCAGCACGTCCTCGGCCAGCTCATGGTAGCCGATGCCGCCGATGGGGCTGGCGTCGCCCGGGAAGAAGTTCTCCATCAGGTCCGGGCCGAGGCCGATGGCGGTGAACAGCTTGGCGCTGATGTAGCTCTGCAGCACGGAGATGCCGCTCTTGGACATGATCTTGAGCAGGCCCGAGACCAGGGCCTTGATGGCGTTATCCTCGCGCTGTTCGGGAGCCAGGGCGGCGAGCAGCCGGTGCGGGTCGCTGCGGGCGATGCGCAGGGCCAGGTAGGGGCACACCGCCGAGGCGCCGAAGCTGAGCAGCGCCGCCAGGTGGTGCGGCGTGCGCACCTCGCCGGTGTCCATGACGATCGAGGCGTTCAGCCGCAGGCCGGAATGGTTCAGGGCGTGCACCACCGCGCGCAGGGCGATCAGCCCGGGGATGGGCGGGTGCTCGTAGTCGGCGTCCCGGTCGCTGAGGATGATCACGGTGCATTTCTGCTCCACCGCCTTCATGACCTCCGCCACCAGCCGTTCCACCGCCGGACGGAAGCCGTCGGGCCCGGCGGCGCGCAGGAAGGTCATGCTGAAGGTGCGCGGCAGGATGTGCGATTCGGTGGCGCTCTTGCGCCCCAGGTCCTCCAGGAAGGCCAGCTCACCCAGCCGCAGCACCGGCACCGGCGCCTCGATCGCCGGTTCCAGCGGCAGCAGGTCCTTGGGGAAGAAGATGTTCGGCTTGCGGCCCAGGAACACGCGCGTGTCGGTGACGTTCTCCTCGCGCAGGTAGTCCAGCGGCGGATTGGTGACCTGGGCGAAGTTCTGGTAGAAGTAGTCGAAGAAGGGCCGCGGCTGCAGCGAGAACACGTTGGGCCGGGCGGTGTCGCCCATGGAGCCGATCGGCTCCTTGCCCTCGGCGATCATGGGGTAGAGCACCTTTTCCTGTTCCTCCTCGGTGAGCGAGAACAGGTTGCGCTGGAACATGCCCACCGGCGCGTCCTCCACCGGCAGCGCGCCAAGCGGCACCGTGCGCGCGTCGAACCGGGCGTCGCGGTTCTCCCGGGACCGGCTGGCGTCGCGGAAATGGAAGCGCCCGCTGTCCAGGTCCACCTTCACCCCGGAGCCGGCGTGCAGGGTGCCCTTGCGCAGCACCCGGCTTTCGTCCATGCGGAAGGCGCCGGCCTCCGAACTGAGGTAGAAGGTGTCCTCGGTGACCGCCCAGCGCGACGGCCGGAAGCCGTGCCGGTCCAGCCGCGCGCCCACGGTGTTGCCGTCGGAATACATGATGATGGCCGGCCCGTCCCAGGGCTCCATGGCCCGGCTCCAGAACTTGTAGTATTCGCTTTCGCCCTGGGCCGGCGGCATCATGATCGCCAGGATGTCCTCGATGTGCGGGATGGCGCTGCGGTAGCTGAGCGCCTCCACCATCTCGTTCAGGCTGCCGGAATCGCTGATCCCGCTGCGGGTGAGGATCTGGTCCCGGCGCAGGCCCATGGAGCGCTCCCGGGAATGGGCCCAGGAGCGGTTGCCGGCGATGGTGTTGATCTCGCCGTTGTGGGCGATCAGCCGGAACGGCTGGGCCTTGTCCCAGGAGGTCCGGGTGTTGGTGGAAAAGCGCCGGTGGAACATGGCGAAGCGCGTGGTGAAGGCCGGGTTCTGCAGGTCCAGGTAGAACTTCTGCAGTGCGTCCGACCCGGTCAGGGCCTTGTAGACGATGGTGTTGCCGGAAAGCGAGGTGAAGAAGAATTCCTTGTTGATGCCCTGCTCGGACTGCTTGATGCGGATCTCCTGCTTGACCATGTACAGCAGCCGGTCGAACGACAGATCGGTGCGGCAGTGGGCCGGGCGGCGGATGATGGCGTGCACCATGGCCGGCCGCGACAGCACGGCCTCTTCGCCCAGCACCGACGGGTCCACCGGGATCTCCCGGAAGCCGATCACTTCGAGGCCGTGGAAGGCCAGGGTGGCGGTGAACACGTCCAGCGACTTCTTCCGGCGCAGCGAGTCCCTCGGCATGAACAGCGTGGCCACGGCCACTTCGCCGCGGCGGTGGCCCAGCAGCTCGAACGGGATGTCGGTCATCACCCCGGCGCCGTCGCCGGTGAGCTGGTCCGCGCCGCAGGCCCCGCGGTGCTCCATGCAGCCCAGGGCGGTGATGGCCTCCTGGAGAATGGCGTGGGAACTGGTCCCGGTGCGGGAAGCGACGAAGCCCACCCCGCAGGCGTCCCGTTCCCGGTTCGCCTGTTCACCGAAGATGCCTGCGCTCGGCTGCCACTGCATGGGTGCCTCCAGGCGTCCATCTTGTTCCAAATCCCATCTTCCAGGGAGCAATACATTCATTAATAAATCCAATGCCCTCAGCCAATTCAGTTTTTCATGGGCAGATCCAACCATATTAATATTTGACAAAATTGTTCATATTATCTGGAAATCATACATTTTTGTAGTACCCTCATGGCCATGGCCGCCCCCGACGATCCGCTCCTGCTCACCGCCCTGCTGGACGTCAGTTTCGCCCTGGCCGCCAAGGACATCCGCACGGCCCTGCCCCGGGTGCTGGAAATCCTGGCCGACGCCTTCGGCGCCGTGGGCGGCGTCATCACCCTGCTGGACAGCGCCACCGGGGCCCTTGGCATCGAAGCCTCCTGCGGCCTGCCCAAGGCCACCTCCGAAGGCGTGCACTACCGCCCGGGCGAAGGCATCACCGGCCGGGTGTTCCAGAGCGGCAAGGCCATCGTGGTGCCCAAGGTCAGCGAGGAGCCGCTGTTCCTGGACCGCACCCGGGTGCGCCGCCGGCGCCGGTCCGGCCAGGACTTGTCCTTCCTCTGCCTGCCGCTGTTCCTGGACGGCCGCCCCTCGGGCACCCTGGCCCTGGTCGTGCCCTACCTGGCGGAACGGGATTTCCCGCGCGACACCAAGCTGCTGCAGATCGCCGCCGCCATGGTGGGGCTGGCCATGAAGGTGGCCCAGCTGGTGGCCGCGGACCGGCAGCGCCTGCTGGAGGAGAACCAGCTGCTCCGGCACGAGCTGCGCGAGCGCTACGAGCTGCGCAACCTGATCGGCAACAGCCACGCCATGGGCCAGGTGTTCGAGCAGGTGGCCCAGGCGGCGCCGGCCAACACCACCGTGCTGATCCGCGGCGAATCAGGCACCGGCAAGGAGCTGGTGGCCCGGGCCATCCACTACAACTCGCCCCGGGCGGAAAAGCCCTTCATCAAGGTCAGCTGCGGCGCCCTGCCCGAGACCCTGATCGAATCCGAGCTGTTCGGCGTGGAGGCCGGCGCCTACACCGACGCCCGCCATGCGCGCCCGGGCCGGTTCGAGCTGGCCGACGGCGGCACCCTGTTCCTGGACGAGATCGGCGAATTGTCCCTGGCCACCCAGGTGAAGCTGCTGCGGGTGCTGCAGGAGCGGGAGTTCGAGCGGCTCGGCGGCGGCACGCCGATGAAGGTGGATGTGCGGGTGGTGGCCGCCACCCACCGGGACCTGGAAGCGGCCATCCTGGACAAGACCTTCCGCGAGGATCTCTACTACCGGTTCAACGTGTTCGAGATCTTCCTGCCGCCGCTGCGCGAGCGCAAGACCGACATCCTGCTGCTGGCCGACCACTTCGTCGAGAAGTACACCGTCGATCACGGCAAGGACGTGCGGCGCATTTCCAATTCAGCCATCGACATGCTCATGGCCTACCACTGGCCCGGCAACGTGCGCGAGCTGGAGAACTGCATGGAACGGGCCGTGCTGGTGTGCGAGGGCGGCGTCATCCATGCCCATCACCTGCCCCCCACCCTGCAGACCGCCGAGGCCTCCGGCACCTTCCTGGCCACCCCGTTCGCCGAGGCGGTGGCCGCCTTCGAGCGCGACCTGCTGCAGGACGCCCTCAAGTCGGCCCGGGGCAACCGGGCCCGGGCGGCGCGCCTCCTGCAGACCACCGAACGGATCTTCAACTACAAGATGGGCAAGTACCGGATCAACAGTGAAGGCTACGCCTAGCCCGGGTTCCGCGCTCACTTCGCAAAAATCGGCTTCCGAGGCCCTCCGGACCTCGTAAGCCGATTGTTTACGGTACCCTGTTTGAAAAGTGCCATTTTAGTCACTAAAAAAAGTTTAAAT
>Ga0181535_10001650_pt1 | contig 28763 bp, 21 predicted proteins | sample PEATcosm2014_Bin_44_FD_119774 | JGI IMG/M metagenome (GOLD analysis project Ga0181535, IMG submission 119774) | Peatland microbial communities from MTU Mesocosm Facility, Houghton, MI, USA - PEATcosm2014_Bin17_30_metaG | ecosystem: Environmental > Terrestrial > Soil > Wetlands > Peat | place... | reverse complement strand
CGAGACGACCATCGAGGAAGTCCTGCGCGTCACGCAAATCGAGGAGCACATGGACGCGCTGGCCGGCGGCGACAAAACGCAATTCATCACGCGCTCATGAAATTTCAAATTTCCAATCCGCAATCCGCAATCCGCAATTGAATCATGGCCCGCTGGAATTCATGCAACGTCCTGCAAGTCGCGCCCGACGCCAACCGTCTCTGGCGGTTCGCGGCGAAGGGCGGTAATTTTGTCCTGGACCGCGAGCAGAAAATCCCCGGCGGCGAACCGCTGCCGTCGCGGCTGGTCGCAAAATCGTGGAGTTCGCTCTGGCAGCCGAAATTGAACGTCGCGTGGCTGCCGCCGGAAAGCGTCTTTCTGCGCGTCATCGAGCTGCCCAAAAGCCCGTTCGAGGAAACGCAGGCGATGGTGGAGTTGCAGTTGGAAAAACTCTCGCCGCTGCCCGTCACGCAGATTGTCTGGACGCTCCATGTTCTGCCGGAAGCGCCGGTCACCGGCCCGGCGCCAACGAAACCCGCCGGCGAGACGCCGGCGTCCCCGGATTTGCAGCACGTCGTCGTCGTCATCGCCGGGCGCGCGGCGGTGGAGGAATTTCTCGGCAAGCTGGAGAAGGACGGCTATCTCGCCGACCGGCTCGAAGCGCCGATGCTGGATCAATTGGAGGCCGCGCCCGCGACGGCGGACGGCGCGTGGATTTACGCCGGCGCGCGCGGGAAGGACGCCGCGCTGGTCGCGTGGCGGAGCAAGGGCGTGCTGCGGAATTTGTGCCTGATGGTCGTGCCGCCCGAAGGCGACCGCGCCAAAAGTTTGAAGGACCAGCTCGCGCAGCTTTGCTGGGCGGGCGAGATGGAAGGCTGGCTGACCGAACCGCCGCAATGGCATTTGGTGGCCGATCCGGTCAACGCCGCCGAATGGGAAAAACTTTTGCGCGACGTGCTGAACGAGCCGGTGCGGGTGGTGGAGCCGCCGCCGCCGGCGGAACTGGCCGCGCGCACCGCGCGCCGGGCCGCGTCGTCGTTGGGTGCGGCGCTGCTGCCGGCGGAATTTTCCACGCGCTACCATCAGCAGTTCGTGGACCGGCTCTGGCTGCGCGGGCTGGTCACGACGGGCATTTTGTATGCGATTGGCGTGGTGATTTATTTTTGCGCGACCACCCTCCTCAATTACAAGACCGTCGCGGTGGAGCAGCAGGCGGCGGGACTGGGCGGCAGCTACACCAACGTGCTGCAACTCAAGGCGCGATACGCGGTGCTCACGGAGCGGGAGCAGTTGAAATACGCGGCGCTGGATTGCTGGAAGATTGTCGCCGAACATCTGCCCGCCGGCCTCTCGCTGCAACGCTCCAGTTTCGCCGATGGCCAGAAGCTCACCTTGAACGGCGTCTGCTCGCAGGACCAGATCGGCCAGATTTCGGATCCGGGCAAATTTTACGACTCGGTCCGCAAGGCGAAGTTGAACGGCCAGGACATGTTCGAGCCGGCGGCGGTCGAGCCGCTCGTCTGGAATCAAAGCGGCAATCTGGTGAACTGGCATTTCACGCTGCAACTGAAACGCACGGAGGCCGCGCCATGAAAAAATTCTTCGCGCAACTCCGTCCGCTGGAACGCCGCCTGGCCGTTGGCGCGCTGGTGGTTTTTATTCTGGTGCTGAACTGGGTCTTCATCTGGCCGCACTTTTCGGACTGGGGCAAACTGCGGGGCCGCCTCAATGTGGCGCAGCAGAAGCTGCAGCTTTATCAGACAACCATTTCGCAAACGGCCAATTACCAGGCGCAGGTCAAGGGCTTTGAAAGCCAGGGTGAATTTGTCGCGCCCGAGGACCAGTCCATCAATTTTCTCCGCACCATCCAGTCGCAAGCCACCGCCAGTCAGGTTCAAATGGGCAGCATGTCGCGGCCGATGACGCGCACGAACGACGCGTTCTTTGTCGAACAAATCCAAAACATCAATGTCTCCGCCACCGACGATCAACTCGTGGACTTCCTTTACAAGCTCGGCTCCGACGTTTCGATGATCCGCGTGCGCGACCTGGAACTGCAGCCCGATCCGCCGCACCAGAAGCTCAACGCCAACATCCGGCTCGTCGCCAGCTACCAGCGAAGCGCCCCGGGCAATTTGAAAACCGCAACCGCAACCGCAACCGCCAAATGAAAACGACCACGCTCGTCCTGATTCTGTTTTTAACCGCCCTCGGGCTTTGGGCGCAGACGCCGCCGACCATGACGCCGGCCCAGATGCGCCAGTTGCAATTGCAGCGGCTCCGCGCCTTAACCAACAACGCGGCGGGCGCGTCCGCGGGCGCGCCGGCGACGGACCCGGCTAATTCAACGACGACACCGGATGCTTCGGCGAATTCACCCGGCAGCGACGCCGCGCCGGGAGGGGAAGCTGCCGGTTACAGGGTTCAGACCGGCAGTGAGGCCGCGCCGGGAGGGGAAGCCGCCGGTTACAAATATAATTTTCCGGGCGTGGACGTGGGCCAGGTGCTCGATATTTATTCTGATCTGGTGGGGCGCACGCTGATCCGCGGGGTGGTGCCGCAGGCGTCCATCACATTGAAGACGCAATCGCCACTGACCAAGACCGAGGCGATTGAGGCGTTGCAGGCGGTGCTGGCGCTCAACGGCGTCGCCCTCATCAACATCGGCGACAAGTTTGTAAAAGTGCTGCCGCCGGATCAGGCCGGGAGCAGTGGCGGGTCGCTGGACAGCACCGATGCGGCCCATTTGCCGGAGATGGGCTCGTATATTACGCACATTGTGCAGTTGCAACACGTCAAGCCCAGCGCGATGGCGCCCCTCATCCAGCCCTTCGGCAGGCTGCCGAACAGCATTTCACCGTTTGACGACAACGGCATTCTCGTCATCCGCGATTACGCCGAAAACGTCAAGCGGATGCTGGAGATGATTGCAAGGATAGACATCAGCGTGCCGGCGGAATACATCTCCGAGGTCATTCCGATCCGCTACGCGCAGGCCGACGACATCGCCAACGCGCTGAACAGCCTCGGTGGCAGCGGCGGCGCGACGGTTTCCGTTGGCGGTTCCACCACCGCCCCGCCCATCAGCGGAATTGCGGGCAACCGCGGCGGGGGAGCGGGAATCGGTGGAATGGGCACCACGACTCAACCCGGCGTCAACCCGGCTGGCAGCACGCTCGGCCAGCAGCGGCCCGGCGTCGGCGCCACGGCGGCCAATCCCAACGGCACGCCGTCATCCAACACTCCCTTTCAACGGCGGCTGCTGAACATCATCAACCAGGCGGGTGGCGCGGCCGGCGAGCAGCAACCCATCCAGATTTTCGGCCAGGCCAAAATCATCGCCGACGAACGGAGCAATTCACTCCTGATTTATGCCACGCGGCAGGACATGGATGCCATCACCAATGTCATCGGCAAGCTGGACGTGCTGCTCTCGCAGGTGCTCATCAAGTCGGTCATCATTGACTATTCGCTCGGCCCCGACACATTAAGTGTTGGTGTCTCCGCGTCACAAGAGCCGCTAACTGGCACCAGCGTGCCTTTGAGTGGCGCTGGCGGCTACAACAACGGCCAGCAGTTCTATAATTTTCTAAACAAAGCGGCTAATCTCTCCAACACCAATGGTGTCTTCGGTAATGGCCTCGGCGGCGGCTTGAGTTATTTCGGAAATATTGGCAACAGCTGGGACGTGGCCTTGTCGGCGGCGGCGGCGGACAGCCACGCCAGTATCATCCAAACTCCCAGCATCCAGACCTCACAGGCCAAACCCGCGCAGTTCTTCGTGGGCGACACCGTGCCTTACGTCACCAGCACCTACAATTACGGCGGTGCCTACGGCAACCAGTCCTCCTACTCACAGTTGTCTGTCGGCGTGGAATTGGATGTGACGCCGTTCATTAATCCCGACGGTCTCGTCGTCATGGACATCAATCAGGAGATTGACGATCTCAACGGTTACACCACCATCACCGGTGTCGGCCAGATTCCCAACACCATCAAACGCACGCTAAGCAGCGAGATTACCGTCAGCAACCAGGACACAGTGGTGCTCGGCGCCTTCATCAAGAATTCGAAGTCCACCAGCCGGTCCGGCGTGCCGCTTTTACAGGACATTCCGCTGCTCGGTGGCCTGTTCTCCCAGCGCAACAGTTCCAAACAGCGCGAGGAACTTATTGTCCTGATGAGTCCCACCGTTTTAAGGACACCTGAAATCGCCGCAATAAATACCGTCAAGGTGGAACAACGGCTGCCGGGAGTCGAACGCGCGGCTTATGAGGACGCCGCCGAAGAAAACAAATTGAATGAAGTCGAACGCAAAAAGGAATTGAAAAATCCGGTGCCCGGCGTCTATGGCTCTCCCATGCCGACGAATGCGCCGTCCCAACCGCAGGTTCAGAGCCGCGACTTTTTCTCGCCGATCGCGCCCCAAACGCCCGTGATTCCAGCGAACAACAACGCCGCGCCGCCCACGCCCTGACGCGCAATTCGGGGCTTGACCATTCCTGGCATGAAGAATTTTCTTCATTTCCGAATGCTGGCGCTGGTTGTGGCCGGGCTGTTGGCCGCCTCTCCGCGCGCCGGCGCGCAGGGTTTTGGGCTTTCCGTCACCGCTTCCGCGACTTCCATGGTCGTGAGCAATTCACTGACTTACACCATCAACGTAACTAATCTGACCACCCTTCCGCTGACGGATGCGCAGGTGACCAACCTGCTGCCGGCTTCAGTCCAGTTTGTGAGCGCCAGTCCCGGCCAGGGTTCTTACACGACCTCCGGCAGCGTCGTGGTTTTTGACCTCGGCGCATTTTCTTATCCCGGGTTTGCGCAAATGACATTGACCGTTCAACCAACGGCGGCCGGTTTCATCACCAACCTCGTTACGGTTTCATCCATTACCGTGACCAACACCGCTTCCACCAATCTGGTCGTTCTCGTCACCAATGCGGTGACGCTGGCGGATCTGGGCGTGGCCATGACCGGCCCCGCGCCGCCGGTCATCACCAACGACTGGATTACTTTTGGAGTGGCCGTGACCAATGCCGGACCGGACGCCGCTCCCAACGTCATATTGACCAACACGCTGCCGCCGGGTGTGGGATACATCAGTGTTTCGCCAGCCAGTCCGGCTCCCAGCGTCACGGGCAGCAATGTCATTTTCAACCTGGGCGCGCTGGCCAGCGGTGCCTTCACAAATTTGCTGCTGACCGTCCAGCCCACCAATTCGGGGGTCCTGCAATTCTCGTCGTTTGTCAGTTCGGCTGGCGTGACCGATACCAATTCCGCCAACAACTCGGCCAGCACGAACATCACCGTCACCAATTATCTTTCCAGCCAGTTAATGGCCATCACCAATTCCGCGCAGGCCATCAATTTGCAAAACGGGCTGGAGGAACAATCCATTTTACTGACCAACGCCGGCGCCATGGATGTTCCGGCCGCGCGCGTCGTGGTGACGGGTTTGGGCAGGCAACTGTTCAACGCCGTCGGCACGAACAATGGCGTTCCGTTCGTGGATTACAGCGCCGGCCTCGCGGCGGGACGAAGCGTGACCTTGCTGCTGCAATATGCGCCGCGCGGTTCATTTCCGTTCAGCAACGGTCAGTTGCACGCCTTCGCGATGCCGGTTGTTCCCGATTGGACTCCGCCGGCGGCAACATCGGCAAGCACGAACGTCAACATCACCCGCATCGTCAAGCTGCCCAATGGCAATATGTTAATCGAATGGCCGGCCATCACGAACCGGACCTGCACGGTGGTTTATAGCGACAATGTTTCGTTTTCAAACGCCCTGATGGCGCCGCCGTCCATCGTGGTTGCGGCTCCGGTTAATGAAGTGCAATGGATTGATTACGGCCCGCCCGCGACGGTGAGCGCGCCAACCAACGCCAGCGCGCGATTTTATCGCGTGCTGCTCAATCCGTGAGGCCATGCCGACATCAGCATGCCATCTTATGAAAAGCGTCCATCTCCATGTGTTTTCCGCATGGTGTCTGGCCGGCGGTTTCATGGCGGTCGCGCCGGCGGCCTCGGCCCAACCGGAAGTTGACGGAAAACCGGATTCCAGCGCCTTCATCCGAATTCCCGCTGACACGGATGACTGGACGCGCCATTTCCGCATCGGCGCGCTGGTGGGAATAAACATCAATGCCAGCTTCAGCCGGAGCGGTTCGGCGTTTGGCATTTCCGGCAATGACCCGGCAAACGGCAGTTTTGACGACGGATATGTGCGGACGGATCAAACTGGAAACGCCGGCGGCTACACGAGTTATTGGGGATACGACAGAGCGTCGCAATACAGCGCCGCGAACAACACGCTGGCCATGCGCGCCACCACGGATTTCTCCGCCTCCGGCAGCGCAAACGCCGATGGCGGCGCGTTTCCCGGATTCGACATGGCTTACGGTGACAATCTCTGGTATTGGAAGCACGCGCGCGTCGGCTGGGAATTGGGCTTTGGCTTGATGCCCATTGACATTTCAGAAAACAGCTCCACACCGGCGACGGTCACCCAGACAACTTTCATTTTTAACACCGGCGGCATTATTATTCCAACCGCACCTTACCAGGGCGGTCCGAGTGGAACAGGTCCACTTATTACCAACTCACCCGCGTCATCCAGCTCGACCAGTTCAACCGGAAATGTCACCGGCACGGAGTCGCTGGACGTAATGCTTTACACCGTGAGATTAGGCCCGTCGTTTTATTGGGATATCACCGAGCATATCGGCATGTCGCTGGGCGCCGGTCCCGCTGTTGGCATCGTGTCCGGAAATTACAAATACGACGAGACCATCACCGCCGGCGGCCTCAACGCCCGCAACACCGGAAAGATAGGAGGGACCGACGTGGCCTGCGGCGGTTATGTGAACGGCGCGCTGATGTATCACATGCAGGAAGACGCCGACATTTACATCGGCGCGCAATACATGCCGATGGGAGATGCCACCATCAGCGGCGGCGGGCGTGAGGGACGGTTGAATCTGGGGGGACAGCTCTACTTTTCCGTCGGCATCAACTGGCCATTTTGAAAAAACCCCTTCCGGCCTCCGGCTCAATTTTTCGGCGGCGCGTTGGTGGGACTGAAGAAATTTCCACCGCCCGGCATCAACCCCTCGAGGGTGCGGATGGGATGCAGCGGCAGCAGGAGAAGTTTCGGCACATACACCGGCTCCTTGCTCGGATTATCCAGCGTGCCGGTGACCTTGTATTCAAACACCTTGCTGACCGGCCAAAGGAACGGTCGGAGAATCGGGCCGACGCCCCAGACGTTGTGCAGCAATTCGGCGGTGACGCGCGCATTCATATTTCCCCGCAAATCCAGAGTGCCGCTGTATTGCAGGCGCGTCATGGCCGTGTTGATTTCCAGCAGGTCTGAAAAAATCACGCCGTTGGTGACGGCAAACTTCGCTTGGGCATCCGTCGCGCGGCTGTCGCCCAGCCCCGGCGAAACGCTGTTCAAGACCGGCGACAATAGTCCGAACAGCGGGATGTCCCAAATCAATCCGTCGCGCAGCCGGGCCTGCCCGAAGCCGTCCAGCGTCCGCCAATCCCGCGTGTCCGCGCGCGTCACGACCACCTGCCCGGACAGCGCGCCTTCGAGATGATTGGTGCGCGACGCCAGATCCGCCGCGAGCGCACGCAGGTTGATGTTCGTGACTGCCGCGGCGACTTGATAGTCCGCGCCCTCGTGCGGCGCGCGGAAATCGAAGTTGGCGAAGCCGTTGCCAGTGCCGCCGTAAAGCTCCGCCGCCACGTTCGTCAAAACCAGCATCTCGCCCGTCCAGCGGATTGTGCCGGTGACGCGCGTCGCATTGAGCTTGAGGCATTGGAATGGGACGCCGCCCACGACATCGAAACGCAGATCCGTGCCGGCCACGTCACGCACCCCGTTCATGTCGCGCAGCGGCAGGCAGCCCTCCACCAACACCGTCGGCGGCTCGAGAAAATGATACGGCTCCATGATATGGGCGGTCTTTGGGCCGATGGCGCGCGTGATGGCCACCGGATCGGCGGTGCTGTAGCCATTTTTGAAAATAATCAGCCGCTGGTTGAAATCCAGCGTGATCAGGTCGGCGGTCAGTGTCTGTGCGCCGCGCCACAAATTCAGATGGGAAAATTCGAGCACACGGTTCGTGTAGGAGAGTTCGCCCGTGACGCTGTCCATGGACTGGCCGCGGACGGTGAAATTCGTCAAAGCCACGCGCCCGGTCGCTCCAATGCCGTCGTAATCATACAAACGCCCCCACACCTCCGCGTCCAGATTCACCGGTGCGCTGAACTGAACAATGCTGAAACCGCGCGCGGCGTTGCTCGCCGTCAAAAACGGGCGCAGGCATTCCGGGTCGAGCGCGCCGCGCACGCGCCAGTGGTAATCCCTCGTCGCGTCATTTTCGCTGCCGCTGATTTCGAGCCGCGTTTTGGATTGCGCGATTGCCAGGGCGGGCACCTGCCAGACGAGGTTCGAGTAGGAAAACGCCGCCGCCGCCGAATCAATCGCCACGCCGCTCACCGTGCCGTTGGTGAAGGCCAGCTCGCCGTCCAAACGGATGGTCGGCTGCACTTCGCCGCGCCAGTCGGGCTGGCGGTTCGTCCACGCGGGCAAAACCAGCGAGCCGGCCGCGCGCAACGACGGCGGCTGCGTCCACGAAAATTCCGCGAGCCGCTCGCGCGTCTTGTCTGTCAACAACGCCGCCACCGCGTGCAGGTCAAAGCGCGAGGAGTTGGTGAACCCAAACTCGCGCGTGGCGATGTTCAATCCCGCCCGCGCGTCCAGCCGGCCGCCGCCGAGTTCGGCGGACAAATTGGTGAGCGCCAGTTCCGGCGCGGACCAGAAACCACCGCACGCGATGGAATCCGCGTTCAACGGATCGGATTTCAATTGCGCAAGCCGCGCTGTCCAGGCCAGCCGATACGGCTGCAGGTTGGTCCACCACGACCAGGAGAAATCAAAATTAATTGTGCCGTTGGTGGGCGCGGTCAGGTTCGCGGCTGCCTCCAGATTGCTCACCGTCAAACCCGGCGCCCAGGCGCCCAGCCGCGTGGATAATTTGGTCACTGTCAGTTCCGGCGCGTGCCAGACGCCGTCGCATTCCACCGTGTCGGCGCTGGCCTTGCCCGACCGCAGCTCCGCCGCCCGCGCCGTCCAGGCCAGCCGATACGGCTGTAGTTTGGCCCACCACGACCAGGAGGAATCAAAATTAATCATGCCGTTAGTGGGCGCGGTCAGGTCCGCCGTGGCCTCCAAATTGCGCACGGTCAACCCCGGCGTCCACGCGCCTTGCCGCGCGGATAATTTGGTCACCGTCAGTTCCGGCGCGTGCCAGACGCCGTCGCATTCCACCGTGTCGGCACTGGCCCTGTCCGACCGCAGCTCCGTTGCCCGCGCCGTCCACGCGAGCCGGAACGGTTGCAGGTTCGTCCAAAATCCCGGCAGCATGTTGAAATTAGTCGGGGCGCCGGCGGGCGCGGTGAGCCGGGCGGTGAACTGAATGTTGCGCGCGCCGGCCCATGGCGATTGGACGGCGGGCGCGATGACGGTGAGGCGGATGTTGAATGAATGAATATCGCGCGCGTCACCACTGAAGTTGAGATTCAATTGCGGCGTGCCGGTGAAATGGATTTTGCCGAGCGCGCGGGAAAATGCCTGCAGTTGCGCCAGCGTCAAGCCTTCGCCGGTTTTGGCGCCGCGGAAAATTTCCCAGCCGCGGATTTCCGGCGCGTGGGCGACATCGCCGGACAAGGCGAGTTGCGCGCCCGCGAAACCAGCCTTGAAGTTGTCAAGCGACCATGTGTCGTTTCCCTGAAAACGCAGTTCGGTCTGGATGTCGTCGAGCTGGAGGGCGTTGGTGGGGGAGAGCGGCAGGACGAACCGTCCCTGGTTTAGCATGAGGCCGTCGAGTTGGAGCCGCCCGTGCAGCATCGCCGGGTTGTCCAGTTCCAGCCGGACTTCCCCGGCGGAAAACGCCGGGCCGTCGGTTTCGGCGGCATGACCCACGCGGACATTTTCCGCGATCAGCCCGCGAAACAGGATGTAGCGCATCCGGGAAAATTCCAGTTCGACGCCGCGCTCGCGCAGGGAGGCCACCAGCCGGCGCTTCAGAAAATCCGGCACGCCGACGCGGTCGCACCAGACGAATGCGCAAATCAGCGCGACCACCGCCACCAGCGCGGCGCGGCGGAACCAGCGGAGGCACAGGCGGCACTTGCGCCAAAAAACGGATTGCATATCACGGAACGTTTGCCGCCATGGTTGACGGGAAATTCAATTATGCCAATCCTGAAATTTTCGGGGCCGGATGCACGGCCCGAGTTCTGGAATCAACCGGAAATTTTCAAGCCTGTCTGAAAATTAATCCCCGGCCATCCTCTCATCGTGGTTCTCGTCCTCGAAATTTTCGAGGACGTGGATGAGGACGGGAACGAGGAGGATGTGATTCAACCCGGACGCACATTGGTTTCCTTCAGGAGATCAATAATTTCTTGCGCATCCGCCGCCACGTGGAGTCTGGCGAGCATTTCCGGCTGGCGGCCAAGGCCCGCGATGCCCGATAGCAAAGCCAAGTGGTTCATGGCTTCGGTGGACGGAACCGCGAGAAGAAAAACATATTCAACCGACCATGATTCACTTATTCCCCAAACCACCGGTTCGCGGGCACGCCCGATTGCCAGCGTCAACCGGCTGACTTGCGCGCTGCGGGCGTGCGGCGTGGCTATGCCCGATGGCAGGGCTGAACTGGAAAGAAACTCGTGGTTGACCACGGCTTGATAAAACGAAAGCACGTCGCCCACAATCCCGTTCGTGCGCAACCGCTGGCTCAACTCCTCGATGATCCCCGCCGGGTCGCGTTCGCGCAATTGCGGAACGATCAACTCCGGTCGCGTGTAATCCGCAATGGAAACCAGTTTCCCGGCGGGTAAAATCTCACAGGGCATGAGCCAGTTGCTTGCGGCCGTTCTTGGCGGCGATTTTTTTGGTCGCCGAACTGACCGCTTCCACCGCGATTTCCGGGAGATAGAGATAACGTCCGCAATTGTCGCACAGGCAAACATCCTCGCCGTGTTTCAAGTTGAAGACCACGGCCACGGGCACGCGGATGTGGCAGCCGGTGCAAATCTGGTTGCGCAACGGCGCCACGCCTTTTTTGCCCTGGTCGCCCAAACGATCATAATGGGCCAGAATCGGCCTCGGAATTTTCGCGCGCAATTTGGCAATGCGCTCTTCAATGTTCGGCTGGATCGTTTCCTCAAATTCGAGCGATTGCAGCTCGATTAGAATTCGCATTAATTCATTCATAACAAAATTGCAGGCGTTAATTTTAGCTTCAGCGGACACCGGCTGCCCAGGCTGGTGTCGGCGGACAGGAGACTCGAACTTCTGGTGGGCTATCATCCGCTGGCGCTCATGCCCCCGCCGAAACCAACCCCGCAGGAAACCGGCGCCGGTTCCTCAGCCTTGCGCCGGTTCCTGCGACAAATGGTTGCACGCTGGCAACCCAACGGGTTTTTAATGCTGCTTGCGCAATTGTTGGCGGCGGGCGGATTTTGGCGACACCGGGCGCGTTGTTTGCGCGGTCGCGGTTGCAGCCGGGGCCGGATTATTGGTGGCAGGTTTGTTGCACGCGCAGGCAGGGGCAGCCGTCGCAGGCGTGGTTGTGGTCGTGGTCGTCGTATTGTTTGAATCGCTCATAATAATTTTTTGGTTCGGTTTATGGTTGTTTCTTGTCAACCGCCTTTCAGTAACGCAAGCGCCATGCCGTTCAACTTGCGAAATGCAAAACACGCGGAATCACTTGATTTCTAAGGAGAAAAAGAAAACCGGCGAGCGCGATGAAAATTGCCGTTCCTCGAATTGGTGCAATTCTTGCACCGTCGGGCGGACATTGGTGCAAGGTCGAATGGCCCGCTATTTCTTTTCCGCCGCGTCGGTTGCATCCAGCAAACCGTATTGCTTCAGCTTGTATTGCAGCGCGCGCCGGCTGATGCCGAGCGCCTGTGCCGCCTCCGCGCGATTGCGGGTGACATGGGTGAGAGTCTGGCGGATCAGCAATTTTTCCACTTCGGCCAGCGGCGTGCCGGGCCGCACGGTGAACGTGACCAGGCTGCGGTCAAATTCCTGCAAATAATCCGGCAGCGCGGCGACATCCACCACCGCCGCGCGGCTGGTGATGACCATGCGCTCGACGGCGTTGCGCAACTGCCGCACGTTGCCCGGCCAGGGAAACCGCTGGCACACCTGCATCGCTTCCGGCGACATCCGTTTGCGGCCGCGCTTGTGCTTGGCGGCGAAGCGGTCAAAAAAACGCTCGATCAACAGCGGAATGTCGTCGGCCCGCTCGCGCAACGGCGGCATGACGACCGGCACAACATTCAGCCGGTAAAATAAATCCTCGCGAAATTTTCCTTCCGCCACGAAATCCGGCAGCTTTTTATTTGTGGCCGCGATGATGCGCACGTTCACGCGGATCAATTCGGAGCCGCCGACCATGCGGAACGCGCCGTCTTCCAGCACGCGCAGCAAATCGCCCTGGCCCTTCGGTGAAAGGTCGCCGATCTCGTCGAGAAACAGCGTGCCGCCGTCAGCCAGTTGAAACCGGCCCGGTTTTTGCGCGGCGGCCCCGGTGAACGCGCCCTTCACGTGGCCGAACAATTCCGCTTCGAGCAGTTGCTCCGCAAACGCGGCGCAATTGACCGAAATGAACGGCTTGTCGCGCCGCTCGCTGTGCGTGTGAATCAGGCGCGCGGCGATTTCCTTGCCGGTGCCGCTCTCGCCCTCAATCAGCACGGTGACGTCGCTTTGCGCGACTTCTTCAATCAACCGCGCAACCGTCCGCATGATTTCGCTTTCGCCGATCAGCGGATTCGGCTCGGACCGCTTTTGCAGCCGCGAACGCAGCTCGTTGTTTTCCACCACGACCGCCTGATATTCCAGCGCCTTTTGCACCTGGAGGCGCAGCCGCTTGAGATCAATCGGCTTGGGCAAATAATCGTAGGCGCCCAGGCGCATCGCCTCGACCGCGTTTTCGACGGTGCTGAACGCGGTCATCAGAATGAACAGCGTATCGCGGCTGCGCTCGCGGATTTGCGCGAGCAATTCCAAGCCGCCCACGCCCGGCATTTTGACATCGGAAATCACCAGATTATAGAGGCTCTGGCTGGCGAGTTTCACCGCCGTGGCTGCGTCGTTGGCGGCGTCCACGAGGTAGCCTTCGCGGCGCAGGCCTTCCTGCAAACCGGCGCACAAGCCCTGTTCATCGTCCACCACCAGGATTTTAATTTTGGAATTGTCCACCTCATTCCTTTGGCTGGAGCGGCAGGGTCAGCGTGAACACCGCGCCGCCCGCCGCCGCGTTTCCGGCGCGCAAATCGCCGCCGTGCGCCACCGCAATCTGCTGCGCAATCCACAATCCCAGACCGTTGCCCTCGGACTTGGTCGTGAAATAGGGATCAAAAATCTCGCCCAGCTCGCCCGCCGGAATGCCGGGACCGGTGTCCTGCACGCGCAAAAGCAAATGTTCGCCGGATTTTGCCGCGCTGACTTTTACCTGGCCGGAGCCGCTGATCGCCTGGATGCCATTGATGATGATGTTCAAAAGCGCCTGCGTCAGCCGGACGGAATCCACCATGACGAGCGGTAGTTCCGGTTCCAGCTCCGCGAGAATCTCGACTTTCCGCGCGGACGCCTCCGGCTGGAGTAAATCGCAGACATGCTTGATGATTTTATTTATTTCAACCGGCTCCAGTTCGAGCGCCGAGGGTCCGGCCAGTTTTAGAAAGCGCTCGACGATGCTTTCCAGGCGATGCAGTTCGCCGTGAATGATTCCCAAACGCGACGCGAGCTGCGTCCGCGCCGCCGGCGACAGCGCGCTCAAATCCTCTTCGAGCAGTTGAAAGTGAACGCCCAGCGAATTGAGCGGATTGCGGATTTCGTGCGCGAGCCGCTTGAGCAGCCGCGCGAGCAGATCGCGTTTCTCCGTTGCCGGCAAATGCGCCGCGTCCTGGCCAAGCGCCCTGGCTAAATCATTTTCCATCACAGCAATTGAAACATGGATTGCGGCGGTCTGACCGGCCAACCTTGTTTTGCCAATTGCCTGCCAGCTTTTGCCACGCGCTTCCGGCCCGCGCGGCGAAGGCTCAAGCCTGCGGGAAATTTGCGCCGGAACTTGATTCCAAATGCGGTTGCGGTTTGTTGCCGGACGTCATCGCGCGATAAGTCACCGGCACCTGCCAGTCGGCGTAATTTGGAATGAAGGTTTTCATGGCGCTGACGATTTGCTGGCGGAAAGTGGTTTCAATCAAATTCCCCTGTCCCGGCCAGATTTTGAAATGGACGCGGACAAATTCCCAGCCGCCGCCCTGCGCCGTTTCCACCGGGCCGATGACCGGCTCGCTCAAAATGATCGCGCCGAACTGCTTCCACATTCCCCTGGCGGTGTTCCCGATGGTTTCGACGGCCTTGTCCCGGTCCGCGCCCGCCGGAACCTGGATGTCCGCGTAGGCAAACACCCCGCCGTGCGGAAACCGGCTCACGTTGGCGATGGTGCGGTTGGGAATGAACACCACCTGGTTGTAAAAATTCCGCAGCGTCGTGAAGCGCAGGCCGATTTCCTCCACGCGCCCGACGACAACGACGGTGCCGGCAATTTCCACCATGTCGCCCACGTCCATTGCGTCCGAAAAAATCAGCGTCAGACTGATGACCACGTCCTGCACCAGCCCCTGCGAGCCGAAGCTGATGGCCAGCGCGACGATGGAGGCGCTGGCCAGATAACCCTTCAGATCCACGCCTAATTCCTGCAGCACCAGTCCCATCGCCAGAAAATACATGACGAACGTCACGGCGTTGGCGATGAGCTGGATGAGGGTGACGAACTTGGGCTGCTGCGCGACGAAGCCAAGCGGGCTTTTCTGCGCGTGGCTTTTATTGATGAGCCATTCGCTGATGCTCCGGATGGCCTTGACCGCCAGATGCACGAGAACGGCCAGAATCACGATGAGCATCAGCCGTGTCCCGGGCGTTCCGGTGGACGCTTCGTTGCCGGAGAAATAGCCGTAAAGACGGCCCATCACCGTGGCGGCTTGGTTGGTCGTGTCCATCAAAAATCCTCTGGCAAATCAAATCAGCATCCGGGCTGCCCGCATTTTGGCCGGGCGCGGGCGGCGCCGGCACGGAAAAGATTAAACACGATTTTTGGAGGCTTCGCAAGATTCCGAGACTGTAAAAAACAGCGGCGATTTTTGTCACGGCCCGTTGGCCGGGATGGAGAGATAACTCAAGACGAGCTGGTAAAGCGCAGGCGGGAAAAGGAACGGCCACGGTTCGCCGTCCAGCGTGACGACGGCCAGCGCGGACTGCCGTTGCGGGAATTCGCCGCCGAAGTCCACCGTGTCCTTTGCCCCGCTCTTGAGTTCAAAGGTGATTTGCAAATTGTTGGTGCCGAAACCGTATTCCGGCCCGTTGTAATTGCGCGGGAGCCAGACGACGGCGGCCAACTGACGGAACATCTGGACGGATTGACTGATGTTTTTGCCTTCGATGAAACCCTCGCCGGCGGCCAGCGACCATTTGTCCGGGCCGTTGTGGACGATCTGGCGGGTCTTGCCGCCCTGATGAATCACGATCTGCGCCACGTCGTCCGCCTTGAAATCCCAGATGCGCCGGTCGCGGAATTCCCAAGCCGCCTCCGACAGCCGGTTGAAATCCCGCGCCGACACCGCGTAAATGGAATCCTCGCCGGCGCACCGGACAAAAACCCCGTTCGTTTGCGTCTCGCCAAAAGACAACTGTGCGACGACGGCGTTCGTGTCGCCCGCCTTCGAACGCAAAATAATTTCACGCTGCGGCTCGGCGAGGCCGTAGTCCGTCAAATCGGACTTGGTCACGACATCCTTCACAAATTCCGCGATGCGCAGGCCGGCGAGCGTTTTGATGAACAGTTGGACGCTGTCGGCGTCCGCGGCATATTTTTCGCCGATGATTCTCCAGTCATTGGAGCCTTGCTCGCGCAAAATGAAATTGTTCTCGCCGCGCACTTCGATCTCCGCGACCGGCGCGGTCAGTTCGAACAGCCGCGAATCGCGGAAATAATTCACCGCGCCGCGCCACGGCGCCAGCGGCTCGCCGGCGGTCGTGACGACGGTGCTCCAATCGTCGCGTTTCGCATAAACCTGTGTCGCGTCGTTGGTCGGACTGTTGCCCGCGTGGACTGCCGCCACGAGATTGGTGCCGCGACCCAGCCACAAATCCAAATCGGCTGGCTGCAGGCCGAACGCGGCGAGGTCCGCCTTGGGATCGTCGGTGATAAATCGTGTGACGTGCGCGGCGGCAAGCCGTTGCAGCGCGTCGCTGATGCGGTCCGTGTCGGCGCGCGCCTGCAATGGCCGGATCATGCGCCAGAGGTGGTTCGTCGGGTCGCGCCGCAGCTCGATGACCCTGGCGTCGTTGGTCAGCACAATCCAGTCGAAGTTGTTTTGTCGGGCGCTCACCAGCGCGTTGTCGCGCCATTCGTCATCGGCTTGGGGAATCAGCTTGAGCCAGCCGGCATCGGCCACGGACGCGCCGTCCACGCCGACGACGCGCAGATAAACCTGGTCGCCGGGCGCGGTTCGGTTGCCCACCTCCAGTTGCCAGCTCTGGTCGCCCGCGGCAATCACGAGCCGGGCCTGCGGTTTGTCAAAACCGAATTCCGATTCGGGATTTTTGTGTTCACGCAGTTCCGCCGCGCTGATTCTGGCCGGCGCAATTTGTTGGAGGGCGTCGAGCAGCGCCTCGATGGCGGCGGCCTGCGCGGGATAAAAAACGGGGCGATTTAGAAACCAGCCGCCGTTCGTCCGGGCGGCGCTGATTTCCAGCGCGCCGGACGGAAACACTTGGACGCTCACGACAGCGGCGGGACGCAAGTGGGGCAAAAGGGGCGACGGCCCGACGACGACCGGGCGGAAGTAATGTTCAAAAACGAAGATGAACGCGAACAGCGCCGCGGCAATCACGAACCAGACGCCTGTGGTTTTGGAGTTCATGCTGTTTGCTCCATGAAAATCCCGGCGCCAAGCAGCGGGAGAATGACTAATGTCGAAGCGCTAATGACTAAATAATGACAAAGCCCGAATGCCACATCAACTCGCGCCAACCGAACAATGGATTCGTCATTTTGCATTGGGAATTTTTTAGTCATTCGGATTTAGGAATTAGTCATTACCCCCTTATTTTCTTCGCGCCAGCCAGACCAGCCCGCCAAGGAGCAGCACCGCGCCGGGCAGCGCGCCCAGCAGCACCCAGCGGATTTCACGTTGCTGGAGCCGCGTCATCTGTAGCCGGAATTCCGTGACGGGCCGCGGGCCGATGCCTTCGAGCAACTGGGGCCGGTCCAGCAGCCAGTTGACGGCGTAGCTAAGAAAGTCGCGGTTGCCGCCGCCTTCAATGTAATAATTGCCGAGGAAAATCGTATCGCCCGCGACGATGATGCGCGTGGTTCCGCGCGGGTTGCCGACGCCGGCGGTGTTTTTTTGTTCGACGGCGGTGATGAGCGGATAGCTGCGCGGCGGCGCGGCGGGATCGCCGGCGAGCATGGAATCCGCGCTGGAAAAGGCCAGTTCCGTTACTTGCGGGGCGCTGGCCGGTGGATTTTTTAAGTCCATCGTGCCGACCAGCCGGGGCAGAATCATCTGGAGCGAGAGGTCGTTGTCGGCGAGCGGCTCCACCACCGGATGCTTGTTGAATTTACGGACTTTGATGTCCTCTCCCGTCACCGTGTTTTGCGGGTCTTGCACGTAATCAGCGGCGACATTGACACCCCAGCGATGCAAAATCGGTTCCAGACCGGTCGGATACTTGATCGAGGTGTAATTAAAAAGCGCGAGCAGCCGTCCGCCTTGCGCGAGGTATTGGTCAATTTTTTGCAATTCCGTTTCGGCCAGCGGCGCGGCGGGCGCGTTCGGCGCGGCGTAGATGAGGAGATTGCAATCCGCCGGCACGTCGCGAGTGGCGGACAACTCCAGATTTGTCAACGTGATGTAGCTCTGGGCGACGACCATGGCGAATTTCAAATAGCCAAAGTTGCCGGTGTCGGCCAGCAACGGTTCGCCATCGCCCTGTAAAAAATAAGCCGTCAGCGGCCGGGCGTTTTCCAGCGCGATCAACATCCCGGTGAACGCCAGCTCGCCGTTGAATGCGATGGGATGCTTTTGAAATTCCATTTCTACTTGTTTTGGATCTTCGGGTTTCACCTGTTCCAGTTGTTTTTGCACGAGCGCGTCGCCGGGGAGAATTTTCACCCGCTTGTCGCCGGCATCGAAAATGACCAGGTTTTTTGCCGCCGCCGAAGTCAACCCGTATTGTTCCTTCACCTTTTCCGCTTCGCCCGCGGCGAGCACGTAATCCACCGTCTGGACGGTAATTTTCTTATTGGCGTCGTGATACACGTCCAGCAACGCCTTGACAGTCGGATAAAAATCGTCCTTCCGGTCGTAATACAGCGTCACCGCGACGCGGTTCGTCAGCGAATGCAGCACGCTCAACGTGCGCGAAGACAACTGGATCCGCGTCTGCGAACTCAAATAATACCGGTGAAAAAACTGCGCGCCCAAATAATTCACCATCACCACCACCGCGCACACCAGAGCGGTGCGCACGGCCACGTCCAGGCCGATTTTCCACCGGCGGCTGCGCGAAAAACTGGGTTGGTTTTGGGTCGGCATTTTATTTCCAGCGGCGGCTTTCCACCAGGCGCAGCGTCAGGAACAAGAACAGCATCGTGACGCTCGCGTAAAAAATAACCGCGCGTGTGTCCACCACGCCGCGCGCAAAGTCGTTCATCTGGTCAAAGATGTTCAGACACGATAAAAGCTGCGACTGCCACTGCTCGGAGACGGGATTGTTCTTGGCCCACCAGGCCAGCGCAAACTGGCTGATGCCAAAGGCCAGCGAAATCATCGCGGCCGCCATCTGGCTGCGCGTCAGCGCCGACGCCAGGCAGCCGAATGACAGGAAAAAACCACCGGCCAGAAAAATGCCCAGATACATTCCGCCCACCGTGCCGGAATCCAGCGCGCTCGCCTGATTTGTGAAGCGGCCCACGATCAAAAGACAAATCAACAAAGGCAGCCACATCACGACGTAGAAAACAAGCGCCGCCGCGAATTTGGACGCGACGACCTGAAAATCGCCGACCGGCGTGGTCATCAGCGTTTCGAATGTGCCGCTGGCCTTTTCCAGCGCGAACAACCGCATTGTGATCACCGGCGACACCAGCAGGACGATCATCCAAAAATAGATCGAACCGAAAAACATTTGCGTCACCGGCATCGGCCAGGGATCGGTCCCCAGCCCGTCAATCAATTGCGCGAAGCTTTCACCAATCAAAAAAGTGACGGCCGCGATGATGACGTAACCCGTCAATGAAAAGAAATACGCGGACAATTCCCGCCGCAGGAGCGTCCAGAAAATTTTCATCGGCGCTTCCCTTTCCCGCAACATCCAGCAACCAATCTCCGGCGCCAAAAACTGGATGTTGGATGTTGGATGTTCGGTGTTCGATGTTTCCTCATTCCTCCTCCTCGTCCGGCCGGGTGATTTGCACGTAAATGTCCTCGAGCGAGTGCCGGTGGCGCGTCAGTTCGCGAATCACCCAGCCACGGTCGCGCGCCAGCGCGAAAATCATCGGGCGCAGGTCCAGCCCGTCGCGCGGCGTCAGCACGCACCGCTGGAATTCTCCCTCGCCGGCCGACACGTCGAACAGCTCGATTTCCGGAATCTGCGAAAAACATTCACGCAGCGCCCCGGCGGGCGCGGCAATTTCGGCGATGATCTGGCTGTTGCCGGCCATGCGCCGCTGCAAATTTTCCGGAGTGTCCGAGGCGAGGATTTTGCCGTCAAACATGATGAGCATCCGGCTGCACATCATTTCCGCCTCCGGCAAAATGTGCGTCGAGATCAAAACCGTGTGTTTCCCGGCGAGGCTTTTGATCAATTGCCGCACCGCGCGGATTTGATGCGGGTCCAGGCCGATGGTTGGTTCGTCCAGAATGATCAGTTCCGGCTCATGCACGAGTGCGTCCGCCAGACCGACGCGCTGCCGGTAGCCTTTCGAAAGCTGGCCGATGACGCGCCGGCCCACGTCCGCTAGGCCGCATTGCTCCATCACCGTCGTCACGCGCTCGCGCGAGCGCCGCCAGCCGAGGCCCTTGAGCCGCGCGCGGAATTTCAGATATTCGCGAACGCGCATTTCGGGATACAGCGGATTGTTTTCCGGCATGTAACCGATGCGGCGGCGCACCTCCGCCGATTGATGAAACACGTCGAAGCCCGCCACGCGCGCCGTGCCGCTCGTCGCCGGCATGAAACACGAAAGCACCCGCATCGTCGTGCTTTTGCCCGCGCCGTTCGGGCCGAGCAGGCCGACGATTTCGCCGCGCGCGACCGCGAACGAGATGTCGCTCACCGCCGTGCGGCCCGCGTAGCGTTTCGTCAAATTGGAAACTTCGATCATCGAAATTATGAACCGTAAAAAACTTGCGCCATTTTAGGCAAAAATGCCCTGCCGCGGCGAACAAAAACTTCGGCTGGCACATATTAAACAGACGGGAACCTCCGGAGTTGCGCTCAAAATAAATTGACTTTATTGCCCGGTCGGAGCAAAAGCAGTTCCGATTGAACCCGTCCGCCGAAAATTTTTACGCCGTCTGGCGCAACCAAAGCCGCGCCACGGACATTTTGCGCGACGAAAACGGTTTCCCCACCGAGCGCCTGCTTCAGGCCGTCTGGCGGCATCAACGGCTGCGGCGCGACCAGTTGAAAACTTCGGACGGGAAAGCCATCCGCGTGCTTCATCCCGGTTTCGCCAGCGCCGAGGGCGGACCGGATTTTCGCGGCTCGGTCATCCAGACCGGCGGCGAACCGCCGCGCTCCGGCGACGTGGAAATTGATTTGCGCAGCCACAACTGGCGCGCGCACGGCCATGATCGCAATCCGAATTTCCAAAATGTCATCCTGCACGTCGTTTGGGAAACCGGAGCGCCAGCCTCCGGCGCGGCGCAAAACGAACGACCGCTGACTTTGCCGATAAACAATTCGCTCGACGCGCCGCTGGGTGAATTGAGCGTGTGGCTGGAAAATGAATCCGCGTCCGCATTGCCCGAAAAACTGCGAGGCAAATGTTCCGCGCCGCTGCGCGAACTTGCGGAACCGCAACTCGCCGAACTTTTGCGCCAGGCCGCCCGCGTCCGTCTGGAAGCCAAGGCCGCGCAATTTTCCGCGCGAGCGCGGCACGCCGGCTGGGAGCAGGCTTTGTGGGAGGGCTTGTTCCGCGCGCTTGGTTACAAACACAACGCGTGGCCGATGCAAAATCTGGCGGAATCGCGCCCGCACTGGTTGTCTGGCGCAAAATCGCCGATGTCATTTCAAGCGCGGCTGCTTGGCGTCAGCGGCCTGTTGCCGGCAGAATTGACCCGGTCGCAAAAAAGTTCGGACACCTATTTGCGCCGCGTCTGGGATTGCTGGTGGCGCGAGCGAGATGAATTTGCGGATCATATTTTGCCGCGCGCCGTCTGGAAATTTCACGGCCTGCGTCCGGCCAATCATCCGCAGCGGCGGCTGGCGCTGGCGTCGCATTGGCTGGCGGACAAAGATTTCGTTTCCAAAATCGAAAAATGGTGCGCCGCCAATCCGGTGGACATGTTGCCGGTGAATTCGTTGCTGGAGATTTTGCAGGTTGAACGCGATGAATTCTGGTCCTGGCACTGGACGTTCAAATCGGCGCGGCTGGCAAAGCCGCAGCCGTTGCTGGGCGGGACGCGCGCGACGGATTTGGCGGTGAATGTGATTCTGCCGTGGCTGTGGGCGCGCGCGGCGGAAGGCAAAAATTCAACGCTACGGCTTGAAATTGAGCGGCGTTATTTTGCGTGGCCGGCGGCGGAGGACAATTCGGTTTTAAAACTCGCGCGGCAGCGGCTGCTCGGAACTTCCAGCCGCCGTGCGTTGCGCGGCGCGGCGGAGCAGCAGGGCTTGATGCAAATCGTCCGGGATTTTTGCGAACACTCGAATGCCATTTGTGAAAACTGCCGGCTCCCGGCGATGGCGGGCGAATTCCGCACGGCGAACGGTGGCGGCGCGTGATGCAAATCCCGCCGCTGGTTACATCATTTCACTTCGAGCTTGGCAAACGGATTGTTCACAAATCCGCCCGATGGCGGCTCGCCAGCGACGGGGGCCTTGCCGGTTTGCGGCGGCGCGGCGGGATGGTTGTTGGCCGGAGCCGGCGGGGATCCGCCTTCAACCGCATACGGATTTTTCCCGCGCTTGTTTCGGGGCAGCGGGCTGATCATCACGTTGATGCCGCGCCCGATGAGTTTCGGCTGAAAATCGGGGTGACCGAATGGCGCGATGGCTTCGAGAAATTTCTTGATGACCTCAAAGCCGAATTCCTGGTGCGCCATTTCCCGGCCGCGGAATTTGAGCGCGACCTTCACCTTCATGTCCTCGCACAAAAAACCAGTCGCGTGCTGCACCTTGATGCCGAGGTCGTGCGGATCAATGCGGGGACTCAACTGGACTTCCTTGACGATGGAGGCGTGCTGGTGCTTTTTGGAATCCTTTTCCTTCTTGGCCTTTTCGTAGCGGAACTTGCCGAGGTTCACGAGCCGGCAAACCGGCGGCACGGCGGTGGCGGCGATTTCAACGAGGTCCACGCCGTGCTGGCGCGCCAGGGACAACGCCTCGTTGAGGGAAATGACGCCGAGTTGCGCGCCGTCCACTCCGATGACCCGGACTTCACGGGCGCGGATTTTGCCGTTGACCCGAACAAACGAATCAGACGGAGAATTGCGTGAAGGGAAGGGGCGGCTCAAGACACCCCCGTCGGTTGTGGCATAACTGTAAGTTTTGGCATCAAATATATCGTCGGACTAATTCAAACAATACCGTTTAATTAAGCGCTAACCGCTCCCGTTGCAAGCAAATAATTCGCGGCATAATCAGGACACGCCCCGGAACGCCTGGATGCTCCGCACAAAATCATCCGGCACGCCGAAGTCAAAGCGCTCCGCGCCGGTCATCTCCAGCGCGAGATAGCCTTCGCGCTGCCGCTGGATTTCCTGCGCGCGGGTGAGTTGAAATTCGCCATTGTCGCGCACGTTGTCGCGGATCATTTCGCCGAGAATCTCGTAAATCGAAGGCGCGAGCAGGTGCATCCCGAACCAGCCGAGCCAGGTCTCGGCGGGAAGGCCATCCACGCGCAATTGTTCCCGAGCGACGGCCACGGCGGGTTTTTCGATGATGAGCGAAACTTCAATCAAACGCGGGTTTTCCGCACGGCGTTTTCCGGCAATTGTGCCATAGCCCTTCAATTCATTCGCTGAAATTCGGTTCACGGCGGAAACGCTTTTGCCGCCGGAAATTTTGGCCGTGTCCGCCAGTTCGCGATAAGGTGAGTGTGTGCCACCCGGGCCACCGTGTTTGCCGCGAAACAAATGGTCGCCGAGCGCTAGCAAAACCGTTTCGCCCGCGGCAAAATTTTTCGTCTGGAAAACGGCGTGGCCGTAGCCTTCCTGCTCGCGCTGGACGGCGAAGCTGACGCGTTTCTCAAATCCGCGCATCTGTTCCGCCTCGCGAAGGAGCGCGGGATATTTTACCAGCCGCTGGAGATAATTGCTGTCCGGGCCGTGCAGATAATTTTTCACCATCTCATCCTCGCCGGGCTGAACGATGATGCAGATTTCTTCGATGCCGGCGGCTTCGAGTTCAAGCAAATGATAATGAAACAGCGCGCGGGCGATGCCGTCCATGCCGACGACGGGAAACAATTCCTTCTTCACCGCGTGCGACGCCGGGAAATGGCGCGTGCCGAGTCCGGCGATGGGAATGACGGCCTTGCGGACGGCGGAAATTGGGGACGGACTCATTTTCAAATTTGGAAAACATTCAACATTCAAGATTCAACGTCGAAGGTCTGGCGCACGGTTTCAAAACCATTGAGCGTTGAGCGTTGAATGTTCGATGTTCATTCTCGGTCACACATCAAATCGCTTCCAGCCGTTCGCGCCGAAGGCGTAGCGTTTGGCGCCGAACTCAATTGCGCCGGGCGACATGCCTTCAAAAATGTCCGGCATTACGCCGACGCGCCGGGAAAATTCAACGGCGATTTGCGGGATATGTTCCTTGAGTGCCTCGATTTTACCAAACACCGCCACGGTGCCGCCGGTGCCGCCGCCGGTGATTTTTGCGCCGTAAAGGCCGCTTTCCGGGCCGCGTTTGCGGACGGCTTCCACCAGAAAATTCACGTCCGGCACCGAAAGCCGGCAGTTGTCGCGGTAACTTTCGTGCGCGCCATACATCATTTCACCGGCCGTCACGAGCGCCGGCTCGGCGCCAGCTTTGGCGGCTTTGAGCGCCTCGATGAATTTCAGCACGCGCTCGTTTTCGCCAATCGGATGGCGCGTCGGGCCGACAACGCGATACGTCGCGTCCGGTTGAATCGTCGTCACCGGGTCATCGTGGGTTTTGAATTGGGAGAGAAAATCGGAGCCGAGAATGGTTTCGGGAATTTCCTTTTCGTATTCGCCTTGAAATTCAGCGGAGGAGATTTCCGTGAGATAATTCAGCGGCGCGCGGCCGGTTTTGGCGCGAAGCTCGTTGATGATTTTTTTGCCCATGAACGCGCCGATGCGGACATTGCCGTAGGCGTTGCCGGCCACGGAATGGCGCACCATCGAATTGATGCCGACCAAGCCGGTGCCGGGCGGGATTTCCACCTCGCCGACAATCGAGCCGGGCCGGCAGAGGATGTGTGTGAGTCTGCCTTTGCGGCCGCTGGCCACGGCAATCTGGTCCATGATGCCGCACGGCGCGCCGACGACGTGATTTTCCGCCATCTGCCCGAGCCGCGCGATGCGCATACCATCAAGCTTGAGGCCGAGATAGGCGTTGAGGCACGATAGCGTGCCGATTTCCACGGCCGCAGAACTGCCAATGCCCACGTTCATCGGCACCGCGCTCAACAACATGAAACTAAAACCGTAAGGCAACGCGACTGATTCCTCTTTCAGCAAGGTAAAAATACTGCCGCCGATGTAAGCTGCCCAGCCGGCCAGCGGGTTGGCGAGGCAAAGCTCGCGCATTTGCGCGTAGGCGCCGACGGCGTCGCCCGAGGCCAGGTAATCCAGCGGGATGCGCGTCTCGACGGGCAGGCTGCGGTGGCCGACCTGCATCGAGCGGATGCGCAGCGTGCGGTCGGTGCGCGCCTGCAAAGCCATCAACATGCCGCGGCCCAGCACCGCTTCGCAGACGTTGGCGCCGGAATAATCGGCAATGCCGCCCATCACGTCCAGCCGGGCGGGCACGCGCGCGACCCAGACCTCGCCGCTGTTGAAAAAACCAGCCAAGCCCGTCGGGTCGCCGTTCGGCTTGCGCAGGAGCTGCTCGAATTCTGAAATTTCAAACGGGAGTGCGTCGTTCATAGGTTGTGGCTGTGACGATGCCACAAGCCGGGCGTGCGGTCACGCGGGAAAAATCAGTGGTGATGGCGGAACAGCCGCTTCCGGTTTTGGAACAGATACCAGACGATCAAAATGTTCAACGCCAGCACGATGAACATGTTGATTTTCGGATGGTGAAAAAATTCCGGGTGCGGTTGTTCCAACGACGTGGGCAGGCGGCGGCGAACCAGTTCGAAAATTTCAATCGGGATGAAGAACGCGGATTCGCCGATGGCCAGCCAGATGGCCCACTTCGCGCGGAACGCCAGCCCGGTGCCGCCGACGAGCAGGAACAGTCCGTAAATCAGCGCCAGGGTCGCGACCGCCTGCACCTTGCCGGGCGTCAGGGTGTCCAGCCAGTCGCCGATGTTCGCAAAAAATCTTTTTTCCGGGTCAACATCCATCCAGCGCAGAAACCGGTCGAACAAATCAGGCAAATCCTGTCTCGCCAGCACAAAAAACCAGATGGCAATCGCCAGCAACAGCGCGCCCTTCGCCAGCTTGATCGCGACGATGAAATACAGCGTAGGCGCGCGCTTCGGTTTTCCGCCCACCACCAAAATTTCTTGTTTGTCAGACATCAGCGAATTTTAGACAACAGAAAATCCAAAAGTTCAGAAATTTTCAAGCGTTCCTGCCGGCCATCGTCGCGGTAACGGATCGTCACCGTGTCCAGCAGCTCCGGTTTTTCGCCGAGCGTGTCAAAATCAATCGTCACGCAGAACGGCGTGCCCGCCTCGTCCTGGCGGGCGTAACGGCGGCCAATCGAGCCGGCTTCGTCGTAAAACACATTCATCCACGGGCGCAGCAAATCGCGGACGGCCAGCGCCTTTTTCACCAGCTCCGGTTTGTTTTTCAGCAACGGCATCACCCCGACTTTGACCGGCGCGACGCGCGGATGAAATTTCATCACCACCGTCGTCTCGCTTTTGCCCTTGTCGTCGGTCTTGGTGACTTCGGTGTAGGCGTTGGCGATGAGCGCGAGGATCAGCCGGTCCACGCCCGCGCTTGGCTCAATGACGTGCGGGATATATTGGCCCTTCGCCAGACCGTTCGCGTCGTCCGTCGCCTGCTTCTGCGCCGGTTCGGCTTCGACGCCCGATTTCAAAAGGTAATTTTTCCGGTTGTCGTGATAGCGCTTCCAAAGCTCATCCTGTTTTTCCTTTGGCAATTTCGCCCACGCGGCGCGCAGCTCGTCGTCGAACACGCCCATCGGCTTGCCGGAGAAACGCGCGTGCTGGCTCAAGTCAAAATCGCTGCGCGCGGCGATGCCTTCGAGTTCGTCGCCGGCCACATTGCCGTCCGCGTCCTTTTTGCTGAACGGGAACTTGAACAAAATATCCGTGCAAGCGCGGGCGTAATGCGCCAGTTCCGCTGGCGTCTGATGATGAAAGCCCAGCGTCTCGCGCGACAGCCCGATGCCTTCGTAAAAGCGCACGCGCTCCTCGACCCAATACTTGTGCCACGCTTCCCATCCCCAGTTGGGTTGGGGTAGCCGCGCCTCGTCAGAGCGCGGATTGTCCGCGTTTTCACAAACGCGGCTACTGACATCCGCCGCGCTCGCCACGTTGCCGGAAATCGCCTCGATGACTTCATCCGGCTTGATGAAAAATTCCAGTTCCATCTGCTCGAACTCGCGCGAGCGGAAGGTGAAATTGCGCGGCGTGACTTCGTTGCGGAACGCCTTGCCGACCTGCGCGATGCCGAACGGCACCTTCTGGCGTGACGTTTCCATCACATTCTTGAACTGCGCGAAAATGGCCTGCGCGGTTTCCGGGCGGAGATAGGCGATGTTTTCGTCAGACTCAATCGGACCATAATGAGTCTTAAACATCAAATTGAATGGCACTTCTGCGCGAAGTTCACCGCCGGTTTCGGGATGAAAATCGATTGAATTCTCAACTTTCCATTGCTGCTCGCCGAGAAGAATTGAATCTTGAAAACCTAGAGCTTCGTAAAACGAAACTGCAAGCTTCCTCGCGCTTTCAATCGGTTTCCCCGGTTGCAGTAAAATGCAAAATCTCTTGAACAAAATGTGCTTGGAAAGATCTGTCGAAACAATGTCTCTTTTCTGCAAAGAAAGCATCAAGGCGCGCTTTGCCGGATCATCTTGAAACTTTTCGATTAACTCTGGATTGAGTTCTTTTGCTTCATCATCCGAAATTTCTTTCTCAAAAAGTGTTTCGATTGCTTCGCTGGTAGTCAGCGATGGTGAAAATTCTTCAATCAATCGGTTGTATCTCCTCGTGTTCTCTGACCGCCGATACACACCTGCAAAGCTAATTACAGTTCCAGACTGCGGCTCAACGTGATCAGTTCGCACACGCTTATTCGAAATTGAACACTCCCGCATCATGTCCGCAAACGTGTCCACATGCCCGCTGGCTTTCCAGATTTGCGGCGACATGATGATGGTCGCTTCGAGGCCGGCGACGTCGTCGCGCTGGCGGGTCATGGCGTTCCACCAAAGTTCCTTGACGTTGCGCTTGAGTTCCGCACCCAGCGGGCCGTAATCCCAAAAGCCGTTGATGCCGCCGTAAATCTCCGACGACTGAAAAATGAACCCGCGCCGCTTGCACAGCGACACGATTTTTTCCATCTGCAAATTCTCTTTTGGATCGGGCATAGGGCCAATCAGTGTTTGCGAAGCTGGTGCCGGTGTAAATCAGATTTTCACGGGCTTGGAGCCGATGGCGCCGGATTTTATCGGATTGACCCGCGGCAGATGGCGTGGTTTGTTTTAATCAAAAAGTGTGTCTCCACAAAGGTCGAACCATCCGTTTCGGAGTTCATTGGCCGGCGTCGTCAGTGCTTTCGGCGCGGCGGCAAAGCGCGAAACCATCTGGCGCGCATTCGTCGCGGCTTCGATGGCGATGGTTGTGATTTACCGGGTTGAACTGGGCGCGGCCATCTATTCTCAAGCTTCAGAAATTGCCCGGCTTCAGCCGGCGGCGGTGCCGATCGGCAAGTTTTTGAAGGCAACTTTCGGCGATTTCACTTTTGTCTGTTTGCCGGGGCTTGGCTACCTGGGTCTGAAAATCTGGGCATGCCGGCGAATGCCGCGGCTGGCGGCCAATATTTTTTTTAAGGCCGGCGAAGCGATGTTTGTGGTGGTGCTGCTCTTGTTGCTGGCGTTCGTTGAACGCGCGCATTATCAACTGCTGCTGCAACTGGACACCGGCCTGACGCTGGATTTTGTGAAAACAACCCGGACGATGGTGGGGCCGGGCGATTTTTTCCGGATGCTGACGTGGCCGGATGTTGCTTTTATTTTGGCGCCGACACTGGTTTTTGTTCTGACGTGTTTGTTTGCCCGGGCATGG
>Ga0181535_10001645_pt1 | contig 28834 bp, 23 predicted proteins | sample PEATcosm2014_Bin_44_FD_119774 | JGI IMG/M metagenome (GOLD analysis project Ga0181535, IMG submission 119774) | Peatland microbial communities from MTU Mesocosm Facility, Houghton, MI, USA - PEATcosm2014_Bin17_30_metaG | ecosystem: Environmental > Terrestrial > Soil > Wetlands > Peat | place... | reverse complement strand
TTGGGCAGGCTTCCCGACGCCGAAGTCGCGCAGCGAACCTGCCGCACGCTCATCGCCGTTCAGGCCTATCGCAGAAAACGCGACATCCCAAGTTGTTCTTCAAGATGCCGCCCGTGGCTTCCAGCCGAGGACGTACTTTTGGGAAAGTTGCCCGACAGGGTAATCGCAGAGCGCCTGGGGCGAACGGCAGGAGCCGTGCGAAGACGCCGCACGTTGCTCGGATTGCGCGATCCTTCAGTCCGCGCACCCTGGTCAAAAGCCAATGATAAATTATTGGGCACCGGCACAGATAAGGCGATTGCCCGCCAGATCGGTTGTTGTTCAGAAACCGTTGCCAAACGGCGGCGGGCTTTGGGCATCCCCGGCTTTGGCGACTCGCTGGTAGCCCGCTTGCAAAAAACAAAAGATTGATAAACGGCTGCCTTTGGTTGCCAAGGTCAGCCAGACCACAATCGCAGTTACGTTAAGGTTCAGTCAATCCACGGGCAATCCGGCGGACCCGCACGGCACCCAAGGTTCGTCGCGTTTTTTGCGCCACTTCCCGGTCTGACAGATTCCCCAGGAGCGCATCCTCTTCTGGCAGCCAGGGACGCCGTTTGGAATCGCAGCAGGGAATGCCCAATTTGCAACGCTGCATTTTGACCGAGCCAACCGGGTGACCAGTACGGGCGGCCACTCTCGCGTCCGGGAATTTGCCCAACAGCGCCAGTTCGACTTTCGTCCACGGTTTCCAGACCGGATTACAGGGCGGCAAACCCAGCTTGAGCCGTTGAGCCCGCACTGTGGCCAGACTTCGGCCAATCTGCCGCGCCAAATCTTTGTCGGGCATGGTGCCAAGTGATTTCAATTCCTTTGCCGTCCATCCCCTTTCCAGCGGAGCCGCCGCGATTTTCAACCGCCGCCGCCGTTCACGGACTGATAACAAACTTCGCCCAAACTTCGCCGCCAGTTTTACATCTGACCGGGTGCCCAACATCCGATCTTCACCCGCTGTCCAAGGACGAAACCGTTTGGCACGCGCTGAACGAATGCCGAGCTTACGACGGCGATTTTTGACGGACTGGACTGTGCGCCGGAGCAACAGTGCAATCTGGTCGTCAGGACGGGTTCCAAGCACTTTGTCGTCTTGAGGCTTCCAGGATTTGCGTTTTGGATTACACGGGGGAATGCCTTTGTTCAACCGGCGCAACGCCACCGCCTCATAACTGCGCCGCAACCGGCGGGCAAGTTTTCGGTCCGGCATGGTGCCAAGCAAGGCATCCTCCTGGGGTGTCCAAGGGAGGCCGTGGCGAGAATCTTCCGGTTCATTCATGATTTACGGTGGGCCAATATCACTTGCAACCCATGTACGTTGCGTTGGCGAAGCAAACATTTGGCGCTTCCAATTCATGCGTGGCAGAATTTGGAGAAAATCAACCGGCCAGTCAATGTCTGGCATTCGACGAAATCATCCTCGCATGGCACCACGGCGTTTAGACTGTCCGGCTTTCCGGCGTGCCTCGGAAACCGGACAGACTAAACGCCGCATCCGGCAAAGCCTATACGGCCCGCACTCAACGGGCATTTCTAAAACCTCGTTCACTGCGCGTCCGGGAACGAATATGCGTGACCTTCCCGCTCCGTTCCCTCCGGTTTCAGAAATGCCCGTTCAGTGCGATGGGGCAAATCTACGCAGATGAAAACCCCAATATGGGAATCAGGCGCTTTGACTGGCCGGCTTGCTTCCAAGCATTCAGCAACCGGCCAGACAAAGCGCCGCATCAAACCGAACCTATACGGCTGCGCACCCAACGGACGTTTGAAACCATGCTCGCTTCGCGCACGGTTGCCCACGCCCCCCAACCGTTTCACTCCGTTCGCACCGGTTTCAAACGTCCGCTCGGTGCGAAACCAGGAAAAATCCAGTAAATTCATTTATGCGGCCAAAGCGATCTCATCAGCCGACGGCTCAACGAAAACCAGAAAGGTGGCGTAAATAGCGCACCAGGCGCGGACCAGACGGCGTTCTCGTTCACTCCCGCCCGCCAGAACATGAACGTCGCCCCATTTGCGAACCAGTCGGACTTGACCGAATTGCCCAATCGTTTCATCTGGAGTGGGAGGAATCTTGCATTGTTTTTTGATTCTCATCCCAACAGTCTGGCATGGAGGGTTGGACAAAGGCTGTCCAAGCATCAGTCGGCGGCGGCGAGTCAAAAAAGGCCCCATGAGCATGGTTGCCAGCATCCAAAAATTCGCGCAACAACAGCACAACGCCACATAGAGCGGGCCGCCAAAAATGTCGGGTTACGGAAGCATCGTGGGTAAAAAAGGTCCAACAGTCGAACACCAGACATGAACGCAGAATTGACGGTAATCAGTTTCGGGCGCACACTCACGGGAAACCCAATGGGCTGGAAAGGCACACTTCGAGCAGTGGAAGCTGCACAGCGGCGACAGCAGCGCGATGCACAGAAACGTCAGCGCGAACTGGATCGTCGCAACAAGGAGTTGGCCAAACTCTCGGTAATTGAACAAGCCAGACTTGAAGTTGAGACTTATGAAAACCAGTTGGAGGTGCTTTTGTCCGTCCACAAAGCGCAAGGAGAGGCGTGGAGTTGGACGGCTCTGGCGGCAGCACTGCCTCCGGTCAGTCCGCAAAAAAATTCGTATCACGAATTTAAAGCCCGGCAAAATGCTTTAGTTTTGCACCCACGCAAACGTGAAGGGGCGGAGACCACGATAACGCAGGCCCAAAACCTGGATGAACTGACGTTCCAAGATGCCCTCAAGGCTTACGCCGACAATAAAACCGAGTGGGAAAAGCTGAACCACCTGGCCTTGAGAATTCTTGCCGGAGAACACAAGGCGTTTATCGAAGCCCTGGTGGAGTTGAGTCCGCTCGGTGAAATCACTGATGTTGGTTCCTTGATGCACTTTACAGTTGAAAGCACAAAGCTCATTGGTTGCGAATTGAAGGTGAATGGCAGTCAGGCGATTCCGTCGGAAGTGAAGACGTTGACGGCCAGCGAAAAAGTTTCGGTCAAGCCAATGCCCAAGGCGCGTTTTCATGAGATTTATCAGGATTACATCTGTGGTTGCATGTTGCGGGTGACGCGCGAGGTTCTGGCCATGCTGCCGGTTGATGCTGTGTTGATTACAGCGTCTGCCGATATTCTTGATGCGAGCACGGGCAGGGCATCGGAGCAACCGGTACTTTCAGCGGTCATGACGCGAGCGATCATCTCCCGCATGGATTTTGACCAACTCAATCCAGCGGATGCCATGGGAAATTTTCTTCACCGCAGTAATTTCAAAGCAACACGCAAGGCGGGTGCGTTCCAACCGATCACACCACTGATGGCATCCGACTTGGCCACAAGTTCCATTGACGAAATGGGTTTTGCGGATTTAATCACCAGCGTTCAAGGGATGCGTAACGAGTTAAAGTCAAAAATGGAGGAATTGAATCCGCCCGAAATTGAGCCTGCCTTGCAAGCCAATCCGACCTTATGACAGCCTTTTTTGCAATAATCGCCGCCGTTTGCGTGGGATTCGTTGTGGCCTTGCTGATTCTCAACAAAAAACTTGAGAGTCAAGTCGCCGCTGAAAAACAAGAGGCAGAACGTCTTCGCCAATACTATGAGTCGGAAACCTCGCGCGTTTATAATGAAGCACAGGCCGCTGTGGCCGAGGCTCAAAAACTGGCCGATCAACAATTTGAAAATTTCAAGCAGGAATCCGAGCGGGTGCGCCAACATTACGAGGCCGAGGCTCGCCAATCGCAGGAAGCTGCCCAGGTGTTGGTTGCAAAAACCATCAAAGATTTTGAACCACTCCGAAAATATGAACACTTGCGAGATGCAGAATCGGAGGCGCAACGATTGCTCGCCGACGCATTAAAGGAAGCTACTGGTCTGCGGGCGGAAGCACAGGCTTTGCTTGAACATGCGCGTGATGCGGCATCGAATGAACGGTTGGCTGCAAAGGAAAAAGCCAAAGACATTCATGAACAAGCCGATGCCCGGCTTAACCAGGCAATCCGCGATGCCGGTCGGATCATGTCGGAAGCCGAGAAGCGCGCGGAAAAGATCGGCGGTGATGCCTACGCCGCGCTGCAAGAGAAAGAACTGTTGGAGCAAGCTGCAGGCGCCATGCGGAACATTATTGAAGGTTACGGAGACCGTTACCTTGTTCCCACACACAGCCTGCTTGACGACCTCGCCGCCGAATATGGTTATGATGCTGCGGGACAATCCCTTGCATCCGCCCGCGAGCAAACAAAACGAATGGTCGAGCAAGGTGAGGCTGCCACTTGTGATTATGTCGAAGCAAATCGCCGGAATACCGCCATCCAGTTTGTAATTCACGCATTCAATGGCAGTGTGGACGCAACACTGTCACGGGTAAAATCCGATAATTACGGGATCCTTGAACAACGAATTCGTGATTGTTTTAGCATTGTCAACCGGGACGGCAGCGCCTTCAGAAATGCGCGGATTCTGCCTGCCTACCTTGATGCCAGGCTTGCTGAATTGAAATGGGCGGTTGTCGTGCAGGAACTCGCGCAGAGGGACCGAGAAGAACAGCGCTATTTGAAGGAGCAGGAGCGCGATAAATTGAAAGCCGAACAGGAACGCCAGAAACAATTACGCGAGGCTGAAAAGGAAAAAGACATTATTCGTCGTGCTGTGGAAGACGCCGAAAAACGATTTGCGGCCGCATCTGCTGAACAGAAGGTCGAATCTGAAAAGGAACTGACGGAGTTGCGCAAAAAGCTTGAAGACGCCACCAAACACGAATTAACCATTGCTCAACAGACGAGCAAAGGCCGCATCTATGTTATTTCCAATATTGGGTCCTTCGGCGAGGGTGTCTTTAAAATTGGCCTGACTAGGCGACAGGCAAGTGAGCGCGTGGATGAACTGGGAGGGGCAAGCGTTCCGTTTGAATTTGATATTCATGCGGTCATTGAGACGGAAAACGCGCCGGCGTTGGAATACAAACTTCACCAGCTACTTCTGGCAGCCAGAATGAATAAAATCAATCTCCGCAAAGAATTTTTCCGATTGAACCTGAACGAAATTCGCCAAATCGTAAGCAAGCTGGAACTCGGGAAAGATTTCAATGGCACGGTTGCATGGACGGAAAAAGCCAAGGCCCAACAATATCACGAAAGCCTGGACATAGATAAAGATTCCCAGGCGAAAGAAAAATGGCTGGAAGCCGCACGTCAGCGCGTGGAACGCCGTGAGAGATTGCTGGCGCGGATGCCGGTCGCACAAGTTGAAGCGATGGAGACAAATGGCCATGAGAATTTGGCTCCTGGCTTGCTTTCCTGATCCAACCGTTGACGTCCGATTTCGGGTGCTCCCACAGGTGCGGACATAATTGTCCGAATGGACGTGAGGAGATCAAAATCTTCTTTTCTTGAGTTGACTGGGCAACTCTGTAGCCTGACCTCAACGCGGGCGGGTGCTGGAGAAAAGTATTTCGCAGCGATCCAATAAATACTACCGTTACGACCAAAGGCATCGGCTGGAGTATCCGGGTTCGTGGCTTGCGCTACGGGATCTCGCCAACTGGTCGCCGGTATTGTTTCGGTCGGATTGCCCGACACGGGCCTCGACTGGACGAAATGCCTTGATGGCACTGAGCCAAGCAAAAACTAGCGGAATTTAGATATGGAACAAACACCTTTTGAACTAGGTAAAATCGGATTTGCAGACAATCCAGAACCACGTTGCGCGTCCGTTCTTCTGCTCGACGTTTCAGGCTCGATGCAGGGCAATCCACTGTCAGAACTGCAAGCCGGGCTTGCGGTCTATCGCGACGAACTTGCCGCCGACGCGCTTGCCCGAAAGCGAGTTGAGATTGCCGTGATTACTTTTGGCGGTTCAGTGGACGTGGTTCACAATTTCTCAACGGCTGACAATTTCATGCCACCGACGCTCGTTTCCAAAGGTGATACGCCAATGGCTCAGGCAGTCCTCACAGGCTTGAACCTGCTTGATGAACGCAAGAAAGAGTATCGTCAGAACGGTATTCAGTATTACCGGCCTTGGATTTTCCTCATCACCGACGGCGCGCCAACCGATGCGAACACGCCGCAATGGGCGGACGCTGTCGAAAAGGTTCGCAAAGGCGAGGATGCGAAAACTTTTTCTTTCTTCGGTGTTGGCGTCGAGAACGCGGATATGCAAAAGCTCGGCGAGCTTTCAAAGCGGGAACCATTGAAGTTGAAGGGGCTTCGTTTCCGCGACTTGTTTCAGTGGTTGTCCAATTCGCAGCAGTCGGTTTCTCGCTCGACTCCCGGTGACTCCGTTCCGCTCAATAATCCCGCCGCGCCGGACGGTTGGGCAACTGTGTAACGCGATTTTGATGTGGAGAGCCATTGGCAAAAGTGTCGTCGGAACGTCTCACCTGAAAGGGCAACTGCCCTGTCAGGACTATTCTGATTATTTGCGCTGCCAAATTGGCGGCGAACTCGCTTTGGTTGTTGGTGTCAGCGATGGTGCTGGTAGCGCCACTTTTTCTCATCTTGGTTCGCAAGAAACCGTCGGCGTTTTGCTGCGTCAGGCTGCTTCCTGGGATCGCCCGGTCGCGGATATTAGCCGAGAGGACATCAAAGCTTGGTTCGCGAACGCTTTGGCGCATTTGAAATTGGTGGCCGAGCGAGAAAAAATTGAAACAAAGGACTTAGCTTGTACAGTTCTCGTCGCGGTCTTGGGTGAGCGGCACGCTGTATTCGCACAGATCGGTGACGGGGCATGGGTTGCTGAAGCGAACGGGGTTTTGGGAGCGGTGACTTGGCCGCAGAACGGCGAGTTTGCAAACGAGACAAAGTTTATCACGTCACCCGATGCTCTCGATTCGATGCAATTTCAGAAGTGTTCCAACCCGCTGACTGCGGCGGCGGGATTCACCGACGGCATTCAAGCTTTGGCGCTGAACCTCGCCGCGAAGAGCGTCCATGCTCCATTCTTTCAACCGTTGTTTGCAGCACTGGGAGAGTGCGATGACGAAACCAGCCTACTCTCTCCGCTTATTAGTTTCTTGTCTTCCGACCGTGTGAACGAGCGAACTGACGACGACAAGACGCTTGTGCTTGTGCGCCGCGTGTCAACTGACCAAATTCGCGATGAGTTGGCTTGACGAAAATGGGAACCTGATACGTCTTGGCGCGAGGCTTACCACGCCCGGTGGCGAAGGGGTCATTTACGAGTTGGCCAGCGATCCAAGCAAAGTTGCGAAGATCTATCACCAAGCGCCGTCCGCGCAAAAAGTCGCAAAGCTCAAATACCTCCGAAACCTCGCGTCTAAAAACTTGCTCGAAATCGCCGCTTGGCCAACCAGCCTCCTCTTTGACGCCAACAACCGGCAAGTGGCTCGCGGTTTCATTATGCCTCTGGTGAAGGGCAAAGAAATTCATCGCCTGTACGGGCCGCACGACCGATATGTGGAGTTTCCAGCAGCCGCCTGGGATTTCCTGATTCACGTTGCGAGGAATAGCGCCACTGCTTTTGAAACGCTGCACGAGCATGGCGTTGTCATGGCGGACGTGAATGAGAAGAACTTGCTGGTTACGTCGAACGGCTACGTGCGGCTGATTGATTGCGATTCTTACCAGTTCTCTCATTCGTCTGGTGTTTTTCACTGTGACGTTGGAGTTCCGCTGTGGACACCGCCTGAGTTGCAGGGGCGAGATTTTCGCGGACTGATCCGGACGAAAAACCACGACCGCTTTGGGCTGGCCGTGTTGATGTTTCAATTGCTTTTCATGGGCCGTCATCCATTTGCAGGCGTCCCTGACCGCCCGGAGCAATTTGAAATCGAGAAGGCAATCGGACAGTTCCTTTTCGCATTCACCTCGAAAACGCGTTCGCTTGGGATTCGCCCGCCGCCTCACGCGCTCCCGCTTTCGGTCCTGCCAGACAATCTCACGCAACTCTTCGAGCGCGCCTTTTTGCGTGGTTCTGAAAGGGATTCCGCACGCCCGTCTGGACGAGATTGGTTTCTGGCTTTGGATTTTCTATCCAAGAATCTCCGAGGGTGCTCCCGCGACCCCGGCCACAAATATCCCTCGCACTTGGCCAAGTGCCCTTGGTGCGAAATTTACGATGCGGGCGGCCCGAACTTCTTCATTAGCGTGGTCGTCCATGTCTCACCACAGTTTGCCGCTGCAAACGTCGGTGCATACTGGGCGGCAATTCAACAAATCGCGCCTCAACTACTGGTTGCAAAAGACTTGACATCCTTCCCCCCACCGAAAGTCGCGGGAACGCCACTGCCGTCAGGCATGTCGAAGATACGCCCCGGGTTTTACATGGGTTGGCTAATCATCGCCGCGTCCGTCCCCTTATTTTGGGGCATCGGCTGTTTTGCCGCCATTGGGATCGTAATTGGCTGGGGATTAATCGCCGAAGGCTCGCGTAGCAGTGAATACTCAGGCGAAGCGAGCCGCAGACGGCAGGCGGCTGAACAGGCAAGGGCTGAAATCCCAAAGTGCCTGACGGATGCCAAGAGAATCGTCGAGGATTACCAGCAACAATTTGGGAAACGAAAGACAGAGCTTCAAGCTGCCTACAATCGCTATCTGCGCCTTGACCAAGAAAGGCGTGAGCAATTGCAGAGGCTGGAGGCGAAGAAGCGTGAACTCCAACTGAACGAGTTTTTGGACAAGATTCTAATCCGCGACTACGACATCCCTGAAATCAAAACCAAGCGGAAACAATCACTCCAAGCATACGGCATCGAATCGGCATTTGACGTTTCTTATTCAATGAGCGTTCCAGGTTTCGGACGGCACCTTATCTCCGTGCTTCTCAACTGGCGACGGCAATGCGAAGGACGGTTTCGCTTTGACCCTGCTGTCCCGCTCCCTCAAAGGGAACTGCATGAACTGAATCTCCGAATGACCGAACTGCGCCAGTCTCTCGAAGTCGAATTGCGAAGCGGGCCGCCAGGTTTGAATGAAATCAGCGTCACGGCGCAAAGAAAGTTGCGAGAATGTGAGGCGCGGACGGCCAGCTTGATTCAAAGACGGGCTCAAGCTGAAGCGGATGTTGTACTGTGTTCTTGAACGCCTCCCACATCCCGGCACCACTCTAGTTCGAGGAGTTGCCTTCCCGCCGCTTCTCCCATGAACAGGCCGACAAAAATATGAAGAACTCTAAACATGCTTTTTATGCAAGCATGTTGCCGTTTCAGAAACGATAATTCTCTAATAAATCGCCGGGTCTTGGTCGCCGAATCAAAGAAAGCGAAACCTCAACTTTTTGACTGTTGCAGTCTTCAGGCTCGCCAAACTCGATCAAGTAATCGCTTTCGCCTTCGTCCTCTGAGGGTAGTTCTCTTACAATGCCAGACATTCCAGCGTGCAAACCCTGGCCGGGAATGTCGCCGACCAGCACGATAACATCATTTTCCTCCAGCGATGAAACGTCCTTGAATCCAGTGCAAACCAGCGAACCACGTTCCTTTTCTGGAAGCAAAGTTTTGACTGACACCCATTTGGGCGGACCAAAAGAACCTTTGTTTGCCGGGAATCCATAGATGTAATCAACGAAAATGGCCGCCGCGCGCAATAAATTTGAAGGCAAATTTAGGGCCACAACTTTTAGGGCCAACTCTATGACGCATGGAGCCATGTCGTTGCTATATTGCAGGTCACGTAAACCCGCAAGCTGTCCCACCAAAGTGACAAATTGCTGTTTTTTTATTTCGGCAACTTCATCCGTGGGGTAGGTCGCAGTTTTTTTCATAATTACGGCTTCATCGGTAAACGCCTTAACATCAGCTTTCGCGCGCGTCGCGCAAGACCATTGTATAAGCCCGCTCCAAATCCGTTTTTGTGAGCTCGGTGAGTGAAGTGATTACCTTTTTCATCTTGAGGCGCGTGGAAAGTTCCGCATAGTAAGCGAGTTTGTCCACTCCCATTTTTCCCATGGCGGCGTGAATGGCGGAATATCTGGCGTTTCGCCAAACGTCAGGGGCCTTGGTTTTCAGTCCGCGTTTAAGGATCACCAATTGCTGGCGGTACCATGCTTCAACTTCCGGCATGTCCGCCGACATCAATTGTTCCGTTTTAGCCAATTTGAAGCGTCGTTTGAAACGGTTACGCCACATTCCAAATGCCCGATCCTGCATCATGCCGGTCGTATTTGCCACCAAGCTCTCGATCCACAGCTGGATTTGATGAAGCTCTGCGGGAGAAACTGCCCCCGCTGGCGGGACAATGACAATTTTCGGTTTTTTTGGGGTCTCGTAATGATGGTAGTCGCCCACCACTTGGGTGATATTTCTACCAGTTGCGGTCAGGTTGATAACCGCAGATTCAACTCGGATGGTGTCCAACAACGAATCCAACAATTTCCGCGCCAGTTGTGCATCGTGCTGGGTCAATTCATTACCACCATTTCTTTCGTGCTCGCGCTTGATTTGTTTCAGCGAATCAACGGTGTATTTTTTGGGGTCGTCATCCACGATTTTATGATGGTTGCGGCAGAGAAGGATCAGATTTTCAAACGCGTGCCGTTCGGCATCAGTTTGGGCTGAATCATATCGCGGTCCTTTTGGATTTCTTGCTTTGATGTGGCATATTTCGCCGATCATTTCCTCAGACAAACCAAAAACTGGACTGAGGCAATCGGGGAAGGCACATTGATTCAATGAAAGTGCGAAAAGCTTTTTGACGTCACGTTCTGTTGGTGCATTCATTTGTAGCCCATATCAAGTTGTGCATTCGACTGAATGCATGTTAATTTCAACGCGTCCTGGATTTGTAACTGAAGATGCCCGGCTTGGCACGGAAATTCTCCCAGCGATCAAGAATTTGATCGAGTCGTATCGCCGCTGAAATCACTTGCCATTATGAGTTGACCAAATGGGGGGCCGTTGTGGTTCAGTCCGTCCCGCACCGCAACCGATGGCCAAAATCTTGGAAAATAACGACAATCCACGGAGACGGCGTTTGGACTGTCCGGCTTTCCGGCGTGCCTTGGAAACCGGACAGACTAAACGCCGCACCCGGCAAAGCCTATACGGTTGCGCACTCAACGGGCATTTCTAAAACCTCGTTCACTGCGCGTCCGGGAACGAATATGCTTCACCCTCCCGCTCCGTTCCCTCCGGTTTCAGAAATGCCCGTTCAGTGCGATGAGGCTATTCAACCCAGATGAAAACACCAACCTGGAAATCCGGCGCTTTGACTGGCCGGCTTGCTTCCAGGTATTCAGCAACCTGCCAGACAAAGCGCCGGCATCAGGGCCGAACCTATGCGGCGGCGCACCCAACGGGCGTTTGAAACCATGCTCACTCCGCGAATGGTTGCCCTCGCCCCCCAACCGCCTCGCTTCGTTCGCACCGGTTTCAAACGTCCGCTCGGTGCAATTATGAAATGAAAAAATCAGGGCGCAAACTCCGCATTGACTTCATCTGCCACCAACCAAATCCTAATCCAATGGCAAAGGCAACAAAGCCAAAAAACGATCCACAATGGGCCAAAGCCAAGAATGTCTGCCGGCTGAACCTGGAAGACATCCGCATGGCAAAAGAATTGGGAATATCACCACAGAGCTTGGTAAAAAACCGGCCCAGCCCAAGCCAGCCGTGGAAACAGCCGGTCAAAGACTGGATTCACAAGCTATACGAAAAACGATTTGGCCGGAAAGCATCCGCGTCAAACGACCACAATCAACCGAACGCATCCAGCCAACCAGAAACGCCAATCCCGTTTGTAAAATAGCTGTCAGAACATCCGTTCGATTACATTCGTCGAAATGCTATCCGAATCAATTTAAACCGCTGGTAAAGCATCCTATTCGTCTGCTTGGAAGGTGGACGCCCCACCCCTACGAAAAATCGTAGGTTCTCGGCTATGCGCCGGGTGAAATAAAAAAATGCGTTGAAAAGCGTTGATGAATTCAACGCGATTCAACCCATTTCAACATTCCGGTTCAACACCTTTCCGCAGGTTTTAACCCGGCGATTCAACGCCTTTCAATCATCAAAAGGGCTATCGCGTTTAACTCGCCAACTTTCCTGCTTAATCCTCCCACTACTCGCTAACGAAACCTTCAGCCAATGGCCTAAAATGGCGGCGAATGGATTCGGAAACCAAAAATGAACGGCGTGGCGGCGGACGCGCTTATCGCAGCCGCCTGGAATCGTTCGTGGAGTTCATCCGCGAGCGACGCCAGCAGCGCCGGACGTGGCAGGAAATCGCCACACTGCTCCGCACCGAGAAGGGCTGCAGCATCACGTTTCAGGGTTTGCACCAGTTCTACCGGCGCTACCTGAAACGTCAGGCGCGGTCTCATTGGGAAAGCGAAGCGGCAACGCCACCGCCGGCCACGGTGAATCCATCTGCATCAACTCCGACACCGCAAACAACAACCAAAACAAACAATCCATATACATTCAACACCATATGAAAACAACGAAACATCGCCTGATTCTGCCCATGCAAGCCAAAGGTAATATGGGCAAAAGCATTGAAGCCGCCGCCCGTGCGTGCTGGCTTAACCAACGTGGCATCCCGTGGCAGGGATTTGATCTGGACGGTGACAACCGCACCCTGTCCCGATTATTCCCCGGCCAAGTCAAACTCATACCGCTAAACGGCCAGGCCGAAGACCTGGACGAACTCATTTTGATTTTGCGAAAGACCGCCGCCCAACCCGTCACCCTGATTGACCCACGGGCGCATCTGGACGGCCAGTTGATGAAAGCATTGTCGGCGACGCACTTTTTCGACATCGCCAGCGCGCAGAATATCGGCATCACGCTCATGGTGTTTCCCTTCGATGATCTGGACGTGATGACCAACCTTGCCGCCGTCTGCCAGTTCTGCGGCAGGCAGGTGGATTACGTCATCGTCCGCAACCCGGCGCGGGCATCCCGCAATCGGATGTTTGACAACAGCCCGATGGAAAAGGAATTGCTCGACTGCGGCGCAGTCACCATCACCGTGCCGGTGCTGTCAGAATTTGTAAAGCTCCGGCTGGCCAAGCTGGAGGCCGACCATCAGCGCGGCATCCCGTTCAATGAAGCCATCGGCAACGACTCGCTCGGCCTCGACATCATGGCGCGGGGCGTGTTGCAAGACTGGCTTGCCACCCTGTTCAATCAATACGACCAGATTGCCGCCAAGCTTCTGCCTGCGGTCGAGGCGGCCACCATCAAACCCAAAATCACGCCGCCCATCGGCGAACCGCTCTCCGCCAAGCGCGGCGCAAAAGTGAATCTAACAAATTAAAAGGAGGCATTATGAACAATCCCGATCTGTTTGAAGAAATGCTCACCACTTATCCCGCTGAAAAGCGGGAGCTGGCACGCGCGGTTTATCATCGCTTCGCCGAGGGCGACAGCACGCAGTTTTTCAGCCAGCTATTTCTCCTGCTGGATGTGTATGCCCATTACGCCGAACGCATCCCCGCCCGGATGATTTCGGCCAACGCCGATTCACTGGCGACCGTGCAGGAGCTACGCGAAGAAGTCGGTCTGCTGGCCAAAGCGATAGAGGCCCGCGATGCCAACATCACGGAACACGCCGAAAAGACGGATGCGCTTTGCCGCGCAACCCAGGAAAAATGCAGTGAAACCATTGCGGCCATTGAATTGACCGTGAAAAACCTTGGCGCACAGGTGGACACCAAGGCCATCGCACAGGGAGTCAGTTCCGCATTGGAATCCCGCATCAAGGAGGGCATTATCGCGCCCTTCGTCAGGCAGACGGAAAGCCTGGTGCTGTACGTTTTCCCCACGCTGAAATCCATCCGGGAATCAGCGGAGGAAGCCAAGTCGGCATGGTCGAAACGGATTTGGAAGACCGCATGGACGACCAGTTCAATATCAAGCGTTCTGTTTGCCCTGGTGGCAATCGCCATTGCTTGGTGGGCAATTGATAAATACTACCAACGCAAAATCGCGGCACAAGCCGCCGACATGGCCCAAGTGGTGAAATTCAACCAGGCGGCGTTCCATAAACTGGCAATTGCTCAAGTCCCCATCAAAGTGCTGCCAACCCCAAACGATGGCTCTGACAGTCCACCGGGCTTTGTGCTGGTAATTGAAGGTGCTTACGCCGCTGTAATGCGCAAGGTTGACGGACAAAACGATGGCTGCATTTTCTTCCGCAGCAGTGTCCCGGATAGACAGATTCGGCTGTTGCAGCAGGACAGCGAAAATCAGCCGCAAGGGACCAACAGTCCGGCAAAATAGTTTGCCTGCATTCCTCCCTTATCCGTTTGGGAGTTCGCGCGGGGAATGACCTTGCGGCAAAGACAAACCACGCCACGCAAATTTGGCTTAACCACCGCCAGCCAATTTGCGTGCGCGCGCAATGATCTTCTCCGGCTCCACCTCCAGCGCGGAAGTCAGCCGAAACACGGTGTTCAAGGTGGGATTTCGCAAACCCTGCTCGATGAACGACACCGTTTGGCGGTTCAAGCCCGCCTTTTGGGCGAGCAGATTCAAGGAAATGCCCCGTTTCTCCCGTTCTTCTTTCAACAAACGGGCGACCTGCAAACTGATGGCTTCCGGCATTCGATTGACTGGCACACCGAAGCCAAGCAAAAAATGTGCTTGACGGCAGATGCTACAATAGTAGCATGTAAAGGAAATACCTGAATTTTTATGAAGACGATTGGCGGGATTGGCAAAGCGTCAGAACGACGGCATCACACCTGCCGTCGCAAGACGGAATCAGGCGGGCACCGGAAACAATTCCTGCTCTCTAACCTTCAACGCTCGGGCCAGAAAGACGATTTCGGAGTCCGTCACGCAACGAACGCGCGCCTCGATTTTGGAAATGGTGTTTTCGGCGATGTCCCACCCGACATGCGTGCAACGTGCGGCCAGCATGGCCTGTGTCCAACCCTTCCCATAGCGGATTTTTCTCACGACGGGACCGACAACATTTTGAGGAACAGATTTGCCCACGATTTTGTATTGACAGTATGCGAACGCGGGCTAGTATTTCTTCCGATTTCGGAAGGAACGGATTTTGGCTTATGAATGGCAACGGAAAAATTCTGGTGGTGGAGAACGAGACACCAACGGCAATGATGATCGTCTCCTTGCTGACACAAATCGGGTTCGATGTGCAGGTTGCCGCCAAAGGCGAAAAGGGGCTGGCAATCGCGCAGGAACGGAAATTCGATCTCATCCTATTAGACACACACCTGCCGGACATTAGCGGTCTTAAAATCTGTGCCGAATTAAAGCAAAGGCATCTTTCATACCGGACGCCGATTATTTTCCTGTCCGACCAACATGGTGAGGCATACCACGGGCAAGCCCTTGAACTTGGGGCAGCAGATTTTATTGGGAAGCCATTTGACGCGAAGGATTTTATTTCCCGCGTTCTTTCACTAGCCAAGGAAACAGCACGGACATGAAACGCTGGCCTGAAAAAACCGTTAACGGCCCGGCGTTCCCCGCCACATCCATGCGAAAATTATTTCCCGGGATTCGACTTTTGTTGGGCGGCTTCAGCTTCGGCAATGAGCTTGGACAACGGCATCCCCAACGCGTTGGCCAGTTTTTTGGTGACATTAAGGGTAGGATTACGCAGACACCGTTCCAGCATTCCGATGTAAGTCGGATGCAAATCCGACTTTTCAGCAAGGACCTCTTGGGAAAATCCCCTGGCCTCTCGTTGCCGCCTGAGCACGAGAGCGAAGGCATCCGACATTTCCAAGCGCCGCATTTTGACAGAATGCAGCGAATCCGGAGAACCGAACACAGACAGTTGTATCGAATACAATCGTATGGAATTTTTTGCTTGCCATCGAACAAGCCAACGTGAAACATCATGCCACAAGATTTAATGGTCAGATGAATCTGGCGAATCGAGCCGAGATGTGGGGGCAAAATGGGAGTCAACTTCCAAACAGGAAATCTGACAGTTTTCATAATCACATTCAATTGAACTGCCAGTTATCCAAGCTAATCTTCCCTCTGCTTCGTCCCGTTGTTCTTTACGGGTCTGTCTGCAACTTGCTGAACTTGCATTCAATTTTCGGGCCTTTCCATGATTCAAACCCGTAAGAGAATGAATCGAATGAAAACCCTCAATAACAGAAAGCATTTGCGCTCCCAGGCGTTCAAGGAAAGATACTTGCAATGCTTTGGTGTGCGCACCAACAACGCTGCGTTGCTGCAAAGTGTCGTGCGTGATTTGATTCACGAAGGCATTTCCCGGCAGACTCTCGCGGCATGGGCAGTTGAAGGGGGTTACTCAAAAGGGTACGTCGCAAGCCTGTTGAGTCGGATTCTAATATCTCTTGGGTTGCGCGAGCGCAATAAGGGAGCCGGGCGCAAGCCCTCGCTTGCCGCGTTGGAACTTCTAGCCCATGCCCGCAGTCAATATGGTGAAGACTTTCTAAAGGTGATGCGCGCCGCGTGGCGGGCGGGCAAGGCACAACTTGCGACGGTGACGGCCCTAAATGAAACCTCTCAACGGAACTCTAGCCTAATTGTGGCACCACAATTAAACGTGATGTCCCATTTACGCCACGCAAAGCAACCATCCTTTCAAACAAACCTGCAAACCAGCAGCAGAAATCAACAGCAAGAAACGTAAAATAATATGAAAACCCGTCATTACCGAGGCGCGACTTTGCGCACAATAATCCTAAATCTGGGGCGATTGTTTGAAAGAAGCCGTTTCGCAACCGCCTGCTAAAATTAAATGAACCCTAAATAAGTTTATGAGAATAATCATTAGGCGGAATGCTTCTTTTTGGAAATCGGCTGTCGCTTTTGGCTGCACACTCGCCACTGCGGGCTGCTTGCTCGGCACATTGGCCGAAACGGCTAACGCCGCAGTCCCTGCGCCCGGTGGAAATTATGCGCCCACTAACACCCCGCTGGATTCATGGACATTTCACGACCCGACCAACTGGACCAGTGACGCGGGCTATGCCCCGGTATCGTTCACTAATCTCAATTACTCCTATCTTGGCGACGCCGAATCGTGGTCCTTGGTGGTGGACACCAATGTCCCGGCATGGTTGGTGTACAACGTTTATGAAAGCGACGGGACCACGAATCTCACGGTGGATTCCGGCTCCGTGACCTTCTGGTTTGCCTCCTCATCATGGGCGAGTACAAATATGGGTGGAATGGGGCCGGGGGAAGCGGGGCGTCTGTTGGAAGTCGGCAGCTATACGCCCGACTCCAGCTACGGCCTTTGGAGTATTTACGTGGATGAAGGCGGCAACAACCTGTATTTTTCGGCACAGACCAATGACCTGTCAAGCAGTCTGACAACGTATCTTTCGTTTCCGATTTCGTGGACCACAAATAGTTTTCACTTTGTGGCCCTGACCTATTCGGCGACAAATACGGCTCTCTATCTGGATGGCACGTTGGTTACAAACGGGGCCGGTGTGACGGTTTATCCTGGCCCGGACGTTCTAGCCAATGGCTTTGCTTTGGGGGCGGATGACAGCGGCGTTTACCAGTCCCACGGCATGTTGAACACCGTGGCGACGTATAATTATCCGTTGAATTCCAACGACGTTCAAACCATATTCAACTGGTATTACGAGTTTTACTTGATCAATCCTTTCAATTTGGCCATGTCCAGCATTGTTTCGGCCCCATCGAGTCCATCCACCAGCTCGACACCAGACGTGATAACCGGGGCGGGCAATCTTCAATGGATTGGGACGGCAACCCCTGTTTATAGCACCAATGCTAATGTCGTTTGGATTACGAACACGACGGCGGCGATGGCGAGCGATGGCAGTATGAACATCACTTTTACAATTCAAGGAGGACTACCCGGCTTTAATTATGATGTGTTCGCTACGGGGGCCTTGGAAGCGCCGCTCACGAATGCGGTTTGGTTTTGGATGGGACAGGGCACAAACAGCGGCCGGTACACAGTTAACATAATCAGCACAGACGCATTTTTAATCCTTGGAACGCCACAAGACACTGACGGAGACGGACTTACAGATGCTTATGAGCTTCTCGTTAGCCACACCGACCCCCTTAACGCGCGCTCGAATCTCGATAACATACTGGACGGCTGGGAAATTTTACTCGGATTAAATCCGACGATCAGCAATTTTACGTCGGCCAGCCAGCGGTTAAACTACGGATATACTTTTGCCGACTGGCTGAACACGGTGACTGGAATCAAGCCCGGGAGTGTCACCGCCGACAACGAAGGCAACATTCAAACGGTTTCAGAATAATCGGAAAGGAATTTACATGAAAACATTGCGACTCTTTACTTTCGGACTTCTTGCCATCGCCACGCTAACCACTTACGGGCAAATGGTGGTGACCAACGGTGGCACTTTTTCTGTTGGATACTACGATCTTTTAGTTACCAACACACCTTCCGACGACGGTGGCGACGGCGGTGGTTATATTCCCAACGGCCAAACCGCCCCTGCACCCATCGCCGAAGCTGTCACGCCGGATATTCAGGCGCTGGCCGACGGCTTGCAGGATGATCCGGTGCAAATCTTCAACTACGTTCACGATCATATCCGCTTCGAAGTGTATTTTGGCTCCCACAAAGGCTCCACGGTTACCTTGCTGGAAAAAGCCGGCAATGACTTTGACCAGTCGGCACTACTGGTTGCGCTTCTGCGAGCCGCTGGATATACCAACACCGCATATCAATTGGGGATGATGAGCTTTCCATTTGACAATTCCGACGGCAGCCACCGGGACATACACCACTGGTTCGCATTGAACTTCACCAACAATAATTGGTCAACAACGTATAACTATCTGAGCGGACTAACCGTTGGATTTCGAGGGTATCCTGGCGGCTCAATCAACGATTCGGGGAGCAGCACAGTGTCCCTGTTGCATATGTGGGTCACTTTGACGAACAATGGAACTACTTATTATCTTGACCCATCCTTCAAAGTCAGCGAACCGATTTCCGGGATTTCGCTGGCAACCGCCATGGGAAGCACCCCATCAGCCATCAGCAACACCCTCATGACGGCGGCTGCGGGGGCGGACGTTGGCAGCATCACCGGAAACTTCTACACTACCAACCTGAATGAGACGGCTATCCGGGCCACTCTTGCTGGCTTCACCACCAATTATGTCAGCTACCTGGCTAATAATTATCCCAATGCCAGCGTGGACCAAATTGCGAGCGGCCAATATATTGTTCCGGCCACCAACACAACATTGAGCCAAAGCCTGCTGTTTTCCCAAGTCAACCCGAATGGCGGCCCGTTGGCCACCAATTTTACCTATATTCCAACCAACTTCATGTCCACGCTTTACGTATCCTTTAGCGGGACCAGTTACAGATGGCTCATGCCGGCCTTGCAAGGGCACCGGCTCGCTTTGGTTTATGGTTCTTCTACGGCGCAACTGTGGCAGGATGATACCAGCATTGCATCGGGATCGTTTAGCGGTTCCGACTCGGTGACTATGATTGGCAATCATCCATTTTTTGGCAATTGGTATAGCGCCAGCAACGTTTATGTTCCCAGCGGCGGCTATACGGCAAATTTTACCACCACGTACAATGCCAATTCCTATTACGCGATCCTTTATTCCTTCGACCCCGATTGGGGTTGGTTGAAAGAACGGCAGAATCAACTGCAAGCCTACCGGCAGCAGGGGTTGGGCGATTCTTCCCGGCAGGTAATCACCGAAACCTTGAATATCATGGGTCTGAACTATTCCTTGCAAACCGAATACTTGGCGCGAATGCTGGGCAAAGAAATCGGCGTGCTGCCGCTCAATTTCCAGAAGGTGGGCCGGATGGGCCAGGTCAGTGGCAACGGGTATTTCGTGGACATTTATGGAAATGTCACGGCGGCGGTAAACAACATCGGTCTGAACGTCGATTTCTCGACAGACTACAACATGGTGAAGTGGGATGACATGGACGCATTTTTTGGTAGTGCAATGGAGCATGGGATGATTGAACAGCTTCAATCAACCGGACTGGTGGCGGCGTCAACCATCAAAATGTGCCAATTGGCCAACGCCAATCACGAAGCCATTTATCTGGCCAACAGCACTAATTGGTCCTCGGTGCAAACACATCTTACCCACTACACCATAAGCGATTTGACTGGCGTGATCAACGCAGGCTGCACCTTGTTGCTGCCTCAAAATGGAAGCGTGGCAGTCAATGGAAGCGGCAGTTGGACCGGTTATGGTTTTATGGCACACCAAACATCGCTCATCCGAATGTTGATTGGTGCGGGCATCTATGGTGGATATTCTTCCGATCTTGGCGCGGTTGTCAGCCCCACGTATGTGGATTACAGCGGTTATACGCAGCCATCCTACTTTAATTCCGCGCCCGTGTCGGTGCCCAGCATGACGGGGGCCGATCCCGTCAACATGGCCGATGGCACATTTCAGGCGGAAGCCACCGACTTGGCCTTGGGTGAAACCGAACCTCGCGGCCTGAGCTTTTCCAGGTATTACAACAGCAGTCGCCGCAACAGCAATTTGGCGGGCATCGCGCCGGGCTGGCTGCACAATTACTATATCAATCTTGCCACGAACAGTGCGCCCCAACCCGTTCTCGGGGGTACCACTCCGGCGCAGGCCGCAGGTATGCTGGTGGCCACCGCCGCCGCCACATACCTCTATAACGGCACGCCTGATCCAAAGAACTGGATGGTGACGTTCCTTATTACCAAATGGGGCATTGATCAAATCACGGCCAAGGCGGTTTCGGTGAGTCTTGGGAAAGATACCATCCAATTCATCCAGCAACCGGACGGGACGTTCACACCCCCGGCGAATTGCACCATGACCCTGACGCAGAACAACGGGGCGTTTGTCCTTCAAGAACGGCATGGCCGGGCATATCAATTCAACGGCGGCGGCTGGTGTACCAACATCGTGGATCAATACAACCAGGCATTGAGCCTGACCTACGGCACTAGTAATTGGGTGTCCCAAGTGAAGGATTGGAAGGGCCGCACGTTGACGTTTGCCTACAGCAGTTCGGCCCCAATTCGGCTGCAAACGGTGACGGACAGCACCGGGCGGAAAGTGTCGTTAGGTTACAGCAGCCGCAATGACCTGAATTCAGTCGTTGACCCCGAAGGCAGCACCAACACGTTTGCTTATGACACCAATCATCAAATTACGGCCACCTTTAATGCAATGGGCCAGATGGTGGCCAGCAACATCTATAACAGCTTTGGCCGGGTGACCACGCAATATACCGGCGGCAGCACCAACCGGGCCTGGCACATTTTCTGGTCCGGCTGGAAAACCATTTCCCAGGACCCGGCCGGGGCGAGCGAAACCTATCTCTACGATGACAAGACCCGGACCATCGGTCAGTCCGATACGCTGGGAAATCTCACGCAAAAATTCTATGACGGACAGGACCATGTGGTAATGGCAGTCACGCCGCTGGGGGAAACCAACCAGTTTATTTTTGACGGCAACCACAACCTGCTGGCAACGATTGATCCGCTGGGCTATTCAAACCAGTTTTTCTATGACGGGCAAAACAACCTGACGCAGGCATTGGATGCTAATCAAAACGCGACCACCTACGGTTACAACGCGCAGTTTTCCATGATCGGCCAGACCAACGGCATGAGCGATTGGGTAAGCTTGGTTTACAACACCGACGGCACCTTGTATTCCCGCTCGGACATCGGGGGCACCACTACTTTGGGCTACGATTCTTACGGGCAAGTAAATAGCGTGACTTATCCCGGCAGCTTGGGTGGCGAGAGCATGGTTAACAACGCTTATGGCGACGCGACAAATCATGTGAATGCGCGTGGGTTTGCCACGGCGTTTCAGTTTAATAACCGTCGTCAATTGACTAACACTATTGCCCCCACCAATGTCATGGTGAAAATTAAACTCGATGCTGTGGGGAATGTAGCGGCCACCACCGATGCGCGTGGCAATGTGACGAGCAACGTGTGGAGTGTGACGCAACACTTGCTAAAAACGACGCTGCCCGCCCTTTCGCAGGGGACGCCGTCAGTCACCAACATCTATGACAACCGTGATTTGCTTGTGCAGACGATTGATGCACTGACGAATTCCATGCTTTGCACGAACGACATGGTCGGGCGGACGGTTTCCGTGACCGATCCACTCAAACTCACGACGCGCTTTACGTTTGATGCCGACGGACAGGCTCTTTCCACCGCCAATGCCGGCAATGAAACGAACAGCCAGATATGGGATGCACGCGGCAAGAAGGTGCAGACCACAGACGGCGGGGGACACAGTTCCCAGCGCGTCTATGATGGTGTTGGCAACGTGGTCACGTTGACCAATCGAAACCAAAACCCATGGCAATTCAAATATGACGCAGCAAACCGGTTGACCAAGACGATCTCGCCGTTGGGAAAGAGCAGTTCAGTTACCTACAATCATCAGGGATTGCCCAATTACATCACGGACCCGATGCAGCAGCCGACTTCGCTGTATTACGATGCTATGGGGCGTTTGACCAACCGCACGGACAATGTGGGAACCACGCTGTATGCCCTTGATGCCAACGGCAATGTGACTAATGTTGTCGAGAACAACCTGACGAATTCGTGGACCTATGATGCCTACAATCGGGTGTCCAGTTATACCGATGTGTACGGCAACCTGATCCAATACCGGTTTGATGCCAACGGGAACCTCACGAACTTGATCTACCCTGGTAACAGGACGGTGACTTACACTTTCGACAGCCACAACCATTTGACCAATGTAACCGACTGGTCGGGGCGTAATACCAGCATCGGTTATAACCTCGCCGGGCATGTCACCAGCATCACACGCCCGAACGGGAGTCTGCGGACAATGGGGTATGATCCAACCGGGCAAATGACGAACATCATGGAACAGATGAGCAATGGCTTGCCGATTGCCATCTTCCGTTTTGGGTGGACTAACACGGCTAACATGGCTTGGGAATTTGCCGCGCCCCAGCCCCATGCAACCACGGTGCCCACGCGAACCATGACCTATGACGCCGACAATCGCCTCAAAACTGTGGACGGCAACAACGCGGTGATGGATGACGATGGCAACCTGACGAGCGGGCCGCTGACAAACGACACGCTTGTCTCGTATGTTTATGATGCCCGGAACCGGTTAACAAGCGCAGGTGGCATAACTAATACCTACGATTCATCGGGAAACCGGATTGCTTTGAACTATGGGACCAACCAGACGTTGTTTGTGGTCAATCCGAACGCGGCCTTGCCAGAAGTTTTGATGCGGATTAAGAATGGGGTGACCAATTATTACATCTACGGCCCCGGACTGCTTTACCAGATCACCGAGACGGCGACGCGAACCAATACGCTGACGTACCATTATGATTATCGCGGAAGCACGATAGCGATCTCGGCAGACAGCAGCCTAGTTACGGATCGGATTGAATACGCGGCTTACGGCTTGCCGACGTATCGTGTTGGCACGAATGACACGCCATTTCTGTTCAACGGGCGGTATGGCGTGATGTCGGACCCAAACGGTCTGTTGGCGATGAACGCCCGATACTACAATCCGTTTTTATGTCGGTTTATAAGCAGCGATCCGAGCGGATTTAATGGCGGACTGAATTGGTATGCGTTTGCCAATGGCAATCCGGTTGGATTTGTGGACCCGTTTGGGTTAGGTGCGTTAAGCGAAAGCACGGTGGACCTGTCATGGTTCGCCGCGCCCACCCCAGCCCAGCAGGAGATGCAAAACGCGCTGGCGTCGTTTGTAAACTTCGCCACAATGGGAGTGGCGGACTTGGCGGCCAAGGCATTCCAAGGCACGGATATTTACGGGAATCAGGTGCCGCCGGAGGACCAGAATGAGGCGGCCATCTATTTGACGGCGATGTTGATTCCTGGCTTGGGCATTGAAGGTCTTGCCGATGATCTTGCGGTGGAGACGGCAGAAAGTTTCAGTGAAAACATTTCACGGACTGCTACACAGGAAACAGCAACCCAACTTGAATTCCCATTCGTTAACGACCTTTCAGGAACGCCTCCTATCCAATGGCCGGCGAACGATGGTTTTGCTGGCAATTCAGCAAGTGCAACTTTGGTTCCAGGAACAACGATTGACCGTTATGGCTTACCCGGTGGCACTTTTGTTTCCCCAACTGGAACTCCGTTCATTCAACGGTCTCTTGCTCCAGGAACACAGTATGCGCCATATAACATTTACACGGTCTTAAAGCCAATCCAAGTTCAAGCAGGGGAAATTGCGCCGGCATTTGGGATGCCAGGGGGCGGAGTGCAATTCAAATTACCATCGTCCGTTCAATCGTTGATTGATTCAGGGCATTTGGGTATTGGAAAATAAATCATATGAACCGAGAACAATTAAAAAACGAGTTGATATCATTAAAAATTGATCCGTCTGCTTATTGTTTAACGGGTGGGTTTCCTAATGAGTGTTACGTTCTTGGCCAAGACTCGAAAGGGTTTTGGGAGGTTTATTATAGCGAGCGCGGCAAGAAAACGGGTCTTCAAATTTTTGAATCCGAAGAAAAAGCGGTTCAATATTTCTTGGACGTAATCCTCCATGACTCCGCTGTCAGACGGATATGAGACTTTGTTCAAGTTCAACTTTTGCAAGAAATTCCGAGAGGCAATTTCGGGCCGGGCATTCCGTTGTCACCGCATTGAATTATGGCTACCTTCGTGAATGATTGACTCTCTGATTCAATTTATGGTAAAAGATAACAGTTTCTAAATTTATGAAAACGCGCCTCAGTTGGTGGAAAGCGCCGGGAAAATTAACGTTTTGCCTTGCGGTTCTGTTATGGCGCGCCAGTCTCCCGCTTTTTGGGCAAGGAGCAGCCCCCTTTCAGTTAACGGACGATTTTGCCAGCCGCCCCATTATTTTGGGGCCGGACTATTGGATAGTCGGCTCTCTGTCCAACGCTACCATCGAAGCGGGTGAACCCTTTATTCCTGGTGTCTCCAGCGGTCAAACCGTGTGGGGGTCATGGACGGCCCCTTCCAACGGTATTGTTGTGCTCTCCGCCGATGCACAAACATTCAGTCCACTGTTGACGGTTTATGCTGGCAGCGACTTCACTAATTTTTCATTGGTCGCCAGCAACAATTACTTGATTTGCTATGAAGACGGAGATTGTGGCTGCCATTGGCGGGAACGACAGCTAATCAGTTTTCATGTTACGCGCCGCCAAACTTATCAAATTTGCGTGGACTCGGCCATCTTCACCGACGCCTCAATAGAACTTCAAGAGATTCCTGTTACTTTTAACGGGAACACTTTCACTTTCACGGAATGGGCACCGACGTTCACAACCAACATATTGCAGGGTGGGGCTTTCACGCTAAATTTTCAATTTACGCCCGCACCCGCAAACGACAATTTTAACAACCGTGTTCGCCTATCCGGCCCAAGGATTGCCACCCACGTTTCAAACACTGGTGCCACGAAAGAAGTGGGCGAGCCTGACCATTTGGGAAATCCGGGCGGCAGTTCAGTCTGGTATTCGTGGACCGCGCCAGCATCCGGGCGGGTCACGCTTTCAACCAACGATGTACCGGCCTACGCCCCACCGTCATCTGGCCCCGGCGACGGCTTAATTATCACGCCAATTGGCCCGCCAACCTGCGGAAACGAAATTGACCAGAATCCGCCTCCGGTTTTTTATCCGATCTTTGCGGCCTACAAGGGAACGGCGGTTGACGCGTTGACCCCGGCAGACAACCTGTTGATGGCGCTTGATGCCTATCCCAATGCCGTGGCGTTTGACGCTGTCAAAGGCCAGATTTATCAGATTGCCTTCGATGGCAATATGGGAACTGCTGGCGAAATCCCGTTCTTTCTTGCTCTTACTACTCCGGCTCCCAATGCCAATTTTAATAGTCGCATTCAGCTTCACGGCGTGTCAGTCGCGGCCACAGGCTACAATGCCGGTGCAACTCACCAGAGCGGCGCACCCGTTTTGACAGGGAGCGCCGGGAAAACCGCTTGGTGGTCATGGACCGCGCCGGTGACCGGCTCCGTTTCCCTGGACTTGACCGGCAGTGACTACTCATTTCCGCTGGCAGTGTTCACCGGTCCGAGTCTCCCCGGCCTGCAAATGGTTGCCGAAGGGACTGGCGGACTTTCTTTTAACGCATCTCGGGGCCAGACGTATCAAATCGCGGTCAGCGATGACAACGGTTTGACCGGAACAATCAGTTTGAATCTGCTTGGCCCGATAGTTGATTTACCTTTGGAGCGCACGGCCAAACGTGGAAACGTGGTCACTCTCACGTATGGTACGTCCCCAGGTGAAATCGTTGCCCTATTGTTCTCAACTGACAACGAAAACTGGACCATAGTTCAAAAGACAACGGCATCTGTGAAAATGGTGTCGTTCCAAGTCAAGCAGGCACCCACGCAACAGGGGCCATTTTATCGGGCCATTATTTTTGATGATGTCTCGTTTGATAGACGCGCTCAAAATTAAAACGCCGGTGGATTATCCTTTTCTGCTGCCGTACCAGCCATCGTTCTTTGAACCTTTTCTTGACGACGTTGCCGGACGGTTCGGGGAGGTTTGTGAAAAGACCGGCGCTTAACTGTTCGCTCCAATTCCCGGCGGTCGTATCGTGGTTGGTAATCCAGACCCCCTGCCTTTTGTCTGGTTTCGTTCCAATCGCTGAAAGCCAAAAAATTTCCGCACCAAACACCAAACTTCATTGACTCAAACTAAAGGAGAGCATTGCGTGCGCGAATCCTGTTTTGATTGTGGGTCGCCGGGCGTCGCGTCAAGGTAGTATTCCCCTGTCGCCCTTGAATCTCCACCTTGACCCGCCGCCCGGCTCCCGGAGTTTGCCTCTAGGATTTCGCGCACGGAAGATGCTCACGGAGGGAATCATGGGACGGAAAATGATTTGCCTGCCAAGCAACCCCATTGTTTTCTTACCAATGACGGCGAATCAACTTGTCAGATCACCGTTTTCTTTAGCCGCCAAGGGCGTTTGCTTGGAAACGCAAGTGGCCTCGTCCAGCAGGTTTCTAAATTCATCCAATTGTTCCGCCGGAATCATGACCGAAGTGAACCGAAAACCATCGCCCTCGACCAGACGCAGAAAACGACCCAGCTAATTTTCTTTGAGCATCAGTTGAACGGTCTTGGTTCCGGCGGGCAACTTCCGGGAATAAAGCGTTTTTTCGTCCAAACCGGGTTTCCGTTGCCGAATATTCGGCCGCTTGGCGGCGGCGGCCGCAGTCGCCAGCAGTTCGTACAGCATTCTTTTGAAGCCGCCGATGGCCGGCTGCGGGATGATAATCGAGATGTTTCGCTTTTCACTTCGTTCCCCGAGCAGCAAATCGTTGTGTTCCAGCCTGACAAAAATAGTCTTGCCATCGCTTTCTACCATGCCTTTGGTGACCGCGCCCCCCTTCGTAACCGAGTCCACACATTGACGGAACTCGTCCGCCGCGAACAGCGGAACAATGATGGCATTATACCAGTCGTTTTCCTCGACAACGATGCGGATAAAATTTCCGCGCTGATTTGATTGCAGCGCCAGCAGGATAATCCTGGCTCCGCACTCCATCTGCAAACTTTGGAGTGTGGGTTCTGTTGATTTGAAGTGGGGATGGCGGGTTGAATGGACTTGGCGATCCTCCCGTTCCTGAATTTGTTCATCCGAATACATGCCGAAAGTTTAATTGATTTCGACCAGTATGGGCAGCGAGATTTTGTCGCAGCCGGTCCGTCACGAGAACCCGTAATTCTTCACGCCAACGGCTTGCTGGTTTGCTTCGTGAATTCCTAACCAGCCGGAACCGCTCCGGGTGGCTTGTCAATGTGGAGATCGAGGGCAGCCAAGGCGATACGACATTGACAAGCCGGACGGAGCGGCATCATTCGCGGCGGCAATTCAGGAAGCCATCGGGCAGGATTTTTGTTGGACTCTTTGCCCCTATGCGTGACATCCAATAAGTCAGAATGGTTGGCTTTGCATGATCTCGCGGACACCAACGGACACCAAAACGGACACCAAACGAGTTAAAAAAGATATGTTTGGGTTAGGTCGAATTTGCTTGAATAGCCAATGAAATCAACTATATTTGAATTACAAACGCGGGGATAAATGGCCGATTCCGACCCTCGCCTCCAAACCTAAACAGCGTAAATGCAAGGGTTTGGAACACGGCCAACCGTGAGTGCCAGCAGATTTGCCAGCACGGGTTGAAAAGGGTTTAACTCTGGTCTGCTCCTCATAACTCTCACGCGCTCCTTACCGGAGTCGAGGTCAATCGTCGTAACCTCATCACTGTGAACACAGTCATGAGACAACGATACAGACTCTACAAACGCAAAAAAGGCGGTCGCTACTACATTCACGACGACGTGACCGGCAAGCAGGAAAGCCTTGGCACCGATGATCGTGCCACCGCAACCCGGCTGTTCCACTCGCGGCAGGAAGCCGAACAGCAGCCCGCCGTAAACCTGCAAATCGCCCGCGCATACCTGGTCGCCAGCGACCCGCAGATTGCCACCCGCAACTGGCAGTTTGTCATGGATGAACTGGTGAAGCTCAAGAAGGACCAGACGCAACACCGCTGGCAGACGGCCATCAAGGACAAAGCCTTTGACAGCATCCGGCACTTGCCCATTCTGGAAACCCGGCCTGAACATTTCCTGCGCGTGCTGGAAGCCGGGAAGGTTTCGACCAACGTTTATCTGCGGCGCATCCACAACTTCGCCTTGGACTTGACGTGGCTGCCGTGGCCGGTGCTGGCCAAGAAACGCTGGCCTGCCGTCGAGTTCAAAGAGAAGCGCGGCATCACGCTGGCGGAACATCTGGCCATCGTCGCCCGCGAAAACAACGCTGAACGCCGGGCGTTCTACAAACTGGCCTGGTATTTGGGCGCGTCGCAATCG
>Ga0181535_10001640_pt1 | contig 28885 bp, 25 predicted proteins | sample PEATcosm2014_Bin_44_FD_119774 | JGI IMG/M metagenome (GOLD analysis project Ga0181535, IMG submission 119774) | Peatland microbial communities from MTU Mesocosm Facility, Houghton, MI, USA - PEATcosm2014_Bin17_30_metaG | ecosystem: Environmental > Terrestrial > Soil > Wetlands > Peat | place... | reverse complement strand
GTAATTCTGGTAATCTTTGTCGAACTGACCGCCGACTTTGATCGTGTGCTTGCCGCGAATGAGGGTGAGCACGTCGGACACGTTGTAGACGCCCTGGCCCAGAACGGCATCGATGTTCCCGTTTTCGCCGCATCCGGATCCCAGAGCGACGCATCCAACGCCCGCTCCGCTGTCAATCGTGATTTTGGGGAATACGTTGGCCGGAGAATTGGTGCCATAGGCCGGTTCAAGTCCGACCGTCGTTGGATCATTCTTGTCCAGTGAGGGCGGCTTGTATTTATCCAGCTCACGGTTTGCGCCGATGCGAAACTCGTTCAGCACGGTCGAGCTGATCGTGTAGACGTCCGAAAGTTGTCCCGTCAGATTGTCCGTGTGCCCCTGCGAATACGAAGTCGCGTCATTGGGGTACAGAGGATCCGCGGGGACATAAGACGAGAGAGTGGGGAAATAGTTGAAGCTAAATGAAAGTCTTTGACTGTTGGAAATCGTGTAGTCGACCTTGCCCGTATACCACGTGGCCGTGTTCGGACTCGTACCGTTGAACACAAAATTGTTGATGGTGGGACAGGTTTGCGGGGTGCCTGGTCCCGGATTCGTGGGACCGGGGCATCCCGAGACCCATCCCGGTGCACTGGCAGAGGGGAAGTAGCTTTGCAGCTTCAAGGCCACAGGATCATACGTGCCCAGCAGGTTACCGGTGGACCCAAAGGCCGAACCCGTGGATCCCGGAACGCCGTAGAAATTCCCCGCCTGCATGGCTGCGGTTGGATAACTATAGAGTCCGGAAGTGGGAGCAGACGAAGGGTTGCGCTGATAGTTGAAGAAGAAGAACAGCTTGTTCTTCCGAATCGGCCCGCCTACGCTGCCGCCATATTCGTTCCAGTGCTCCACCGCCTTCGCACCGGTGTGGTTGTAGAAACCCCTGGCATTGAAATCCGTGTTCTGGTCGAATTCATACGCACTCCCGTGCCAGGAGTTGGTCCCGCTCCTGGTGATCACGTTAATGGAGGTGAGTCCGTTGCCGTACTGGGCGGGCGCGTTGCCAGAGTTGATGCTGATTTCAGAAATGGAGTCAATCGGCGGATAGAAGTTACTGCTGTTAAAATCTCGCGGCGCGGTGGCGGCCGATCCGTCGGATAGGTAGTTGATATTGTATCCTTGCGTACCGTTGATGCCGACCCCCTGGCCGACGGCTGCTCCTGCTCCTCCGCCGGTATTCACACCGGGAATGAGCTGAGTCAGCTCTCCGCGCCAGTCGGTGCCGACAATCGGCGCCGCGTCAACCGCCTCGGAGGTCAAGTCCACGTGCTGCTCGGTGGTTTCCGTTTCGACGAGCGGCGGTGCGGCGTTCACCACGATTTCCTGCGTAGAGGTTCCGAGCTGGAGCGTGGCGCCGATTTCCACGGTTTGGATCTGAAGAATGACGCCTTCGCGCACGAAATCACGGAACCCCTGCTTCGAGAACGTGATCGTGTAGTTACCCGGTACCAGAAACGGAACGTCGTATAAGCCGGACTGGTTCGTCGTTGTCGGAGTGACGACGCCGGTCTGCACATTCTTGATCGAGACGCCCGCGCCGGGCACGAAGGCTCCCAACGAATCGAGTACGGAACCCTTGATCTCGCCCGTGTTCGCGTTTTGGGCTCTGGCGAGAGGTGCGAATAAGATCGCCGCCGCCAGCAAGATACTGGAACAGTATCGCCTAAGCTCTGTTGAATCAGTCACTTGAACCTCCTAAAACCTCAAGAACGCACCAAGTACCGAATGGCTTTCGAACCTACGAACGCCCCGAGACCGCCACACACCGAACTAGTGTCCGAAATGCTGCGTTGTTCTCGTCAACAGTGCAGGATCTGATCAGAATCTGCATCACCAGCAAAAGGCGAGTATTTGCGACCACACTCCCGAAGCGTTCTCTGCATAGAGCCACCTACTGGTTGATAGATCGTACAACTTTGGACAGCAACACTAAATCAGCCAAAAGTATGATCGGAGATTGAGTCCGGCTTGCACTGCATGCGATTGCGGGCCCAAGGCACCGTACTCGAAAAGACCATTTTGTTTAGGTGAAGGCGGCCGGGACAGGCTGCCCCCTGCCGCGCGCTGGCTCCGCGAACCTGCCGCTCAGCGATGGTCCGCGGCGGGCGCCACGCAAAGGCGATAAACTGGAGACACGTCACCGCGGGATTGCTCAATCTCTACGATCAACTCCACGCCCCCGTTCTCGATCGGTTATCGCTACCGGCGTTCGCGCCGGCATTCTATTCCACACCCGGCGACCGACCGGGAGACCGAATGTGACAGCCAATCGTCCAACACCAACAGGTGAGCTTTCGACCGGTTCTATGACGCGGCGTGTGTGGCTTGCCGGCGTGGCACTGCTGGCGGCTGCCCGATGGAAGGCTCGCGCGGCCGGTTTGACGTGGGACGAGTCTGTTCGCGGCAGTCTCGGGTCCGACCGCCGGTACCGCGTGGATGCGCAAGTGGTTTTGTTTTCGGTGCCGCTGGTGCGGCGCGCCGGGGTGGGCGCGGGCACCGCAGCGTGGCGAGAATTGAGCGGGGAGGATGGTGTGACTCGGATCCTTGAATTCACTGCATTCTCGTTTCCCGACCGCGCGGCCGGATTGAACCGTCTCGGGTTCATCCAGGAGAGGATTCGGCTGGCCGAAGCCGGCATGACCGAAGCCATTTATTTCGGACTGATGACCGCGTCCGCGGAAGAGAGCACCGAAGAGGCTCGCCGGGCGCTCCACTCCACAGCCAGCCAGGTGGCGTATACGGCGGTGGACGCACGCATCCAGAGTCACTCCACGGAAACGGCGACCGCCCATTTCACGGCGCCGGCGGCGTTTTCCCTGGGCCACCGCGTACAACTGGAGCAGATGGCGCGCCAGGCCTTGGCCTCGGCCCCACGGAATTCCGTGGACCTGTCGCCCGATGGCGTGCCCACGCCCCCCTTCCTCGATGCGCTGGCCGAATTGCTTCACCGTCCGAACGGAGGCGAGGGCCGCTACATTTACAACGGCCGGCTTTACCATCTGCGGCTGCGGCGCGCGGCCGACCCGAAGGCCAGTGAGCACTTCCTCGCGCGAGGCCTTGTCTCAGGCCCGGTCATCGCCATGACTGGCATGTTGCAACGCGTGGGCGGTAAGCAGATCGACTTTCGGCTGTGGGTGGAAGAGTCGGCTGCGCATCCGGTACCACTGCGCATTGAATATCAGCCAAAGTCGTACTTGCGGCTGGCATTCGAAGCGGAGGCGTGAACGGCGCGTCCCACTGCCGAGTGGGCGCCGCCATCCGGGAGGAACTTAATCGCCCCCTCCGCCGTCGCTAGCGCCTTTGGGCGTTCCTCGAGGATCCGGTTTGATGGTGGCGGGCTGGGTATAAGCCTGACCGTCCACCGTGAGGCGGACGGTGTAATCTCCGGGCGGCAAGCCAAGGGCAGCGCCACGTCCTCCGCGACCGCCTCCCTGTCCGCCTGCCGGAGGGTTGGCGGGCTGGCTGTCGCGGCCCCCTGCTGCGGAAGTGCACGCGTCCCGCGCCGGGGCAGCGCCTCCGCCGCGTCCGAAGCCGCCGAAACCTCGCCCCGCAGCGCCGCCCAGGGCATGGCGATGCATTCCGGCAGCGGCGGAGGGCAGCTTCGGGGGCTGTTGCCAGATCGCCTGTACCTCCAGCGTTTCGGTGTCGACCGGCCGTACCAGCGTATCGCTGGCTGCGCAGGCGCGCACTGCCCCGACGCCATCCAGCACTTCGATCTTCAGCGGGTATTTGGCGGCGCTTTTGAGCCAGTAATAGACGACAACGCCGGAGGGCGGATTCTGCAACTGCGGCTCCTCGTGCGGCAGCGGGGTGCCGTTCATGCTGCCAGCCCGGACCGCGTAACTCTCACCGGGTTTGAAAAGATGCACGCTGGAGGACACGATCTGCGCGCCCTCCGCCGTGATCTGCCGCAGCGCTGTCATCTGATCCAGCACCCAAAACCCGCGGCCATGGGTGGCAATCGCCAGATCATCGCCGTGTACCACGAGGTCGCGAACCGAAGTGACCGGCATGTTGTTCTGCAGCGATTGCCATTGCTCGCCATCATTGAAGGAGACGTAGACTCGCAGTTCCGTCGCCGCGTAAAGCAGCCCTTTGGCCTGGGTATCCTCCTTCACCGAGTTGACGTAAGCGCCGTCCGGGATGCCTGCGACTACGTTCTGCCACGTCTTGCCGCCATCATGCGTGCGATAAATGTAGGGCTTGTTGTCGGCAAGGCGATGCCGGTCGACTGAGGCGTACGCCGTCCCGGTATCGAAATGGCCGGCTTCGATCTGAGAGACCTTGCTCCAGGCCGTCATGGCCGGAGGCGTTACGTCAGTCCAGTTCTTGCCGTCGTCGCGGGCGACATAGATCAGGCCATCGTCGGTGCCAACCCAGATCGTCGCAGCGGCGAGGGGCGATGGGCCGATGGAATAGACTACGCCGAAGCGCTCTTTCATCGGCTGGTCGATGTCCTTGGCGGTAAGCGGGTCCAGCGTACCGGGCACAGCCGGGTTCACGCGCGCCAGGTCGCCGCTGATTTTTTCCCAAGTATGGCCGCGGTCCCGCGAACGCATCACGAACTGGTTGGCGTAATAGAGCGCCTCATCCGCCTGCGAGAAGACTTGCGGCAGCGTCCAGGTCCTGCGGTTGGGATCGTCAGGGTCGGCCGCGGGCAATTGCCCGCCCAGCAGCGCGGCAGTATTCAGGAACTGGTCGCAGCGCCCGGCGCCGCTGCCGTATAGGATATTTCCATCCTTGGGGTCCGGCAGCACGGTAGCGCTTTCGCCGGCCTCGCAGGTGGGTTCCCAGTCGCGGAAGGTGAGCAGGCCCTCGCGCGACCACGTGCTGACGCCCACCCCGCCGCTATCCTGCTGCGCGCCGTATAGCCAGTACGGGAAACGATTGTCGGCGGCCACATGATAGATCTGCGCCGTAGGCTGGTTGTACCAGGTGCTCCATGTTTTGGAACCATCCACGCTGATCACTGTGCCTTGGTCACTGCTGAGTACCATGCGGTTGCCGTCCCTCGGATTCACCCAGATCTGGTGGTAATCGTCGCCGCCGGGCGCGCCCTTCACCGGAACGAACGTCTTGCCCGCGTCAGTAGTCATATAGGTAGCAGTGTTCATGACATAGGCGCGGTCGGGATTCACGGGGTCCACGGTCACAGCTTCGAAGTACCAGCCGCGGCCCCACAGTCGGCTTTCGGCGTTCACCAGCCTCCAGGTCGCGCCGGCGTCATCAGAGAGGTAGACTCCTCCCACCTGGCGGCTCTTGGCCGCTTCCCCTTCACCTGCTGGGGCGCCGCGCCCGCCTCCGATGGCGCGTGGCACAGCGGTGCCGACGTCATCCACGACAGCCCAGAGACGTTTCGGGTTGGTGGGTGAGACCGCGATCCCGGTCTTTCCCACAAACTCGTCAGTGGGCAGCCCGCCGGTCAATTGCTTCCAGGTGTCGCCGCCGTCGGTGGACTTGTACAGGCCGCCGCCGGCCAGATTGGTCGGCGCGTACACCGACCACGGCGGACGCCGCGTCGCCCATAGCGACGCGTAGAGCACACGCGGATTCTTGGGATTGATGGCCACATCGATGGCTCCCACATTGTTGGGGTCGTCGGTCTTGAACAGGATTTTCTTCCAGGTCCCGCCGCCGTCGGTGGAGCGGTATACGCCGCGGTCGGGGTTGGAATCGTAGATATGGCCGAGAGCCGCCACGTAAACCCGATTCGGGTTTTTCGGGTCGATGACAATGCGTCCGATCTGCCGCGTGGCTTCGAGCCCGATATGGGTCCACGTCCTGCCTGCGTCAATGGATTTGAACACCCCAATTCCATAGGAGTTCTGACTGCGGATATCGGGTTCGCCAGTGCCTACGTAGACGATGTTGGGATTCGAAGGGGCGACCGCAATGGCGCCGATCGAGCCGATCGGAATTCCCTCATCGGAGATCGGGAACCAGGTGCGGCCCGCGTTCTCGGTCTTCCACACGCCGCCACCGACAGAGCCGGAATAAAAGGTGTCGGGCTGGTCGGCGTGGCCCGCGACAGCAAACGTGCGTCCGCCGCGCATCGGGCCCACATCGCGCCACAACAAACCAGCCAGCAAGCTGTTGGGATATTGGCCGGAGCTTGGCTGTTGGGCAAGGGCTCCGATTCCCAATAGCGCTGAGAGGCACCCCAGCAAGGGAACAACAATACGATGGCGATCCATCAAGGCGCTCCTAATCCTGCCCGGAAAACAGGCCAGCCGAAAGGTCCACTCTATCATCGGAAGCGGTTCGCGATTGTCGCCGGGGTGGCAGGTTGCGCCGATCGATTCGGAGAGTGATCGAGGAAGCCTCGCTGGGTAGCCGCCGCGAGCTACTGATGAATATTCCAACAGTAACCGTCCCGCGAATGGGTGTAATCGCGCAGCTATGAATTGGCTTTGGGCGTGCTCACCCACGCTTGCCTCAGGACCGGACGGCTCTGCGACCGGAAGCGCCTGTGTTTGCTAGCAAATCCAATCGCGGCCACAAGCCTGCTAATAGTGGCCCAACGATGATGTCGACGATTGGGTTCGGCATCTGTTTCAAGGCATCGGTCACGGTCCGGGTATCTCTAGGAGGTAATCTTGGGTTCCATTTCGAAGGCTCTGCCTGGGATAGCAGCGCTGGCTCTCGCCTATCTGCTGATGCCCGAGCGAGGAGCGGCGATCCCGGCTTTTTCGCGCCAATACCAAACGTCGTGCATGACATGCCACATCGACTTTCCGAAGCTGAACGATTTCGGCAAGGCCTTCAAGGATGCGGGATTCAAGTTTCCCAAAGACGATGAGGATGTGCTGAAGGTGGCGCCTGTGATGCTGGGCGCCGAGGCGCTCAAGCAGAACTTCCCGAAATCGGTGTGGCCGGGATCGATTCCGGGGATGCCTCCCATCGGGCTGCGCTTCAACACGTTTTTCCAGGCCACCGGCGCCAACAGGAACCAATTTGCGGTGCTCACTCCGGTCGGCAACCTCCCGCAGGTCATTCCGGGCACTGATTTCTCCAGCGGATTCTTCAGCATCTTCACCGCCGGCAACTTTGGCAGCGGGATCGCGTTTTGGGTGGACGACGACATCAGCGTCGGAGGGGATAACGCCGCCGGCAGTCTCGGCGATGGATACTTGAAATTCGTGGACGCCGGACGTTTCCTGAAGCTCCCGAAGGACTCCCTGAGTGTGCGCGTGGGCCAGTTCGAACTGGACCTGCCCTTCACGCAGGCGCGCAGCTACAATTTGAGCCCGTACGACATCTATTCGCAAGCCAACATTGGCGCGATGAATTCCATGGTTGCGCTGCAACAGAACGTGAACAACCAGTTCACGTTTGCCGACGCGGCGAAGGGGATTGAGCTGAGCGGAGGCCACCAATACGGCGGCTATCATTATTCCGTGGCCGTGGTCGATCAAAATACCACTGCCGTCGATCAGCCGGCGAACACAAGCCCCTACGTGCCCTCCGCGACCGGAGGCGCCAACGGAGGCGTCGGATTCGGCTCTGACTCGAGTTTCAAGAATTATTACGGCCGCTTCTCCTACCGCTTCAACCTGGAGCGCGACTCGGAAAGCCGGCACGCCATTCAGGCCGCCGGGGCCACCGGCCCGCACGACCATACGTTCATCGCCTTGGGATCCTTTTATCTATACGGGAAGTCTCTCCAGCAATTCGCCGGCGCCACACTCCAGGGGAATAACACGACTCTGCAGGTGCAGGAACCCTACTACAGGGCTGGCGGCGACTTCAACTTCAATTTCCGCAGGCTCAATGTCTACGGGCTCTACATGTACGGCCGGGATCATAATCTGTTGCCGATCGACGCATCAGGGGCCCTGATCATGCTCCCGCTTACTGCGGCTGCGCCCCTCCCCATCGGCTTCGTACAAAGCGTGCCGGCGACGTTTCACGGCGGCTTCGCGCAGGCCGACTACATAATCTTTCCCTGGCTCATGGCGATTGGCCGCTGGGACGGAGTTCATTCCAGCGCTGACCGCATCAACGGCCTGGCGCTTTCGACAGGGACTCCGTACTTCGGCCCGCTCGATTCCACGCGCAACCGTTACACCCCTGGCTTGCAGTTTCTGATTCACCCAAACCTCAAGTTCTCGTTCGAGTATCAATTCCGGCCGCAACAGTCGGTCGTGATTCAAACCAATCCCACAACCGGAGCACTAACCGCCATCAATCCGTTCCGGGTCAATACGGCTCTTTTCGGCCTGGAATTCGTTTACTAGACCTCAAAGGACGAACATGCGAACCAAACTCACGACATCGAGACTTCTCAACCTGATTCTCCTCCTGCCGGCAGCCGCACTCGTCGTTCAGGGCGGCGACATTACCGGGAAAGTCAGCGGCGGTAAAGGCGTTTCCGTGGTATACGTGGAGGCCGTTCCCGGCAAGACGTTTCCGCTCCCGGCAAAGCCTTTCGAGATGGACCAGAAGGCGCTCCTGTTCCAACCGCATCTGCTGGTGGCGCCGGTGGGAGCCACCGTCGAGTTCCTGAATAGCGATAATGTAGCGCACAATATTTTCTGGCCCGCCATCAGCGGCAACAAAAAGATGGGCCACAACCTCGGAACCTGGCCGACCGGGGAAAAGCGCGCCTTCAAGTTCGACACGCCGGGCATCGTCCCGCTGTTATGCAACGTCCACCCCGAGATGTCGGGTTTCGTGATCGTCACACCGACGCCGTTTTATGCGGAGACCGACGCATCCGGAAGTTACAAGATCGCCGGTGTTCCGGATGGCAGCTACTCGGTGACGGCGTGGCACGAAGGCTTCAAGGTCCAGACCAAGCCGGTGGCGGTGTCAGGCGCAGCGTCGCTGGACTTTACGCTCTCCAAGTAGGCACGCCCGAAGGGCAAAGACGAAGCCGCCGTGCTGAATCGATACCAGGACAAGAAGGTCGACCGGGAGTGGCTCGATACCAATTTTCCGTGCATGATGGCCTGCCCTGCGGGCACCAACGCAGGCCGGTATGTGTCACTCATTGCGGAGGGGCGCTTTGAGGAAGCCTATCGCTACGCGCGCGACCCGAACCCGATGGCGAGCATCTGCGGGCGGGTCTGCGCGCATCCCTGTGAGACCGCCTGCCGCCGCGGCGAGATCGATAAGCCGATCCAGATCCGCGCGCTCAAACGCTTTCTGACCGAGCGGCACGGCCCCGAATCGCGGCGCCCGCTCGAGATCCGCCGCGCGCCGGAGGCGAAGCTGCCGCATCGCGTCGGCATTGTCGGCAGCGGGCCGGTCGGGCTTTCGGCGGCGCATGATCTGGCGCTGATGGGCTACTCGGTGACCATTTTCGAAGCGGCTTCAGTGGCGGGCGGCATGCTGAGCCTGGGCATTCCCGAATACCGCCTGCCCAGGAGCGTGGTGGAAGCGCAGATCCGCGAGATTCTCGAGACCGGCGACGTGACCCTGAAGATGAATCAAGCTGCCGGGCGCGATTTCACCGTCCGGCAACTGCGCGAGCAGGGATTTGACGCCGTCGTGCTGGCGGTCGGCGCACAACGCAGCCGTGATCTCTCCATTCCCGGTGTGGACCTGGACGGCGTCCATAAGGGCATCGACTTCCTGTTGAACGCCAACCTGGGCTATCGCTTCACGATCGGCAAGCACGTGGTGGTGATCGGCGGCGGCAATGTTGCCATGGATGTGGCGCGGTCGGCGGCTCGCGAAGTTCTCAAGCAGCACCGGCCCGATGAGGCCGTGCCCAGCGAACAGAACATCAGCGCCGTGGCGACCCACGAAATGATGGACATCTCTCTTTCCGCGTTGCGCCTGGGCGCGCGGGAAGTGAGCATCGTTTGCCTCGAGCGCCGCGAACAGATGCCAGCCGCGATGGAAGAGATCGAAGAAGCCGAGCTGGAAGGCATCCTCATGCGCGACGGCCGCGGCCCCAAGCGCGTGCTCGGCCGGGACGGTAAAGTGACCGGCCTGGAGACGGTGCGAACGCTATCGGTTTTCGACCCGAGCGGCAGGTTTAATCCCACGTTTGAGGGGAACAGCGAGTCCGTCATTGACTGCGACACCGTCATCCTGGCGATCGGACAGGCGCCGCGGCTGGACTTTCTGACAGCGGAGGACGGCGTGGAGATTTCCGGGCGGGGGCTGATCGTAGCCGACCGGAAAACACTCATGACCACCGCGCCCGGCGTTTTTGCCGGCGGGGACTGCGTGTTCGGCCCCCGGCTCATCATCGACAGCGTCGGGGACGGGAAGCGGATCGCATTGGGCGTCGATCGTTACCTTACCGGGCGCGAACGCCCCGAACCCGAGATCGAAGTGGAAGTCTTCGACCACCATCGCATGGTGAGTGATTACATGAACCTCGGCCGCCAGCCTGTGCCCATGCTCCCTCTCGATCGCCGCACGGGCGTAACCGAAGTCGAAGTCGGCTTTGACGAAGCTTCCGCGATGCGGGAGGCCCGCCGCTGCCTGCGATGTTGGATCAATACCGTTTTTGAGGGGAATGAGCCGGACGGCTCCCAGTGCATCCTATGCGGCGGATGCGTTGACGTATGCCCCGAGAATTGCATTCAGCTCGTCCCGCTGGAGAGCATCGAGTTTACACCCGAAGTGCTACAGGAAATCCAGGCCAACCCGGCAAGTCTGCGCGTGGAACTCGACGACGTCGCGGCCGAGGAACTGGGCATCATCACCGGTTCGGCGATGTTGAAGGACGAGACGCGATGCATCCGCTGCGGGCTATGCGCCGAGCGATGCCCGGTCAGCGTGATCACCATGGAAGCCTATTCGATGCGAGGGGCGAAATGAGCCAGGAGGCCAGGAAGCAGGGAGATCCCGAAAACGACGCAGCCGTCAGCCGGCGGCAAGCCTTCGTCAAACTCGGGGTCGGTTCGATCTGTGCTGCGTGCGCGGGGGCAGGCGTGTTCGGCTACGAGTTCCTGGCGCCGAATGTGCTCTATGAGCCATCCCCGGTGGTCAATGCGGGAAAGCCGGACGGCTATCCGGCTGGTTCCGTGACGCAGGACCAGCAATCCGGCGTTTACATCGTGCACGGCCCGGAAGGCATCTATGCGATGTCCGCCGTCTGCACGCACCTGGGTTGCCTGACCGCCTGGAAGCCGGAGCTGGGGATTGTCGCGTGCCCCTGCCATGGCAGCAAGTTCACGCGGGACGGCGTCAAAATCGAGGGCCCCGCGCCCCGTCCGCTGCCCTGGCTGCGGGCCTGGGTCAACGAGGATGGAGACCTGCTGATCGATCGCTCCGAGTTCCTCGTTCAAAAGCAGTTCGTGAGGACCTGACGTGGCCAATTCACTTGCCGAACAATTCGCAACCCTGCGCGACACGCGCGTCTGGCGCTCGATCTTTCGAAGCGGATCCGGGGGGACACGTCTTCACCGCGCGCTGGCGGTCCAGCAGAACGTATTCCTGCACCTGTCCTCGGTCAAGATCAGAAAGCGGTCGCTGGCGTTTCGCGTTACCTGGTTCCTGGGCACGCTGAGCCTGGGGACCTTTCTGATCCTGGTCCTGACGGGGATTCCGCTGATGCTCTATTACCATCCTTCGGTGCCACAGGCCTATGCGGACATGAAGGACCTGCGATTTGCGGTTTCCGCCGGTGTGTTCCTGCGCAACCTGCACCGCTGGTCGGCGCACGCCATGGTGCTGCTGGTCTTCGCGCACATGTTCAAGGTGTTTTACCGGGGCGCGTACCGGCCGCCGCGCGAGTTCAACTGGGTGATCGGCGTGGTGCTTCTGATGCTCACGTTATTCCTCAGCTATACCGGCTACCTCTTGCCGTGGGATCAGCTGGCGTTCTGGGCGATCACCGTAGGATCGAACCTGATCTCGGCCGTTCCGGTGCTGGGAACCAGGATCCGCTTCCTGGTGCTGGGCGGTCACACGGTGAATGCCAATGCCCTGCTGCGTTTTTATGTGCTGCACTGTGTCGTTCTTCCGCTGACCGCCGCCATCTTTGTGGCGATCCATTTCTGGCGGATTCGCAAAGACGGCGGAATCTATTCAGGGGAGACCAAGAAGCCATGAGCGAGCCCAAGGACTTCGTCGCAGCCATGGACTCCAACAGCCGCAAAACCCCGGTGCGCGTCGCGTTCGTTACCCGGCGCACTTCTCCGCACGTGAAGGCGCGCGACGACGATACCGTCATGACCTTTCCGGAGGGCTTGTTCCGGGCGGCGGTTGCGGTGGAAGTGCTGTCGCTGATTCTGGTGGTGATCGCGCTGCTGTGGGACGCGCCGCTGGAGGGACTCGCCGACCCAATGAAGACGCCCAATCCGGCCAAGGCGCCGTGGTACTTCCTGGGACTGCAGGAGCTGCTGCACTATTTTCCGCCGGTCGTGGCCGGCGTGCTGATACCGACGCTGGTGATTCTCGGGCTGATCGTGATCCCCTACTTCAAAATCAATATCGAGGCCGAAGGGCTGTGGACGCGCAACCGCACTGAGCGGCTGCGGATTCTCGGCGCAGTCACCCTGGTTTTTTCGGTGTTTCTTGCCGTCTTTCAGGTTTACGCGGCGCTCATTCCAACGCTGCTCACGGCCGCGTTGATGTTCTTCTCGGCCGGCACTAAGCCGTCAGCGGGCCGCTTCCATCTTTGGCTGGCTTCCAAACCGCTCTCTTTCTGGATCATGTCCTGGTTTCTGGCGCAAGCCGCCATACTCACGTTGATCGGGACATTCTTCCGCGGCCCGGGCTGGTCGTTCGTGACGCCATGGAGCGCCGGCAGATGAGCCTCCTTAAGGCAATACGCTCGGTATGGCGTTACGTGTTCGGCGACTCCGCGAGCGCTTTCGGCTCCCTCAGCGCGGCGCTGCTGATTCTGCTCGCAGTGGTACCTGCGAAGGATTACTTTCGGGAGTGGCGCGGGTACCAGAAACAATACCTGCGACTGATCCGCGGGCGCGGTGACGCCACCTCGCTGAACCGCCGCTTTCAGGGCGGTTTGCAACAGATCTGGATGCCCGAGCTGGGCGTCGTCGACCGCTGTACCACTTGTCATACGGCGCTCAAGGAGGCGAGCCTGGCCGACGTGAAGACGCAGCCGTTCCGGCCGCATCCTGCGATGCCGCATAAACTGACGGAGTTCGGCTGCGTCATCTGCCACCGCGGGCAAGGCGCCGCTACCACGGTGGAGGAGGCGCACAGCAGCACCAAGTCATGGGAAGAGCCAATCCTACCGGCGCGATACCTGGAGGCGTCGTGCGGCCAGTGCCACCAGGACCGGTTGTTGGGAACGCCGCGTCTGAACCAGGGACGCGACACGCTCGCGCGGTATGGCTGCGTGCGGTGCCACACCATCAAGAGCCCGGATGGCCTCATTATGAGCGGATCCGATGCCCCGCCGCCTCTGGAGCACATCGCGGAAAAGACGACGCGCGAATGGATCGCCGCGTGGCTCAAGAACCCCCAGGCGTATGCAGGGTCGGCCACCATGCCGAACTTCCAGCTGGCAGACGACGAGACCCGCGACATTTCAGCGTTCCTGATGGCGCAGAGCACGCCTTATCCATCTCTAAAGGGGCCAGTGCCCGCGCCGGCGGCGAACCAGGACGCGGCTTCGCTTCAAGAAGGCACGAGCCTGTACGGCCAATCCTTCTGCTCCTCGTGCCACGCAATGCAGAACGCCGCGGGAATGCTGGTTGGCGGCAATCTTGGCCCGGAACTGACGCGGGCGGGTTCGAAGGTGAAGGCGGAATGGCTGGTGGACTGGCTGACCGACCCCAAGACGTACGACCCGGACACGCGAATGCCGCACTACCGCCTGGATTCCAAGCAGACCGGGCTTCTGGCCGGGTTTCTTGCCAGCAAATCCGACTCCGATTTCCTGGGGACCACGCAACTGGCTGCGGCCACACCGGCGCAGATCGAGCATGGGAAGACCCTGGTCCTCGAGCGCGGGTGTGCCAGCTGCCACGCCATCAACGGCGTGAAAAAGCCGGAAAACTTCGCCCCGGACCTGACCCTGGTCGGCAGCCGGCCCCTGGAGAAGATTCTGTTTGCGCCCGGCGTGCCCCATACCCTGGCAGACTACATCGGCGCCAAGATCCGCCAGCCGCGATCCTTCGGCAGCGCATTGAAGATGCCGCAGTACACCCTGGCGCCGCAGCAGGTTGACGCGCTGGAGACGGCCTTACTCGCACAGACCCAACTGGCGCAGACTCTGCCCGTCACTCTGCGCGTGCCAGGACCTGCGCCATCCAATTACCGGCCGGCGGGCAAAGCCGGTCAGCTTGTCGACGATATGCGCTGCCTCAGTTGCCATAAGATCAACGGCCACGGTGGAGACATGGCGCCGGACCTGACCTGGGAGGGAAGCTCCGTGCAGGGTGCCTGGCTAGCCGGTTTCCTGAAGAACCCGAACACGCTCCGGCCCGCCCTGATCCGCCGCATGCCGAAGTTCGATGTGACCGATGCCGAAGCCAACATTCTGGCCGACTACATCATGACGGTTTATCAGACCCCGGCCTTTGACCGGGAAAGCATCGATTCGTCCCGCTTCGCCCCTGCCGACGTGGAGCACGGCAAGGAATTGTTCTACGGAAAATATGCCTGCCAGTCCTGTCACATCGTCGATCCGAAGAAGGATAAGGGGTACATCGGCCCCACGCTGACCCAGGTAGGAGCGCGGTTGACCGCCTCCTGGATTTCCCACTGGCTGCAGGACGCGCAGAGCCTTCGTCCGGGCACTTTGGAGCCGGTTTGGAAAATGAATGACGAAGACGCCCGAGCCTTGACGGCATTCCTGATGGCGCAAAAGAACGCGCCCCGCAAGGAGGTAGCTCAAAAATGAACCGGGCATGGCTGGGATGGATGGTTGTGGCGCTGGCGATGACGGGCGCCTGCTCGCGGCGCGCGCGTGGACCTGCGGACCCACAGCCGAAAGGCTTCGGCGCCGCGCTGGTTTTGGTGAGCGGCGAAAAGCAAGCGGCGGGAGTTGGATCGGCGCTGGATCAGCCGGTGGTGGTCCAGGTGAATGACGACAAGGGAGCCGCGGTCGCCGGCGCGCTGGTTCAGTTCGCGGCGGCGGGAGGCGTGACCTTCGATCCCGACCGGGGACTTACCGGGTCCGACGGACAGTTCACCACCAACGTCAGCCTCGGGGGCGTTCATGGCCGGTATCGGATTTTCGCTACCACGCGGAATTCGGCGGGCAAAACGGCGGGAATTGGCATCGACGAGGTTGCGCTCGGATACCAGGAGACGCTGGGAAGGCAAGTGAGCGACATTCACTGCGTGCGCTGCCATGATTCCGAGTCGACACCGGAACGCGTATCCAATCACGACAACCTGAGCGCTCAGGCTCATTCCTTCACCGATGGCGCGGTATTGAACGCGATGAGCGACGCGGACCTGGCTGCCATCATCAGCCACGGGGGCGCCGGGCTGGGAAAATCCGCCGAGATGCCGCCGTACGGAAATACGCTCACCAAGCCGGAGACGGACGCGCTAATCAGCCTGCTGCGAGCCCTCTCCGATCCTCCTTACCGGTCTGCGGGGATTTTCAATGCGAGCCAGTAACTTCCTGTTGTGCACGACGCTGCTGCAGGTATCGGCGGCCGCGCAGGTGCTTTCGCCCGAGGAGATCCGCGATCCTCAAATGAGCGCGCTGCAGCGAAAGTACCTGGCTGAGCTGAAACTGATTACCGGGGCCGCCGCCGCGCACAGTTTTCCATATCATTTCTATTTCAGCCGGACGCTGGATCTTCCGGAAAAGGCGCAGCAGGCAAGCGACCAGCGCGCCGTCCAGTTTGACCGCTATCGGGACCAGACCGTTCTCAAAATCACCGGCAACTATTTTGCGTCGTACTCGGCGGAGCTGATGAAGCCGGAGGAGCGGGCCCGGCAGACTTACGAGGATGTGATGTTCCCGCTGCTGCAGGCGTCTGTCAAGGCGCTGGAGAAGGCCGATGCTCCGCAAGCATTTGCGTTTGAGATTTCGCACCACGTGCGCAAGAAGGTCCTTGGGGTGTCGTCGGAAGGAGTCGAAAACGTCGTGCTCGTCCTTCCCAGGGATTCCGCGCAGCGCCTGGTTACCGCGCCCGACTCCGCGGCGCGACAGGCTGCGGTATTGGAAGGCCAGGCGTTCCTCAACGCGGTCCCGGTTTCGTTTTGGCCGCGACCCGAGGTGGAGGCGGCCCAGATGCAACAGGCGCCGGAAAAGGTAGCCCAGACGCTGCCGCCAGCCGTCCTCCGCCGCCCGGCAAAGGATGTCGGCGTCCCGGATCGCCCCGCCCCGCCCGCAGCGGCGGTCGTGGCCGAGCAATCCATCGCGGCAGCGCCTCTGGCCCAGCCAGCTTTGCGCGATACCGCTCCTGAGGCGATGAAAGCGTTACAGAGCTCGTATCAGCCGGACCTCGACCGGATGGTTCAGGAACTCAATTCGCAAGCACATTTCGTGGGCTACGCTCCGCCCGCCTTTGTCCCTTTTCACAAGGGTCTCTATCTGCAACTCTCGGTGACCACTACACTGCCGAAGACCGGGGCCGGCTCCCAGTACAGGCTGGCGGCGCTGGCTTTCGATCAGCACATCGCACACCTCATTCGCCCCGTGATCGAGCACCTCAAAGGCCATGAGGAGTTTGACGGAATCGACTTCAGCACATCCGTGAGACTGGCCGCGGAACCGGAGTTGGAAGGCAGCTCCATCGCGGTGGAGTTCATCTTTCCGATGAGCCTGCTCCGCACGTATGCGCAATTCGACTGTACGGGGCAGCAATTGATCGACGCGAGCTTCGTGTTGATCAACGGTGAGCGGGTCAGCCTCAATCTGCAAGTGTCGGAAGCCGGCTCGTGACCGGCGGTCGATAGCCCTTTGGCCAGTAGTGATAACTCACGACGGCCCGGGCGGCAGTTTGGACCAGAGCGTTCATCCGAAACGTGTATCCTGAGGGCGATGGATGACCTCAAGGGTAGAGTCGCCTTGATTACCGGTTCGAGCCGGGGGATCGGCCGCGCTATCGCCCTGGCGCTGGCCGAGGCCGGAGCCGATATCGCGGTCAATTATCTTACCCGCTCGGCGCACGCGCAAGCCGTGGAATCAGAGATCGTTCAGTTGGAGCGCCGGTGCGTCGCCATCCAGGCTGACGTGTCCGTCGCGAGCGATGTGGCACGCCTTGTCCGAGCGGCTGAGGACGGGCTCGGGCCCATCGACATCCTGGTGAACAACGCCGGAATCTCTCGTCCTCAGCCCATCGAAGAGATCACGGAGCGGGATTGGGACGACGTGGTCGCGGTGAACCTGAAATCCTGTTTCCTGGTGACGCAAGCCGTCCTGCCCGGCATGCGGGAGCGCAAGTTTGGGCGCATCATCAATTTGTCGTCGGTGGCAGCGCAACTGGGCGGAGTCGTGGGACCGCACTACGCCGCCTCAAAGGCCGGCATTCTCGGCCTGTCGCACTTCTACGCCTGCCGGTTGGCAAAGGAAGGCATCACGGTCAACTCCATCGCTCCGGCGCTGGTGGAGACCGAGATGGTGGCGGCCAATCCCAACGCGCGGCCCGACTATATCCCGGTGGGCCGGTATGGATCGCCCGCCGAAGTTGCGGTGGTGGCTGTCATGCTTGCCAGGAATGGGTATATCAACGGTCAGACGATCAACGTCAACGGCGGCTGGTTCATGAGCTGACGGCTCGCTGGGTCCCGCGCGGTGACGTTAAGATATGCTTGGGCCGCGACAGCAGATCCAGGCTCGCCGGACGAGGCATCGAGGCCTGCTGGCCAAAAGGGAGAGCACAATTGTGATGGCAAGTACGATCTTGTTGGTGGCTTCTGGGCTATTGACGCTGGCATCCGCGGTCGCGCTCGCTGCATATCCCGAAGCGCAGATCTCTAACGGCATCTTGCGGGCGGATCTGCTGCTGCCGGACGCGCAGAGCGGCTATTATCGCGGCACGCGATTTGACTGGTCGGGCGCGATATCGAGCCTTCAATTCAAGGGGCACGAATACTTCGGCAAGTGGTTTGACCGGTACGATCCGAAGATTCACGATGCCATCATGGGCCCGGTGGAGGAATTCCTCAGCAACGGAATGGGCCTGGGTTACGAAGAAGCGAAACCAAGCGAGAGCTTCGTAAAGATCGGAGTGGGCGCGCTGCGCAAGCCCGTGGAGCCGGCCTTCCGCCAGTTCGCCACATACGACATCACCGACTCCGGCAAGTGGACCGTTAACAAGGGATCCGATTTCATCGAGTTCACACACCAGCTCTCCGATACCCTCGGTTACGCCTACCTTTATACGAAGACGGTCCGTCTGGCGCCGGGCAAACCGGAGATGACTCTGGAACACAAGCTAAAGAACACCGGCCGGAAGACGATCACAACCAGCGTGTACGAGCACAATTTCTACATGTTGGACCGCCAGCCGGCCGGCCCCGAGTACACGGTGCGGTTTCCATTTGAAGTGCGTACGCTGGCCGACCTGCACGGGGCGGCGGCGGCGCGCGGCAAGGAGTTCACCTATCTGGAAGAATTGCAGGAAGGCCAGTCGGTCTTCACTGCCATGGTTGGTTTCGGCGACACGCCCAGCGATTACGATATCCGGGTCGAGAATCGGAAATCGGGAATCGGCGTGCGGCAAACGTCGGACCGGCCCATGGCGAAGCTGGTCTTCTGGTCCATCCGCACCACTGTTTGCCCCGAGGCCTTCATCGATCTCAAGATCGAGCCAGGGCAGGAAGCGAAGTGGCGGATCGACTATGAATTCTATACGCTTCCGCAGTAACAGGTCTCGCCGCGCCCGGAATTAAATGGAGCTGGCGGAGGGGCTTGAACCCCCGACCCTCTGATTACAAATCGCCATTTGACGGGGGATCAACAACATACACGAAAACTCACAAAACGCTACGGACCATTATTCTCAACAACTTCCATCTATGGTGTATCGATTCGTAGCCGAGCGTCTTTGCACGTCGTTGGCATACTATTGGGCATACCCGAGCCTCGATCAGCATCCTTGGGCTTGACGATGGACGAAAGATATATGTCGTGTCGAGGTGATAGGACAGGCCGCGAGCCTTCAGGGCGTCGATGACGTCTCGCTGTGTGCAGCCGGCAAAGCAATGGACCAGTAGCTTGCCGTTAACCACCTGAATGCTCAAGCTGGGGCTGCGGTCTTCGTGCGTGGGGCATCTCGCCATCCATCCCGAGCCGGAGCGGCGCGCTCCGAGGACGCGAACCATCGACTCGATACTCACGGCGGCGACACCTGCTGGTCGGACACCCATTTACGCAAAGTTTCCGCCGACACACGCACGCTCTTTCCTATGCGAATCGACGGTATAGTGCCGCAGGCAATCAGTTCGTAGGCCTTCGATCTACAGAGTCCGAGAACTTCGCCCACTTCGCCCGGCCTAAGCAACAACCGGTCCAGTTTTTCCCTGTCCATCGTGGTCTCCCTGATCCAAAAGTAGGTCTTGACGGACGATTTGGACAGATACATACTATGAGATAATATGAGAAACGCAGTGGAGTTGGTTTCACAGTTCGCCACGGCGTCGGGGATGATCGACCGAACTGTCGGTACCGAAGGCTGGCTCCGTCCTAGCAGTGTTGAATTGAGCGAGAGCAATCTTGTCTTCGGGTATTCTGAAGAGCCTCAACGCGTGAGGCCGGGGTTGGGGATGTTTGAAGGCTTCGTGCGGCTTTCGGACGCGTCGGACGAACGCATAACAACTTACGCGCGAAAATGGGGCGCGTTGCGTATATCGCCGATCGACTCGAACTCTGGGACGTTATTGACGCCGCAGGGCGACTACACCAACCTGTTCGAGCAGAACCACGGCTGCAAGGAGTCTATCGCTGAATGGAGGGCGCAAAGCCAAAAAGTTCGTACGCTGCTGTTGCAAGCTGCGCGGTTGGAAAAGCTGATGGCACGGTGGGCCGGCCGCGGAGACCTGTTGCGTGAGGAGAGGCAACAGATCTCCAGCCTCGCACTGGACATCCAAGCGCAAATCAACTTGATGATCTTTGCGAACGCGGTCCGTCCGTATATCGGGTGGGGCGGCGAAGAATGGGCGACTCGGCTGCATTTCGACAACCTGGGCGGAGCCATTTATCTACAGCTCATGCTACTGATAGCAAGAAAGGAGGGCATAGCCCTCTGTAGCTGCGGCGAAATATTTTTTGTTGATCGGAAACACAGGAAATACTGCGAGCATTGCGGATTGGCAGGGGCGCGGCGCGCCGCCTCCAAGAAGCGGTACAGGGCGAAAAGAAATGCGCAGTTGATGCACGAACAGGGTAAGTCCGACCGCCAAATCGCGGAGGCATTGGAGCGTCCGCTTCGTCGCGTAAAAGGGTGGCTGGCACCACTGCAAGCGAAATAAAACGGGAAGGGATCGAAGCATGGCAAGACGAAGGCGCGGAGCAAACGAAGGCTCTATTTTTGAGCTGCCGGACGGCCGGTGGAGAGCCATGGTCGATCTCGGCTATCGGAATGGCAAACGGTGGCGCAAAGCCGTCGAGGCAACGACGCGAGATGAAGTTCAGCGAACGCTGAACGATTTGCTGCACGATCATCGGCGCGGAATTAACATCGCGCCCGAGCGGCAGACCGTAGGCCAGTTCCTGTCGCGATGGCTTGAGATCATTAAGAGTGACATTGCGCCATCAACCTATGTGAGCTACGAGGGAATTGTCCGATCGCACCTCACTCCAGCGCTTGGCAGAATATCCCTTAGCAAACTCCGCGCAAGTCATGTGCAGCGATTCAAACAGGAAAAACTAGCAGCGATGATTCAGAAAGGTCCCGGTGTAAAGAAGCCAGTCAAAGGACAGCCGCCGCCAGAAATGCGCCGGCTCTCAACGCGAACCGTCTACTACTGCTTGGCCGTTCTGCGCATGGCCCTTGCCGAAGCGTGCCGACTCGACATGGTTCCGCGAAACATTGCGATCCTGGTCGCCTTTCCCTCCCTTCAGCAGAACGAGATTAGGCCGTTGGCGCCAGAACAGGCGCAGAAATTCCTTGAGGCAATCAAGGGGCACCGGTTGGAGGCCTTCTATTCGATCGCGATGGCGCTTGGGCTGCGGGAAGGAGAGGGGCTCGGACTACAGTGGCCAGACATTGACTTTGAGTCGGGAACGGTGGCCGTACGTCGGTCTATTCGACGCGTTAAGGTGCCGGGTGAGGAAAAGAGCCGCCTGCTCGTCAGGGAGCCGAAGCGCCGCAGCCGGCGAACCATAAGTCTTCCTCAAATTGCCGTCAGCGCGCTGTGCGCCCACCGCGCACGCCAAGCAGAAGAGCGGCAGCAGGCCGGTAGACGATGGCACGAGACGGGGTACGTTTTCACTACGACCATCGGAACTGCTCTCGATCCCAGGAAGGTCGCGCGGGAGTTTCAAACTATTCTGGCGACGAGTGGCCTCCCTCGTATCCGACTGCATGACCTGCGCCATACGGCCGCGACACTCCTGCTCGCGCAGGGAGTACATCCAAGAGTCGTGATGGACCTGCTCGGGCACTCGCAAATCGGCGTCACGATGAATACCTATAGTCATGTTGTGCCCGAACTGCGCAAGGAAGCCGCAGCGCAAATGGACGCGATTCTAAACCCGGCGGCTACGGTCGTGGCTACGGGCGCGGAGGGTCCGAAGCCCCAATAGAGTCTAAGTTATTGATGAGATGGAGCTGGCGGAGGGGCTTGAACCCCCGACCCTCTGATTACAAATCAGATGCTCTACCAACTGAGCTACGCCAGCTGAATCCAGGTTCGCAATCCTGCTTTCTCAGGGTAAAACGGCGCTCCTGTTTCAGTCAACGCGAAGGGCGTTCACCAGGATTGCTAATGGCCGCGGTCGCGAGCCTGCTGTTCGTGGAGAGTACGCTTCAGAACGGGGAGCGCCGCGCGGTCCTTCTCACCACCGACCTCTTCTTTAATCGCCACCACCGTTTCCGAATCAAGCACCCGCACGCGCACATCGTCGCCCAGGTCCATCTCCACGGTGTGCGGCAAGAGATCCTCGTAGACTCGACCGCTGCCAATCATTCCGAGCAGATCGAGCGGGCCATGCTCGGTGCTCAGATTGAGGTGCCCGGAACCCTCCAGGTGCGACCGAGCGGGGCGGAGGCGCCGCTCCGGCTGAGCGCGACAAAACGCGTCGAGACGGCCAAGCGCGCCGAGCAGACGGGCGATGTTCTCCGCCTCCCGCGAATGAACTACGTCCACGTCGAACGTGGCGATCGGTGCCGTCCAGCACCGCAGCCAACCCGCCTACGATGACGAAGTCGACGCGCGCTTCGGCCAGCGCGCGCACCAGAGCGAACAGTCTACGCTCGGCCATTGAGTTCGCGAACCGACAGGATATCGTTGATTCGCTCTTCGAGGAATGCGAGACGCTCGCGGGGAGTGAGGGACAGCATCCAGCGGATCAGGGAGAGGTCAACGCCATCCTCGCTGTATTCCGGCGCCGGCGCTGGCTGGCTTTGTTCCATAGCTTGTGATTTCAGGATAGCGGATGGAATCCGCATCGGGATCGCTCTCTCCCTCCCGCCCCTATCGCCCCACGAAAGTCTTGCTGCGCTCGTATTCGGCGTTGAATTCACAGCCCAGCAGCGCGATCAGCGCCATCAGGTACATCCAGACCAGCAGGGCGATGCCGGCGCCGACGGAGCCATACATCAGGTTGTATTGGCCGATGTTGCGGACGTACCAGGCGAATCCCGATGTGGCGAGCATCCACAAAACGGTGGCCAGCACCGCGCCCGGCCACACCAGGGCCCAGCGCTGCTTGCGGTTAGGCCCGAAGTAGTAGAGCAGAGTGGTAACGAGTATTGTCGTCAGAAACGCCACGGTCCATCGCGCCAGCCGGCTGACCAGCTTCCACCCCCACGTGAGCGGCGTGAGCAGCGGATCCACCTTCATCCAGTTCAGCACCACCTTTTCCACCTGGTTGCCGAACACGATCATCAGGGTGGCCCCTACCAGCGGCGCCGCCGCCAGCAGCACCAACGCCATCGCCAACAGATTGCCGCTCCAAAAACCGCGGTCGCGGGGAACGCGGTAAGCCGCCTGGAAGCCTTCGATCAAGCTCTTGATGACGCCTGAAGCGGCCCACAGCGAGATCAGACCGGCTATGATCAGCAGGGCGCTCGGGCGGGCACCGCTGACGCGAAATTGCTGCACCACGAGGGTCTCGGAACCCGGCGGCACGATTTGCGAAAGGACATTTTCAACGGTCTTGGAAGCGAAGGGAACGCCGCTTTGGACCAGGATGGTGGCAGCGGAGGTGAGCACCGGGAAAAAGGAAAGCAGTGCGGAGTAGGCCGCACCCTTCGCGATGCCTAAGCAGTTGTCGTCGAAGGCTGCCACTGCGCTCTGGCGGAGCAGGCGGGTGAAGGTACGCGGAGTGAGCGCCACAGCGCCAGTATAGCGGTCCCGGCCCATCGTCAGATTGGGCTGCACTGGCGCGGGTTTGCGTACCCCTAATTCAGCGGCACGGCGCGATCGAAGACCACGTCCACGGTGGCGCCCTCGTGCAATTCCACTTCTTTGCCGCGGGTGAGGAGCACAACCGCCAGGCCTGCGCCCGCACCGGCTGAGCCCCCGATTCCGGCGGCCGACCACGACCGCTCCGCCAGGCCGCCGATGGCCGCTCCAGTAGCGGCCGTGGTGGCCACTCGCGCGGCGTCCGCATCGTGGCCTGGGGCCTGCTTGATGTCACCCTCCTGGGCATCCACTTTCTGGCCCGAACCGGCTGCGTCCACCGAGCTCAAGTGGGGACTGATGCGAATTGCCTTGCCGTCCGGCAGGGTAAGGGTTTCGATGCGGATGGCCAGCTCGGCGCGCCCGCTGACCCGGCCGCTGCGATGCGCGCGCGACACCACGCCTTGCACGTAGCTGCCCACTGGAACCAGGATGTGGCCGCCGCCCGCAATCGGGCTGGCGGTGCGCAGGTAAACGTAGTCTCCCTCTTGCGCGGTGCGGGTGTTCACTGCGTTCACCAACTGTAAGGCAACATGCGCTCCGGCCGGAATCTCGTCGGCTCCGGCAACGAAGCAGCAGCAAAGGACTGCAATGCTCAATCGCATGAATACGCTCCAGGCCTATTCTACCGCCCGCGCCGTACGCCAGTCACTGAGCGCCCAAAGCGCCGCCGTCATCACCAGGGCAATGAGCGAGTCGGTAATCTCAGGCGTGCGGCCGGGCAGGTAGCGTTGCGCGAGTTCGAGCGTCAGCAGGGCCGCGGCGAGCGCTCCGCCGGCTACCGGATAGCGAACCCCGGATCGTGCCACCAGCCAGACGGCGGCGCCGTAGAGGAACGATTTGCGCAGCAGTGTGACCAGCGCGGCCCACCGATCATATTCGAACGAGGCGCCGAGCGGAATCCAGGAAAACGCAGCGGCGTGGCGGGTGAAATGGAAGGGCGCCAGTTCGGCCAGCACGATTGCCGAGAGCGTCATCCAGACGCCGATCCCGATGCGCCGCTTCGCCGGCAAGAGTTCCCAGGCGAGCAGTGCCAGGACGCCGCCGGCAACCTCTTCCGCCCCGAGAGTGCGCCCGGGCATGAAGATCCGCAGTGAGAGAACCAGCAGGGCGCCGGCGGCCCAGGGCGTACGCAAGCGCCCGACGACGGCTTCGAGGGCCACCGCGGCCGCAAACCACTCCGCGCCGGCCCGCCAGATCTCCACCGGAGAAAACGCGTGCGCAACGAACAGCGCCTGGATTGCCTGGCGCAGGCGCGTCGAGCGGATCACCGGGAAGAACGGGTAAAGCTGGTAAGCGCCCCAGCAGGCCAGCAGCAGGACCGCGCCCGGCGAAGCCCGCCGCGCCTGGCCGCGCAAGTAAGGAACCAGCGCCGGCGCAAGCAGAAGCGCCAGCAAGGCGCCGCCCGCGGCTCCAATGGTGTTGGTCGCCAGGTCGGACAGGCTGGTGGTGCGGCCCGGCACGTAGTTCTGCAGCAGCTCCATGGTCAGGGAGAGCGCAAAGCCGATGACTGTGGCCGCCGCCACCGCGACAGCCCTCGAGCAGCGGGGAAGACAGGCCAGGCAGGCAGCCGCGCCCAATGGCATGTACAGCAGCACATTGATCACGACATCGCGCAGCACGAACCGGTTCCACTCCGAGGGCCAGGAATGGAGCAGAACCGTGAACGGCTCGGGACGGCCGGCGAATGCGAAATGCCAGGGGTAGAGCGATCCGTAGACGATGATCGCGACCACCAGCAGCAACAACCGGCGCATTTAAGGTTCGAAGAAGCGGCGGAAGCGGATCAGATCCACCAGTGCGAAGAAGAGGTTCACCAGCCCCAGGCCGCTGACCGCGGCGCGCAGGTAAGGGCTCGACCAGTAGTCCTGCACCGCGGGCACCTGCAGCACAATGGAATTCGCGTCCCACAATGCGCTCCACGGAAAGACCAGTAGAAACAGGCCCATGGCGGTAGCGGCGGCGATCAGGGCTGCGGCTCCCAGCATGTGATACCAGCGGTGAGCCGGACGTGGCGCGGCAGCCTCCGCTTGAGAATCGCTGCGCGGGGCTTCGGGAGCCGGTTCGGCCGGCATCATACGGCGGCCACCGCCTCGAAGAGGTCCATCTGCTGGTCGCCATCGAATAGGATTCGGGCATGCGCGCGCACCGGTTCAAAACTCAAACGGTGTAAGGGGGTGGGACCGAATTCGGCGAGGGCGCGCAAATGCTCGGGGGTGGAATAGCCTTTGTGCGCGGCCAGCCCGTAAGCGGGGAAGACGGCGTCCCACACGCGCATCAACTCGTCGCGCCACACTTTGGCGATGATGGAAGCGGCGGCGATGGCGTGGCAGCGTGCGTCGCCCTTGATCAGCGCGCGCTGCGGCACCTCCAGGTCGAGCGAGACGGCGTCCACCAGCAGGAAATCGGGGGCGGGGTTGAGCTGGCTGACCGCCATTCGCATCGCCTGCCGCGAGGCTTGGTAGATATTGACCGAATCGATGGTGGCGGCGTCGACCGCAGCCACGGCCCAGGCCAGCGCGCGTTCGCGGATCCGCGCGGCGAGAGTTTCGCGCCGCTCCGGTTCCAGCTGCTTGCTGTCGTTCAAGCCGCGAATGGGACGGTCGGGTGAGAGAATGACGGCGGCGGCCACGACCGGCCCGAACAACGAGCCGCGGCCTACCTCATCCACGCCCGCCACCCCATGAAACCCGCGCGCGCGCAGCTCACGCTCGATAGTGGCCTGGCAACGGATTTTGCCACACGCCGCTTCGGGCCGCATGGAATTTGGGACGCTTATTCTCGCTCGCGGAGGCGGGCGGCTTTGCCCTTGAGGTCGCGCAGATAATACAGCTTGGCGCGCCGGACGCGGCCGGTGCGGACAACGTCGATGTGATCGATGATGCGGGCGTGTACCGGGAAGATGCGTTCCACACCCTGCCCGAAGCTGACCTTGCGAACCGTGATGGTCTCACCGAGGCCGGTATTGTTGCGCGCAATCATCACGCCTTCGAAAGCCTGCAGCCGCTCCTTGTCGCCTTCCTTGATCTTGACGTGAACGCGGATCGTGTCGCCCGGCCGGAACGTAGGGACGTCGGTCCGGACGTTCTTCTGAATAAACTTCGTCAACAGCGTGTTCTGCATGGGGAGATGTCCTTAAACTGTTTATTTTACAACGGGAGAGGGGGGGTTTGCTGGAGGATGAAGCGCGCTTGCAACTAAATGCCGTGGCGCGGGCTTCTCAGCCTGCTGAGCCGAGAGTCGTCTCGGCTCTTCTTTCCTGATCGAGTGCGAACACCTCATTCCCTTGTGAGCAGGCTGTTTTAAGCGTGTTTTCACTATTTGTTGCTGGTGCGGCCGGTGCAGCTCAGTGCGCCTTGAAAACATAGTCGAGACGACTCTCGACTCAGCAGGCCGGACGGCCCGCGCCACGGCGGCCTCAGTCTTGGCTTCTCAGCCCACGAACAGCCCCATGCGCTCTTTCACCAGGCGCACGGTTTGGTTGGCGATGGGGGCAACGCGCTCGGCGCCCTGGCGGAGGACGCCGGCCAGGTAGCCGGGCTCGCTGGTGATCTCGCGGTAGCGCTGCTGAAAAGGTTCCAGGTGTGCGATGGCCATGTCGGCCACCTGCTTTTTCAAGTCGCCGTAGCGCATGCCAGTGAAGCGGGCTTTCATCGCGTCGTCGGTGTCGCCGGAAAAGGCCTGGTAGATCGCCAGCAGATTGAGAACTCCGGGGCCGGCGCAGTTGAAATCGACGGCCGGGTTGGAATCCGTCGTGGCGCGCATGATAGTCTTGCGCACCGTCTCCGGCGGATCGAGCAGCGCCACCGCGTGATTCTGGCCGGCGGCCGACTTGCTCATCTTCTGGGTGGGGTCGTCGAGCCCCATGATGCGCGCGCCGACGGCCGGAAGGCTGGTGCCGGGCACCACAAAGGTCTCGCCATAAAGCGAATTGAAGCGGTGCGCGATGTCGCGTGTCAGTTCCAGGTGCTGGGCCTGGTCTTCGCCCACGGGCACGATGCCCGCCTGGTAAAGCAGGATATCGGCGGCCATCAGCACCGGATATTGCAGCAGCCCGGAGCTCACGGATTCCTGCTTCCCGGCCTTGGCTTTATACTGCGTCATGCGCTCCAGCCAACCGACCGGGGTGACGCAGGTGAGCATCCACGACAACTCGGCGTGCGCGGCCACCGCAGATTGAACCATAATGGAGCAAGTGTTGGGGTCGATACCGGCAGCCAGGTAGAGGGCGGCGATCTCCTCGATCTTGCGGCGCAGCTCGCCGGGGTCCTGATAGACCGTGACAGCGTGCAGGTCGACGATACAGAAGATGCACTCGTAATCGTTCTGGATCCGCACCCAGTTCTTGAGGGCGCCCAGGTAGTTGCCGATATGCAGGTTTCCGGTGGGCTGCATTCCGGAGAAAACTCGTGTTTTCATGGTAAAAGGTTTGGGAGTAAATCCTATCGTAAGCAATTTCGAACTGCGGGTGGAAAAACTGGTGTATGGCGGCGACGGCCTGGCGCGCCTGGATGGGCGCGTGGTGTTCGCGCCGTTCGTGCTGCCGGGCGAGCGCATCCGTGCCACGGCGCGCGCCGAGAAACCGGGCCTGGTGCAGGCGCGCACGCTGGAAGTTCTGGAGGCGTCGCCGGAACGGGTGGCCGCCGGCTGCGCGGTCTTCGGCCGGTGCGGCGGATGCCACTACCAGCACGCGCCGCACGAATATCAGGTCGAGGCCAAGCGCGCCATCCTGGTGGAGGAGCTGCGGCGGCTGGGTAAGATAGAGCCGCCCGCCGAGATCGCCGCCGTGACAGGCCCGGCGTGGGGATACCGCAACCGCGCGCAACTGCACGTCGATGGGCGGAGTATCGGCTTTCGCGAACCGCGTTCGCATAGCATCTGCTCGATCGACGCCTGTCCCACTTCATCGCCCAAGATTAATCAGGCGATCGCCGCCCTCAACCAGATGGCGCAGGAAGCCCGTTGGCCGCTGTTCATGGAAACCATCGAAGTGTTCAGCGACGAGGACAGTACCCAGATCAATGTTCTCGACACCAGGCGCCCCGTGGCGCGCCGCTTTTTCGAGTGGTGCGGCGAGCGCATTCCCGGCCTGGTCGAGGGAGCGCTGGATTATCGGGGCCGCTTCCGCGTCAGCAGCAATTCTTTCTTCCAGGTGAACCGCTTTCTCGCGGATCAGTTGGTGGAAACGGCGCTTGCTGGGGCCGAAGGCGAGACGGCCTTGGACCTTTACGCGGGGGTCGGGCTTTTCTCGCTGTCGCTGGCGCGGCGCTTTCGGCGCGTGAATGCGGTCGAAGCCGGAGGCGGTGCGGTGCGCGATCTGCGCTTCAACGCCGAGCGGGCGGGGCTGGCCAACATCAAGGCCCAACAGATCACGGCAGAGGCCGCAGTGGAAAAACTGCAAAGGTCGCCGGACTTCGTGCTCGCCGATCCCCCGCGC
>Ga0181535_10001638_pt1 | contig 28907 bp, 17 predicted proteins | sample PEATcosm2014_Bin_44_FD_119774 | JGI IMG/M metagenome (GOLD analysis project Ga0181535, IMG submission 119774) | Peatland microbial communities from MTU Mesocosm Facility, Houghton, MI, USA - PEATcosm2014_Bin17_30_metaG | ecosystem: Environmental > Terrestrial > Soil > Wetlands > Peat | place... | reverse complement strand
CCCGCGCAAACGCTCACCGACCGCGAATACCAGATGATGCGTGACGGGGCCCTGGCCTGCCTGCGCGAGATTGGAGTCGATACCGGCGGCTCCAATGTGCAGTTCGCCATCAACCCTGCCGACGGCCGGATGGTGATCATCGAGATGAACCCGCGTGTTTCGCGCAGCTCCGCGTTGGCGTCAAAAGCGACCGGATTCCCCATCGCCAAGATCGCCGCCAAGCTCGCGGTGGGCTACCGGCTGGACGAAATTGCCAACGACATCACCCGCAAGACGCCGGCCTGTTTCGAGCCTACCATCGACTATGTCGTCGCCAAGATTCCCAAGTGGGCTTTCGAGAAATTTCCGGGCGCCGACCCCACCCTGGGCACACAGATGAAATCGGTGGGCGAAGTGATGGCCATCGGCCGCACTTTCAAGGAGGCGCTGTGGAAGGGCATCCGCAGTCTCGAAACCGGCAAGGCCTTTGGCTCGGAGAAATTCGATCCGGCGCTGGTGGCGCAGAAGCTGATCACGCCCACGCCCGACCGCCTGGGCTACATTCGCTTCGCCATGGCGAACGGCTACAGCGTGGAAGACATCCAGGAGATGACCGCCATCGACCCCTGGTTCCTGCGGCAGATGAAAGAGGTGGTGGAGTTCGAAGCCGACCTGGCCACGGCCACCCTGGCGGACGCCGACGCTGCCACGTTTCGCCGCGCCAAACGCTACGGCATCTCCGATGTCCAACTCGCCAAGACCTGGGGCGCGGACGAACAGGCGGTTCGGAGCCGGCGCAAGTCCCTGGGCGTGGCGGCCGTTTTCAGCCGCGTGGACACGTGCGCCGCGGAGTTTGAAAGCTTCACTCCGTATCTTTATTCGAATTACGAAAGCGCCTGCGAGGCCGATCCCTCCAGCCGCAAGAAGGTCGTCATCCTGGGCAGCGGACCGAACCGCATCGGGCAGGGCATCGAGTTCGATTACTGCTGCTGCCACGCGTCGTTTGCGCTGCAGGAAATGGGCGTCGAGTCGATTATGGTGAACTGCAACCCTGAGACCGTCTCGACCGACTACGACACCAGCGATCGCCTCTACTTCGAACCGCTGACGCTCGAAAACGTCCTCAACATCTGCGATACCGAAAAGCCGGACGGCGTCATCGTGCAGTTCGGCGGCCAGACGCCGCTGACCCTGGCCCTACCGCTACAGCGGCTCGGCATTCCCATCATCGGCACCGACCCGAAGAACATCGACCTGGCGGAGGACCGCAAGCTTTTCGGCAGACTGCTAGAGGAACTCGGCATCCCCTGCCCTGCCAACGGCACCGCGACCAGCGCCGAGGAAGCCTGCGCGGTGGCGCGGCGCATCGGCTACCCCGTGCTGGTGCGGCCCAGCTATGTGCTGGGCGGCCGCGCCATGGTGATCGCCTACGACGAAGAAATGGTGCGGCAGTACATGCGCGAGGCCGTTACCTTCTCTCAGGATCGCCCCGTGTTGATTGACCGCTTCCTCGAAGATGCCACCGAAGTGGACGTAGACGCGCTCGCAGATAGTAGTGGTGGTGTTCTAATCGCCGGCATCATGGAGCACATCGAAGAAGCCGGTGTTCATTCCGGCGACAGTTCGTGCGTGCTGCCGCCGCAATCGTTGACGGAGCAGGCCCTCCGCACCATCGAAGACTACACCGTCCGGCTGGCCAGGGCGCTCAACGTAATCGGCTTGATGAACGTGCAGTACGCCATTCAGAACGGAACCGTGTACGTGCTCGAGGTCAACCCGCGCGCGTCGCGCACGGTTCCCTACGTCAGCAAAACCACCGGCGTGCCGCTGGCCAAAATCGCGGTGGGATTGATGTGGGGCCGCAATTTGAAAGACTACACGCACCTGACCGGCGGCGTGACGTCGGGCACGCTCACGGTGCCGCAGGTGTTCGTCAAGTCGCCGGTCTTCCCCTTCAACAAGTTTCCCGGCGTCGATCCGGCGCTCGGCCCCGAAATGCGCTCCACCGGCGAGGTTATGGGGGTTGGCGTCAATTTTGGCGAAGCCTTCCTGAAAGCGCAGATCAGCGCCGGCAGCCCCCTGCCTGAAAAAGGAACCGTCTTTATAAGCGTCAACGATCATCACAAGGCGGACGCCGTCGATGTGGCACGGAGGTTCGCCGGCCAGGGATTCCAACTGGTGGCCACGCGCGGCACGGCCGCCGCGCTGCGCGCCGCCGGCCTCACCTGTAAAACCATTTTCAAAGTGAACGAGGGGCGCCCCAATGCGGTCGACCTGCTGAAGGGCGGTGGTGTGCAACTCGCGATCTATACCACCACCGGCGCGCCCGCCTTTTTCGACGAGAAAGCCATCCGGCGCAACGCGGTGATGTCGCGCGTGCCCTGCATCACCACCATGAGCGGGGCTCGGGCCGCCGCCGACGCAGTGGCCGCCCGTTTTCGAGACCCCATCCGCGTCTGGAGCCTGCAGGAGATCCACGAAGCCAAGAAAACGGTGGCGTAGCGCCCTTGAGCTCGGCTGCACCATCTTGTGGAGCGAAGATTTCCAGGATGGCCGGCGTTACGGAACTCTCGCGGTGCGGGATCCATTCCCTTCACGGTCGGCCTAAAGATCAAAACAGTCCTGAAACTCTGAATTATTGTACACTCATTACATGGGTTTATTTCATCGGAGCGGCGGATACGCCATATTCATTTCCGAGATCGACGCCGAGCATCGGAAGTTGTTCCGGCTAGTAGAGGAACTGCGAACGGCTCGCCGAACGCGCGGCGAAGTTCTGCGGGCGATCGTCTCCGACCTGCAGGATCACTTCGCGCACGAGGAGCGCCTGATGCGGGAGAGCCGCTACGACGCTCTGGCATGGCACAAGCAGCAACACGATGGAGCGCGCCGCCAGGCGAGGCGCTTCATCAGGCGCATCGAGCAAGGCGATCGGAAAGCCGTTGCCGGGATGCTGGAGTACCTGGCGGGCTGGCTTGAGAGCCATATACCGGTGACCGACCGGATGATGGCCGCCTATCTCCGCAATTTCGAGCGCCGTCGGGCTGCGTAACGTAGGACGGACACTCGGTTTCTGTCGCCTGTCAGTTTTCGCTGCTCACAATTGTTTCGCCCGTTCATCCGTCGTGCCTGAGGCCAAACGTGGCAGACCACGAAGTCGATGGTCCGTCCTGTCGCCGCTGCGCTACTCCACCTTCGTCGCGACGAAGAACGTTCGGCCCTCACCCAACTGCCCAGCCATACCCAGGTCGCCCGCATCGTAGCAGAGCAGCTCGCCGAAGCCGGCGAGATCGAGGGCGTTCGAGATTTCGTCCGGTGAGTAGCAGCGTTCTGCGATCGTCACATCCGAGCGCTTCCATGAGCCTGCGAGCAGCCGGAACATGGTGACGGTGAGGCGAGCGATGCGCGTGCGGGAGTCGAAAACCGCTCCCGTGATGGTTAGCACATGGTCGTCGCGCACCAGCGCAAACGACTCGCCCCAGTGGGTTCGATAACCGTCCTCGAGGAGCATGTCGAAGGCCAGCAGACCGCTGGGCCGCAGGGCTGCCGCGATACTCCGGAAGGCGCCTTCCAGCGCTGCCGGCTCCAGCAGGTGGTTGAGCGAGTCGAAACTGGAAACGGCCGCGTCGAAAGAACCGGGCAGACGAAAAGAGGCGGCGTCGGCCGCAATGAGCTCCGCCGCGGGTGCGTTGGCCCGGGCGTAGCCCAGCATCTCCCCCGAGGCGTCGAGACCGGTGACGCGGTAGCCGCGCGTGGTCAGGCGGGCCGCCAGGCAGCCTGTGCCGCAGCAAACATCCAGGATCCGCGCGCCTGCCGGCACGCGCTCCAGCCAGATGCGTTCCAGGATTGGAAACGCGGCGCCGTGGAACTCCTCGCTCCAGTAGCGGTCGTAAAACCAGGCGAAATCGTCGTAGCCGGCCACGAATTCCGAACCCTCCCCAGCATGGCATACTGAAGGGTCTATGCGATTCTCATTGTGGTTTGCGCTGTCCGCGGCCAGTGCTGTGGCGTTGGCCGGATGCTCCTCGTCGAGCGAGCCGAAAAAAGAGCAGCCGGCCTCCGAGGCCTCGGCGCAGCCAAAAGACGCCCCGCCGCAACAACAGCAGGCGCCGGCTTCCTTTCAAGTGCACGCGCCTGCCACGTTCGACGTGACCTTTGACACCACCAAGGGTCCGGTCGTCGTGGAGGTCCATCGCGATTGGGCGCCCATCGGCGCGGATCATTTCTACGAGCTGGTCAAGGCCGGCTACTTTGACGGCTGCCGCTTTTTCCGCGTGGTGCCGCACTTCATCGTGCAATTCGGCATCGCCGGCGATCCGGCGGCGACCCGCAAGTGGAAAGACGCGAACCTGAAGGACGATCCGGTGGTGCGGCACAACACGCGCGGCACGCTAGTATACGCCCAAACATCGGAGCCGAACACCCGCACAACGCAGTTGTTCATCAACCTGGTGGATAACACGCAGTCGCTTGATCCGCAGGGCTTCGCGCCGTTCGGCAACGTGGTTTCGGGAATGGAGGCGGTGGATTCGATTTACTCCGGTTATGGCGAAGCGCCGCAACAGCCCCTCATTGAGAACCAGGGCAACGCATACCTGCAGCCGCAATTTCCCAAGCTGGACTACATCCGCAAGGCGACGATTCAGTGATATAGTAGTCGATGCCCCGATCAGAAGGGGACCAGGAAGTTACAAATACAGGGTCAAATTAGAACGACGCGGCCCGGCGGAGGCAATTGCTTCCGCCGGGTTTGTCATTTTGTAAGGTAGCGATCAGCCCTTGGTGGCGCAGGCTGTCCAGCCTGCTGAGCTGAGAGTGGTCTCGGCTTTTCTTGCACGTGCCGCTCTTGCGCGCTCCCTTCAACGACCCGCCGTCTCCGGCCGGTAACCCGCTCTCATCAGTTCCTCTTTAGCGACTTCAGCCGTGTTGGCATGAATGGTGACCGTATCTTCCACGCTCCGCGCATAGCCGCCGGCCAGCACAATCACCACCGGGACGCCTAGCTCCAAAGCAGCCCTGATCACCAGCCGATCGCGCTCGCGTAATCCATCGAGCGTCAGCGAGAGGCCGCCCAACTGGTCTTCGAAATACGGATCGGCTCCCGCGACATAAGCCACCAGCTCCGGCTGGAACCTCTTTAGGGCCTCGCGGTATCCGAGGCCGAGGCGGCTCAGGTATTCGGAGTCGCCCACGCCGTCGGCCAGGTCGATGTCCAGGCTGGAGGGAGGCTTCACCGCAGGGTAGTTGTTGTACTGATGAATCGACAGCGTGAACACGGAAGCATCGCCGGCGAAGATGGCCGCGGTGCCGTTGCCCTGATGCACGTCGCAATCCACCACCATGGCGCGCCGGATGAGGCCATCGCGCTGGACGCGCCGCACGGCTACCGCGATATCATTGATCGCGCAGAATCCTTCGCCGTGGTCGGGATAGGCGTGATGGAAACCGCCGCCCACGTTGTATCCGATGCCGTCTTCCAACGCCAGGCGTGCCGCCAGCATGGAGCCGCCGGCCGCCAGCCAGAACCCCTCCACTAGGTAACGCGAGTAGGGAACCTCCAGTTGCAGAATCTCCTGGTAGCTGATCGTGCCGTTGGCGAGTTTGTCGATCCAGGCGCGGTCGTGCGCCAGCAGCAGGTCCGCTTCAGTGGCAGGGTCGGGTGCGACGAAATCCTCTTTCACCGCAAAGCGGGTCCAGAGCATGCGGTCGTGCAGCCACTTGAATTTCTTGGAAGGGAAGACGTGTTCGCCGAAGTGCAGATCGTAGCGTTCGTGATAGACCAGTCGGAACGGCAGCATGGCCGCCACCCTAACGGGCACTCTCCGATTGCAGCGCCGTCACCACGGCCACGTTGAAGACATCCTCGGCGGAACAGCCTCTTGAAAGGTCGTTGGCTGGCTTGGCCAGCCCCTGCAGGAATGGCCCGATGGCCATCGCCCCGCCGAGGCGCTCTACCAGTTTGTATCCGATATTGGCCGCGGCGAGGTTGGGAAACACCAGCGTGTTGGCGCGACCCGCCACCGGTGAACCAGGCGCTTTGGATTTTCCGACTACCTCGGACACGGCCGCGTCGGCCTGCAGCTCGCCATCGACATTCAGCTCCGGCGCGCGCGCTTTGGTGATGCGCAGCGCCTCGACCACTTTATCGACCTCTTCACCCTTGCCGCTTCCCTTGGTCGAGAAGCTGAGCAACGCCACGCGCGGCTCCGCGTTCAGCAGCACGCGGGTGGTCTCCGCCGTGGCAATGGCGATGTCGGCAAGCTGTCCGGCGTCCGGATTGATCACCACCGCGCAATCGGCGAATGCCATCATTCCCTGGTGGCCGAGCGATCGGTCCTGCAGCGCCATCAGGAAGACACTCGAAACCAGCCGCGCCCGCGCGTGCGGTCCCACCGCGTGCAAGGCCGCGCGCACTGTTTCGGCGGTGCTGTTGGCGGCGCCGCCCACACTGCCATCGGCATCTCCGGCGGCCACCATCAGCGATGCGAAATAAAGCGGCCGCCGCGCGATTTCACCGGCCTCAACCTGCGTAATGCCCTTGGCGCGCCGTCGCTCGTAGTAGATCGCGGCGTAGCGCGCGACCGCGGACGAAGCCGCCGGATCCACGAACTCGACACCTTCGGGAGCGTGTGCCGGCCTGGCGCCCACCAGCACGGGCCGCGCCACGCCCTCCCGCGCCAGCCGCGTTGCGGCCTCCAGGATCCGAGGGTCGCCGCCCTCGGGAAACACGATCGTCTTTCTTAGTTTGCGGGCCCGCTCGATCAGCCCCGCCATGAACAACACCGCAGATTCAGGCATCGCCGCTAAGTGTTGAGTCTAACAGGTGGCACGGGGATGGGCTGTCAGCACGGCCAGCGCCGTCGCTGCCAATGGGCAAGCTGACGCCTGCCCCAACCATGCCACGCGCATTCGTGGTGGGGCATGCTGTAGCTTGCCCGTATGATGGTATCCAGCATGGCGCTCATCCTCCTGTTGCCGGCGGCCTTTGCCGCGCTCTGGTGGGCGGCGGCTGCAGAAGACGGCTGGCGCGACCGCTTTCTGCGCGCAGCCGTGGCGTTCGGACTGACGGTCGTGCTGCTGAACGAACTGCTCAGCGTGTTCGGCGCGCTGCGGCGGGGGCCGGTGGTCGCTGGGTGGAGTTTGGCGCTGCTGGCGGCGCTCGCGCGGGGTTGGCGCGGGCGCCGTCCGGCTCCCTGGGAGGGCATGCGGCCGCCCGCCGTCGTCATCATACTTCTGGCGCTAGCCGGCTGCCTGGCCATCGTCCTTGTTACCGGCATCACGGCCGCATTCAGCCCGCCCAACAGCACCGACGCCATGGCGTACCATTTGCCGCGCGTCGTCTATTGGGCGGAGCAGGGCAGCCTGCGCTTTTTTCCCACGCCCTACCTGACACAGATCATGCTCCAGCCCATGGCGGAATATTGGATGCTCGATGGGTATCTGCTCTCAGGTGGCGACTGGTTCGTGAATTTTGACCAGTGGTTCGCGGCTCTCGCCTGTATCATCGGCGTTTCGGCGGTGGCGCGTCTGTTCGGCGCGAGCGCCAGAGGTCAGGCCATCGCTGCCGTGTTTTGCGCCACGCTGCCGGCTGGAATTCTGGCCGCCTCCGGAGCCAAGAACGATTACGTGATGGCGATGTGGGCAGTGGCGGCCGTCTACTTCGCGCTGCGGCTGCGAAACGCATTAACAGGCGAAAGCACCTGTCCCACGCCGCATGCCGGGCCAGAGAGTGGGGCAGGCGATTCCGCCTGCCAGCCGGCGGCATCACACCTTTCCATCGACGCCTTATTCTTCGGCGTCGCTGTCGGGCTCGCGTTGCTCACCAAGGCGACGGCGTACCTTTTTCTACCCTGGCCAATCGCTGCCGTGCTGCTGCCTACGGTGTGGCGTGAGCGACGGCGGGCCGCGCGTTTCGCGCTCGTGGCGCTGTTTTGCGCGCTGGCCGTGAATCTGCCGCATTATTGGCGCAACTGGGATTTGAGCGGTTCCGCGCTCGGGTTCGACTCGGCGCAAGGCGACGGGCTTTTCCGCTGGCGCAATGAGACGTTCGGCTGGAAGCAGACGGTCTCCAACATGCTACGCCATACGGCTGAGCAACTCGGCGGGCGCAGTAACCGCTGGAACCAGGACGTCCATGATTTTGTGCTCGCCGCCCATCACGGCCTGGGGATCGATGTCAACGATCCGGCCACCACCACGCGCTGGAGCGTGTATGAGCCGCCCCGCAACGCCAACCATGAAACCAATGCGCCCAATCGCTGGCATCTCCTGCTGCTGGCGGCAGTTGCTTGCGTCCTGGCGTGGCGCTCTGTCCGCGGGCGGGACCGTCGCCGCGCCGTCTACTCACTGGCGCTGGTGTGCGGCTTCGTGGCGTTCTGCGCGTATCTCAAGTGGGCGCCGTTTGTCGCGCGCTACCAGTTGCCGCTTTTTGTACTGGGCGCGCCGCTGGCCGCCGTGATCGGAGAGTTTGGCTGGCGCTGGCTGCGGCCGCTGTGGATGCAACTCGCGGTCTGCCTGTTCCTGTTGAGCGGCGCCCGCCTGCCCGCCCTCCAAAACTGGGTGCGCCCCCTGCGCGGCCCCAATAGCGTGTTTCGCGTCCCGCGCCAGGATCAGTACTTCTCCGATATGGGCCAGTGGAACAACCGGGCTTCCTACTTCGCGGCGGCGGGCTTGATCGAGGGCTCGTCCTGCAAGACCATCGGGATCGACATCCACAATCTACAGCTCGAATATCCGCTGCAGGCCTTGATCCGCGCGTCCCGCCCGGACGTCCAATTCGTGCACACCGCAGTCGAGAATGTTTCGCGCCGATACGCGCCCTCGGTTGCCGCCGCCCCCTGTGCCATTGCGTGCCTGGATTGCCTGGGCGACGAGCCGCGCCTCAATCTGTACTCCGCGTTTCCAACTCGCGTGATCACCGGCAAGTTCATCCTCCTGCTGCCCGCCCCGACTCACCGCTGACGGTTTTTGTCGCCTGTCAGCTCAGGTAGGACAGACGGCCGGTCTTTTTATCGTCTGCCCCCTTGAGCCGGTGTTCCGCGAAAAGCGGACGAGAGACAGCCGAACCCCAGCGCTCTGTAGCGCCGGCGGTCTTGCCGCCAGTGTCTTGTCCGGTATACCCGGGAAAGTCGGGTGATTTTGTCAACCCTGCCGGGCGCTTCAACGGGGGGGCAAGACACGAGCAAGAGCACGACAGACCACGAAAGGCGATGGTCTGTCCTACCGGGCGTGACCTTCCGGGTTTTGATACGTCTGTTACTAATGAGGCCACTCGCGAGGCGCACTCCTCTGCAAGCGGCAGATATCAGTAGACAAACAACCTGGAGGCTACATGAGTTTCAAAGGCATTTGGACCCGTCCGCGCGCAGCGGCATTGGCAACGGTAATGGCAGCGGGGCTGGGCGCCCTGGCAGTGGCCGGTGCGGAGCATCTGAGCAACGCGAATCCGCCGGCTTCTTTCCGCTATGCGAGCCCGGACGAGTCGCCCAGCCGCAACACCTTCGCCCCGGTGGTGAAGAGAGTGCTGCCGGCGGTGGTCAACGTTTCTTCGGCCAAGATGGTGAAGACGCCGGCTGGCATGATGCCCGGCAACATGGACCCGTTCTTCCGCCAGTTTTTCGGCGACGATGATGGCGCTCCCAGCGGCCGCGCGCCGCGGCAGCAGCGGGAACAGGGCCTGGGATCGGGCGTCATTGTCAGCCCGGAAGGCTACATTCTCACCAACAATCACGTGATCGATGGAGCCACCGACGTGCGAGTCACGCTATCGGATAAGCGCGAGTTCAAGGCGCGCATCGTGGGCGCCGATCCGAAGACGGATCTGACGGTGCTCAAGATCGATGCCACCAACCTGCCGTCGGTGGTGATCGGCGATTCGGACAAGATTCAGGTGGGCGACTACGCGCTCGCCATCGGCAACCCGTTCGGCTTGGGCAGCACGGTGACCATGGGCATTGTGAGCGCCACCGGGCGCGGCAACCTCGGCATCGAGGACTACGAGGACTTCATCCAGACCGATGCGCCTATCAACCCGGGTAATTCGGGCGGCGCGCTGGTGAACGACCACGGCGATTTGATCGGCATCAACACGGCGATTCTGTCGCACTCGGAAGGCAACCAGGGAATCGGCTTCGCAATTCCTGTAGCGGTGGCTCGCAACGTGACGGACCAGATTCTGCGCAACGGCAAAGTGACCCGCGCATACCTGGGCGTGATGTCCGAAGAAGTGACTCCGGCGCTGGCCGCGGCGTTTCACGAGAAGGAAGTGGGCGGCGCGCTGGTGGCGGAAGTCACGCCGGACAGCCCGGCGTCGCGCGCCGGCATCGAGAAGGGCGACATCATCCTCTCCGTGAACGGCAAGCCGGTGAACGACAGCGCGCAGCTCCGAATGACCATCTCGCTGATGCAGCCCGGTGCATCCGTGAGCCTGAAGGTGCTCCGCGACGGCGCGGAACGGGAAGTTTCGGCGCATTTGGCCGAGATGCCCACGCAAACCGCCAAGGCTGAGGGCGAACCGCAGGCTCCGCAGACAGGGATGGAGGGCGTCTCGGTTGAGGACGTGAGCGCCAGGGACGCGCGTCAGCTCGGCCTGCCGCCCAATGCCAGCGGGGTGGTCGTGACCGGCATCGATCCCGGCAGCCAGGCCGCAGTCAATGGCCTGCGCCGCGGCGATGTCATCATGGAAGTGAATCGCAAACCGGTCCGGAACACGGCCGAGTTTGAACAGGCGGTTAAGCGGTCCGCTGCAGAGACCTTGCTGCTGGTGAACCGGCAGGGTTCCACTCTGTTTCTGGCTGTCTAATTCACGAGGCCGGGCCGACCTGGCCAGAACGGCATCCCGCGCGGTGGTTCAGACGAACTGCCGCGCGGGATTTGTTTTGCGATGAGGGCTGAAGGAGATCTAATTTAGCCACAGATAAACACAGATCAACGGAGATAGAAAACTGACGATCGCGTTTCTTTAACTTTCCGTCAGCGTTGATCTGGATCCCGTGAGGCCGTCGCTTTGCCGCGTTCAAGTCTCCAGCGCTCGGCTAGAATGCGAACTTCAGCCCGAACTGGAACAGGCGCGGATTATTCACCGTCGTGTTCACGATGCCGAAGGTCAACGGCGCATTAAAATCGGCTCCCGGGGCTCCGAACTGCGGATGGTTGAGCAGGTTGAATACCTCGGTGCGGAAATCCAGGCGCATGCCTTCGCGCGGCAGCATGAAATGCTTAATCAGGGAGAAATCCGTGTTGGCGAAGCCCGGACCGGAGACCGGCGTCCGCGACGCATTCCCCAGCTCTCCGCTGCCAGGGGCCGAAAAGCATGAGGTGTTGAACCACTGGCTCAGGCTTGGGCTGCCGGACACGGGATTGCATGTCTCGTTTGGCCGGATCAGGCTGTTTCCGTTGTTCTCAAAATTGACACCGGAACCGTTGCTGCTATCGACAATGAAAACCGGGAATCCGGACGTGATCTTCTCAATGACTGTGATCTCCCAATTGCCCAGGATTGTATTGGCGGGGCCGTTCCAGCTGTTGCCGAAATGCTTACCCTTGCCGAGCGGCAGCTCATAGATCACGCTGGCGGTGAAGTCGTGATTGAGGTTGATCTGCGACAGGCCCCAATCCAGTTGCTGCCATCCCGGCAGCGGGAAGTACGGCGCTCCAATGGATGTGCCTACGCCATCGGAAAGCCCGTTGTCGAAATTACGCGAATAGGTGTATCCGATCAAAGCGTAGAGGCCGTACCGGGAGCTTTTCGTTTCTGCCTTGATCTGCAGCGAATTGTAGTGCGCCCTCCCGATATCCTCGATATTCGACACGGTCGAATAGGGGAAGGCCGTGTACGGCACGCCGAACGAGGATCCGCCCGGGCCGCAGCCCAGGGTGTAGCCGGCCGTGCCGCACGCTGACGGGGAGCCCACGTTCAGGTTATTGCCGTCCGAGAGAATGTGCGAGGCGCGCGATCCGGCATAGCCGGCCGTGAGCAAAACCTGGCCGGGCAGTTGGCGTTCCACGTTCACGTTGAACTGCTGCACCATGCCTTGTTTGAAGTTGAGGTTCTGCGCCTGCAAGGTGCCGGTGAAGTCCAACGGGTTCGGCGGCGTCGTAAAGATCGGGAATCCTGCCGACGCGCTTTGGGCAGAAGGCGCCAGGCCATACTGCGTGGCGCATGCGGCGGTTGCGAAGGTGCAGGCGCCGCCGAAGCCGAAATAGTCCGACTCGGCGAAGTAGGGTGGGTTCTCCCACAAGCCTTGCGCGCCCTGGCTCCAGGACGAATCGTGGAAAATCGCATAGCCCCCGCGGATCACCGTGTTCTGACTGCCCCTTGGTTTCCAGGCGACACCTAGACGCGGCTCCAAAGCGGTCTTATCCATCTCGATCCCGGCCGACGGGGAAGCTCCCTGCCCGGCGATCAGGAACTCACCGTTGGCCGGGTTAAAGTTCGCCTGCCGGTTGTGCGCTTCGGTCTCCGGCGTGACCAGGGACCAAGCCAGGCCGAGGTTAAGCGTGAGATCGTTGCTTACCCGCCAATCATCCTCAACGAACGGGCGAAACATCTTCCACCGGCGGCCTGTCACGTCCCCGTCGAATGTCTGGTCGTGAATGGCGAGACTGGGCAAGCCAAGCAGCAGATCCGCCATGGGTTCGCCGGCCCAAAAGCCGGTATAGATCCAATACCCGTCCTGGAATCCATCGGTTAGCACGTTCATCTGGTTGGCGCGAATTCCTCCGCCCACTTTGAGGTCGTGGTGGCCACGAATCATATCCACCGAGTCGGATACCGAGAATACGTTGGTCCCGCCCTGGAACGGCGAGAAGCCGCGATCGCCCAGCGACCAGTACCCGCCATCCATTTGCGCGGACGTCAGCCCGCAGCTGGTTCCGCCGAGGTTCGCTCCGGGGATGCCAAGCTTCGTCGCCTCGCAGCTGCCCGTGCCTTGCGAGGAGATGTAATCGAAGATCCGGTTGTAGCCGGCGTTGAACTGGTTCACCGTGTTCGGCGAAAACACATGCGTCTCCGACCCGGCGACATTGCGCCCGTGGTTGATGATCCCCTGGTTGCTGGCGAACGGGCTGGCTTCGGCAAAGCCCGGCGCTCCGCCCGGCACATAGGAGACCGCCTGGTCGTAGCTGAAGCGCGCGAACGCCGAATCCGTGCTCGAGAAGTTGTGGTCGAGGCGTATGTCGAACTTGCTTTCGTTCAACGATCTCACCGGCTCGTTGACGTAGTTGTAGCCCAGTGTAGGGTTGTCCGCGTTGGGCAGCGGGTACAAGTTGATCAATGCCTGGCCGATCGGATTGATCAGGTTGGCTGGAATCTTGTTGCAATCGGCGCCGGCCGACTGGCTGCCATCGGGAGCTGCCGGAATAGCGACGCCACCCGGACCGCACTGGAAGCTGGTATCCTTCGCTCCTCCCACGTTGGGGTTGGTGAGGACCGCGGTGCTCGGATTGCCGAATGCATCGAGCGTGAAATCGCCGGTTCGCATGGCGGCCGACGGCACCAGGCCGGTAAACGGAATTCCGTGCCGCTGGTATTTCTGCTCGAAGTCGGCGAAGAAGAAGGTCTTGTCCTTTTTGATGGGGCCGCCGAGGGAGAATCCGAACTGGTTCAGGTTGAATTTTTCCGTGCTCGTGGCGAAGTAACTGCGCGCATCCAGATCCGTATTGCGAAAGAACTCGAAGAGTGTCCCGTGGTACTGGTCTGTACCGCTCTTGGTGGTCACCAGAACGGTCGGGCCGGCGCGCGTCCCCCATTCCGCGGAGTAATTGTAGGTCAGAACCTTGAACTCCTGGATGTCGTCAATCGACGAAAAGATGCCGATGCCGCCGGCCGTCAATTCGTTATTGTCGCTGCCGTCCAGCAGCCAGTCCGTGCTGTTGGCCCGGGAACCGCCGACCGATAAAGAATACGTTCCCCGCGCCGACACCTCGCTACTCGGACCACCGTTAAAGAAGCTGTTGGGGTTGGTTTCCTGGTTGACGCCGGGTGTGAGCGTCGCCAGCTGCACGAAGTCGCGGCCGTTCAGGGGAAGATCGGCCACCTGCTGCGAGGTGATCACTTGCCCCAGCGTCGCGTCCGCGGTCTGGACCGCGACTGCGGTTGCGGCAACTTCCACGCTCTCCTTCACCGACGCGGGCGAAAGCTTGAAATCCAGCTCGCGATGTTCGTCGACCTGCAGCCGTACGTCCTTGGCTTCGGCGGTCTGAAATCCCTGCACCACCACCCGAACCTCGTAAGTGGCGACGGGCAGCAGAGGAATCAGGTACCGGCCCGAGTCGTCGGTCGCGAAGTCGCGCGAGATTCCGATCGATGGAGCCGCGACCGTCACCTTGGCGCCCGGTATGGCGGAGCCTGAGGCGTCCGTCACCGTGCCAGCAATGCTCCCGGTCGCCTGGCCGTAAACGGCGGGGCTGAGCAGAAACGCCAGCGATCCGGCTACTACTGTGAGCAGAGTTCTTTTCATAAGGATCAACGCTCCCTTCACTGCCACGCATTCGAGCGGCAAACCAGGGCTCTCGCCTTGAATTAATGGAAATGCTGCGGGACCAAGATAGGGACTCATTATGAAAGCTTGTAACCGCAATTGTCAAGAATTGTTACAAACTTAGCCGCGATGGATTCTGTTGCAGCCCGGCCGCACGCCAGGCAGCGGAGTGGAGATCGCACCACACGGCCCGCGTGGCGCTGGCCATGCATTTGCCGAGTACATCGATTGACAATTGTACCAATCGGCCAGCAGGCGATCGCGGGCAAGATGCAAGATGAATGTCTCGGGGGGTGGCGGACAGGAACACCCGCGCCAGCGGGCGGTGGAATGCTACGATCACGGTGACGTGCAGATACGCGCTGCCAGCGACCGGTCTCTGCTGGTCACTTTTGGCGAAGAAATCTCTCCGCAGGCGCACAGCGCGGTGCGGCGGCTCATCGGAGCGCTGGCTGGCACGCGCGGCATCTGGAACCTGCATCCGGCGTTCACGTCCGTGCTGGTGGAATTCGATCCGCGCCTGCTGACTCACGCGAAAATCGAGGACCTGATGCGGCAGCGCATGAAAGACGCGCCGGTGGAGGAGATTGCGGCCTCGCGGCTGGTGGAGATTCCGGTGCACTACGGCGGCGCATCCGGCCCCGACCTCGAAGATGTGGCCCGGCATCACGATCTTTCGGGTCGCCGTGTGGTGGAACTGCACTCGAGCGCGGAATACGTGGTCTACTTCGTAGGCTTCGCGACCTGCTTTCCCTACCTGGTTGGCCTGCCGGAGGAACTGGCGACGCCGCGCCTGGCGGCGCCGCGGAAGCACGTCGCCGCGGGCAGCGTGGCAATTGGCGGAAGCCAGGCGGGTGTGTATCCGTTGGCGTCGCCCGGCGGATGGCGGGTGATCGGGCGCACGCCGCTTCCCCTCTTCGATCCCGCCGGCGAGCCTCCGCCGGTGCTGCGCATGGGCGACCGCGTCCGCTTCGCGCCCATGGCGGAGAGCGAATGTTGAATCGGATCCGCGTAATCCAGGCCGGCGCGCAGACCACGGTGCAGGACCTGGGCCGCTCTGGGTGGGCGCATTTCGGCGTTTCGGCTTCGGGAGCCGCCGACCCGCTGGCGCTGCGCGCGGGCAACCTGCTGGTGGGCAACGCGGAGAACGCAGCCGCGCTGGAGATGACGCTGGTTGGCGGTGCATTCGAATTCGAAAACGATGCGGTGATTGCGCTCAGCGGGTCGGACTTCGGGGCCGGGCTGACGCTGTGGACGCCGGTACCGGTGAAAGCCGGCGCCGTAATCCGCTGCGGGGCCACCCGTTCCGGCGCCCGCTGCTACCTTTGCGTGCGGGGCGGCCTGGCCGTGCCGCGCGTGATGGGCAGCGCTTCCACCCACCTGATGACCGGCGTGGGCGGCCGCGCGCTGCGCGCAGGCGATGTTCTGCCCGTAGGGGAAGACGCCGTGCGCCAGCCGCGCGGTGCAGCCAAGCCCCCGCCATTTCTACCGACTGGTCCCTTGCGCGCCACGCGCGGCCCGCAGGCGGACTGGTTCGGCGAGGAGATCTATCGGGGCTCCTGGACGGTCACTGAGGAATCGAACCGCATGGGTGTGCGGCTGCGCGGGGAGCCGATACCCAGCCCCGCCGGCCACATGCTCACCGAGGGTGTGACGCTGGGCGCGGTGCAGGCGCCGCCCGACGGCCAGCCGATCATCCTTTTCGTCGAGCATCAGACGACCGGCGGCTATCCCAAGCCGGCCAATGTGATTTCCGCTGACTTCTGGCGTATTGGCCAGCTGCGGCCGCGCGACCAGACGGCATTCGAAGCCGTTACCATCGAGCGGGCGCTCGGCGCGCTGCGCGAGACCGAAGAATGGTTGTATTCGCTATGACGATCGATCTGAATTGCGACATGGGGGAACTGGAAGACGCGGCGCTCGAAGCGCGCCTGATGGACCACGTCACTTCCGCCAATATCGCCTGCGGCGCCCACGCAGGGGACGAAGCGGTGATGGAGCGCACCGTCCGGCTTGCGCTGGAGCGAGGCGTCAGGATCGGCGCACATCCCGGCTATCCCGACCGCGCCAATTTCGGCCGTATCGAAATTGTCATGAGCGAAGACGAAATCGTGGACACGGTGGCGTGGCAGATCGGCCGGCTGGAGGCAGTGGCGGGAAGGCTGGGCGCGACTATAGTTCACATCAAACCACATGGCGCCCTGTACAACGTAGCCGTGCACAACCTGGCGGTGGCGCGGGCGATTGGCGAGGCGGCCCGGCGTTGGAATCCGGGAGTGCTGGTATTCGGCCTGGCCGGGTCGCCCATGCTGGAGGTGTGGCGCGGCATGGGGCTGCGCGTGGCCGCGGAGGGGTTCGCCGACCGGCGGTATGAGGCGGATGGGACGCTGCGCTCGCGCAAATTTGCCGACGCACTGATCCTCGATCCGGCACAGGCAGCGGCACAGGCGGTGCGGCTGGCGCGTGACGGCGGGGTGAACACCATCTGTGTGCACGGCGATACACCAGGCGCGGTCAATATTCTGGCTGCGTGCCGGCGGGCGCTACAATCGTCTTGATGAGGCCCTTATTGCTATTGGCGGTGCTGGCTGCGCCGCTAGCGGCGCAGGAGTGCGCCTGGGTCTTTTCCCCGAATCCGATTCCCACGCTCACCGCGGCCGGCGGCAGCGGGACGCTCACGGTAACCCCCAGCCCGTATCAGTGTTCCTGGGTTTACTACTCGGATTCAAACTGGATTACGGTATCGGCTGGAGCGGCGGGTACCGGCCCCGGCGCCGGCAGTTTGAACTGGACGGCAGCGCCGAACCTCACTGCGGCGAAGCTGACCGGCAACATCGTTGTCTACGACGGCTATTTCTACTACAGGGAACCGGTCACCGAGACTGCGGCGACCTGCTCGCTGACGCTGGGGGCGAACAGCACCACGGCCGGCGCGGCAGCCGGCACCGCCACCGTGACGCTGCAGACCGGCTGCGTGTGGAACGCCGCCAGCAGCGTGAGCTGGCTTACCACCGGAGCGGCGGGCGTGGGTTACGCTGCCGGCACGGGCAACGGTTCGTTCGTCGCAAATATCGCGGCCAACTCGTGCTACATATCCCGCACCGGGAGTCTCACGTTGGAAGCCGGGTGGGCAACCCCGCAAGGCTCGGTGGCGGGATCGCAGCTCTACACGGTGACCCAATCCGGATCCGACAACAACTTGACGGTGAGCCCGGCGGGCGCCAACTTCACTTCGGCGGGAGGCACCGGCACGGTTCAGGTGACTACCGTGGCAACGTGCCCCTGGAGCGCCATCAGCAACGTGAGCTGGATGAAAATCACGAACATTTCCGCGGCCTCCGGCAACGGATATGTAGCCTTCCAGGTCCTGGCCAACACCTCGGCCGCGCGCAGCGGGATGCTGCAAATTGGCCCGCAGTCTTTCACGGTCACACAACAGGCCGTACCGGCGCCGGTGCCGCAATGGACCGGAGTGACCAGCGCAGCCAGCTATGCTTTGGGACCGGTCTCGCCCGGCGACATCGTCTCCATTTTCGGCAGCGACCTCGGACCGGCGCCGCCCGGAGTGGGAGCGCAGCTGAACGCGTCCGGCACAGGCCTCGCCACGAACCTGGGCGGGACGCAAGTGTTCTTCGACGGCACCGCCGCGGCGCTCACCTATGCCGGCGCGACCCAGGTGAACGCGATTGTGCCTTACGAAGTGGCGGGAAAAACGACCACGCAGATGACGGTGGCTTATCAAGGCGGCACTTCCGCGCCCGCGGCGCTGAACGTGCAGGCTACCACGCCGGCCGTTTTTTCGCTCGATTTCCAGGGCGTGGGGAACGGCGCAGTACTCAACCAGGACAATTCGCTCAACGGTAAAGACAATCCGGCGGCGCGAGGCTCGGTGGTGCAGATCTTTCTAACCGGGGGCGGCGTGACCAACCCGGCCAGCACGGATGGGTGGATCACAACCCTGATCGGCGGCCAATTGCCGATGCTGGCGGCGCAGCCGGTTACCGTCACCATTGGCGGCGTTGCGGCGACGCAGATCAATTATGCCGGCGGTGCGCCAGGCGCGGTAGCCGGGCTGACTCAGATCAACGCCGTGGTGCCGGAGAGTGTCACACCGGGGAGCGCGCTGCCGTTGGTGATCCAGATCGGGACGGCACAGAGCCAGAGCGGCATCACGGTGGCGGTGCAATAACCCGGCTGGAAGAGCGGCACGGCCAGCGGTTCAGCGGGCCGGCCTGCCTGCGCCGCGGAGTTTTCGGAAAGCGCAGAGTATGCCTGCTGCGCCCAACAGCGCGAACGTGCCGGGCTCGGGAGTAGCGGCTCCGGTTGAGCCGGTGGAGTCGCCCTGCAGCAGGTAAATGTCGTTGTTGCTGCCGGTGAAGAGGAAAGCGCCAGTCACCGGGTCCCGCGCCAGGCCGTAACCCAAACCCTCCGGGCTGCTGCCGGGTGCGCTGACCACGTTGACGCCGGCGCCGATGGGCAGGCCCGTCGAAGGATTGAAAGCATAAAACTGGATGGCCTGTGCGGCCGCGTCACCCACCAGAATTCCCGCGTTGGGCAGGCTGAGGCTGAAGCCCGCAGGAAGGTAAGCGAACGAATCGGCCGGAACGCCCAGGTTCAAAGCCGGACCAACGGAGAAATCGCCGCCCGAAAAGGCGAGGTCGTACCAGTTGCCGCCCGGCGTGCTAAGCAGCAATTGACTGGAGCCGCCTGCCGGAACATAGCCCAACCCTCCCAAAACGCCGGACATTGGCGAGAGTTGAGAGGCGCCGCCAGAATACTGGCCGAGGTAGCCCACCGATTTTGTGTCGTACAGAATCGCGCCGCCGGGAGCGTTGGTGAGGCCGCCGCTGACAATGTTGCTGTACACGGCGCCGGTGGAGGCGGTGACCGAAAAATCCACCACGGGTGTGCCCAGAGAAGTGATGGCGCCGCTGACACTGCGGTTCACGGCCATGCTGTAGATGGCCTCGGTTTGCGTGCTGCTGGCGGGGTTCCCAACAGCCAGCAACAAACTGAAGTCGTTCAGGAAATCGATGGCAGTGTAATAATAAGCGCCCGTCAGGGAAACAGGCGTCCCGAGATTCGCCACCGTGATGCCGCTAAATGGCGGATCGACAATAGCCCCCGCAAAGCACCAGCTCGGGACCACGAGGACAAGCGGAACCAGCCGGATTTGCATTTTCCTCCAAGTGTTGCTCGACCGCGCAATGACCCGCTTGGACAATTCTAGGACACGGATGGGGCGAGTCAAATAGCTCAGGGCGGCTAACCGCGGTTACCCGTACTAGTCCTAACAGCCAATACCGCCTATGCGGCGCGCCATCGAGTCGCCGAGCATGGCCGATAAACGATTGACTTAATAGTAGTTGGCGGCCCGATCGACTGCATGGCTGGAAAACTCGCAGGACGCGCCTGCGCCGCGTTGGAGATTGTGAGAAAAGACCCCGGACAGGTGCGGCTGCCAATGCGCTGGCAGCTCCACGGGGGTCTGGTAACCTGAAACCATACCTGCCATGGGCATTGCCCGCAAACCCGAAGTGATGAGTCCGGCCGGATACTGGCCGCAGTTGGAAGCGGCGCTGGATGCCGGTGCTGACGCTGTATATTTCGGGCTTCGCCATTTCACGGCGCGCGCCAAAGTGGGCTTTGCGGCCGGCGAGTTGCCACAGGCGATGGCCGCGCTGCATCGCCGCGGCGCGCGCGGCTTTGTCACTTTCAATACGCTGGTATTCGATCACGAGCTACGGGAGGCGGCGCGCGCCCTGGCAGCAATCGCCGAAGCCGGCGCAGACGCCATCATCGTGCAGGACTTGGGCATCCTGAAGCTGGCGTGGGCTATCGCGCCGGATCTGGAGATTCACGCCAGCACGCAGATGAGCGTGACGAGCGCTGCCGGAGCCATCCTGGCACAGAGCCTAGGAGCGCGCCGCGTGACCCTGGCGCGCGAACTGTCGCTCGCAGAAGTACGGGCGATTCGCGCTGCAACGTCTTGCGAACTGGAGATGTTCGTCCATGGGGCGCTGTGCGTGGCTTATTCCGGCCAGTGCTTTTCGAGCGAGGCCTGGGGCGGCCGCAGCGCCAACCGCGGCCAGTGTGCGCAGGCATGCCGCCTGCCCTACGAATTGATGGTGGACGGGAAGGTGAAGCCGCTGGGCGACGCCCGCTACCTGCTTTCGCCCGGGGACCTGTCCGCCCTGCGGCAGATTCCGGAAATTGTCCAGATCGGCATCTCCGCCCTGAAGATCGAGGGGCGTTACAAGGATGCCGACTACGTAGCGCTCGCCACGCGCGCCTACCGGCAGGCGGTGGACGCCGCCTGGGAAGGCCGTGCAGCCGCCATGGGCGCGCGCCAGGAGCTCGATCTGGAGCAGGTTTACTCGCGCGGATCGGGCCCGCATTTCCTGAACGGCACGGATCACCAGGCGGTGGTGCGCGGGCGCGCGCCGCGCCATCGCGGTGTGCTGATGGGCCGCGTGGCGGCCATCCCGGAAACCGGCGTGACCATCGAGCCGGCTGAGGCAAACTCGCTGTCGCCGCTCAAGCCCGGCGATGGCATTGTGTTCGACGCGGCCGGGTGGCGCAGTCCGGAAGAGCCGGAAGAGGGCGGCCGCATTTTCGAGGTGGTACGGCGCGGCGGCACGATCGAGCTGCGTTTTGCCAACCGCTTGGTGGATCATACCCGCATCCGTCGCGGCGACCTGGTGTGGCGCACCAATGACCCCGATCTCGAAAAGCGCATTCGCGCGCTGCCCGCGGAGAGGATGCCGGTACGCGTGCACGCCACCGCGCGCGAAGGCTCGCCGCTGCGCGCAGTGTGGGAAGCAGGTGGCATCCGGGTGACGGTGGAGTCGGCTGAGCGCTTGGGCCGCGCGCACAGCCGGGCGCTGGATGCGGAGCTTCTCGCAGCGCAATTCTCGCGCCTGGGCAACACTCCCTACCGGCTTGCGGGTGTGGAGCTGGAGCTGGAAGGCTCTCCGTTCGCGCCCGCATCGCTGCTCAACCAGCTGCGGCGCGACGCCGTCGAGCGCCTGGAAGCGGCGGCGGTGGCGCCGCGCCGCATGGAGATCCACGATCCGATAGCGGCGCTCGAGGAGATCGCCGGCAGGAAGGGCCCGTCTGAAGACAGCGCCGCCCACCGCTCCCTGACGGTCGCGGCTCCGAATGCGCAACCGAACCGAGACCGTGAGGCCAGCCTTCACCTGCTGGTGCGCACACCGGAGCAGCTGGATGCCGCTATCGAGTTTCGCCCGTGCAGCATCACGCTCGATTACCTGGATCTTTACGGCCTCAAGCCGTCTTTGCAACGCGTGCGCGCGGCCGGCTTAACGGCGCGCGTGGCCAGCCCGCGCATCCTGAAGCCGGGGGAGGAACGGATCGTCGATTTCCTGCTCAGCTGCGATTGCCCGATCCTGGTGCGCTCGGCCGGCCTGCTACAGGCGCTGCAGAGCCGGCCTCACGCGGCGCTGGTTGGGGATTTCAGCCTCAATGCTGCCAACGCCATCACCGCCGCTGAGCTGCTGGCGCTCGGCCTGGAGGCGTTCACTCCCACGCACGACCTGAATGCGGTGCAAGTGGCCGAGCTGGCGCGGACTGCGGGGGCCAGCCGCATGGAGACGGTGGCCTTTCACCATCTGCCGGTCTTCCACACCGAACACTGCGTGTTTTGCCGTTTCCTCTCCGCCGGATCGAGTTACCGGGACTGCGGCCGGCCGTGCGACGAGCACCGCCTGGCGCTGCGCGATTCCGCCGGCCGCGCCCATGCCGTGATGGCCGACGTGGGCTGCCGCAACACGGTGTTCGGGGCCGAGGCACAGCAGGCGTCCGCGCACCTGGAAGCCTGGCTGGATGCAGGCATCCGGCATTTTCGCCTGGAATTCGCGCACGAGTCGGCGCCGCAAGTGGCCGCGGTGTCACAGGCCTTCCAGGACGCCCTCAGCGGGAATCTTGATTCGGGCGAACTGGCGCGGAGACTCACACGCTACTCTCCCGGCGGCGTCACCGAAGGCAGCCTGTTCGTGCCGGCCAACTATCTCGAACTGCCGGTACTGCAATAGAGAGCAAGCATTGCGCTGAGGCAAGCGGATACTGGCACGAAGTTTCGAAGAAAGGCAGCGAAACTCGCGCCAGGAAGGTGTGAAAGAACAGGCGGAAGCGCCTGTCCCACTGTCCCCCGCAAATCGCTCGACCGCAAAGTGGGACAGGCGCTTCCGCCTGTCAACGTCGCAGATCGGCCGATTCTCTCACAACTTCCAGCCCTTGGTTTGCACCAAGAAACGAAAGCGCCAGGGCCGCCCCGGTTGGAGGCGGACCTGGCGCAAGAAGTGCGACTACAGGTTTTCTACTGCCCGTTCTGGCAGACTGTGAGGCTCTCTCCCTGGAACGTGAACTGATTGTTCACCGAAGTCGATGGCGGGGCGCCAAAGTAGGGAAGCGTCACCAGGTCCTGCAGGTTATAGGTGAATCCGTGCAAGACATACGGGTATCCGCCGTAGTTGGTATTGCCTTCCAGCGGGTCGCCCACTTCAAGGATCCCACCGCAAGGGCAGGCGTTGAAACCGCCGATGCCAGGGTCATCCATCCACTCGCCCAACTCATGCGAAAGCGCCGATACATCTTGCGAGAAGGCGCCTGCCAGAGGAGCGTAAGAGAACACCGAGTAGGTCTGTGAGCCGACTGCATTGTGGTAACCGCCGATGCAGCAGCCGCGCGTTCCCGACTCTGTCAAATACGTTTGATACACCATGAAAATCGGCAGCGTACCCGGCGTGATCCCGAGCGAGGTGATAAGGCTCTGAATCTTACCATCAATCCAGGAGTAGCTGACCATTCCCACCGTCTCCCCAAACGCGCTCCCGCTTTTTCCGTCGGCGAAAGGCACGTCCAAAGTGACTTCCGACATCACCGTCGGCGAAAGCGTTACGTGGTAGTTGGGGTTGGAACTGACGATTCCCCAGAAATTGGCGCGCTGGTAGGCGTCTTCATACTGGGTGGTTCCCACGTCCACGCCGCCCTGAGTGTAGGTGGTGGTCGAATCGAAAATGGGCGACTCGACGACGTTTTGAATTGCCGTCAAGCCGCCGGTGTTGGAGGGGATGGTGGACGGATCGTAGGTAGCGCCGCCACGCAGTTTGCTGAGCTTGATCTTGATGGGAATGATCACGGCCGGAATCACCGTGGCGGAATTGGTGGACGGAGCGGCGCCGACCATCTCGTAATTGTAGGTGGTGCCGCTGTAAACAAACGAGCCATTCCAGAGCGGCAGGCTGCCTGCGGGCTGCCCGGCAAGAGGAATGGGGCTCGTGGAACGGAGGAACATTGCCCGGATCGGCAGATCTGGACCGTCGTCCTGTGCGATTGCGACCCCCGCCAAGCAAGTGATCGCCAGCGCGGACACTCCGAGTGCAGAGAGACGCCGAAGATGGGTGTACTGATCTAGTGTTTTCATAATGGTTTTCGTCGTATTGGCTTCATTAACGAGGGGGTCCCCTTGTGTGTCTATTCCCCTCGCGCCTAGCTAGTCTACTACAAGTTTTTTGGAACTCACGTAAAAGATATGCAGGAAAGTACTAGTCACCCACCGGCGGGAGGGTCGGACTTCGGCAATTGCGTCCGGAGGCGGTGCCACGTCCCGGAATTCTATAGGCACGAGGGGATTTGACAGGCCTGCCCGTCGCAGCGCTAAATGTCTTCGGTCAGATCCGGCTCAGGCAGCCGGTCATGCTCTCGCGCCACCCAAACATAAACCGTGGGAAGCAGGAAGACGTTCATGACCATGGCCACCATGAGCCCGCCCACGATGACGATGGCGAAGGGGCGCTGGGAGTCCGAGCCGATGGCGTGCGAGAGTGCCGCGGGCAGCAATCCGAGCGTGGCGACCAGGGTCGTCATCATAATGGGGCGCAGGCGCAGCACGGCGCCCTGAATGGCGGCCTGCTCCACGGAGTAGCCTCGCGCGCGAAGCTGGTTGATATAATCCAGCATGATGACGCCGGTCTGCACGCACACCCCGAACAGCGCCAGGAACCCGACCCCCGACGACACCGACATGTGGGTGCCGGTCACGAGCAATGCCAGCAGCCCGCCCAGCGGCGCCATGGCCATGTTCAACAGCATCAGGCCGGCCCATTTGAAGGAATGGAACATCGTGTATAGGATGATGAAGATCACCAGGATGGTGACCGGCAGCACCACCATCAGCCTTTTTTGCGAACGCTGCTGGCTGGCATACTCGCCGGCCCAGTTAATGGTGTAGCCCTTGGGCAGCTTCACCCGCTGCTTCACGCGGCGGATCGCCTCTTCGACGGTGCTGCCCAGGTCGCGGCCGCGCACGGAGTATTTGAGCGCGACGTAGCGGGAGTTCGCCTCGCGGTAAATCTCGGAAGCGCCGTCCAGCTCCCTGACATTGCACAACTGTGCCAGGGAAACGCGTTCGCCGGACGGACTGAGCAAGCGGATGCGTTCGATGGCCTCCTGGCTGTCACGATAGGCCGGCAGATAGCGGGCCACCAGGTCGAAGCGCTGCTCTCCCTGCAGCACCTGGCTGACGGCGTTGCCGCCGACAGCTGTCTGAATGGCGTCCTGCACGTCCGCGACGTTGATGCCAAAGCGCGCGGCGAGATCCCGGTCCACGTGAAACTCGAGGTTCGGCTGCCCGATCACGCGGAACAGGCCCAGGTCTTCGATGCCCCGGACGCCGCGCATCACACTGACGATCTCATCGCCCTTGGCTTCGAGCAGTTTCAAATCGGCGCCGTAAATCTTCACGGCAAGTTCGCCCTTGACCCCGCTCACTGCCTCCTCCATGTTGTCGGAGATGGGCTGCGAAAAATTCCAAAGCACGCCGGGCAGCTTCTCGACCTCGCGGTCCAGCGCGGCGATCAGTTCGTCTTTCTCCTGGTGAAACACCGGCCGCCACTTCTCCTTGGGCTTCAGGTCGACGAAGTATTCGGTGTTGAAAAAACCGGTGGTGTCGTTGCCGTCGTCGGGCCGGCCGACCTGCGAAACGACTTGCGTGACCTCGGGGAACGACGCGAAAATCACCCGCGCCTGGTTCATGAGCCGGGTGCCCTCGGTGGGGCCGGTCGACGGCGCCAGCGTGCCGCGCGCCCAAATGGCGCCTTCGTCCAGGTGCGGCAGAAACTCGGAGCCGATGACGCCGCTGGTCAACAGGTACGCGGCCGCCGCCACTGACAACACGGCCGCACCGACCGGCACCCAACGATGCTCGATGGCCCACTTCACGGCCTCCCGGTACCGGTTCGTCAGGAACATCAACACCGGGTTGTGCCATTCCCGGCTTTCGCGGCGGAACAGGAAACTGGAAAGCACCGGCGCCAGCACGATGGAAAAGAGCAGGGCGCCCGCCAGGGCGAAAGCCACGGTCCACGCCATGGGCTTAAACAGGCGCCCTTCCACGCTCTGCAGAGTGAAGATAGGCAGGTATGCGGTGATGATGATAGCGATGGCGTAAAACACCGGCCGCTGGACCTCGTGCGCGGCCTCGCGGATGCGGTCCAGAGCAGGCTTGGGCGTTTGGCGCTCGCCCAGATGCCGCACGATGTTCTCCACCATCACCACCGCTCCGTCCACCACCATGCCGAAGTCGAGCGCCCCGAGCGAGAGCAGGTTGGCGGGGATGTGGCGCAAGTCGAGACAGATGGACGCGAACAGCAGCGAAAACGGGATGGTCAAAGCGACGATCAGCGCGCCCCGCGCGTTCCCCAGAAAGAGGAACAGGATGATCAAAACCAGAATGATGCCTTCGGTGAGATTGTGCAGTACGGTGTGCGTGGTGTAGTGCACCAGATCGCTGCGGTCCAGGAATGGAACCACTTTCACGCCGGGCGGCAGAATGTTGTTGTTGAGGTCGTCGACTTTGGCGTGAATGTCTTTCAGTACCTGGTCGGAATCGGCGCCCTTGCGCAGCAAGGCGATGCCTTCGATGACGTCGTCGTTGTCGATGATCTTGCCGTCGGCGCGGTGAATGGCCTTGCCGATCTGTCCCAGCCGGATCTTGGGCCCCTGCTCGACGGTGGCGATGTCGGAAACGCGAACCGGGGTTCCGCTTTGCGACTTCAGGACGATCTTGCCGATGTCCTCGACGCGGTCGACCAGGCCCACCTCGCGTATGTTGACTTGCTGCAGCCCCTGCTCAATGAAGTTGCCGCCCGCGTTGACGTTGTTATTGCTGAGCTGCTGCTCCACCTGCCCGATGCTCAGGCCGTAGTCCACCAGCTTGTCCGGGTCAATGCGCACCTGGTATTCCTTGGTGGAACCGCCAAAGCTGGCCACGTCGACTACGTTTGGCACTGATTTGAACTGCTTTTCGAGAACCCAATCCTCCAGCGCTTTCAGCTCCAGCAGGTCGTACTCGGGATTGTCGCTGTGCAGCGTGTACCAATAGATCTGCCCGACCGGGCTCCAGTCGGTGCCCATCTGCGGCTGTAGACCCTGCGGCAGAGTGACCTCCGACAGACGCTCCAGCACTTTGGAGCGGTTCCAGTCGTTATCGGAATCGTCGTCGAACACCAGCATGAGGCTGGACAGCCCGAACAGCGAAGTGGAGCGCAGGTGTTCCAGGTGGGGCAGGCCGTTCATCACAATTTCGAGCGGGATGGTCACCTGCTGTTCGACTTCCTCGGCCGCGCGGCCCGGCCACTGCGTGATGACCTGGACATAGTTGTTGGCGACGTCGGGGTAAGCCTCAATGGGCAGGTTCTGGAAGGAAATGACGCCCCAGAAAAACAGCAGTGCGGCCACCACCAGCACCAGGAAGCGGCGGTTGAGCGCAAAATCGACGATCTTCCGGATCATGTTCCGCTCTCCCCGTTACTGTTCAGCGGTGTTCTGTAGCACGAGGGCGTTGGAAACCACGCGGTCGCCCGGCGAGACCCCGCTTAGCACTTCCTGAAGATTCGGGGGCAGCATCTTGCCGCCTTTCACTTCGACTCTGCGGAACGTCTTTTCGCCCGCCGGGACATAAACCCAATCGCGGTCATGCAGGTGCAAGATGGCCGAGGCCGGCACCACGGCGCAGGATTCCTTGCGCGGACTGTGGAAGGTTGCGGTGACGAACATGCCGAGGCGCATGGTTCCCGGGTTGGGAACCTGCAGCCGCACCTTGGCGGTACGGATGTTGGGATCCATGATGGGGCCGATGTTGTCGATGCGCGCGCGCACCACCTGCCCGGGATAGGCGCTGAGACGTATCTCGGCGAACTCGCCAAGGCGCACGCTCGCCAGGTCGTTCTCATACACGTCGCAAATCACCCAGACGTTCGAGAGATCGGCGATTGTGAACAAGTTGGGCGAGTTGTCGAGAGTCTTGACGCCGCCGGCGTTGGTAATGTTCTGCTCGACGATCACGCCGGAAATGGGCGCGAAGATGTCCACCAGGGCGCTGGGGCGATTGACGTCGACGCCGAGCACTTTGAGCCGCTCCATCGCCGTATCTACATCCACCTGCGCCTTGTCGGCGGCATCCTGCGCCACTTCGAGGTCCTTCTGCGCCATTGCGCCCTTGTCGTAAAGCAGCTGGGTGCGGGAGAGCTGCGCCTTGAGCAGCGTCAGATCAGCCAAAGCGTGGCGGTAATCGGAGAAGGCCGAAGAAATGTCGGAGCTCTGCACCCGCATCAGCAGCTGGCCTTTGGTCACCGTGTCGCCGAGCTTGGCGTGGATCTCGACCACGCGGCCGGAAGCCAGCGAAATCACCGGCACATTGCGCGAGACATCGGCGCTGACCACGCCGGTCACCTGCAGCTCGGGTGCGGTCTCACGCAGTGCGGCGGAGGCGAGCGGGAACTGCTCCGGATGATCCACCTTGATGACGTTCACGTCGGGCTCGTTTTCAATCTGGGCCGGCGGCGGCGCCTCGGCCTTGGAATCCGGCTGGCCCTTGGCTTTGCACCCGGCCAGCGCCAGCAGCAACAGCGCCAGCAACGCCAGCATCGCGCCGCCCGCTCGCCCTGCGCGTTTCATAAAATCACCTCGCGCCCGACCGCCAGGTTCAACTGTCCCGCGGCGGTCAGGTAGCTCGCGATCAGGTTGAGGTACGCCACCTGTACAGCCCGGTAATCGTGCTGCGCATCCAGAAAGTCCACCAGGGCCGCTCCGCCGTGCTGGTAGGAGAAGGAGACGGTGTCGCGCACGCTGGTGGCGCGCGCCAGGAAGCCGTCCGCGCCGCGGTACGGGCGCAGCAGGTTGATCGCCGACGCCAAGGTGAAGTAGGCCGAATCCACGTCGCTGAAAATCTGGTTCCGGGTGGCGTCGCGCAGCCGCTCGGCGTGCGTGATATCGATCTCGGTGCGCGCTTTCTCGCCCTGGTTTCTGTCGAAAATGCGCAGCGGGATGCTGATGCTCACACCCATGTAGACGGGAATCGGCGGATTGCGCCCGAAGTCCACGGCGAAGGTCGGATCGGTCGAGCCATTCGCCACGGCCAGTTTGTGG
>Ga0181535_10001636_pt1 | contig 28925 bp, 17 predicted proteins | sample PEATcosm2014_Bin_44_FD_119774 | JGI IMG/M metagenome (GOLD analysis project Ga0181535, IMG submission 119774) | Peatland microbial communities from MTU Mesocosm Facility, Houghton, MI, USA - PEATcosm2014_Bin17_30_metaG | ecosystem: Environmental > Terrestrial > Soil > Wetlands > Peat | place... | reverse complement strand
TGGTTTCGATGGCGGGGAACCTTGCACTGATGCCGATTCTGGTGCATGGGGCGCACATCCCGGTGGTCGAGTCGAATGCGATCGCGATCCTGTGCTGTTCGATTCTGAATTTCAGCCTGGGACACAATTGGGCATTCGCGGCGAGGCTAGAGGCGAGGACAGAAGCGAGGCAGGGCTAAACCATGGGAGAATCACGCCGATGAACAAGATCGGTGGGGTGTCTTCGGCGATTCGGCGGATGCCGCGATGGGAGCAAATGCGATATTCTGCTTCGTCCTGAGGAATCCCGTCGTGGCAAGCTCGATGTCGAATCACGCGACTTACAAGAATCCCGCGGTTCTGTCGCACCACGCGATGCGCAGGATGGTCGGCATCATCGCGCTGCTGCTTCCTTTCGTTCTCGCCGGCGGGAACATCCTGATCTCCTTCCTTGGACCCAGCCATGCGCTGCCCCATCCCCTGCTGCAGCGATCGATCAGCGATTATCGATACACGGCGATGGGCGGTTGCGAGGTCGGAAGCCTCTGCGCAATCGCAGCGTTCCTGATGTGCGCGCGAGGATACGACTGGGCCGACGAAATCACCGGGTATCTGGCCGGGATTTTGACTCTGGGTGTGGCCCTGTGTCCCTCGGTGAATCCGCGAGACCCTGTGCACACAACGCTGCAGCTGGAGTTGAATACGGTTCACACCGTGTTTGCGGCGCAGATGTTTCTCGTCCTCGCCTATTTCTGCCTGGTTCTTTTCCGCAAGAGCGCGCCTGGGAAAAGCCGCACTCGGCGCAAGCAGCACAGAAACGCTGTTTACGCGGTGTGCGGAACGGTGATCCTGGCCTGCGACGTGCTGATGGTCGGCTTGAATCTTGATCGCGTGGAGCGATTCCTCAGGCCGATCAACCCGCTGCTCACATGCGAATCTTTGGCGCTTGTCGCCTTCGGCGTCGCCTGGCTCACCAAGGGCAACGGCATCCTTCGAGACAGGCCGCACAATCATGTGCAGCCCGCCTGAGCAGCTTTGCTAGTGCGCGCTTCCCGTCTTGGTCTGATCCGAGGATTCCGGACCCTTCAGAGGAGCTTGCCTGCGAATGGGCACTCGGGCATCGCGAGCAAAGTACCAACGAGCCGTAAGCGACCATGAATTCGTGATGAGGCTGTGGCTGCTCAACTGCGGCCGGTAAAAGAAGGCCGAGTAGTTGGGCGCGAACGACAGGTTCCCAACCGAAGGAAGCGTCAGCGAGAGACTCAATGGGATGGCGTATTCAGTTTGCGAGGCCAGCTCGGCGGAGGGAGGACGGCCGAAGTAGTAGTCGCCGTTCGTTTGGGTGACGAGACTGATTTGCCCGTTCGACGATTTTCCCAGGAATTGAGGGAGACGGTTCTGCAGGTAAATCTGCCAGTAAAAGCCGGGAGTGCGAAGAGCCTTGACTAACGGAGGGCCGGACAGCATCGTGCTTCCATTGATGGCCAAAGCCGGGCCTTCGGAATCTGCGGTAGTGAAGCAGTTCTGCAGCGTGACGGTCGCACTTACCGGGCAGGTCTTTGGCGAGCCGGTGGTGCCGTCTTGCAACGTGATCGACGAAAGTTGGCCATTCAGGGTGCTGAATTCCAGGCCGGTTTGAATGTAGCTTCCATTCCAGAAGAATGCTTTCTGCGAGCTCTGCCCGAACTCCTCTCTTAAGCCGGCCTGGTCGGTCCATCCCGAAACGCGCGGAAGCTGGACCGTAAGCTCTGTACGGTTTCCTGCGGGCGGCGCACTCGCCGCGAAGGAGAAGAACAAGTAGGGGTGGTCGACCTCAATCTGGTATTGATGCGGGTTAAAAACCAGCAAGGTGCGCGGAAGTGATCGCACGCCCCGCACCTGGCTGCCTTTGCCTTTGCCGTAAAGGCGAACCTGCAGGAAGCCGCCCTCGATCCAATTGTTTAACGAATACGACGCGTTGATCGGCTTATTCAGAAGGTTGCCGAGGACTTGGCGGTTGTAAGTGAACGCCGATTGGAGACCGACTGACCACGGAAAGCGATTTTGCCCAGAGTGGGTTGATGCAGCGTCGGGAACGCGAAGATCGGCCAAAACTCTGCTTGCAGTCTCAAGATCGAGATCCTGCGAGGTGGGCGCGGTAGCTTGCGCATTGGAGATTCCCTGAAAATTCGCCACGTTCGCATTCCCGCCCACCGGCTGCCGCGCAGTGAAGCCGGCGATCAACTTGGCAAAATCCACCTGAAATAGCCGTCTCTGCTGGAAGCTTTCGTTCTGCGTGGTGATTGCGCCCTCAACCGAACATGGCGGTGCGGTGGTGCCGGAGTCTTCGCTTTGGCTGCCGATTGCGCCGACGGTCGAGCAGTTCGGCAGCGAGGTGGTGACAGACGCGAGACGAGTATTGCCGAGCCTGCTCAGCAGATAGTGCGATATCGGGGCTGTGATGAAAGTTTCAGTTTCAACATGATTGGTGGATGGAAGCGCGTCCAGGGTTCCGTAAACCGCCCTGTCCTCAGCAAGTTGATCGGTGGTGACCAGCCAATAGTAGGCATCGGAAACGATAGGAGTTTGGGCGATGCAATAGGTGCTCTTGCCCGCGGATTCCCCTTCGCAGGTTGGATCGACCGGAATCCACAAGGGCTCATTATTCTGATTGACGATGGTCGGATTTGATAACGAGGATTGGACAATTCCGTAAGAGACCAGCCACTCCTGGCTGGTGTCCGTCTCGGTCAGCTCGTTTTGCTGTTCAATAAGAGCCTCGGATTGGTCGAGAATCTTCTCAATGTCTTGCCCTTTCACGGCAACGTATTCCAGGTAGTCGCCCTTCCAAAAAATGCGGTCAAGGGCCACGCGCAGCTTGCAAAGGTTCTCGTTTGAGTCTCCCGTGCACATGTCGTAATTCTGGTAGCCCTCGCCGATTGGGCCCAGCTGCACGTCTCTGCTTTGCAGCAACACCACGTCCGCATGCTGCCGTGTCGCTCCGGCTTCGGGCAGTCCCTTGAAAAAAGGCTCTGTCGCTTGTTGCAAGTCGGCAAGGAGCGCCAGCTCAGCCTTTTGCTCGTTGTTTGAATTGTCCACAAAGGTGACCGGTTTCCCTTCAATCTGACCCATCAATTCGTACAGGAGTTGAATAGCGGTCTTTGATCCGCTTTCCGCATTGTTGCTTGCCGAGGCGGCGCCGCCTTGTGCGGGTTGAGCCGGCGAAGCAGACGGGTAGATTCCGGTCGACTGATTGGTGATGACAAGCTTCTGCCCTTGCGTCCATTCCACAGTTGCGCGCGAAACGGCGCCGGGGAAGCGTCCGTCCGGAGGGTTCGGGAACCCGTTGAACGGCGTGAGAATCGGCGGGGGATGCCCCGTGTTGACGGCGTTTATATCGCCTCCGTGATAGGCGTAATTCAGAGTGAGGTCGGGCGTGTCGTATCCAGTCTCTTGCGCGCTGGCGTCGGCTCCGGTCTCAGTCTCCCCTGCCTCGCTGATGACAATATTGATGGGCTGTTGGGCCGGCGACGTGGCGAGCCGCTCCCACACGCGCGCCGCCAGGACTTCAGCTTCGGTGTGCGGCATCTGGGCCATCAGGACAACGCCGTTGAGCCAGCCCTCAACCAGCTCGGCGGCACGCACAAGCTCAGCGGAGACGACCACAGGATCAGTGGCGACTGCCGTCGCCGACAGGCCTTTTTGCTCCAGTTCCTGACTGGTTCGCAAGTAGCAAATGCCGAACTCTGACGGCCAGTGAACGCCATCCAGCACCGAATCCGGATTCTCTTTGGCCTCCGGTGAATTCGGATCGTCTTTGCCGGCTTTCCCGTTGAGGCCAATGCACATGCGAAGATTGGTCTCAGAAACCTCCTTCATGGTGTTTTGCCCAACCACTCCGATGACGAGTATCTTCTGGCCGTCGGCCTTGGTGGCCACCGTGTAGCCAATGTTCTTCTGTTCTTTTGCGATCGTGCGCAGCAAGCCATTGGTTGCGGCCTGACGCGCCTTCTGGGTAAGAAGGAAGCAGGCGCCAACGCTCACGGATCCATCATCGGCCCTGCATGCCGGGACGGTTTTGCCAGAGCTACTGGCAGTCAACTGGCCGCTGAATTCCTTGAGGACCTGCTCGAGCCCCGACCTGTACGTGCACAGGTCGGCGGCATCGGCCTGGTCGCCGCCATTGGCAAAGCTGGCGCCGGTCTGGCACTCGGGCCAATTCTGCAGGCCGGATAAGAGATCGGCTACGCCCGTGGTCGACAAGTCGCTTCCGTTCCCTGACGCGGCGCCGTCCATTTTGCCTGGAGCCGCTTTGTGGGCTCCTCGCTTCGATTCTCCGGATTCGGATCTTCCGAAGAGGGCCGAAACCTGCGGCCAGCGCCCCCCCCAGGCCGACTGCAGGATCGCGAGCTGATCGCTTATGAGCAACTTGAGCACCGAGTCCCGGCCGGCCGCGGTCATCGCCGCGTCGGTGGCAAGTTGCCGCATCGCTGCGGTCGTCAGGTTTTCTCCGTTGCTTGCGCTGAGGCGGTCAAGCCGGTCGAGCCAATCGTTGGGCTGCGATAGCCCACTTTCAGCGCACATCGGGGAATCGGGCGAGAATGGATCGTCGCTGAACAGAAGCGGGCAACGTCCGTTGAGCGAATAGGGATCGGGGCTCCCCTGGTGCTGCAAGTGAAGATCGCCCTTGAATTGAATGCGCAGATTCGCCGCGAGGAGGTACAACTGATGATCGTCGTTGTTGATCAGCGGGGATCCGCCTTGCGCCTGGCTCGCCCGCGCGAGCCGAACCGTGGCTGTGCGCAGCCAGCGGGCCGTATACATGAAATCGTCGCGGCCCGGTACCACGGCACGGAAACCGGCATGCATCAGGAAATTCAGAACGTTGTCGCACTGCGGCAGCCTGGGGACGCGGTCGTCGTCCTTGTACAGGCTCTCCGGTTTGGTCTCACCATCCTCCGTATCTTTGGGCGCTTGGGCACATTCGGGATCAGTTTTGTTTTCCAACTGCAGCGAAGCCCCGAATTCAGGCCCGAAGTCGTCTCCCATGCCGAGCAACAGATGCGACCCGTCTTTCTTCGTGCCGTCGGCAGCGCGAAAGTCCAAAAACGCCTTCACTGGAGGCAAAACAGCGGTTTGCTCGGTAGGCTCCATTCTGTAATAGCCAAGCAAGTTCCCTGTGTAATCGATTTCGGCGTTGGTCGTATAAGCGGACCTCGGGCTGGCGGTCTGTCCGTTGTCGGTCTGCTCGTTGGTTGTCTGTCCCCGGAGGACGCATGGAAGCAGGAGGGGAAGGACCACAGAAACGAGCAGCGGGGAAAGGGATCGGACGAACGACAAGGATGTACGCATAGCGCCCTCCAGGAATCGTGCGGCGTGGGAAGCCCGGTGGTTGTGCATCCATGATCCAAGAATGAGCGAAGCGCGTCAATCGATTTCGGAGACGCGGAAGAAAATCGGGTCTGGTTCCTCGCATCGCTGACGAAGAACAGCCGGATGGGCACAAACGATTCACCGCCTAAAACGCGCTCACGCGTCGAGAGCCACCCGGCCGCGAAGCGACCAGCCGTTGGCGCGCTGAATGAGCGAGTACATGCTGGTTGGCGTCTTCGGCGGCTTGCGCAGGGCGAACTCGGGCGGCTCTTCATTGGAAAAGAGCCAAAGGCTGAACGAAGGCAAGGACAGTGCGCGCACGGCCGCGCGCACGGCATCGAGGTCATCGAGATCGACGCGCAGGCTGTAAAACGCGTTGGACGGTTCGGCGATGAACTTTTCGAGTTCGGCGGCCGCGGCGGCGAGGCCCTCGCCATAAAGACACACGGCGCGAATGGGATGCAGCTCGATGCCCAGCCTCGCCATGATCTCGGGCAAGTGGGCGATCTGCTTCCGGTTCCAATTCTTATAGTCGTCACCGAGTTCTTTCCAAGGTTTCATGTGCGGGCTTTCTTGATTCGCGAATCCGAACCGGCTCTCGACGATGCGGCGCTCGATGGAGTAGCGGCGATGTTCGAGCTCGGCCAGCAGCTCGATCTGGTCCGGAGTGAGTTCGGCGATTGAAGGAGACCGAACATCGTGCACCAGATGCAGACCTGCCAGTTCCATGAGCAGGGGCGTGTGATCGGCGCGCCAGCGATTCGACATCTTTAGAAACTCCGGCAGCTCGTGAAAGGGACGATCGGCCTGGGGATTGATGGCGCCTTGCGCTTGGAGCCGATAATCTTCGTGAAGGGCGCTGGCAAATGCATCCAGTTTCGAGCCGAAGAGCACATCGGAGTTGAGTGTTTCTTCGAGGGTGCCGAAGATCTGCAGCCGGTCACGGAAGCTGGAGATGCTTTCGATATCGCGAACCAGTTCGCCGAACCGGAGATAGTGCTCGAGGCGCACGTAGATGGGCACGTGGAGTTGACCCATACGATCGAGCAGCGAACGTACCTCCAGCGCGGCAGACAGGCTTGCCTTGTCATCGCCGAGGGCGAGGGCCACGCCGAGCAATGACCCGGCCGACTCGAGCTTGGGTTGAACGATGTTGGCAAGATCAGGCGAACCGGGCTCGATCGAAGCCGTGGCGAAGTCGAGCTCGGCCATCTTCGCGGCGACGGGGTCGGTGATGGCGAATTTCGCGTTCGCTGCAATTGCCTCCTTGTCGAAGATGACGATCTTGAGCGTCTGGCCCAGGGCTACCGGCGACAACTGGATGAGGTGCTGGGCGATTTCGCGGCCGTAAGCGCCGAATCCAATGAGGACGAAGGTTCGCGCTTCAAACTCGGGAATGGGCGGCAGGCGGAGGCACCTGACCAGCAGGCGCGCCGCCGAAGTGTAGGGGTTGAAGAGGCTGAGGTCGACGGTGCTCTTATCGCTAGCCAGCAACCGCTTGTGCATCCAGTCATCCCGGACCTGGACAAGCACCCGAATCCTGGACTGCTTGAGATGAGCGGGGTGGGAATCGATGGATTTGATCTGCAGCGCGATATCGATGTTTTCGCTGTCTGACCCGGTGCAGACAATGGCGTTTTGCGCGCGCCGGATTCCCGCAGCGAGCAGCACCTGGGGATTCTTTGCGTCGCCCTGAAGCACCGGGACCCCGCTCTTTTCGCAGGTCGCTGCGCTGGCCGACTCACCTTCGAGATCGACGGCAACCACGTCGTGCCCGTCGGCATGCAGATTTTGCACGATCTGCATCCCCACATCGCCGATGCCGCACACGATGGAGTGGTCGGTTTTGCGCCGCGCCATGGCGGTGCGAAAATTTTTTCTGACGCCGGCAAGAAACAATTGCAAGGCCGAAACGGCTGCGATGCCGGGAACCAGGAATTGCGCGATAACGAGTTGCCAGGGAGCCTGCCCTGGCTGAAAGAGATCGTAAAGCCTGATCAGGGCAATGGAGCAAAACAGACAGCGCAGGAGCTCCATCCAGGCTCCGCAGAGAGGATCGCAATTCGGATCGCATTTCTCTGGCGCAGGAGAAGGTGCAGAAGGGTTTGCAGGCTGAGGCGTGGGGCACGCCGGGAGGGCGCTGCAGCGGACGCAGCGAAAATGCGGATAAGAATGACTCCGCTCGAAGCGCGGACTGCCCGAGGCAGGACTGAAATCGCTTCCCGCCCTCGCGTAGCCCCAGACGCCGAGCCCGACGGCCAGGATCGCGAAGACCATCAGCGTGATCCAATCGAAGCGCTTACTCATGCTCCTCCATACAATCAGCGGCAACCATCAGCCGGGAAGGTTCAACGTGCGATATCGGAAGACGAAGCTCCAATCCATGGTTTCGGCAATCATAACGCTTGCCAGTTTTTCGGCGGTCTGGCGTAGCGCCACGAAAGTTTCGTGGGGCGAAGTGAGCGCCTTGTCCAGGCCGGCCGACCGAATCGCCTCGAGCTCGCGCGCCATGGCCAGCGAGCGGTCGGCGCTGCGCGAGAATTCGCCGTGATTGGCGATGCCGTAGAACGCGGCGCCGAAGGCGGGCGGCACGGTGGCCAGCAAAAGCAGCCAAGGCGATTCCCCGAAGATCACGTGCCAGACGCACGCAAGCAGCGTTCCGATGAACAAAGCCGTGCCGATAAGGTGGAGGCGATGGCTTAACTTGTGCATCGTCTCGTGGTTGCCTTCGTGGTACTTTACCTGGCCCTCGAGGATGTCCGCGATCAGTTTGGCGACACAGGAGACATAGGCCTGGTTGATGACGGCGTTCACCAGGCCGAGGTCGCGCGCGATGTTGCGAAACATCCCATCGACCCAGGAGCGGTCGAAACCGGATCGAAAGTGAGCTGGAGGCGGCGGCGCGGCCAGTGCGCAGCCGAGCAGGGCCAGGTAACAGTATTGGCGCAAGAGCTCGGCCAGTTGACGCAGGTTGAGCCACCGCTCATGCCAGCGTCTGCGGCGGCCGTGCCAGGTAATGGCCAGAATGGTCACGATCAGAGAGAATTCCGTAAGCGCGGGAATTCTGCCCAAATCGATGCCGTGCCGTCCGCAGACGTAATCCGCCATGGGGACGAGGACAGAGCAAGCAGCCATGAGACTGGTCGCCAGGGAGGTCGAGCGAAGAACTCCGGCGTAGTAAGTAGACAGTCCGTCGGCCCAGCCATAGTGGGGACAGAGCCGGTCGAGCAGGTAGAGGCGCGCGTCTTCGGGCAGGCCCGGGGAGCTGGCAATCATCTTCTCCCATTCCTCCCGCGACGACTTTTCGAAATTCGGAACCCGCCACGATCCAATGCGAAGGCGGCCGCGGGCGACAAGATCGCGAAAGATCCTGAAGATCCGGCCTGGATCGAACTTCGGTTGCTTTTCGGCAAAATAGGCATGGCTGAAGCTAAAGCTGTTCTCGCCGTCTCCGCGATCGGCAAAGCGCCCGGCAAAGATCGACTCCAGCTCATCCAATGCCAGGGTTTGCCGCTTCCCCGACTTATCGGCTCTGAGAATGCACGGATCCTTCAGTTCGGATGCATTGAGCCAGACGACCGGCGTATGCTTCGTCAGAGCTTCTTCCACGATCTGCGTTGTGCCGCCTCTGCCCGCCGCAGGCTCGCCATCCCAGATGGCGATCAGCAGATCCGACTGTTCCACGACCATGCGCCCAACGCGTTCGTAAGATTCGTCCTCCCTGTTTCGCGAGCCTTCAATCTGAAAAACCGCCGAAGCCTTCGCGAGCAGATCGTGGAACTCGTTGCGCGAGGCAGCGTCTTCGAAGTCGTGGCAATACTCGGCGGCGAGGAATGGAAGCGGGCATTGGAGATCCGCGCCCAAAGCCAGACCGGCATGGGCAACAATTCGGTCCGAACCTTCAGCGAGTGGAGAGAGGATGCGCAGAATTGGATCTTCCGGGGAATGAAGCAGGGGATCGTGCGCGCGGGAGGCCAGAGCGGCGATGGCTTTTAGAACCTGATCGCATTGACCAGGCAGGCCTGCGGCGACATTGGGAGATAGCCGGTTGGGCCGATGGCCCGTTACGCCGACTTGAACCACCAGGCGGGGCCGCGGCGGCGAGCTTGACTCTGATGAGGCCATGGCGCGGTGATGGACAATGCTCCCTAAGCCGGTTCTTCAGTCGCTGGAAGACGAAGCCGCCACTGCTAAATGGCTTTTTCCTCAAGAAAAAGCCACCTTGCTCCGCACCGGAAATGCCACATTCCAACTGAAGAACCGCGCTAAATCTGGGTTGAGCATATCACGGCGTCAAACACAACACGGCCAACTATTGATGGGCGGAAAAAGCTCAGCCGTGGCGGATGAACGAGCCATCGTGCAGCTCGGCCATTGCCTGGCGGAGTTCTTCCTGCGTGTTCATGACGATGGGGCCATACCACGCCACGGGCTCCTCAAGCGGCTTACCCGAGACGAGCAGGAAGCGAATGCCCTCGGGACCGGCCTGGACGACAATCTCATCGCCGCGGTCGAACAGGACTAGCGAATGGTTCTCCGCGTCGTAGACCGCTTGCGCGTTTGGGTCGATAGCAGACTCCGTAAGAACGGCCTGCGGCTCGGATGCGTCACGAAAGGTTCCCGCGCCGGCAAAGACATAGGCGAAAGCGTTGCGCGTCGTCTCAACCTTGATCCGCTTGCGCTTGAAGGGCGGGACGGAGATGTCGACGTAGCGCGCGTCGACCGAGTATTGTCCGGCGGCGACGCCCTCAACGGGACCTGTTTTGCCCCAAAACTCGCCGCAGATGATGCGCGCTTTGGTTCCGTCATCTTCAGTGACCTCAGGGATGGCGCTGGAGGGGATGTCCTGGTAGCGCGGGTCGGTCATCTTGAGCGATGCGGGAAGGTTGGCCCACAACTGAAAGCCGTGCATGCGGCCGCGCTCGTCGCCTTTGGGCATCTCCTGGTGGAGGATGCCGCTGCCGGCAGTCATCCATTGAACGTCTCCAGCAGTCATCCGGCCCTTGTTGCCCAGCGAGTCGCCATGCGCGACCTCGCCCGCGAGGACGTAGGTGATGGTTTCAATGCCGCGGTGCGGGTGCCACGGAAATCCTGCCTGGTAGTCTGCGGGGTTCTCGTTGCGAAAGTCGTCGAGCAGGAGGAACGGGTCGAATTCGGCGGTTTTGCCGAAGCCGAAGGCGCGCTGCAGCTTGACGCCTGCACCCTCGATCGTGGGCTTGGTTTGATAGATCTCTTTCACGGCTCTCAGCGACATGGTGGACCTCCGATTTTGGAAACCAAAGCGACGCGGCGGGCAACATGCGTCGCCCGCCCCGGAAAACCGCTCGGATTCGATTTGGATCTAGCAACTATTAGATGCGCGGGCAACATCTCGGTTACAACCGGCATTTCTGGACGCCAGGGACGAAACGCCGCGAACCGATTTCAGGTCTCAGGCAGCTTTGATGAACTGGACGTCGAGAGTGATGGCCACGTCTTCGCCCACCAACACGCCGCCGGCTTCGAGAGTCGTATTCCAAGTGAGCCCGAAATCTTTGCGGTTAATCTTGGCGGTGGCGGTGAGGCCGATGCGCGTATTGCCCCAGGGATCCTTGGCGGGCTCGCTCACTTCCTCGACATTCAAAACGACCTGCTTGGTGACGCCGTGAATGGTCAGGTCACCGGTAACGGCAAAGCCGTCGCCCTTTTTCTCGATGTGGGTGGATTTGAATGTCATGGAGGGGAATTTTTCCACATGGAAGAAATCCGGACTCTTGAGATGGCCGTCGCGCTGCGCGTCCTGAGTGTTCACAGTGCTTACGTCGATCGAGACTTCAAGAGATGACTCAGTGTGGTCAGCATCGACGCGGTGCAGAACACCGCTGATTCCGCTGAACTTACCTTTAACATTGGAGATCATCATGTGCTTGACCTTGAACTCGGCCGCGGAGTGGGCGGGATCGATGTTCCAGGTGCTGGTGGCTGATGTTGCGGCGGTGGTAGGGGTCATGGTGGGTTGCTCCTTTCATCTGGTTGGATGCGGGAAGAGGATATTCGTTGCAACAAGTATCCGGCCGAGGCCGTCACCCTGCGGGGCGTCGTCTATTTGTGCTCGATGGTTACATTCGAACTCAGCCACTTGTAGGACTGGACCAGGACCACGAAAGCGGGGTAGTCCTTTTTAAATAGGTCCTCGTTCTTCGAGGAAATGACGACCATCACAAGGACCTTTTCCTCGCCGATGTAGGCAACGGCCTCATAGCGATCAAAGGCTCCGGGGGCGAAGCGGAGGACGGGTACAGAAACGTCGCCGATCTTGATTGGATCTGACTGGACGACAACGGCGGCTGGAGCATCGTGCTGCACTTGTTTGGCGTCACCGGCCATCATTTTAGCGACGGTTGCATCCGGCTCTTTGCCCTCTACGTTGAAATACATGAAGGTCCCTGAGTCCTTTGCCTCTTGAAAGTTTGAGCCAGCCGGGTAAAAGACTGCGTAAATCCCTTGATCGTTCATGATGCCGTTGTCCAGAACCCACCCGTCGGGCGCGCAGAACGTTAAAGCGTGGTCTTTCCCGTAGAGGATGCCGCAGTTGCCATTGGGCGCCTTACCGCCCCCACCGGCATTTGAGCTGGGAGAAGTTTGCTGTGAGCCCGTCTGCAACGCAACGGCGAGCAGAAACAGGGTTCCGACTGGCAGGATTTTCATGCCGGGGATTCTACACCACGATTGACGATTGTGCTGTGAGCTGCGGCCAGTTTGAGCTCGCCCAGTTATCCACCCGGTCCACACTTGCGTGTCCCACCCGCACCGTATCCTCAGGAGAGACCGATTCATGTCTGACTTTGCCCAATCCGTGAAGCAGCAGGCCGACATCGTGAAGGTGATCGAGAGCTACATCCGGCTGCGCAAGGCAGGGGCGCAGCGGTTTACCGGGCTCTGCCCATTCCACAAGGAGAAGACGCCTTCGTTCAGCGTGCATGCGGGGCAGCAATTCTTCTATTGCTTCGGCTGCCAAGCCACGGGCGACGTGTTCAGCTTTGTGGGCAAGATCGAGAATGTCGGCTTTCCCGAGTCGGTGCGGATCGTGGCGCAAAAGTGCGGGATTCCACTGCCCAAGCGGGAGTTCTCCTCGCCGGAGGAAGCCGCCGGAGCACGGTTGCGCACCAAGCTGCTGGAGCTGCATGAGACAGCCGCGGCGTGGTTTGAAGAACAATTGCGTGGGCCCGGTGGCGCGCTGGCGCGGGAATACCTGGCAGGCCGCGGGCTATCAGACGAGGGAATCAGGAAGTTCCGGATCGGGTATGCGCCGGACAGCTTCAACGCTCTGCGCGACCGGTTGAGCGGGATGGCGGACCAGGAGGCGCTGCGCGCGAGCGGGCTGTTCAGCTCGAAAGAACAAGGTGACGGGGGCCAGGGACCGATTTACGACCGGTTCCGTAAGCGAGTGATGTTTCCCATTGCGAACGAGGGCGGGAGGGTGATCGCATTTACGGCGCGAACACTCGAGACGGGCGACAAGGCGGGCGCGAAATACATCAACTCGCCGGAGACCCCGCTCTATTCGAAGGGACAAGTGCTGTTCAACCTGGACAAGGCGAAGCCGGCAATTCGCGCGCTGGAGTTTGCCCTCCTGGTCGAGGGCCAGATGGACTGCATCAGCGTATTTCTGGCCGGAATTCAGAACGTGATTGCGACCAGCGGGACGGCGTTTACTGAGCAGCAGGTAGCGATCTTGAAGCGGCACACCTCGAATGTGATCGTGAACTTCGATCCTGATACGGCGGGCGCGAATGCAGCCGAGAAATCGATTGCTTTGCTGACTGAAGAGGGGTTTGCGGTGAAGATTGTCACGCTCGAGGGGGGACTCGATCCCGACCGATTCATTCGTGAGCGGGGCGTGGAAGCCTATAAGGAGGCGCTGCGCGAGTCGCGACGACAGGCAGATTATTTGATCGAGCGAGCGCGGATGCTCTTCCCAGGGGCGAGCGCCGAGCAGAAGGTGAAAGCTATGAATTTTCTGCTGCCGCACATTCGACGAATGCCGGAGACCCTCGCCAGGGAACAGTTTGCCGCGGATGCGGCGCAGAAATTGGGAATCGGGTCGGCGGTGCTGCGCGAGGAGTTGCGGCAGGCTGCGCTGCGGCGACGGGAGCGGGTGGAGGAGAGGGCGCCGAAACTGACCGAGGTTGAAAAGGTTCTGCTTCGGGCACTTGCCGTGACAGATCCCGATGGTGCGGAGGCGCGGCTGCTGGCGACGGAAGCGCTGACGAACAACGCGGCGTGGTTTGAGCATCTGGGCGCATTCGGGGCGATGCGGGAGTTAGCGAGCCGGGCGGCCAAGGACCCGATGGACGCCGTGGTCGATCCGGGCCAGCGGGCGCTGCTTGCGGAGGCACTGCTGGGCGAGAACCGGCCGCCGGAGGTGAATGAGGTCGAGAGCGCGGTGCAGGAAGTTGAGGAGCGCGGCATCGAGAGCAGGCTGCGGGATTTGCGGGCGCAGATTGCCGAGGCCGAGCGGACTGGCGACTTTCCCGGTTTGGCGGTCTTGACCCAGAAGAAGCTGGATCTTGATCGTGCACTGCGCCGGCTGCACAGCCAAAAGGCTCAGGAACGATAGGGTTCTTGGACGCTGGGTCGGAGGGTTTTCAGGGGCAAATCGTGCGTCGAAAAGGCCATTCTGAGCGTCTAATGAGTAAGTAAGGGACCGGGATCGGGTGGCTGGGCAACGGGCCTGAGCGGGTTTGAAGACATTGGACCGGGTTGATTTTCCGCCGAGTTTTTGCTGGTGCGAGCAAGTGCAATTGTGGTAATCTATTGATCTCAGTGAGGATGCGCGCCCCTTTGCCCCACACATGAGCTCCGGCTCGCGGGCGACCCAGGCGAAACCTGAAGCGCTGCCATCCTGTTCCGAGAAAAGCTAAAACCGCTTTTGCGGGCTTGCGGGTGTGTATGCAAGCGAGGATTTCCTATGGGAAGTCTTCATTTTGTGCGTCTGAAGCTGGACGCGTTGCGGGTTTGCGATAAGCGCGGATTGATGTGCGCGGGCGAGCGAACCTGCGCGGCGAATTGCAATGACGCGGGGCCAGCAATGAAATCGGGCGAGTCATTCATGTGAGTGCAGCTTGCCGAAGAGAGCAGGGAAATTTTGGCGATTGAAGACAAATTCGAAGAGGACGTGCACGGTCTAATCGAGACCGGTAAGGAGAAGGGCTATCTCACCTACGGCGAAGTGAACGATGCGCTGCCGGAAGAGATTGGCTCTCCCGACGATCTGGACGATCTGATCACGACCATCGGCACGCAGGGCATTGACCTGCTCGACACTCCGAAGTTCCCCGGCGACAAGGACTTTGAACTGGAGGAAGGCGAAGACGTCGAGCTGGACCTGACACCGGGAACGCTGGAGAAGACCAACGATCCAGTGCGCATGTATCTGCGCGAGATGGGAACCGTGCCGCTGTTGACGCGCGAGGGCGAGGTGGAGATTGCCAAGCGTATCGAGCGTGGGCAGAACCGTGTGCTGAAGGCGATTTCGCGTTCGCCGATCGTGATTCGCGAGGTAGCGGCACTGGGCGAAGACCTGAAGCGCGGCGTTCGCAACGTGAAAGAGGTGGTGATCTTCGACGAGGAGGAGCTCACCGAAGAGGTGGTGCAGACGCGCGTGAAGGCCACCGTGGCGCGCACGGACGCGCTGGTGAAGCACCAGAAGAAAGTTGCCCAGATTGAAGAGAAACAGGCGGCGATCTCGTCTACCAACAAAGCGAAGGTGAAAGAGGCGCGACGGCTGCGCTGGGCCGTGGGCCGCGAAAAGGTGCTCATCTCGCGCATCGTGCGCGAACTAAAGTACACAGCGTTGGAGCGCAAGCGCCTGCTGGACAAGGTCAACAAGACCGTGGACACCATGCGCACACTGGAGCGCCAGGTCCGCTCGCTGGAGCAGAAGTACGAAGCTTCAAAAAGCGAGGAGATGAAGAAAGAGTACCGGCGCCAGCAAAAAAACTGCCGGACGGATCTCGAAAAGATCGAAGGCGACGCGGGCGTGTCGATTGTGGAGCTGAAACGCACGCAGCGCGAGATGATCCAGGGCGATATGGATGCCGAGCAGGCCAAGCGTGAGTTGATCGAAGCTAACCTGCGGCTGGTGGTGTCGATCGCCAAGAAATACACGAACCGCGGATTGCAGTTTCTCGACCTGATTCAGGAGGGCAACATCGGCCTGATGAAGGCGGTGGACAAGTTCGAGTACCGGCGCGGATACAAATTTTCGACGTACGCAACATGGTGGATCCGGCAGGCAATTACGCGCGCCATTGCGGACCAGGCGCGTACGATCCGCATTCCAGTGCACATGATTGAGACGATCAACAAGTTGATCCGCACCAGCCGGCAGCTGGTGCAGGAACTCGGCCGCGAACCGTCGAGCGAGGAGATTGCGCGGCGCATGGACATTCCGGTTGCCAAGGTTCGCAAGGTGCTGAAGATCGCGCAGGAGCCTATCTCGCTGGAGACGCCGATCGGCGAAGAGGAAGATTCGCACTTGGGCGACTTCATCGAGGATCGTCAGGCGGTGTCGCCTTCGGAAGCGGTGATCGGGGTGAACCTGAAGGAATACACGTCTCAAGTTCTGCGCACGCTGACGCCGCGCGAAGAGCGCGTGATCAAGATGCGTTTCGGGCTGGAAGACGGCTCGGAGCACACGCTGGAAGAGGTAGGCCAAAGCTTCCAGGTGACGCGCGAACGCATCCGGCAGATCGAAGCCAAGGCGCTGCGCAAGCTGCGGCACCCGAGCCGAAGCCGCAAGCTGAAGGCGTTTGTCGAGGGCGTGAAGGAGATGTAGCCATCTCCACCCCAGGAAACCAAGATCGTTTCCTCGGGACCCCGGTCTGCGGTGGGGCAGGCGCGCTACGCATATTTCTCAATGAGAGCCGCAGCCTTGTTGCCGCGGCTCTTGCTTTTTTTAGAACAGGCGCATCGGCCGATCGATCTCTAGGATTAACGGAATGACGGCGAGGGCTCAAAAACCGTAGTTCTTCTTCCGCAACGCATTCTTGTATGCGTCGCGAGCCTTCTTGGCCGTCAGCTCAGCGTCGTGGAGCAGGAACCCGGCGTCATCCCACTTCTCCATCTGAACCATAGAGTGGTCCGATGTCGCGAGCGCTTCTTCGGCACGAATCGCGTCGACCCAGCGATCCACCGCCTGCTTGTACGAGCTAAGCAAATGATCGAAATCCAGATTGTCCATGAGTGTGAAGTTAGAAATGATCTGGCTTTGCGTCAATCCAGGAACCCGACTTTTCACGGAAGTTTCACGAATGTAAGCTATGCCCGCAAGTTTTGAGATGATCTGTTCTTCATTTTGGCCGCGTGTCTGAGTGGCGCGAAGTCCGCTTTTGTCTCCATTTGCATACTGCATCTATCTGATAGAATTCCGCTTGATTCAGACTCCGATTCTTTCTTGAATCGTCGTTCATCAGATGGTTTTCCTGACCCAGACAAAGGGGTTTCCCGATGCAAGGTATGACCCGGCGGAAGTTTGGCAAGATCGTGGCCGCGAGTGCGGCGCTGGCGAACGTCGCACTGCCTGAGAGTTCTTTTGGCCAAACGGCGACGACGAAAAACCTAGAATTCCCCGAAGGATTTATATGGGGCTGCGCCACGGCTGCGTATCAAATTGAGGGCGCGGCCACTGTGGACGGGCGGAAGCCGTCGATCTGGGACGTCTTTGCACACACACCGGGAAAAACGCACAACGGCGACACCGGCGATGTTGCCGACAATTCCTATCACCTGTTCAAAGAGGACACGCGCCTGCTGAAGAATCTGGGCGCGGGCGCATACCGGATGTCAATCTCGTGGCCGCGCATCTTTCCCGATGGCACGGGACAGGTGAATCCGGCAGGCATGGATCACTACAAACGCGTGGTGGATGACCTGCTCGCGAACGGAATTACTCCCTACGTCACGCTTTTCCACTGGGATCTTCCTGTCGCGCTCAAGGGAGGCTGGCAGTCGCGCGACACAGCGCTGGCGTACGCCGACTATGCCGGTTATGTGGCGCGCCAGCTCTCTGACCGAGTGCACCATTTCATGACCATCAACGAGTTTGATTCCTTTACGAACCTTGGGTACAAGACTGGCAAGTTTGCGCCGGGACTGATTCTGCCCGCGGCCGGAGTGAATCAGGTGCGCCATCACGCGATCCTCGCTCACGGGCTGGGTGTCGAGGCAATTCGTGCCAGCGCGCCGACGGCGCAGGTGGGCCTGGCGGAGGATCCAACTGTTTTTGTGCCTGTGATCGAGGATGAAAGGAATATCGAGGCGGCGCGGCGGGCGACACGCGAAGAAAACGCCGCATTTCTGACTGCGGTTCTGGAAGGAAAGTACACCGATGACTACCTGGAGCGCGAGGGAGCGAACGCGCCGCGCATCGCCGCGGGCGATATGAAAGCGATCGGGAGCGCGATCGACTTTCTCGGACTGAACGTGTACGCGCCGAACTATGTTCGCGCAGACGATTCGAGGCGAGGGTACGAGATCGTGCCGCGACAGGCGTCGTATCCGCACATGGCTTCAGAGTGGATCGCCGTTGGCCCGGAAGTGATGTACTGGGCGGTGCGCAACGTTAGCAATCTGTGGCATCCGCGCGTCATCTACATCACGGAGAACGGGTGTTCGGCCGATGACGTCGTAACGGTAGACGGACGGATCGAGGATACCGATCGCGTGATGTACCTGCGCAATCACCTGACTCAGCTGCACCGGGCCGCGGCGGAAGGATTTCCCATCAAGGGCTACTTCCTGTGGAGCTTGCTGGATAATTTTGAGTGGGCCGATGGATACAGCAAGCGCTTTGGAATTCATTTCGTGGATTTCAAGACGGAAAAGCGGACTCCCAAGCTGAGCGCGGAGTGGTATCGCGAAGCGATTCGGCGGAACGCCGTGGTGTGAAATCTCGAACAAGACGCCCCGGGTCGAGATGCGGTCGGCACAGAGGAACGCAATGCGCGCTCCACTGTGCCGGATGTTCGTTCTGCCATTTGTATTAATGCGGTAAGACAAGCAGATCGGCTGCCAGTAACTTCTCCGTCAGCCTGTCCAGAGCCAGCGGAAACCTGTAGCCAACTGTCCTGATACCTATGCCGAGCATCAGAGCCGTTTCCTCCTGCGTGTAATCCTGAAGCACTACCCGGCTCAAGAGTTCCCGATCGAGAATGCTGATCTGGCTCAGGCAATTCTCGATATCGAGCACGAAGATGACCGCGTCCTCGAAGGTTCGTATAGGACGGCTGGAGGCCCAACCCCGCCCGACCGGATCGCCCAGGATCGAAGGCGCCCTGCCCACCTGCGTGGAAGCGTACAGATAACGCCGCAACAGGCTCTCAGTGTGCCTCCGGTAGAAGGCCAGGTTGGCCGGAGGCTTGTAATCGTGCTTCTCAAGCCCTAATTCCTTTCTCGCAGCGGATTGTCGTTTCCCTCTCCTTTGTTCGATTTGCCAGGCTGCCTCATCGGCGCCGGCGTCCCATTCCATTGGCAACTGAAAGGCAGCGCTCATTGCGCACCTCCAGTTGCCTCAGCCACCGCCCAAACTCTGGCAAGTCGCTTATGGCTCGGGCGTCCGCGCCGCCTGCGACTTTCCGGCGATGGAAAATCTCTTAGTTTTGATTCGCATTCCTTGCAGTACACATTCCCTTGAGTCTGGGCCCGGTACCAAAGGCAACCACATCCTTCGCAAACCTTCAATTGCACGCGCACTTCCATGACTGATTCTCCGCATAATTTTCTTCTCCCGACGGAATTTGGTGATGCAGGTTGTTCCCCGGGGTGAAGAGAACCAGGCTGGACAACTCAGGTTTCTCATGTCCTGATGGGGGATTGCCGCCCGAGCTCTCTTGTTTTCTGTCATGACCACCGGCGCGCAGATCCTGGAATATTCTCGACTGACTCTTCTGGGGCGCCCCAGCGAGGCGCTCCAATGCGGGAACGGAGATGCCGGCGCGACAAAAATTCCTCCGGCATTGGGTCAGTCGTTGCCGCAAGAGGCAGAAGTCCGCCCCCGCCTAAACGACTGGCGATAAAGAATTTCCAAAAAGATTCCCACAAGTCAAAGTGTGATTCAGTAAACCCATTGTGGAGAGATGCTTCTTCTGAGTCAATGACCCACTACAACTTTCCGGTCATTGTCTTTTCAACCGCCACAAGGACGCTCAGAATAAAGCCAAATGAGTGAGATTAGATTTTCGAAAGGAAATTGACTGAGGTCCAGCCCCATTGCTGGTTGCAAATTTTCCACAGATGAATTTTACGCAGATGCACGAGCGCCTCCGTCTGGAACTGCTGCGCAGAATACAGCGGGGGACACTCAGCGTCTCGCTGCTGGGCCGGCAGACCGGATTTGGGCAGGCTCATCTGTCCAACTTTCTGCACAGCCGGAGACAACTCTCGCTGGAGGCCATGGACCGGATCCTGGCGGCGCAGCATTTGACGGTCGCCGATCTGTTGCCTTCCGTGCAAAGGCAGGAACCGTTATCCGGGGGCGATGGGGTCTGCGCGGTTCCGGTTGTCTCGCATGCAGTGGCGCTCTTTGAGCCGGTAATCCGGCCGACCGTGATTCAATCCCTGCTGCATCTGCCGGCGGCGGCACTCGAATCGATTCACTCACGAGCGTCGGGTACCAAGCGGGCATGGGAGCGGTTTGTCGCCGTTCGCGTGGCGGCTGCCGATGCCCCAGCGATGGAGCCGCTGCTGCTGCCGGAGGCAATTGCGCTCATCGATCGGCATTACAATTCGCTGCTGACCTACCGCCCCAATCGCGCGAATCTATACGCAGTTCGGCAGGGCTCGCATCTGACATTCCGATATGTAGACTTCATCGCCAACCGTCTGGTGTTGCGTCCACACAACCTTACCTTCCCCGTGTCGGTGATTGAAGTCGACTCGGAAGAGTCGCCCAACGATTTGCTGGCCGGGCGAATTGCGCTGATCTTAAACGAGCTGTGAAGAACGATGGGCTTGAGGTTGTGCTCAACCGGGTACAGCCGGGCGGTGCTTCAACTTGTAGAATATTTTCCCTCCGCCAGATCGCGTTCGGCTTCAGCGAGGTTCTCAGGCCTGCCGAGATCGCGCCAGTAAGACTCATCGGCGCGAAAGGCGAGGATCGCGTCGCCTTGGGCGGCGAGACGTAGATAGGCGGGGATGATGGAAAAGACCCCTTTCTCGGGCAGGTTCGAGAAGATGCGTGGTGAAAGGACATGAATGCCACAGAAGGCAAGCGAGTGAACCTGTTGAGCGGGAACGGCCCACTCGGTTTCTGCATCGCGGCCGATGCGGCGGCCGCAGAGCTTGCCATGCTCGTCGAAGAGAAGGTGGCGCGAAGACTCGCGTTGCTGAACCGCCAAGGTGGCGAGTGCGTTGCGTTCGGTGTGAAAGCGGAGCATGCCTCCAAGATCGACGGTGCTGAGGACATCGACGTTATGGACGATGAAAGGTTCAAGTGCGCGCTCGCCGGCCTCGAGGAAAAACCAGGCGGCCTTCTTGAGGCCGCCGCCGGTGTCGAGCAAAACCTCCTCGCGGGAGATTTCAATCCGCATGCCGAAATTTTGGTGGGCCTGGAGATAATCGGCGATTTTGTCAGCGAAATGATGGACGTTGACAATGACTTCACCGACTCCGAAGGTGCGCAGGCGGCTGAGGGTGAGCTCGAGAAGGGTGCGGCCGGCAACCGTAACCAGCGCTTTGGGGCGATCATCGGTGAGCGGACGCAGACGCGTGCCCAGGCCAGCGGCGAAAACCATCGCCTTCATTTACTTTGCTTCCCCCAGCATTCCTAAGTTTTCGAGTTCGATGTGACGGACAACGACTTCGATGCCGGTGATGCCGCGCAGATGTTTGGCAAGCTGCTCTGCGAGAAAAACCGAGCGATGCTGGCCACCGGTGCAGCCAAAGGAGACCATCAAGCTGGAGAATCCGCGATGACGATAGTTGGCAACACTGGCATCGATCAGCGAAATGGCGTGTGACAGGAATTGATGGACGCTCTCCTGACGGTCGAGATACGCGATGACGGGCGTGTCGCGGCCGGTGAGTGAGCGGAATTGTTCTTCGCGGCCGGGGTTCGGAAGGGCGCGTGCATCGAAGACGAATCCGCCGCCGTTGCCTGATTCATCGGCAGGCATGGAGTGGTGGAAGGAGAAGCTGAAGATGCGAACCGTCAAGCCCGTGGATGGCGCGGCGCTGTGCTGCAGTTTTTCGCTGGACGACATTCTTTCGAGAGCATCGAGCAGGGCCGGCAGGGCGACGGGCAACTTTACGTGCTCCGCGAGCCAGCGCAGGTTCTTGAGCGCGTAAGGAACGCTCTCAAGGAAATGCGGCTTGCGCTCATAGAATCCGCGAAAGCCATAGGCGCCCAGCGCCTGAAGGATGCGGACGTAGACGAAGGCGTAATAGGAGTCCATGAATGCGTCGCGCTTGAGGTCGATGAAACCTGCGAGGCAATCGAGATAGCGATCGAGGAGTTGGCGGCGTAGATCCGGCGGCAAATCGGCCTTGCCATCGAAGAGCAACGATGCAATGTCGTATTGCAGCGCGCCCTTGCGTCCGCCTTGGTAATCGACGAACCAGGGATGTCCATCATGCAGCATGATGTTGCGCGATTGGAAATCGCGATAGAGAAAGTAATCGTGATCGGCGCCGAGCAGAAACCTGGTCAGGCGCGTGAAATCGACTTCGAGCGCCTGCTCGTTGAAAGGTATGCCGGCGAGACGGAGAAAGTAGTACTTGAAGTAGTTCAGGTCCCAGGCAATCGATTGGCGGTCGAAGCTGGCACGCGGATAGCAAACCTTGTAATTCAGATCGCGTCCTGCCTCGACCTGGAAACGCGGCAGAAAAGCGACAACTTTGCGATACGCTTCAACCACCTCGGGACCGATGTCTTGCCCGGAACGATTGGCGCTGAGGAATTCGAAGAGAGTGGTGTCGCCCAGGTCTTCTTCGAGATAAGCTCCGTTGCTCAGATCCTCGGCATAGATCTCGGGTACCGGGAGCCGATGACGGCGGAAATGGCGGGAGAACTCTAGAAACGCGACATTCTCTTCGCGCACGGAATGGAGAATGCCGATGGCGTTGTGCCCTACGCCGGCGAGGCGGACAATGACGCGGCCGGAACCGCCGAGTTGCCCCTGGAGCGGCTGAACGCGCTCCGGCGGCGACAGGAAGTGCTGCTCGAAGAGGCGTTTGAGAACGTCCATGTAGGTCTATTGGAGACGAATCACTGTGCTTCGACAAAGATAGACACGCAGGCGAAGCGGACGCAAGGCGGGAAGAGGCTTAGTCGACTTCATGCGTTGTATCGGGATTGTCGAATCGAGTAAACCGGGACGCGAAGTGAAGGTGCACAATGCCAGTGGGACCGTTGCGCTGTTTGGCGATGATGATCTCGGATTTGGCTCTTTCGTCCGGCGTCATCTCTTCGTCGCGCTTGTAGTAACTCTCGCGGTGAATGAAGGCGACGACATCCGCGTCCTGCTCAATGGAGCCCGATTCACGCAGATCGCTCAGCAAGGGGCGCTTATCATCGCGTTTTTCGTTGCTGCGCGAAAGCTGCGAGAGCGCCATCACCGGTACCTGGAGTTCCTTGGCCATGGCCTTAAGGCCGCGCGAGATGGCGGATACCTCCTGAACGCGGTTCTCATAGCCCTTGCGCCCGGCGCCCGCCGGAGTGGCCGACATGAGTTGCAGGTAGTCGACCACAACGAGATCGAGGCTACCTTTGTTTTGCTTGAGACGACGGGCCTTGGCGCGCATCTCGGCCACCGTGGTATTCGCAGAATCGTCGATGTAGATGCGCGATTCGATGAGCTGTTCCAGCGCGAGTTGCAGTTTTTCGTGGTCCTTTCCGCCAATGTGACCGGCCTGCATCATTCGCTGATCGACCCACGCTTGAGACGCCAGCATGCGGCGCAGGAGCGATTCCCTGCTCATTTCCAGGCTGAAAATGGCCACGACTTTCCGATGGGTGACGGCCGCGTTCTGGGCGATGTTGATGGCCAGCGCCGATTTGCCCATGGAGGGGCGTGCGGCGATGATGATCAACTCCCCTTTTTGAAGGCCTCTGGTCATCTCATCGAATTTCGTGAAGTCGGTTTGAAGCCCGGTAATCGTAAGGCTTTGCTTGTAAAGGTTATCGATCGAGCCGAATGAGTCGCGGACGATGATGTCCAGGGGCTGCAGCCCTTGACCGAGGCCGGCTTCGCTGACCTCGAGCAGTTGCGACTCGGTCTCATCGAGGACGCCAATGGCATCCTGACTCTGGTCGGCGGCCTTGGCGATGGCGGCCGAGCAGATGCCCATGAGGCGGCGCAACATTCCCTTGTCTTTAACGATCCGGACGTAATCCTCGATGACCGGACGGCGCGGCAAACCCTCTGTGAGGGAGGCCAGGTAGGCGACACCGCCGACGGACTCGACCTCCTTATAGCGCGCCAGCTCTTCTGCAAGCGTAACGATGTCCACGGTGCGGCCTGAGTCGATCAACTCGCTCATGCGAAGGAAGATGCGGCGATGGGAATCGAGCGAAAAATCGTCGGACTTGAGGGATTCTGCGGCCTCCGCGTGGGCTGCATTATCGAGCAGGATTGCGCCCAGGATGGTCTTTTCCGCGTCAAGGTTCGCGGGCAGGCCGGCTTCAAGGGTGAGGTCGGGGACGGTGGCCATAGAAAAGAGTGTAGGCCAGAATTCCCCTTCGGCAAGGCTGTGCGAATCCAGCGCGTAACTGGAAAAATCGGAAATCGGAGACTGTGACGCGACTACGCAAAAAAATACCGCGTCAGACTGGCTTCTGGCCGATCGTACAGTTCATCATCATGGAACGACGACGTTAATCTGCGCGTTGTGCACAATGCCGCTCGCCGTGGCAGTGACGAGGACCGAGTAAGTCCCGGCTGGCGGGCCCGTGAATCCACCGCCACCACCACCACCGCCTCCGCCACCACCTCCCGTGCTCCCGCTTCCACCGCAGCCGGAGAGGACCGAAACGGCCAGCAGGATCGACAGAGAGGCCAAGCTGATCCAGTGGCGCCCGCGCAGAGGAACGACGAGCAGGATGCAAAGCGCAAGAGCGGATGCGCCTCCAACCCAGCCACCGCGCCCAGGGGTGGGCGAGAGCCTCGATGATGTGCCGGAGACGGCGGCCTTCACGGTAAGCATCGTGGATGCCTGTCCGTTGACAGTCACGGTGGCCGGGCTGAGGCTGCATGTCAGCTGGCTGGACGATGGCGTGCAGGTAAGCGTCACCGTGCCGTTATAGCCGTTGAGAGAGGCCAGGTTGAAGCCGACAGATCCTGGGCTACCCGACTGCAGTGTGAGCTGGCGAAGTTGCGCCGAAAGCAGGAAATCCGGCGACTGGTAGGGGATTGTGAATTGATAGGTTTGGGAGGACTCGGAGGATTGATAAACGCCGTCGCCGGAGTAGACGGCCTTGAATTGACTCGATCCGAGGTCCATATACGGGCCAAACCCCGTTGCGTTCGCAGTGGAGCTATTGGGTCCGGAAGGCGCAAGGGTACCCACGGTATTCAAGTGGCCGTCATCGAAGAAAACGACGGAGCCGGTGGGCGGGGTGGTGGAGCCGCTTGGGCCGGTGACGGTGGCGCTGATGCCAAAGTCCAACCAAAAAGTGTCATCGAAAGAGGGCGGGTCAATGGACACGGTTGTCGTGGTTGCAAGAAGCGGCGCGGGCGGCGCTGTGGCAACAATGGTGAAGGATGGAGCGAGACTTAATTCCCAATCTGGTGCGGCCGAGGTTGTGGGCAGGGAATTTGCATCGCCGGCATAGGACGCTGAAAGCGGGAAGGTTCCCGCGGGGACGTTTTGAAATACAGCCTCACCTGAGAGGACCGGCGTTCCGACAAAGTCAGCCGAGATCGTGGTCAGCCCGCCTGGAACGAGCGTGACGTTCTGGGAGAGCGGCCCGAGGTTCACGGTGATGGCGCCGGTAGGCACATGGCAGTTTGCCTGGTAGATTTGCACTTCGACGCGCAGCGTATCTCCGGCGCTGAACGGGCAACTAACGCTATTGGCTACGGGATTATTGTTCCAGAAAGTTGGGCAGTTGGCGCCCGGCGTGGCGTAGAACGAAGGAGTGACCTTGGGGACGATTAGGGTATAGGGCGCGGCAGTGGAAGCGGCGTAGCTTGCATCTCCGGAGTATGTGGCGCCGATGGTGTGAGTTCCCGCATCGAAGGTGGAGGGAGGAATCCAACCCGCGTAGCCATAGGAATTCAGGGCGACTGTCGCCTGGGGCGTGCCGTCCACGGTGAAGGTGACGCTGCCGGTGCCGGATCCGAACGAAGTTCCGGACGAGGGCCAGGAGCCGTTGACGATGGCGATCGGTGCGACCTGAGAGTTCGCGCCAAACGTCGACCCGCTGGGCCATGGTTCCCACTCTCCGTTTCCACCTGCTCCTGTAATTGTTGCCTGCTCGTACACTCCCTGATTGGGGGCGAGCAGACATGGCGCAGACGGGTTCAGGGTCTGGCCCGGAACCTCGAATCCGTATAGGTTTACAGAGCTGGCAACGGGCGTAATGGTCACCGACTGCGGCGCGGACTGGCTGGGGGCGAATGTGCCATCGCCGCCGTACTGCGCCCACACCTGGTAGGAACCACCGGGCAGATTGGCGAGCGAGCCTGCGGCCGAACCGCTACTCAGCGTGAAGACGCCAAGTGGCGGGGATGACGTGGAAGTCGGGTCGGCCACAATCGTCACATTGCCCGCTGGAGTTCCTCCGCCTGAGGAGGACTTGACATCGATGGTGGCGGCGACTGTCGATCCAACCGGCGCGGTCGTGAGAGAGAGCTGCAATGTGGTAGTGGTCGGCTTGAAGGTGATGGAATTCCAGTTGTTCACCAGCACGCCGGCGTCTACCGATCCGAGGCCGCTGGCAAGATCGTAGCCAACTCCCGCGGAGTATTCTTGCAAGGAATAGAAACCGTCGCCGTTGGTATCGAGTGAGCAGTTGGGCGATCCTTCAACGCAGGTCATGTTGTTGCTGCCGAGCGTGATGTCGTGAAAGGCCGAGGGCATCTGGCGAGCCATCGGATAAAGAGTGAAATTGGCCTGGCCCTGGCGGCCATATCTCTGATTCACGAGCGCCATGATGCCGGCCATCGCCGGAGCTGACGCCGACGTTCCGCCTACCAGTGTGATTTGTTCCACGCCGTTCGAATTGGCCGTGCAGTCGCCCGGAACTGCGCAGATGGGATAGGCGCTCAAATTCGTACCGGCGGCCGCGAAGAGCGAAACGTCGGGGATGTCGCGCACGCCGCCACTGGGAACGCCGGTCCCGCTTTGCCAGCTTGGTCTCGCGTAGCCGTAAAGGGCTTGCGTCCCCACATTGTTGCAAGTGAACGGCGGCTGACTGCTTGTCACATTCTCTGTGGAATTAATGCAACTGCTGGCGCCGCCCCCGCCGGCAGGGATGGAAACGCTTGAGATCTGCTTGTAAGGACCCGCCGCATTGAATCCGTATACGGTGTCCCAGACCTGTTCCGGCAACTGGGCTTTCAGCGATCCGTTATCGGCGTCATTGGTCTGGTTCCAGAGGCTGGCCATGCTGGCGCCGCCGGTCGCATAGTCGCTGTAATAAAAGTCCGTGCCGCCGACGGCAACGTCCCAAGGTGTAGATGCCAGCCCATTGACCGCCAGCCCATCCTGGGTCGTCCATTGGTCGTTGGCGTCATCACAGCCCGCCGAACCGCTATCGCCGCTGGAAACCAAGACCGTCTGCCCTTGCGCCGCGGCCTGCTCCCACAGTGCTGACCAAAGCGCATTGCCGGATTGCAGCATGAAACCTTCGCAGTTTCCGAAACTGACGCTGAGGACACTTGCCTGATTGTCTTCCACTGCGCGCAAGGCCGCCATGTAGAGCGGATCGACGGCAAAGGCATTCCCGACGTCCCCGGTGAAGAGGCCGCTCGAGTTGCCGATGTAGAGATCGACCTGGGCGCCGGGAGCGACAGCGCCGGACTCTTCCACGTCGAGATAGGCTTCGATATCGACGTCTTCCAGATCGCCTGGATCGGAGCCATCGATGACGAGTTGCGGGACCCCGCTGGAGAGGCCGAAGAGCTTTTGATAGGCCTCTACCAGGCTAAGATCGATATTCGATTCGTTGATGATGCCGATGGTTTGACCGGCGCCATTCAGTCCTGCTTTGTAAAGAGGCGTCAGGTCGTACTGTGTGGCAAAGTCTTCCGGCGCCAGAGCATAGATCGTCTTGTTTCCGTCGGGGAGGGTCCATTGTGGAATGGCCGTGTGGCTGCCGGGCGAATAGGTGGCTTGCCCAAGAACTCGCAACATGGGTTTGGCGCGGAAGTCGTTTATGGGCGAGACGCCCGCGATCAGCGGTGCGAGCGCAGCCGGGATTTTTATTTCGCCTGCGTTTGCGTAGTGCGTTTCGCCGTTGACGCTGAACTCGTGGATTTCAGTGTGGAAGGCGTCGCGCACCGCACCAGCCGTGCCGGAAAACTCGAGGAATTGCCGGCTCTTCGAGGTCTTCGCCACAGTTAGTCCCTGCGAAGTGAGCCAAGCGGAAGCGGCTTGGAGGTCGGAGTCGGCCGGGCCGAATTGCTGGCCGAATTGCTCCGGTGTTAGCCATTTGTGGTAATTGGCCGATCCAAGCGTGTGAACGGCCTGCAGGAATTGCTGAAGCGCGGCTTCTCTTTCCGGCGGGCGGTTCAACAACAGAAGCATTTGCCCTGCGGGAAAGGAATCGGAAACAGGCCCGCGGTCATTGGCGGCCCGCGCCAACGGATGCACGCTGCCGTGCAGCGCGACCAGGTTGGCTGCGTCGATGGGTTGAGTCACCAGCGGCGCAGCAGGAAATTGGGCGGCTGCGGGAAGCGCGAACAAACTTCCAAGGATAAGACAGAACGTGTTCCGTTTCATTGCAGCGCCTGCGTTTCTTTCGGTAAGAAAATGGCTAAATGCCATCCCGTTTGCGAGCTAAACCTAACGGAAGTGCGAGAAGGACTGAATTATATGTCTGCGCGACAAAAATCGCCGTGACAACGCCAACGTCAGCGCGCGTCAGTCTGCGGCGCGTTGAGCCGCGCGAAGATGGTGTCGAAATTGCCTGATTCCGCTGCGAAGCGGAGGGTTTTCACATTCTCGACGCAGATCTCAGGCGGCGTGGGTTGCGTTTTGAGGATTTCCATGGCTTCGGCGATAAATTTGTCTAGAGGCATGGCACGCGGGTTGTTTGCGCCATCCATCAGATTCGTGGCGACGTAGGGAGGAATCAACTCGATGACCTCGACGTTTGTGTTGTGGAGTTGAGCGCGGAGCGAAAGTGTGTAGGAATGGAGGGCGGCCTTGGTGGCGCAATACGTAGGCGTACGCGCCATGGGCAGGAACGCCAACCCCGAGGAAACGTTGATGATCGTGGCGCGCGGTTGTTGTTGGAGGTGCGGCAACAAAGCCGCTGTGAGACGGATGGGGCCGAGTAGATTGGTGGCAACGATGGCCTCGGCATCGGCCAGGTCGGGCTGCTGCTCGAGAAGATTCTCGCGGCGCATGATACCGGCGTTGTTGATGAGGATGTTGAGAGAGGGAAACTC
>Ga0181535_10001632_pt1 | contig 28962 bp, 24 predicted proteins | sample PEATcosm2014_Bin_44_FD_119774 | JGI IMG/M metagenome (GOLD analysis project Ga0181535, IMG submission 119774) | Peatland microbial communities from MTU Mesocosm Facility, Houghton, MI, USA - PEATcosm2014_Bin17_30_metaG | ecosystem: Environmental > Terrestrial > Soil > Wetlands > Peat | place... | reverse complement strand
CGGTCGAACTGACCAGCTGCCAGCAAGAGATCACTCTCGACCAGCAGAAGAATCAAGCGCTCACGACGGAGGTCACTGGCCTCCAGAAGATCAAACTCGAACCGGCCTGGAAGAAGACTTTGAAGACCATCGGTCAGGTCGCTCTGGGCATCGTCATAGGAAGGGCGAAACTCTAAATGAACATCCTCACCAGCATCAAGCAGAAGCTCCCCGCGCTCAAGACTGATTTCAGCCGGGCAGAAACCTACGTCAAGACCCTTGTTGTAGCCTCCGTCTCTGGCGCCGCCGCCGACGTCGTCAAGGTCCTTTCCACGGCCGACCGTGACACCATCCTGTTCACCCAGGCCGGTCTCGTGGTTCTGAAGCACACCTTCCTGTATGGCGCCGCTGTATCTCTGATCGGCCTGTTCACGAAGTCTCCCCTGTTGAGCACACTGGGCGCTCCCGCGGCGCCCGCTGCAGCCCCGACAGTGGCTGCCAAGTAACCAATCATGACCTACCCCGGTGACATCAAGAACCTAGTCCTATCGATTACTCGAGCGGACGGAACAGCACCCGTGACCACGGTCAACCCCGTGGTCACGGTGGTACGTCTCGTCGACGGGGTAGTCATCATCAATTCGCAGGCGATGACGATGCTGGCCGGGTCACAAGCTGTCTGGTACTACGCCTGGAACACGACTACCGCTTTGAACGGCGACTACGTGGCCATCGTGTCTTACGCATCGGACGGACTGACGATCAGCGGACGCATGCTTGAGACCATCACCATCGGTGACAGCCGGATCACTGGAACGGTCGCGCTTGACGCAACCGTCGCCAAGGATGCCACTGTGGCCAAGGACGCAACCGTTGCGCACTTCACAGACCTTGCAACGGTGGATCCGGACAACTCCACTTCCGTGCAGACGATCCTGGCGAAGACAAACAATCTGCCACCCGACCCTGCGAGTTTGACCGTGCTGAATGCAGTCGGATCGAATGTTCAGGATCTCCACGACTTCAATGGAGGTACCTGGACGATCGACAAGACACAGAATCCGCAGGTGTTGACAATACTCAGGCCATCTGGCGCCGTACTGCTCAAGTTCCAGTTGACGGATAGCAGCTCGGCTACAGCTCGCACGCCGACTTCCTAAGAGGGTCTGGCTATACTAGCCAGTCTATAGAAGCACCGGTCCACTCGCGCACTGTCGAGTGTTGGAGCGTGCTCACTTTCAGAGTTGTAAGGATGAATCAATGAGTGGAGCTCCACAAGACATCTATCAGTGGTTGTCTGCCGTCTCGGTTGTTGCCGCAGGCTACGCTGTCAGGCACGCTGTTGGGTTGTCCGGCCGGTTCCTGAAGCTGGAGACTCGCTACGAAGAAAAGGTCAAGATCATCGACACAATCGCAGTGCAGCAGAAGACCGATGGCACTTTGCTTGCGGTGCACACGAAGCAGCTCGAAGCCCTAGCCTCCATCAACGACAAGCTGGATGCGCTGCCTCGCCGCGAAGAGATTGATCACCGGTTCTCCGGAATTGAATTGGCTTTGCAAAAGCAATCCAGGTAGGTACTGAATCCATGATGCATTTGATTGAGCGGCCATCCGCCGCTCTTCCCCTGTCCTTGATCGCAACCGCTATCAGCGTGGTATCGCTCATCTATTCACGCGTCCTTGGACGCAAGATCGAGAAGCTGGTGGAGAAGATTAGCGCACTATAAGCGTGTTCTTGCTCAGGACGGTCCGCCACGTTGATCTCCGCTCTCGATTGTGGTGACATCCCGCACGACGCCGCCACTCGTGCGGCCTTTCTTGTCTTATGAGCCAAAACACAGACCTCGCGCTTTATTACACCCGCGATCAGATCAACCAGAAGCTGGAGACCCTTGTTGTCTCGCCTAGTACTGGCAGCACTACGCACGCTGAACCTCTCACCGACGGCGTAGGCGATTTCATCTTTGCAGGCGGCGACATCGTCGTGGTCCTGGGAGTTCCTAATTGAGTGCGCTCAGCCAAGTAATCCTCCGTGATGTTTACGCAAACCTGCCAGCAGTTGGTATACCTGGCAGGCTCTTCTACGCCACGGATACACTCCAGGCATACCGTGACAACGGTACGTCCTGGGATTCCTACGGCTCGGGCGCGGCCGGAGCAACTGGCCCCACCGGCCCAACCGGTCCCGCTGGGCCTACGGGGGCAGCCTCAACTGTTGCCGGACCAACGGGCCCGACCGGCCCCATCGGCCCGACTGGATCTTCTGGCGCAGCCGGCAGCACTGGAGCAACTGGCGCGACCGGTCCGACCGGGCCTACAGGAACAGCAGGCGCAGCCGGAACTGCCGGAGCCACCGGCCCCACGGGTCCAACCGGAGCCACCGGCACGAGCGGCAACACGGTCTGGAACGGCACGGGGGCTCCTTCGAACACCCTCGGCGCGAACGGCGACTTCTACATCGACACTGCGGCGGATAACCTCTATGGGCCTAAGGCCTCAGGCGCATGGCCCACCGGCGTGAGCCTGGTAGGACCGACCGGCGCAACCGGCCCCACAGGTCCCACCGGGACTACAGGCACTGCCGGAACAGCAGGCGCAATCGGAGCCACGGGACCCACAGGACCCACAGGAGCGACAGGGGCAACCGGCGCAACCGGACCAGCTCCTAGCGGCGCAGGCAACCAGTTCGTTGGCACTCCCAACGGCGCGACGGGAACCGCTGGACTGCGTTCGATCGTGCAGGCGGACCTTCCCACTACATCAGCATCCGCCGCGGGCGTACAGCAGGAGAGCTACACCTACGCGGCGGACACCGGAACGGCCAACGCCTATGCGGTCACGTTGTCTCCGGTACCGTCCATTGTTGCTGGGTCCACAGTCTGCTTCCAGGCGGCCCATACCAACACAGGGGCCAGCACTCTCTCGGTCAACGGTGGCAGCGCGATCGCGATCAAGGCGAATGGATCATCCACTGCACTCGCCGCCGGAAACATCACCGCCGGTCAGATCATCGATGTCACCTACGATGGCACCGAGTGGCAGATGATCGTCCCCGGGTTGGTCAACCCGATGACCACCTCGGGCGACACCGTTTATGGAGCAACGGGTGGCGCGGCGACACGTCAGGCAATTGGAACGACTGGTCAGGTCAAGACGGTTGTCGGAGGTCTTCCGGCCTGGGCCAGCCCGAACCAGGGAGGCAGCGTTGTCACCTGCAATCGTCTTCCCGCCGCCTCGCGCGTTATAGGCACGGTCTACCAAAACACTTCGTCTTACCCACTCATTGTGATGATGACGGACGGGGCCAACGGAGCTTCGACCGTTGCCTTCACCGATTCCACCACCACACCCACGACCCAGGTGTACTCCTACCTGGCCCTGGGCGGAGGCAATGCCAACCCGTGCGTGTTCCTGGTCATGCCGGGCAACTATTACAAGGTCACCGGCACCAGCACCGGGCAGTGGGTCGAGTACACCTTCAACACGGGATCATTCACCGCCAGCGGCGACCTAGTAGGCACCAACACCCTGAGCTCGAACTATCAGAACACAGGCTCTGGATTCCGAATCGTCGAAGTCGTCGTCTCCGGGCAGAGTGCTGGTGGAACCATCTCGGTTTTCTGCGATACGACTACGACGCCGTCAACGCAGATATTCGAGCAGACCTCAGGGGCCACGGCGTCCAACTCCGTCTTCTTCATGGTCCCGCAGAGCTACTACTACAAGGTCACGGCCAGCGCTGGAACCTTGGCACACTGGAACGAATACACCAGCAACATCCCGGCCACAATCTCCGCCAACTTGCTCACCGCGTTCTACCCTACCCGAGCCATGGATGAGACGTCGGCAGCGCCATCGGTTACCTGGAACAACCTCAACAACACGGGAAAGCTCCGGTTCACGGCGATCACCTACAATGACGGCAACACGGGAACCCTCCATATCGCGGTGGATGAGAACTGTCCGCCCAGGTACACTCCCTGGCAACACTCGCAATCAGGCAGCGACATCCGTGGAGGATGCGCTTTCCAGATGCCGATGGAGTTCCTTGCTGCATGGCAGGACTCGGGCACCGTGACAGGCAGCACCTGGTTTGAATACTCGATCGGCTAAGCCGCCTTCTGGATTAGGTCCTTCAGTATCTTGATCCACGGCTGCATCCAAGGCACGTCGCGCGAATTGATGTCCATCTTCACCACGATCCGGTCCGCAAGCGCTATCTTGCCGACTTGACACGCCGCGAAGGCGAACTCATAAGGCATCAGGTGGTTGTAGATGGTCGCATTGATGAAGAGCCGGTCCTTCGGATACGGGAAGTCATGTCCCCAGATTGACGCGAACAAGAACGCCATCTGGTAATTGCCAAGCTCACGGTAGTGGCAGACGACCTCATAGATGGGCTCGATTCTGGCCGGGCGGTAAGCATACGCCTTGAGGAACAGAGGCAGGACCTTCTGGTCCCAGTCCTCTTTCAGCAGCATCGCCATCCGGGCCTGCTGATACATGGCGTACCAGCGCTCCTCGTCGAAGCCTTCGAGCTTTGCCCGCCGCGCATACCAGTAGAAAGCTTCGCTATATCGGTTGAGGTCCTTGTACGACTGGGCGAGGTAGAAGAGATCCCGCGGGTTTTCCGGGTCAGCCAACACCGATTTGGTCAGCAGGCAGACATCGCGCTCGAACTTGTCAGTCCGCATCCCCCCGTCACAGAAGTGGGTCAGGCTGATCTCCGGGATCAGCTCATATATCGAGGCCGTTGGTGACGAAATGCACTCGTGGGTGACCCCGGTGTAGACCCACTCGTGCTTCGATGACACCAGCATGGTTTGCGTGTAGTCGAGATTGCCTTCGTAGCGAAGGTCATAGGCATCCGCGGTCAGCTTTTCCTTGAAGGGAGCATGAACATTCAAGACCATGTCGGCATCAAGGATCAGGGTGTAATCAGCCTTCGGCCGAGCGAGCCGTACAGCGAGCGCGCGGTTGGCCCCAAAGTTTATCCAGGGGATCTCATGCAGATCCCCAGGCAAGTCGCCCAGGATATCCCGCACGATTTCTTGAGTACCATCTGTCGACCCAGTATCGCAAACGATCCAAGAATCGATCCATGGCTTCGCGGACTCTAAGGCACGGCGGATCACAGCTCTTTCGTTCTTCACCATCATCGCCAGGCAAATAGTTGAGCTCATGCAGTCATGATGTCTTCGGCGCCGGCGGCTACCAAAGGCTGAACCCATGGCAACGGCAGGTCAAACCCGGCTGATTCAGTTCTGGATCGCGGACGTCAACAGCGTCCCGATCACGACCTGCACTCTCGCCAGCTTCACCATCACTTTCACGCGCAACGGGGTGACCTGTACCGATCCGCTGACCCTGGTGAACAACGGCGGTGGCAGCTACTGCATCGAGTACACCCCGTCGGTCGCCGGCAGCGACGTCATCAACATCGATGACAATGTCGACGATCTCCACTACTGTGACATCGAAGTCATCGATCCGACCAGCGATGTCCTGACCTTGACGCAGGACTACGGCGGATCCGGCGCTCTCAAGGTAGGCATACCCAACTCGGCGACCTACACGCTCTATGTCTACGATTCCAGCGACTGGGCGACTGGAAACACTGCGACTTACATGGCACTCGCCTACACCGCGCTGGACTCTTCCGGCAACTGGTTGACTCCCTCTCTGTACGTTGTCCCCGGCACATATCACATCGTGATCCGCAACGGCGCCGGAGCCGTTCAGGTCCTCAAAGCGTACCTCCAGGTCTAACCTTGCTCAACCTGATTCTTCATGTGACCTTGCCCGCCGGCATCCGCCTGACCAACAACCTGGTCGTCCAGAAGCCGGTCACGTTCGACATCCTGAGCGCGTGCTCTCCTTTCTACGCCTCCGTCGACCAGGTCAAGCTGGCCGGAGGCCCGCTGCTGCGCAAGCTGCAGGACATCACCATTGCGTGCGCGATCTATGAACGCAGCAAGGAGAGTGACCTGCTTCTCATTCATAAGCCGAACGGAACTGGCGATGACACGCTCCGCTTCATCGGCGCGCAGAATCAGTGGGTCCAGGCGAAGGCCGCGCGCGAGCTGCTCTTGAATGTGAGCTCTCTCGCCGGCGGCCCAGGAACCCACGTCCTGGCCAACTTCAGTGTCAGCCGCCAGAAGGGATTTGAGAGCGAGGGTCTTCCTGAACGCCTCAAAGACCTGAAGGAGAAGATCACCGAGTACGAGATCACGATCCGCTCCCGCGGCCGTGTAGCGCCGGGTGGACACGCCAAGGCGGTCATGGCAGCCAAGGGCGTGCTCGATTGGCAGGAACAAACCCCAGGACGTACCTGGATCGTGACTGGCATGGGCGCGAACACCAACACCCCGAACAGGATCTCGAGCAGCAGCGGCCGCGGCAAGAGCGTGAAGTTCTTCGGCAGCCCGCTCTTCTCCGGCATGATGTCCGGCTACCGCATGGGAATCTGGCAAGCCGGATCTCCACTGCATGCCATCACGCCGTTCGCATTCCCGCTGACCGGAGCCTTCTAATGGACTTCTATGGCGGCACCGCCGCTTCCAACAGCGATCCCTTCTCTGCAGTCATCAATATGCGGGAGGAGATGCACAAGGTTCTCTTCGGTAGTGTCGATGTCCCGCGCCAGGGCCAGCTCGTCATCCTGCGCGAGTTCAACGACAAGACCTGCCCGGCCTGTTGGAGCGAAGACCAAGGCGGCACCCGGGACGTGAACTGCGTCTACTGCGCCGGTGAGGGATACCAATTCACCGAGCGGGTCGTGACCATGGCGGTCTTTGCCGGCGTCGCGCCCGTCTACAAGCCGGCCGTCCTCGGCACCGGCCAGTACCCTCTGTCCGAATACGGCGACACCGACCCCAATCGCTACACCGGCTTCGCCGAATGGAACATCTGGCCTGACTATGACAGGTACACCCTGCCCCGTAACAAGACGCCGAATAAGCTCTACCAAATCAAGGTCGACGGGGTCGGCCGACTGGCATTCGATCCGGCCTCCGGAAGCCCAATTCGGGCGGCAAAATGGAAGATACTGTCGGTCACTCCGATCCGCGGAGACGACAGTCAAGTGGCCTACCTCGAGTTGGGTCTCATCAAGGAGAACATCTCCTAAACCCTTATCCGACATATTGTCTGGTTCTCCTATACTAGACAGGCCCGATAGGGGGATTTTCCATTGGGCACGCCGAACCCAGCATGTCCGCTGCCGGCGAGTCGTCAGATCCCTCCGCTGCGGTCCACACTCGCAGCTGCAGATCCAGATGGATTCTTTGCGGCCGTGGGTAAGGCCCTTGCCCTCCATCTGAAGACTGAAGAGACCCCCGCCGGTGCCCAGCCCTTCTATCTGCATCAGTTCCCCAAGGAACGCGTAGGCACGGTAGACGCCCCCTTCGACGGCATTACCTTCAAGGTTCTTAGCTCTGTCCCAGCGCCGACGCGCAATGACGGGACCGTATCTCGCCGGCCGTTCACCTTCACTGAGCCTGATCCACAACGGCAGGGCTACCTCAAAAAGACCGATACGTGGATGGAAATCGTCACGGTCGAGTTCACGATCTGGTCCAAGTCGAATCCGACTCGCGGCAAGCTCGTCAACTGGTTTCACCGCTTCATTCTCCGGTACGCGAATGCGTACAAGTTCTTCCTGGCGCGCGGCATCGACAAGCTCCAGTTTGTCGGTCGCGGCGAAGACGGATTCGAGACACACGAGCAACAAGAGATCTACTTCGGCACCCTGACCTACCAGTGCCGCGTGCAGTTCCTGGACACCTACATCGAGAGGCAGCTGGATCAGCTGACTGTCATTGCCCAGCTTGGCCAAGACCAACAAACCATCCTTCAGACGGCCTAACGCCGGACCTTGAGAGGGAGATTCTCTAAATGCAGACTTTCAACTACCTTCCGGGCACCATCATCAACACTGTGGACGGCGGCCTCACGACCTCCTACACGCCCAGCGACGATGCCGTTCTTGTGCTCGGTACCGCAGGGGATGGTGTAACCGACACCCCCTACCAGGTCACCAATCTTGGCACCGCCTCCCAGGAGTTTGGCTTCGATGGAAGTCTGTTCCGGGCGATCGCCGAAGCTGCGACCTACTCCGACAACGTCATCGGCTACCGCATCGGCACCTCGGCGATGGAGCTCAACGGCGTTGGCGCGGACACCACAACGGGCGCTGTCACTCCGGGATTCAACATCTCCTTCTCGGAAGTCACTTCCGACGCGGCCACCCGCTACATGATCTGGTACGCTGCCGGCGTTCTCGCCGTGTGGCTGGATGGAAACATCCAGTTCTCGAACCAGGCCGGTGCGGCTGTGGATACGGGCAACATCTCGATCTCCAACGCCGCCGGCGCTTCCGGCGCGGCTGCAGTTGTCGGCAACACAGGCCTCGTTCTCGGCACGGGTGCAACTCCGACCCTAACAGGTGCGGTCTCTGTGACAGCCGCGGCAGCTCTGACCGGTACAACCGGTGATGCAGCTCCCACCTTGGTTGTTCCGATCGACGGCACCTCCCTTACGCAGCGTCAGATCTATGTTGCGATGCGTGAGGCATTCGATCTTCTCCAGGGAATCCAGGTGAAGGTCGTTGTGGTTCCCGATGCCGCCATCGACAACCCGAACGTTGCCTTCTATGTTGCGGGTGACGCGACCACGATCGCAAACAACCCAGCAACGAACCCGAGCGCGCTCGACTGGCTCCTGGTGACCCAGGACCAGTACGAGGACAACATCTACCAGTGGGCTTCGGAGACCACCAACTCTGCAGGCGCAACAGTAACGGCGATGACCGCGATCAATGCAGCGGCTCGTGTCGCCGCCGGCTTCTTCGAGGTCAACTTCGCTCACTCGATCGCCAGCTTCTGCGCCGAGATCAGCCAGATCGGACCGAAGTGCGTTGCCGTCATCGGCACCTCGCTGCCGCCTTCACCTTCGCTGACCGACACCCGTCGGTGGGTTGGCTTCCTGCCGGTCTACAACGCCGCAGGCGAACCGACCCGGTACGGCGGAGGCCTCCTGGGCATCCCGTACCTGACCGGCACGACTGCGACCAAGATGAATCCGTTGTGCTCGGACTACGCCACTGGCTTCCGCCAGCCTGGGCTGTTCGTGACCACAAATGACGCCTACGACGGCCCTGTGGTCTACGACGCCAACAACAACCCGAACGATGCCGGTGCATACCTCCACGTCTTCGGCGACTTCGGCTTTCTGTCCACGGCCTATGCCCAGAACTATGTGGGCAACGGCGCCTGCCTGGTTGCCGGCTACCTCTCGCAGCTCGATGCGGCGAGCGGCCTGACCAACAAGCAGATCTCGATGACTCAGGTCTGGAACGGCCTTCCGTCCCAGCTCGATGCTCTGACCGAGGCCAAGATCAGCGTGCTCCGTAGCAAGGGTGCCAACCAGCAGCCTGCTCTGTTGCATGACCTTACCGCGGCCACCGACGCGAGCGACTACACCAACATGGTGCGCGTCCGTTGCATGGGTGTGGTCATCCAGACCCTGCTCAACCGCGCCAACGCCTACATCGGCCAGTCTTCACTCGACGGCCTGACCCTGGTGTCGATGCAGACCCAGCTGGTTCAGGATCTCGTTGGCCTTCAGACCCGTGGCTACTGCACACGCGCAAACGTGGCAGTTCAGTCGACTCCCGCCCAGCAGAAGATCGGACATGCGACGCTCTACATCACTTGCCACCCGGCAGATGAGCTGATCCAGCTCACCGCGTTTGTAGCCGTCGGCCAGTAAGCCGCTTCAGCTGTTTGAGTCCGGCGAGAACATCCGCCGGACGCCCTCCTCATCACCACCCTCTCATCAGGAGAAACCACTGTGTCCTTTCCACTCGTTGGCGGCGCTCTCGAGAGCCCCATCACTCAGTCCTATAACTCGTTCGCTGGCGCAGACTATCGCTGCAACATCGGCCCGTACTACTTCGCCGAACTGCAGGGTATCAGCTACTCCGTGACGCGCGAGAAGGCACCGATCTACACGATGGGCTCCCCCGACCCACGGGCATACTCCCGTAACAAGCGCGGCATCGCCGGCAGCCTGGTATGGGTGAACTTCGATCGCCATGCGCTCCTCGCCCTGTTCAACGCGGCGCGCGGCAAGTTCGTCGCCGATGTCGATGAGATCCGTCCTCAGTATTCGAATCCAGATGCGGTCAACTCCGCCTCCGCCGTCTTCAACAGCTCCCTTACTCGCGACCTCGGTCCTTCGGTTGGAGCCACGATCGACACTCTGGATTCGACCGTGTCCGGCCAGAGCTGGACGGAGCTGGCGGTGCCCTGGTACAGCGACCAGATTCTTCCATTCGATGTCAGCGTCGCGGCTGCAAACGAGTACGGCGCAATGGCCGGCGCGAAGATTCTCGGCGTCGAGATCCTGAATGAAGGCACTGGCGTGTCGATCGACGACACCGTTACCGAGACCCAGGCCACCTTCGTTGCCCGCTCGATCGAGCCGCTGCAGGCGATCGCTTCGCCGTTCAGCGCAGCCCAGCTTGGCGCAACCCTCTAAGTCGTTAGTCCTGCCCAGGTGATCAGCCTGGGCGCCTACCCTGCCCGGGGCCTAAGCGGGTACATCCCAGCCTCCCGCCCAGCCCCAGCAACGCAGCCCCGGCGGCGACGTCGGCAGCGGCACCGGAGACGTTGGCGTCGGCACCGCCAAGGGAACAGGCAAAATAGCCAAGGGCACAGGTCGGGGCATTGGCAAGATATTCCACCATGGCCATAAACCGCAGACGCCCCCGGCTCCATCCGAACCACAAAGTTAAGGCTACGCTTGGTACAGGAAAACTAGGATAAAGCTGTTTATTCAGGATTAGGCTTTGTCGCCGGGTGTCTCATGACTGTCGGCGGCAGGGTCTTCTTCATTGACTTCGTTGAGGATATCGGTGAACTCTGCCGCATCGAACACTTCGCCGCAGAGTTGGCACTCAACAAACTCAGCGTCCTCCTCGCGGGCGAGGACGCGAACCTGCGGATGTTTGCATGATGTCGGCATAAGGGGAGGAGTTTGGGCTGTCAAAGCGTCATCTCCTGTCATCGAGGATACTCTGTTCCATTCGAATCTCACCTTTGACGCTCACTATCGCCTCCAGAAGGTATCGGAGGCATCGTGAGTTGTTAGGATCATCGCGGTTAAGCTCACGCAATCGACCTTGATAAGATCGAAGGTCTTCCGCCAGTTTAGAGCACCGGTCACAGCCCATCCTAAGCTGGCTTTCCATGTTGCCTCCCTCGATGGTTTCAGCCGGGGGGCGGGGCGATCTCGGGAAGAATAGACCCCCCTCGCGCAATTCAGTACTTAGGCCGCTTCGCATACGAAAATCCGAAGAAAACGGCTCAACGATAGACGCGGAGCTAGATGTTCGTTTGCCGGAGGGCATCGTGTTTGGCCCGGGTCTCATTAGGTGAGAGATGAGACGGAGACTGGCGTCAGGATGCGGCGGTGGCACGCGATGGATGAGGCTCCCTGTTCGTACCGAAACGTAGCCCACTGGGTCGAGATACATCTCGAATAAGCAAGCACACGCGGGACAGAGCCAGAAGAACTCTATTGCGGCAGATCGCCGCTCAAGCGCGTAAAGATCGCCACCCATGAAATGCTTGAACTCCACACGGCAGGCTGGGTTGACGCAGCACTTAATCATAAGAGTGCGCCTCTACTTAGTATTAGATGCTCTGCTGAGGTCAAAGCGGGGACAGAAATCTAATGAGTTTGGGGATTTTTCAACTGGTTTTGTGAAGAGCGTCCGTCGCCGTGGCTGCTTCGGCGTGCCCGACGCATCACACCACTCCCAATATCCACCCCTCCACGGCGGCAACCCATTGCTCCTCCGGCGTCAGCGGCGGATTAAAATGGCTGCGAAGAGAGTCGTTCCGGTCGGCTCGTTGCAGCCACGCCGCCACGGCATAGGCCGCTTGGTGAGCATCCTCTAGACCTTCCCTGTCGCTTCCCTGACGACCCGTGCAGCAATTTGGTTCACGTCCTCGCGGGTCATTTTCTTGGTCGGTTTGGGCTTCGCGGACTTGACGGGTTTCTTCTTGTTTGCCATGCCCACAGTCTAAACCCGCAGTCAGACCTCTGGAAATCCAAACTGCACCACCACCGCATTCTGTAACAACTCGCCAAACGCACTTCGCCCTTGCCATTGGCTGAGTACCTCAGTTTCTCATGTATCGCGTGCGGGAGGGTGGTGGCTCAGTCGTTGGTAGTGTCTCCGTCTGAATCATCCACAGGCGGCGTAGTCGGCTCTCTCTTTGGTCTTAGCTCCAGCAACTCCTCCACCACATATCCGGCTTTGGTTCCGTCTGAGAAGGTCACAAACACGCCATCTTTGCCGTCCATCTCCGCAACGAGTATTTGGACAGAGTTGGTCATTTCCGCATACTACCCGCTACAGGGACCACCGTTCAGTGCAGAATTGCTCAGTTTGAAATTGTGAACTGAATCACGAGACGAGTCATTCCGCAAACGCCACATCTTCCTTCGGATCGTGAGAAGCCAAGCACAAGCCTGCCCCTTGCAAGGTGCCGAGTGGATTCGTTCACCATTGCTCGGTTACCCCAGCCGACTTCCCTTCGGATGCACGCATCACAGAAACTCGTGTTAGAGCGGCGCTTGATGAGGTCAGACACCTGATCGCGCATCGTCATTGCCATTTTTCATCTTGGCGGTCTCGCATGAGTGCATACTCTCAGGCAAAAGTGGGGCATGGCAAGTCAAAAGCGGTTATCCGGCCAGAGCCACGATTTCCTCACAGCTCCAAACGTGATTGGACAGGCCAGCGGCCATCGCCGGGGTGATCTTGACGGTCAAGTATCACCCGTTCACGCCTTTCAATCTCGAAAGCTGATCCTCCGTAAGCTTCAACGTCACTCCACCCCGCCCAGCTTGGATGCCGTACTCCAGCATTTGCCGGGACTCTAGATTGCTCAGGGCACCGCCGCGTTCGGCCATCTCCCTCACCTTGTCTGCCGTCGCGAATGTGAGCTTGCGTGGCAACGGTGTGCGGCTGTCCACCTCGGTGAACTCACACTGCCATGACTCGTGCAACGCGAAGGCCATGTAGACGCGATGCAGGCTACCCGTGTGCCGTGCCGTCTGAGAGCCTCTGTTGTGTCCGGTGATTGCCACCGATGTAGTATAGGAGAAGAAACAGCGAAAAGTCTGGGAAACCCAGTCTCTCATGAGGTTGGTGACGGAGTTTTCACTCTCTGAAATGAGACTCGGCATGAGTCATTTTTTGTTGTATACAGCAAAATAATCATATCTATCCTTATTTTTGATGTATACTACAACAATGCAGACGATACCAGAACTCGGACAGGCACTAGCCCAAAGAAGAAAGCTACTCAACATGAAGCAAGGGCAAGTAGCGGCTCAGTCTGGTCTTTCCCAAGCTCTGTTGTCTCGCCTAGAGAAGGGGCAACTATCTGAGTTCGGGGCACGGAAGCTCATGGCCGTACTTGCGGTACTTGGGCTGGAACTGACCTTTACAGAAGTCGGGACGGCTGGCACCCTCGATGAACTGCGTCGTGAGCGAGGCGGTACGGCATGAAGCTGAATGTCCACGTCCTCGGTCAGCACGTTGGCGTGCTCGAACAGGTTGGCGACTTCAAGAGTGTCATGGCCTACCTCCCTGAAGTCGCCCCAGAGAATCTCGTATCTCTGACCATGCCCGTACGAACGGAATCCTACCTCTGGGATGACGAACTCCACCCCATCTTCCAGATGAATCTCCCGGAGGGATACCTCCTGCAAGTCTTGCAGGAGGAGTTCGGCCCGCACATCGGCGCGAGTCCGGTTGCCCTCCTTTCCGTCATCGGTCGGAACATGGTGGGAAGATTGAAGGTCGCACCACCGGGAGCAGCACTGGACGAACCGGCTAAGCCCATTGAAGTGGCTGAACTCCTCAAAGGGGACAACTCCGAGGAGGCGTTTTCCCAGCTTGTCCGCGAACACGCCAAGAGCGGCGTATCGGGAGTCCTGCCGAAGTTCTTGGACGCGGAAGCGCAAAAGCAAGGTGGACTTGGGCAGCACAAGAAAGCGACTCTCCTCACGCATCAGCACATCGTCAAGGGCTCGTCCTCGCGGCTCCCATTCGCAACGGCCAACGAATACCTCTGTATGCGGGTTGCAGCAAGAGTTCTCCCGTGTGCGAAAACCGAACTCTCGCAAGATGGCAACGTGCTGGTGGTGCATCGGTTCGATGTTGATGAGAACGGCAAGCCCTACCGAGCAATGGAAGACTTCTGTGCGCTGCTCGGACTACGGCCAGAGAACAAATACGAAACAACGTGGGAGAGAATTGCAAAGGCAGTTCGCGACCACGTGGACGGTCGTTACCAACACGAGACGTTCCAGAAGCTGGCCGCGATGCTGCTGATGACCTACGCGATGAGGAATGCCGACTGCCACTCGAAGAATTTGGCACTCCTCTACACGTCTCGGGAAGATGCACGTCTCGCTCCTGTCTATGACTTCTTCACAACTTCGGTCTATGCGGGATATCGGGACAATCCCCCCGGCATCATGTTTGGCGGCAGGAAGACGTGGTTGCCGGGGAAGACTCTCGTGAAGTTCATCACAGCGACCTTCAACATTCCCGATAGGGAGCAGAAGGAAATGGTGGAGCGCATCAGTGACGCGGTGGCAGACACCGCTCCTGCGGTTCGAGAGATGATGAGCGGCCTTGCTGGCTTCAGGGACACAGGAAAGCGGATGTTGGCGACTTGGAACGACGGAGTGAACCATCTGCGGGATTCCCGGATGTACGCTCTGAGCCCTTGGAAGTCCAGCGAAGCCTTCGAGGGGATTTCCGACCCGCCGAAGCTCTTGAACCCGCGTACGGTGGTCGGACGTTCTGAATTACTCGCTCATCGTGGCCGAAAGGCCAAGACCGAAAGACCAAAGAAGGAAAAGCCGAGCGTGCGAAGGCAGGGCTCAACGTGAAGTAATTTAGACTTTCGAGACCCTCAGATTTCAAACTGAGACACTACCGGCTGCCTTTCGTGTTTTATCCCTCCCATGGTTTTCTCCCCCTTTACAAGTAGCGGGTTGGTTCCAGGCGGCAATTTTACCGACCTGGTAAGCGGCGGTGTGCCGGCGGCACCACTGCCTCCGGTGCCCGCGCCGTCCTCGCCTACCTACCCGATCACGAACATCCAGGCAATCGATCCCTCCACAGGTCTCTCGCCCGAGGATCTGGTTGCGCTGCAGAACCCCACCTTCGTCCGGGATATCAACGGTCGCGTCGTCTCTCCATCACCTACGGCGGCGATCGATCTGGGCCAGGGCAAGGTCCTCAGTTTCAATTTGTCGACCATGGATGCCCGGGTCCTCCCTGTCATCGACCCCACGGAAGGCGGACTCATCGCGGTGTACTCCGACACGGAAGCCGCCTTCTCCGGATCCAGCTGCCGGATCATGATCGAGATTCCGCAGACGCCGAGCTTCAACGGATCGAATATCAAGCCTCGACTGGGCAAGCAGCTCATCGAAGCTTCTGCGATCACAGTTTCAACCCACCGCGCCAAGACTCAGGTTCGCCCCTTCGGCTACATCAACCCCAAGGGCATCGCCCGCGGGTCGCGCACGATCGCCGGCACTCTGATTCTGAACCGGTTCACCACAGAGGTCTTGTATCGCTTCCTTACCTCCGGCCTGATGGCGGACCTGTCGAAGGACACGGTCTACAACAAGATCGATCAGCTACCGCCATTCACCTTCACTCTCTTGTTCACGAACGAGCAGGGCTACATCAGCACGCAGTCGCTCTACGGTGTGGAGTTCGTGACCGATGGCGCTGTGGCCAGCGTGAACGACATCCTGCTTGAGCAGACCATCACCTACTTCGCCACGGACATGAGCCCGCTGGTTCCCCTGAACTACAAGACCTTCTTCTCTCCGAACACGACGCAGACCGGATCGACCGCTGCTGAGCGTACTGTCTCGAGCCTCTGGAGCACAACGTAATGGCACCCCAGGCCCTCATCTTCGTGATGTCCGGCGATCCCACCACTGGACCTGTCGGCATTCCCAATGCGACAGTCAGCTGCGGCGGGGTCTCCGCTACTACGAGCTCGACCGGACAAGCCAACCTGTCCGTTCCGTCGATCGCGGTGGGCGCGCAGGGATCTCTTACGATCTCCGCGGATGGGTTCACCACTCAGACCCAGAGTCTGACGGCGACGCAGTACGTCAACTCGCTTACGGTGTACTTGACGCCGGCTGCATCGTCTTCTCTCACCCGCATCTTCACGGTCACCTCCGGCTCAGCGCCGATCGCCGGCGCGCAGATCTTCGCCAACGGCGGCGCGAGCGTCACAACCGCTAGCGACGGTACGGCGTCGGTGTCTCTGCAGCAAGGCTCGAACACCCTCCAGGTCTCCGCTGCCGGCTACCAAACCGAGACGGATACGATTGACTCCTCAGGGGCGGAGAACACCATCGTTCTGACTGCCTCCAGCTCCTCGGCTGGCCAGATCCTCACCCTGGTTTCGAGCCCGCCCGCCTCCACGCTGCAGATCGGAACCGAGGGTGGCCTGCTTGGATCCAACGGCAGCTATACTACCCAGAACTCCTATCCGCCAGGCACCTACAGCGTCACCCTCACCTCCGGTACACAGACCTCCACCACGTCGCTGGTGGTCGTAGCCGGCACCACGGTGTACCAGCTGACACCAGTCGCGGTCACCGATACCGGCTCCGGCGCGTCCCTTCAGACGGTCTCCAGCACTGGCGCGGCCGCCCCGACGTCGTCGAACCCCGCCTCTCCCGCCACCTCGAACCAGGCAACAGCCGCTTCGCCGACCAGTACGACCGGCGGTGCCACCGGCGGCGGTGTGCCGAGCTATGAGTGGGTCAACCCTACCGCTGGCTTCGGGCGCTATTTCACCGCCACCCAGGCTCGCATGTACATCGGCAACCTCTTTATTGAAGAGCTGGCCGGGGTTCAGTTCGTCCTCCAGGCCAACAAGGTTCCCCTCTACGGCTATGCCGCGGACCTGTTCGATGCGATCGGTCAAGGCAAGTCTTTGGTTCAAGGCCAGCTGATGGTTCAATTCATCTCAGAGGGCTACCTCTACACGGTCCTGAACGAATACAAGAGGTCGACGGGAGCCACTTCCGCAACAGATGCCAGCGCGCAGGTGACCTTCCAGAACCTTATGAACGCGCAGATGAGCCTGCAGGCGACCAACCCGCAGACCCCTGCAATCCAGGCTCAAATTGCTGTCCTTCAGCAGGAACGTCAACAAATGCTTGCGGCCGATCCCACATTGGCCTCGACCTACAAACGCACCACTCTAGCCAACAGCACGACGGCCGTCGGACCGAATGGGGTCTATCAGAACGTCCCGTTCGATATCGTGCTGGAGCTGGAAGGCGGAGGGCGCACTGTAAAGCGTCGCCTCTCCAACTGCATTCTCACCAGCAACGAACAAATCTACGGCGACAGTGACACTCCGTTGATCGACAGCTACGGATTCATCTGCCGCAAGTTGAGGTAACGAATGAACACACAGACTCCCACTGACGATCAGGTCACTGACCAGCCGACGCAACCTCAGACCCCATTCGAGTTCTTGGCTCTCTTTCCAGGATCGCCCACCCCAGATCAGATCGAAGCCTACCGGAAGATGGTCCCCGGCGGCCGCCTCCGCCTCCTTCCAATGACAGACGGCAAGCGTCTCTTCCTGCTCCGCGGGTTTACGGCTCTTGAGTTGCAAGGCATTCAGGCCGAAGCAGCGAAAGCAGCACCAGAGAAGCAGGACCACGTTGTGCAGTGCACAATCGCCATCCGTTGTACCCTCTGGACCTCCATGACAACCAGCGGCCGCCTGACGGACGTCGATCTGGCCTCCGCTGGCGCCGGTCTGGCGCCGACGTTGCACTACGCCATCACCGACCTGTCGGACTACAACACCCCTCAGGTCCTCGAGCAGTTGTACATCGATCTCTAAGGCAGGCACCATTGCAGCAGACGCAATACATCGCGGCATGGAAGAGCGGTGTTGCTGTGCGCTGGAGGGGTCTGACCTGGTCGGAGTTCCGCCAGTTCACTCAGCAAATGGCATACAGCAGCCCGATAGAGGTCTACATGGATCTCTACCGGGCTGTTCTTCTTGACGGTCCTGACGTTCTCTCGGCGCCCGCGGGCATCGTGGATTACGTGGGCCGTACCATGCTTGAAACCAACCCCTTCAACGGGGAGTACGAGAATATCAAGCATGCCTTGGACGTGAAGCGCTCGACCCAGAGCTATCTGGATCACGCGCGCGCCCTGGTCGCCGGCATCTTCCGCTACACGTTCGAGGAGATCGACACCTGGGACGTGGACACCTTCTTCGATCGAGTGGCCAAAGCTGAGTTCATCGCCGGCAAGGCGATCGAGCCGGAAGATCCCGTTGCTGCAGCCAAGGCTGCGGCCGACGCCAAGGATCCGACGAAGCCCAAACCCCGCCGCCAGAAGAGACCGATGACGGAAGCTCAGAAGGTTGCTTGGGAGCGTGTGCAAGAACGAAGTCGATAAATGAAACCCAACTCCATGTTCGACTTCGATGGCTCCGGCTATCGGCGTAGGGACATCCTCGAATCTGAGGAGGGCTACTCCCCTCTATGGCGCACGCTTGGCGTGGTTGCCGTAGGGGGCGCTGCTTTTGCTGCTCATAAGCAAGCTCTGGCCTCAAACCCCACCTACGCGCACACGATGCTGCGCTGGGCGGAGAAGTTCGAGGACATCACCCCGAACAAGATCGGCTCGACGCTGCGCTTCTCCGAGCGCGCCGCCTCTTACGTCGTCGACGATCTGCATTTCACCCAGAGCGATCTGTTCCGCAACGGGTCGCTGACCGAACAGGGCAAGCACTTCCAGCGGATCTTCGGGGATGCTGTTGACCTCGAGTCCCACCTCACCAGCGCCGCCGGCCGACAGGGCCTGCACTTCAAGCGCGCCACACAGGGCAGCCCCTTCCTTGACCTGGAAGGGTTCGAGGGCGTCCGCGTCCGGTTTTCCAAGGCCGGCCGGCACATGGCTGGGGCCTCCTCCCGGTATAACCAACCGCTGTACGACAACCCAGTAGGCTGGAAGGCTACCAACAACGTCCCGCGGGACGCCTGGACCAACTACAACAGGTGGCGCAAAGCGCAGGACCCGCGGAACTGGACCCGCGGCGCCAAGGCATCGGACAGCAGGCGTTACGCTGCCTGGTATGCACAGACAGATGCCCGTGCTGGAGAAAACGCCGCAGAGCGTGCGTCGAATACATGGGCTAATCTCCGCAGGTCAATCGGCCCGCAGGCATTCGAGCTCTTCGAGCGGCCCCAGAAGCTGCTTGCTGAATTCGGCTTCGGTCTCAAGCAGGGATCCTACAACAAGGTCTTCCACGTTCCGTTTGTGGGCAGCGGTGGCCTCGTCAACGGCCTGCTCCTCAAGAGGGTGCTGCCAGCCGCGGTCGCCATCACCGCCGCCCGCTGGGTGGACTACAAGTTTGATCACAAGCCTTCGACTGCCGTCATCGATGCCGGCCTGAAGGCCAATGTCCTGCGTGCCGATCTGACTGACACGTTGCCCGGCGCGCGCGGCGTCACCGACTGGTACGCCGAGAACGTTCCGGGTCCACAGTACGGTCCGCTGGCTCTCCCCATGTTCGGCGCCTTTGTCGGTGGCCTGGCGCACATGAGCCAGGTTGCCTTCACGAGCAAGTTCTCCGGCGGAGACCGGCTGTCGCGGCTGTCGCGCGACGCCGCCGGCGCCACCTTCCCCCGGATGGCTGTCGTCCGGCGCGCGCTCAAGTCCGGCCCGTCCGTCGAGGCATTCAGGAAGATCTGGTCCAAGGGCCTGGGCACTCCTGGCAAAGGAGCTGCCATTGGCCTGTTGGCCATGCTGCCGTTCATCCCTGGCATGCTTGGGTCCCGGAAGTCAGGATCCGAGCTGCGCCGCATCTACTCCGGAGAGCAGGACGTTCCTGTCCGGCAGGGCCGTTGGTGGGAGGTTGGATCGAACTCCTTCAGTGGTTCCCGGATCACTGCATGGAGGCCGCATGCCACCGTGATGTACAAGCGGCGCGCGTGGGTGAAGTCGCTCTACGGATCGGAAGATCGGTACTGGGCCCACAACCCGATCATGCACCCGCTGCGGTTCCTGAAGGATCCGTACTGGCTGGAAAAGGAGCACTACGAGGACCGGCCATATCCGGTCACGTCACCAGCGTTCTCGAACGTTCCCCTGGTCGGCCCCATGCTGGCCGCGACAATCGGCAAGCTGGTGAAGCCGGTCGTTCGCATGCACGAAGACGAGTGGGATGAGAACGACTACACCCTCTATTCGACACGTCTGGAACCGAAAGGTGAGACCGCGCTTCCTGTAGCAAAACCCAAGGAAGAGTATTCCCTCACTCACTCCGCCAAGCAGGAAGTACTCGCCTTCGGTGAACTGATCGGTCTCCCCGGCTTCATCATGAAGTCCAGCTACAACGCTCTCTACCCCAACCAGAACAAGGGCAAGGACGTCTACCTGCAGGGTTCCCGGCAGATGGACTCCCTCTCCCGTCAGTACTACGAACGCTCTCTCGGCGCTGGCATGATGGTCTCTCCTGAGACCGACAACGGCCTGACCGGCTACTCCGAGCCCCTCCGCCGCTTCATCCAGCACGAAGGATTCACTCCCCAGGTCAACGAGATCCCAAATGAGATGCCATCCTGGATCCCCGGCGAGGACTACATGACCAACTTCAGGAAGGGGGATCCCTATACCAAGGTGGATGAGGGATATGCACGGCTGCCGGGGGCGGGCTACGTCGCGCTCCACCCGGAGTTGGAGGGAGTCGACCCAGAAGACTATCCAGACATAGCCAAATTGAGCATTCTTGGCGATGTGGCGCCGTACTCGCGCGAGTACAACCGGTTCCGCGCCATCGTCGAGAAGCAGTCCCGCGCCGACAATGACCTGCGCGCCCGCTACGAACAGATCGTTGAGCAGGTCCGCCAGACCAAAGAGTCCACTCTCCAGGTGGACCAGCGCCGCTTCGACACCCCGGTCGACGAGATCGAGGGCACCATCAAGAAAGCGACCTTCCACGGGGTCGAGCTGGCCGAGTACCCAGGCCGGACCTTCCACTTCAGCTCCGTCGGCAGTTTCATGACCGATCTTGTGGCCGATCAACTGGGCAAGTCCAATGAGATGACTCGTGCTGAAGCGGCAGGTGTTGCAGACAACAAACTGCGCGAGCGGGACACCTATATCTCCTCGACTTTGGCCGAAGGCACCCGCGTCAAGCTGACCGTCGGCCGCGGCGCCGCCGAGAACAGCCAGCATGTGCGTGCCGTCATCGAGGCCGACGGGGTCAACATCAACCGCGAGCTGATCGATCAGGGCTACGGCCGGTTCCGCAAGGACCTGGGCGGCGCGGAAGAACAGGCGATGCATGGCCCGGTTGCGCGCGCGCTCGGCAAGTACGCTGAGGCCATTTCATTTGAAGGAGATAACAGCCGGTGGAACCCGCTCCGCTATCTTCCCGGCCAGATCCAGACCAAGCTGTGGCAGGAACGTACTGCCTACAGCCAGTATCTCCAGCAGGAGGCCACCGGCACCCGGATGCGCCGGTGGGAGCGGCCGATCCACGACTTCATCGCTCCCTACATGCGCGGAGCCATTGAGCGCTTTACGGATGTCCCCCTCATCCCCGAGGATACTCAGCGCCGCCGTGATCTCGACACGCTGACCGATACTCTCACCTATCTGCGCGACTTGAAGGACTCCGCAACGGACTCGGAACACCGGGGCCGTTATACTAGCCAGGCAAAGAGAACGGCGATCGGGGCCAACCTTTTCGGTTCGGCCGGATATGTCGGTTCTACCCTCCCCAGCCGCGAAGCCCGCTATTTCAAGAAGTTCGTCGAGGAGACAGACCCCGAGGTCCGTCAGAAGATCCTAGACATCGTGCCCGATGAGACTCGGCGCGCCCTCGAAGCACAATGGGCGAAATCGACCGAGCGAATTCGGGAAGCCTCCGGTGAGGCTCCTGAGGACCTTGGCTCGCAGGGCCGGCTCTTCAACGATGAGGACGTCAAGGCATGGAAGCAGGCCAAGACGAAACTCGGATTTGGGGACTACCTCCGTTCGGTGGAGATCTCTCGATTCTTCTCTCGCACCGGCTTCGCCCTTCCCGATGACACTGAGTCTGCTGCCATCGATGACGCCATCGACTACCAGGACGTCAAGCTCAAGATCGTGCGGCAGGAGGGATACGACGAGCACGACTTCAACCTGTTCGACGATCGCGCCTCCCTCCTGTGGCGCAAACCCTATATTGATGGCGCGGTGCAGGAGCTGACTGCCGGCAACAACCGGTCCACAGACGAGCTGCGCGCCGCGGTCGAGCAGATGATGCTCGCCGCCGGCAACCGGAACCCAGACGTGCGTGTGACCGGCAACGCCGCCGAGCGATCGAGCGGGAATATCCGCGTCGACGCTGAGATCGAGAACGAAGAGACAGTTCTGCGCGACATGCGCCGTAACCCGGACGATTACCGGGAATAATCCATGCCCATTGACACACGATTTCTGAAGCAGGCGAAGGACAAAGTAGGCGCTCTCAGGCGCAGCGGGATCCAGTTCGCCAAGGCAAACCCCCTGACAGCCACCAGCACCGCGGCCGCCATGCTGCTGGCCCCTGCCCTGCTGCAGAATGACAACTGTGACTACCTGCGGACAGCTTCACTCACATCGCCCATCATCGCCGCTGGTGTTCTGGCAGTTACCCAGATGGCGCCTACTGCCGGCAAGGCGGCTGAGCATTTCTACGGATCCTACAACGCGCAGCGCGAGTACCGCCAGACCATCCATGCCTCTGAGGTCACCTACAGCGACATCAAGAACGCGCAGAAGGCCTACGAGGACCAGAGGGTCGCCCTGGCTATGTTCCAGAACATGAAGCGCCGGTTCTACGCCGGCCGCCGCCGCGGCAAGGGTGACATCACCCGGGAAGCCCAGTCGCTGACCAAACTGGTCGAGGAGAACCTCAACACGGACTCCAGAGTGCGCTACCTGTCGAATGCCATCCATGCGGAGCGGCTGCGCACCGGGAGCGCTCAAGAGCTTGCCGACTACGGCCGGAGCTTTCTCAAGGCGGGCGACGAGGTCGACGCCTGGTCGCGCACTGGCAAGAATCCCATCCCCAAGATCGCCCCGATCCTGTCCTCCACCGAGATCAAGCAGATTGTCAACGGCCAGGTGCAGCTGGGCAACCAGTCCTTCATCCGCGGGTTGAGCTCACGCATTCACCGGATGGACGACTTCATCGATCCAGGCGGGTCGTATACCCCATCCAATGCCGGCACCAAGATGTCCCGCTACAACCAGGACATCGAGTGGAAGGGCGCCACCGGCATCCAGCAGAAGATCGCGCGCGAGCGGCCCGACCTCTTCGGCGCCATCGACCGCAGCATCAAGGCCGGCTACGTCGACCCCACCAAGCTCAGCGTCAAAACCACCAACGAAGGCAAGATCGTCTCCCTCAACTATCCCGTGAAGGGAAAGAAGAAGGGCCTCTGGGTCTCCTACGTTGGCCGGAATGGAGCCATCGAGACCGGCGGCTCAACCTTCGGCCGCACGGGTGTCGCCCGCAGTGTCTACACCTCCGAGTCCATGATGAAGTCGGACACGTACGCCTTCGAGGCGCTCGGCCGCGGATTCGGCGCGAGGCAGGTCAAGGAGGAGCTGAAGCGGGCCAACATGTTTGGGCTCGTCGACTCGAGCACGGACTTCGCCACGTATGTGGATCCGGAGTACGGCGAGTACGTCATGACCAACGGAGCCCAGAAGCTCCGGCAGTACCAGAGCGTGCCTTCAAACCTCTTCGGTTTCGAGGAAGGCAAGGGCTTCGAGCGCCTCTCCCCGGAGGAAAAGGTCAGCGCCATCCAGTACGCCGCCGACCGTCACAAGCTGTCGAAGGTGGGCTCGGAAGCAGGCGCCTACCAGGGCGTACTTGAGCAGAGCCACCTCGAGGATCTCTCCCTCAATCCCAGCCGCGAGAAGCAGAACTCGGTCTGGCGCGCGGAGACCAAGGGCGTGCGCCTGGGCAAGTCACCCTACACCCACAACCCGAATACCTGGTCGACTGTCCGCGACCGGCTGGATCCGTTCTTCCAGACGAACAAGCTTCAACTGGAGGGTGTCCAGGATCACGGAGTCAGCGTGCGCACCGCCGGCATCACTCCTGGTGAGCAGACCCTCTTCGGAGAGATGCCGGATGTTACAGGCGCGGCTGAATCCCAGATCTCCTTCGAGTTGGAGGCCGCCAAGACTGCGCCCGCCACAGAGAAGGAAGCGATCCGCCTGCGCGCCTACATGGAATCGTTTGCCGCTGCTGGCCGCTACGATCTGCACGCCATCTCGATCCTTCAGTCCGAGCACAAGCTCAATCACTCCGATGCGAAAGCAGCCTGGCAAGAAGTAGTCCAGTTCCTGTCCGATCCGAAGAACATGCGGGTCATGCGTAAGGCTGGGCGTGTGGGGGAAGGGGAGTTCCTCACCGAACGCAACCTCTATGGATCGCAGGTCGAGCGCTATGTGCGCTACGACGTGCATGAATCGACCATCCCCGACTGGGAGTCCTTCATTGGAACCTCGCTTGAGGAGCAGTTCGGCGCCAAGGGCGGCAAGAAGGTCATGATCGGCCGGCGCAACGGCAATCCAGTCACAGCCAACGGCGTTCGGAACTACGTCGAGAACGTATTCGATATGGGCGACGACCAGGTCGGCATTCTGGTGCGCGAGACCAAGGACCTGGGCACCGGAACGAAGTGGAATGTGGGCTCGCTGAAGGGCCTGCAGCACTCCTTCGAGCAGTCCGGCGATGCCGATGTCTTTCGCCAGGGCATCAACACTCTGCGCGCGGCCGTTGGTGACAAAGGCGTCATTCCGTACGAAGTCAACATGTTCGTCTCGCAGGTCTACAACACCAACAAGGGTTCGGAGCTGCAGGACGCTCTGGCTTCGATCGCCGGCGACTCTCTCCGCCGGATGCAGGAACAGGGTCAGCTGGATCCAATCATGGCGCGCTGGAAAGATCCCATGGACCGGCTGGGCCTGGTCTACCGTGACGACGTGGGAACGCTGGAGTGGGATGTCAAGACCACGACCGGCCTGAGGACGGAAGACCGGATCGCACAGCAGACTCAACTTCTGCAGGAGATGCTCGAGGATGTTGGCGCGCGCGTGCGCAACCGTGAGGCGGAAGGCGATGCCTTCATGCGAAGCTACGCTGAGTATGCCCAGAGCGGTGGCAAGCTGGCGTGGACGGATTACGTTCATCGCTACGCCAACCCACAGACCGCGCGTGTCACCGACGACATGCTCTGGAACTCCCCGAAGGAGACCAAGCTGGCGTATTACACCGTCCAGCAGATGGTGAACCGCGGCCAGCACGGCGTTGCCGCGGAGCTGCTCGACCGCCTCAAGTACGACGGCGACCCAGCCCAGACCAGGCAGATGCAGAAATACATGGGTGGTGACAAGGATGCCATCACCCAGACCATGTCCATGTCGGATGCCATGGGTGGCCGCGAACTCAAGAACCTGTCCACGGCTGAGGAACGCGCCGGCACGATCTTCGACCCAGGGTTCGCGCAGGCCGACAAGAACATCCTGATGCAGATGCCGGACGGGTCTACTGTCCCAGTCCTCGGCCATGAGGCGTACGGCGGCAAGGTCAACAGGTTCGGTAGCGGCGAATTCTCCGCCAGCGAGCACGAGCAGGAGCTCTTCCGCCTGGTCAAGATGCACGAGAAGGGAGAGCCCGCATCGGCGATTGCCGCCCAGCAGACTGAGTACCTGAATTCGCTGAAGCAGTTCCTGCACGGCAAGGACAGCTTCTACCGGAGTGGTCCGGTGGATCCCCTGGCCCAGACCTTCCGCTTCGGCACGCGTCCTTCGAACCTCCGCTACGAGAACGGTTCGGTCAATCCATTCGAAGTGGGCATCGGCCGCGACCGCGCCGCCTCAATCGGCGACAAGAGCATCCGCGACGCCCTCTTCCGCGGAGACGACGTCTTCATGATGGGCACCCGCGAGCCTGTCAGCCACACCCCGCTCTTCAAAGTCACCATCGATGAGGCCCTGAACAACAGCAACATCATCGGCATGGACGAAGGCATGCGCGGCCTTCTGATGGCAGACGCCGACGGCGACTACATCATGGCGCACTTCCTGCGGCCGAAGGGCGAGGGCGCCACCGAGGCCGCCGAGGCCGTCTTTGACCCGAACTCCATCCAGGCCAAGAGCGCGCAGTTCCAGCAGCGCATGGTGGGGGTGGGCGACGAGACCAGGAAGCTGGTCGGCGAGGCCGACGGCTCCTACAAGCCGTTCACCGGCCGGCTCAAGAAGCAGAAGATGTACACCTGGTCGGAAGCCCTGAGGAAGCGTTCAACTGCCGGCTCGATCGGAGCCAGCTCGAACACCTACTCGCTGATGCAGGCCGCGCTCGAAGAGAACTCGGCGATCACCGATCCCTTCATCAAGGACGACCTGTCCACCTTCTTCTTCCAGTCCATCAAGCAGGGGCCGATCTCCGCCGCCAAGCTGAAGGGCGCCCAGGATATGGACCTGGTGCGTGCGCTCGGCATCGACGCCAAGCTGCGTGGATCCATGCGCCCCAGCGGTACCTTCGGCGACTTCTATGCCGCGATGCGCCAGCTGGCCATGGCTGCAGACGGCGCGGACCGGACTGCCTTCCACGACTATCTGGTCGAGAACCGGGAGATGCTGCGTCAGTTCCACGGCGGGTTCGACCGAGAGAAGATCAACGCCGCAGTGCGGGCGATGACCACGCCGGCGGATAAGGCGTTTGCGGCCGAGGATCTGGGGATGAGCGAAGAGCTCTTCACCTACGCTCAGGCCGCCAGCCAGACCCAGGAGGAGGCCCGCGCCGCGGCTGCCGCCGGCGCTACTGCAAGTTCTGAGACGCTGGGAATGATCAACAGGGTCACCCGTGCCGCTGAGAGTGTTGGCCGGGAAACCCGCACCGGCAAGGTGGGCCTGATCCTCGGGGCGGGCCTCGCCGCCGCTGCCGTCGCCGGCATTGCTACCACCCACCTGGACCGCCCGTCACCTGCCTTTGGCCGGGACTCCAGCAGCACGTACCGTCCAGAAGCAGGCGCTCCTGAACCAGACACAATCCCAGGGGAAGGCCAGGCCGGGTCGCGGGCGCCTTCCAAGCCGCCCCGCTCCGTTCAGTCCGCACCAGCCACGACCAAGACGACGGTCGTTGCACCTCTCGGTGAGACTCGGGATCTGGATGTGAACCTGCGCGCTCCGGACCGCCAGAAGGCCATGCGGACGGCCAAGATGCTGTCCACGATGTCCACCGATGGCGACGCCACTGTCACTGTCAACTACCGCGATCAAATGAAGCCCGGTTCGCTCCGCACCAGGGAGCGCATGCGGGAAGCTTTGGGGTAACCGTAAGTGTCTATCCTCTTCTCCGACTACAAGAAAGACAACCCATCCAAGGCCAGCTATTTCCGCATTGGCTACGTTGTCCTGTCCACTCCACCAACGGACATCCTGACCAGCCGCGTCGTGAACAATGAGCGGCTGACCGTGTTGCGTGGAAGTAACGACATGGTGGCAAAGACGGGACAGGCGAGGTGGGACTTCACCGTGCGTTGGACGGCTCTGCTGGATGACTCGGCCACGTCGGAGGATGCGCGGTATCGGCAGTGGGAAGATCTGCGCAGCATCCTCGCGATGTTCCGCGCGGCGCCCTTCGTTGAAGTGGAGAACGGATTCATCCGCCAGGTCCTCTCCGATCAGGATGTAACAGTAGCCAGTTCTCGTCTGGCGTTCGCCCTGCGCCAGATGCGGGTCTCCACCCACAACGACATCATCGATGCCCTCGACGTGTCTCTGACAATGACGTTGTTCAACTACTTTCCGTACTCCTTTGACTTCGGGTACTTGGGCAGCGATGGCCAATCGACGGACGCCTGGCTGTGCCCATCGTTCAAGGACTACATCAATCAGTGGAAGGCGCAGAACCTAGACGCCACCAAGGACAGCACCTATGATGGCTCGCCGCTTCTGAACTGGCGTGATCAGATTGATGGCACCGTGAAGTTCCGGTGGCGTGAATACCAGACCGTCAAGATCGGCACCATGGTCACGACCGGTGTGGATCCGGCCGCAGTTGCGGCCCTCAATCAAGCAATGGTCGCGACAACCGGCGCGCGCGGCAAGAACATGGCGGGCATCGCCGGCAGTGGCCAGTATGACAGCCTGATCCAGCAGTTCGCTGCCCAATACGGCGTGTCTCCGGCGATGGTGAAGGCTGTAATGGGCCATGAGTCCAACTTTCAGCCCAATGCGGTCGGTGCCAACTTCAAAGGCAACGCAACGGCTGCAGGAACAACCGTCAACCAAGTCACCGCGAGCCTCAAGAGCCACATCCAGACGGATGCCGACGGCGGTCTCGCCTTCGTCAATCAATACACAGCCCAGAACGGCACACCTCCGGATCTCGGTCTGATGCAGATCAACTGGAAGACAGGTTCGACGCTGTACACGTCCATTCGCCCAGCCGACCTGTTCCGGCCGGAGACGAACATCGCCATGGGTGCTCAGTATCTGAGCCAACTCTACGCTCAGGGGATGACCGACAACACCATCTGGAAGTACAACACCGGCGCGAAGGGCAAATACAACGCGACCGAGCAGGCCTATGCCACTGATGTGTTGAACCGGTTCAATCAGTACGCGCATGGCGCCGCCCCGGTGCCCTCCACACCACAACCACCGCCGCCAGCCACTCCCGCATTCGTGGCGCCTGCGCCAACAGGCACTCCTTCCTCTTCGGCCGCGCCGGGCGATTCTCTGACTGCAGATCAGAAGCAGGAGATCATCAATCTCGTCAACGACGGCTGGTGGTATGACCATGCGGTGAACGACGTGGCGTT